>Ga0310811_10012498_pt1 | contig 11015 bp, 10 predicted proteins | sample YCmetagenome_FD_207642 | JGI IMG/M metagenome (GOLD analysis project Ga0310811, IMG submission 207642) | Soil microbial communities from experimental microcosm in Duke University, North Carolina, United States - YC | ecosystem: Engineered > Artificial ecosystem > Soil microcosm > Unclassified ...
GTGCCGGAAGCGGAGCTTGCCCGACGGAAAGGGGCGTGGCAGCCGCTCACGCCCCCACCGTCCGGCTATCAGAGCCTCTACATTCAGCATGTGCTGCAGGCCGATCGCGGTGCAGACTTCGACTTTCTCGTTGGTTGCCGTGGCGCCGATGTGCCCGCCCATTCGCACTGAAACCCTGTCCATCTGCTTAGGTTGCAGGGTCGATAGCCCAATGCGGCTCAAACCTGCGCCAAACCGCCATCGATCGGAAGGTCGATGCCGGTGACGTAGCTCGATTCGTCAGATGCCAGGAAATAGGCGCCGGACGCGAGTTCCTCCGGAAGGCCGAGCCTCGCCAAAGGCGTCATGGACGCGAACACTTTCTTCGCCGCGTCCGATGCTTCGTCGCTGTTGAACTGGCCACGAATGATCGGCGTTTCCGTCGCACCGGGGCTCAGCGTATTGACGCGAATGCCCTTATCCTTGAGTTCCTGGGCCCAGACACGCGCCAGGGCGCGAACGCCGGCTTTCGCTGCGGTATAAATGCCGTGAGCGGGGATCCCTTTCACATTGACGATGGAAGAAACCAGGATGATCGAGCCGCCGCGGGTCATCAGCGGCAGGGCCTTCTGAACGGTGAACACGACGCCTTTCACGTTGATGTCCATCGTCTTGTCGTAATGGGCCTCGGATAGATCGAAGATTTTGGCATGCTCGACAAAGCCGGCGTTCGCGACGACGATATCAACGACACCCTTCTCGGTCTTGACTGTCGCGTAGAGCCGATCGAGGTCGTCCAGACTTGCGACGTCGCCCTGAACCGTCGTCACGCCGCGTCCGATTTCGGCCTTTGCGCTCTCGAGTTCGGATTGACGACGGCCAGTGATGAAGACGTGGGCACCTTCTTTCACGAAGCGTTTGGCGGTCGCCAGACCGATGCCGCTCGATCCGCCCGTGATCACGGCAATCTTTCCTTCAAGATTAGGCATAACGCGCTCCTTGGTGCCGCCATCGCGCAGCGGCTTGGGGTGATGAGCAGCCCCTCAATCCTGGGTCACGGCTCGTGACGTGAGGTATCGCTATTCTTATTTTCGGGCGTCAGATCGGTCGAGGCGATAATATTTATTCCACAAGGGAATAACGGATCGGTCGCAGATCCAGTGATCGTCCTGCTGCGCCACCCTTCCTCTGTCAGTCGGAGCGGGATTGGGACCTCCTAGAAGCCTCCCCGATTGGGGTTCGCCCGCCTAAAACCGGGGGTCTTCAAAGCCTCGGCGGGACTAGGCGAAGGTAGAACTGCCTCCACAATTGATGCTGATGTCGAAGCCAGGACCGCCGCTCCTGATTTGAAGGGAGAAGCCATGAAGCCGCACGATCGCCGCGACGAGGCTGAGGCCAATGCCGTGGCCGGGAATCGCGGAATGCTCCGCTCCGCGATGGAACCGGCGGAAAACAGCGTCCCGATTGTGCTGGGCGATGCCAGGTCCGGTATCGACCACTCTGACAGAGGTCGCGATATCGCCGACATGCGTCAACGAACAGCGAACCTCGCCGCCGACAGGCGTGAATTTTATGGCATTGTCGACAAGATTGCAGATGGCTTCCATCAACAGGTCATGGTCACCGACGACATAGGCCGCGGGTCCTGCATCAACATGAAGGGCGATGCGCCGCATTTCGGCGCTTGGCGCATAAAGGTCGGCCGCGTCCTGCACCAACTCGGTGACATTGACCTGACCGAAATTCGCGCCACGCTTCCCCTCGTCGATTTCCCGAATGCGTAAGATGCTGGAAACAATCGAGAGCGCGTGGTCGATATCCCGAAGCGCTCGCTCTCCAATCTGATGAAACTCTCGCGGCGTTTTCGCATCCTGATAGCCACGTTCCAATCGCGCGCGAAGCCGTGTCAAAGGCGTGCGTAGTTCGTGAGCGATGTCGTCCCCAAGCGCGCGCAGATCATCCACCGCCTCTTCCAGCCTGTCGAGCATGGTGTTGACCGAAGACGACAAGCGGTCAAACGGATCGAAGGAGGACCGCACGGGCAGGCGACGCTGGAGCCGCCCCTCCATGACGTCATCGACTGCTGCCTGCACCTTGCGGAAGTGGCCTTGGGCGCGCCAGCTCAGGAAAATGCCCAGCACCACGGCCACCAGGATCGCGGGGACGGTCACCAGTATCAACGCACGTTCAATCAGACCGTGGATATATCGCAGCTCATCCATGTCATAAGCGAAGACAACATGCCCCCCACTCGGGGTCGGGCAGGCGATAGCCCGATTTTGATCCGGAATGGCGCTGGGCGGCTGAGTGCGGATCAGACCGACAACCATAGGGCGGGATTGCGCTGTCAGCGCCGCCGGTAGTGTCGCGATATTCCCCGCCACTACCCTGCCCTGGGCATCAAACACGCCAGCCAGTTTTGTTCTATGGACATCGGATTCGACCATATGGTCAACCGCAAAGGCCAAGGCTCGTGGCTTAAGATTCTCAAATGTCATGCAGTCCGAGACGAGACCGCTGTCCACCTCACCCAAGGATGTTCGAACAGTCCACCAATAAAACAGACCGGAGAGAACCGATGATTGTAGGAGCAACACAAGAGCGATGGCGACGCTCCACCGGACACTGGTGGTCCGCAACGCCTCACCGATATTCATCAAGCCTATATCCCTGTCCGCGGACGTTCCTGATAAGCGGAACCTCGTTCACTGCGTCGACCTTCCTGCGGAGCTTGCTCATATGCACATCGACGACGTTTGAGCGGGGCTCAAACCGGTAACCCCAGACATCCTGCAAAAGCATCGATCTCGTGATGATCCGACCCGGTCGTTTGACGAAATACTCCAGCAGGTCCAGTTCCCGCGACTGCAGATCAAGGCCTCGGCCCGCGCGGGTGGCGCTGCGTGCAAGCAGATCAATCTCGATAGGTCCAAATCTGAGAATCGTCTCCCTCGTCTCCACCGGGCGGCGAAGCACGGCGTCAAGCCGTGCGACCAGTTCGACAAGCGCGAAGGGCTTTGGAAGATAGTCGTCACCGCCTGCGCGAAGTCCTCGGACCCGATCGTCAAGGCGACCAAGCGCACTCACCACGAGAGCGGGCGTGCGGATGCCTTCCTCTCGTATGGCCTTGATCACATCAAGACCTTCAAGGCCTGGGAGAAGACGGTCAACGATCAGAACATCGAAGGCGCCGCGCGCCATGGCCAGTCCTGTGATGCCGCTATCGACGCAGACCACCGAATGACCGCAACGCTCCAATTCAAGCGTTACTTCCTCCGCTGTCTCCTGATCGTCCTCTATCAGAAGGACCCTCGCCAACGCACATATCCTATGTCGGTCGTTCTCAATCCAGCGGGTAGCTACCGCCCTTGATGAGGGACTGCCCTATAGTCTTTTTGCAACCCTCGTCCACGTGATAATCATGAAGTGGTTTTCATAAATGATGAAATGCGCGTTATAAGTCTGAACGTCCGTTCATAATGAATCGCGTTTCATAAACTGCAGAATTCTTTAAAATAAAGGGCGCTGTAATTGTCGGAAGGTCGTCTAGTTTCCTGCCGGTAATTTACAGGAGCCTTCCATGCGACTTGCGAAATCTCTTTTGGCGGAATTCATCGGCACGTTTGCCCTGATATTCATCGGTGCCGGCGCAGTGACCGTTCTTCCAGCACATTCGATTGCGGCGATAGCCTTGGCTCATGGCCTCGTTATCACGATCTTTGCCTATGCCTATGGAAAGGACAGCGGATCCTTCATCAACCCGGCGATGACCATCTCGGCCGTGGTCGCCGGCGAGCATCCTGTCCTGGATGCAATCCCCGTCATCATCGTGCAGTTCATCGGCGGCATCCTGGGCGCGGAGGCACTGCTGGCCATTTACGGTCACGGCGCCCCAAACCAACTCGGCCAGACGCTCATCAATCTGCACCAGACCACGCTTATGGGCGGCTTCCTGCTTGAAGCTATCGGATCGTTCTTCCTCGCCAACACCATCCTCAACGCGGGTATCCGCGGCGCAGGCGGCAACCTGGCTCCGCTGGCGATCGGCATGACCTTGACGGTGTGCATCTTTGCCTTCGGCCCCGTCACCGGCGGAAGCCTCAACCCGGCCCGCACGCTCGGCCCGGCAGTGGCGAACGGCAACTACAGCGAAGTCGATCTCTACTTCGCCGCACAGATCCTCGGCGGCGTCGTGGCAGGGCTGCTCTACCGCTTCGTGTGGAAGAAATCCCTGAGCCCGGTTGCCCTCGGCCGGCCGGTCGCTCAGTCGTCGTAAAGAGATCACGGACCTCAAGAGCGAAGCAAACTCGGACCCTGGAGCGACTGTGTTCCGCTTTCACGAGGCAGGTCGGCGACACCCGCTTCGTGAGTCCGAGGGAGGGTTGGCCGCGTCGAGATGGGACGGCGCGCGTGCCCGCTCTCGGCGGTATCGGGGTTTAAAGGGGTCCCTGGGACGCGCACCGGGGGTCCCATCCCGCGCCCGTTGACCTTCCTGCCAGGGCCAGCGCCGCCCGCTATTGCGCGAGGAAGCCGCCATCCACGGCCAGCGTATGACCCGTGGTCATAGACGAGGCGGGCGATGCGAGAAAGGCGATGGCATGGGCAACCTCTTCGGGCTCCGCGAGGCGACCGAGCGGCGTCACCTCCCGGATACGGCGCATGAGATCGGCATTCTCCTCGAGCTGGCCGATGAAGGCGGTCCGGGTCCAGGTCGGTGCCACGGCATTGACGCGAATGCCGTGACCCGCCCATTCCACCGCAAGAGCGCGGGTCATGTTGACGATGGCGCCCTTGGTCGTCTGGTAGGAAATGTTTGGATAAAGGCCGCCGCCGGACAGCCCCATGATCGAGGCCGTGTTGACGATGGCCCCGCCTGCCCCGCCCCGCATCATGAGCGCGGCGGCCGCCCGCGCGCAGAGGAAAGCTCCGGTCATGTTGACCGCGACCACAGCGTCCCAATCGTCGAGCGTGAGCTCCAGTGATGGCCGACGGATGGCGCGCCCGGCATTGTTGATGAGAATGTCGAGCCGTCCCTCCCCATCCTCCACGGTCTTGAAGCCGTGCCTCACGCTCGCCTCGGAGGACACATCGAGCGCCAGTCCCCGTGCGCGTACGTCACCCAGCGTCGCGGCCTCCCGCGCGGCGGCCTCACCGTCCAAATCCGCGAGAACGACGCGGCATCCCAGTTCCGCGAGCACAGCGCATGTGGCAAGGCCGATCCCCTGTGCCGCCCCTGTTACAAGCGCGACCTTACCCTCCATCCGCAGAGCGCTGAGCATCGTCATCGGCAGCGTCTCCACCCTCCGATCATTGCGCGAGATAGCCGCCATCCACCGGCAGAACCGCCCCTGTGATGAAGGACGCTTCATCAGACGCGAGAAACAGGATAGCCCGGGCCACCTCTTCCGGCTCTCCAACGCGGCCGATCGGATGGCGGGACGTCACGCCCGCGATATACTCGGCCGACATCTTGTAGAGACCGGCGGTGCCGATCGTGCCCGGCGCCACGGCATTCACCCGCACGCCCTTGGCCGCAAGTTCAACGCCGAGATGCTTGGTGATGCCGGAGGCCACGAATTTCGCCGGGCCATACACCGCCTGCGACGCCTGACCCGCCTCTCCGGAGATCGAGGATAGGCAGACGATGGCACCACCGCCGGTCTTGAGCATTTCCTGCGCCGCGTATTTGCACGTCAGGAACATGCCGCGGCCGTCGATCGCCATGACATGATCGAAGTCCTCGGCCGTTGCCGTCTCCAGATCGCGCTCGGGGATGATGCCGGCATTGGCGACAGCGACATCGATGCGACCGTAGCTGGAGACCGTCTCCAGCACCATCGCCTCGGAATCCGCAGTTTTCGAGACATCGCCCACGACCGCCTTCACCTCGCAACCCGCAGCCGCGATCACGCGGCGCAAGTCTTCGAGACCATCGGCGTTGATATCATTGATGACGAGGCGGGCGCCCTCGCCCGCGAAAACCAGGGCCGTTGCCCGTCCAATGCCGCTGGACGCACCGGTGATCAGCACCGCCTTGCCCTTCATCCGGCCCAGGCCCGTGGGGACTGTTTCCATGCTCATCTCCTGTTCCGCTCCTTCTTCGATTGTCAGGACTTCCGGCGCTTCTGATTGAGGCTGTCGATCAGGACCGCGCCGAAGATCACAGCCCCCTGGATGAACTGCACCCAGAAGGGCTGCACGTTCTTCAGCGTCAGGCCGTTGTTGATGAGGCCGATGATGAGGACGCCGAGCAGCGTACCCAGCATGCTGCCTTTGCCGCCGAAGAGCGATGCGCCTCCAATCACCACGGCCGCGATCGCGTTCAGTTCAAGGCCCACCGCCGCGATCGGCTGGGCGCTATCCAGTCGACCGGCAAGAACCACGCCCCCGAGCCCCGCGAGTGCGCCCGAGATCACGTAGACGATTGCCAGGGTACGATTGACCGGAATGCCGGCCAGCCGCGCCGCATCCCTGTTGCCGCCAACCGCATAAACCTCCGCCCCGAACACTGTGCGGGAAAGGACGAGACCGGCGACCAGAAAGACCAGCAGCGTAATCAGCGCCGCGACAGGAAAGGGGCCGAGATTCCCGCCGCCGATATTGTCGAAGGCATCGGGGAACGAGAAAATGGTATTGCCGTTGGTGACGATGAAGGCGAGTCCCCGCGCCATCGCGAGTACCGCCAGGCTGACAATGAAGGGGCTCATGTTGAGGAAGGTCACGGCGAAGGCGATGAAGCCGCCGGACAGCGCGCCGATGCCAATCCCGACGATCACCGCAAGCGGAACCGGCATATGGGCATTGAGCGCTAGCCCGGCCATGACGCCGGTGAAGGCCACCACAGACCCTACGGAGAGATCGATTCCTCCTGTCACGATCACAAAGGTCTCGCCCACCGCCACGATACCGATCAGCGAGCTCGCAAGCAGGATCGAGAGCAGGTTGGCAGAGGTGAGAAAGGCGGGCGTCGTGATACCGAGGTAGAGAGAGATCAGTACGAAGCCCACGATGATCGTCAATTCGTTCACCGCCCGGGTGATCGATGCGATCCCGAAGCCGCGGCGCTGAGGTGTGGAGGTTTGAGCGGATGACATCGCAAGCCTTCTGATCTGAAATTTTCTGGTCAGCCAAGCGCCGCAAGCTGCATGATCCGCTCCTGGCTGAACTCACGGCGCGGGACGGCACCCGCAAGCCGCCCGCCCCGCATCACCAGGATCCGGTCACAGATGCCAAGCAGCTCGATCATATCGGACGACACCACAAGAATCGCGCCGCCCTGCTCGGCGAGCTGGTTGATAAGACGATAGACTTCCACCTTGGCACCGACATCGATGCCCCGGGTCGGCTCGTCGAGCAGGAAGATGCGTGGCTTGGTGGTCAATGCCCGGCCAAGCACGACCTTCTGTTGATTGCCGCCGGAGAGGGATTGAACGCGCTGCCGGATACTGGGGGTCCGAATGCGCAACTCCCCCACCGTCTGCTGGGCGAGCCGATCTATCCGCCGCGGCGCCAGGATGCTTCCGAACCAGGAAAGTCTCCCCAAGGTGGATAGCGCGACGTTGCCGCGCACCGGGAAGGGCAGGATCAGCCCTTCCCCCTTTCGGTCTTCCGGCACGAAGGCAAGGCCCGCACGGATTGCATCACGCGGATTGTGGATCCGCGCGTCGGTCGAACCGATCCGCACCCGTCCGGCGGAGCGCGAGAGCGCACCGTAGATCGTCTTGAGGACTTCCGTTCGCCCCGCGCCCATCAGCCCGCCGAGCCCCACCACCTCGCCGGCGCGAACCGAAAAGGATACATCCTCGAAGCTGTCTCCGGAGCCGAGCCCCTCGACCTCCAAAAGAACGTCCCCCAAAGCGGCGTGCCGTTCAGGAAACAGCGCCTCGATCGGCCGATTGACCATCGCCTGGATCAGCCCGTCCTCCGTCCAGTCGCCCACGGGCCGCGTTTCAACCACCGTTCCATCCCGCAATACGGTCACCCGGTCACAGATCTCGAAGACTTCCTCGAGATGGTGGCTGATGAAAACGATACCGACACCGGATGCCCGCAAAGTCCGCATGGTGGCGAAGAGGATACGCTGCTCGGTTGTCGTCAGGGTCGCGGTCGGTTCGTCCAGCACGATCACCCGCGCCTCGCGCGACAAGGCGCGTGCGATCTCCACCAACTGCTGTTGAGCGATGCCGAGATCCCGCACGCGCCGCTGCGGCGGCACTGTGAGCCCGACCTGTGCCAGAAGCTTCTTTGCATCGCGGTTCAACTCGGCACGCCTGACACGACCGAAGGCGCCACGGGGGAGATTGCCCAGGTAGATATTCTCGGCGACCGAGCGGTCCGGCACCAGGCTGAGTTCCTGATGGATGACGATGATGCCGGCGTCGAGCGAATCACGGGGGCTGTGCGGTGCGAAGGTTTCGCCCGCCATCCGCAGCACCCCGCTATCGGCCGGAAAGACACCTGCCAGGATCTTCATCAGAGTCGATTTTCCGGCGCCGTTCTCTCCGACAATGCCAAGCACCTCCCCCTTGTCGAGAGAGATGCTGACATCGGAGAGCGCCTTAACCCCCGGAAATCCCTTGGAAATGCCCTGCATCTCCAACAGATGCGCCATGGCGAGCGGCTCCCCTGCAATCGTTATTGGCTGACCTCATCTCCCCAAAGGCCGTAGGCCTTGGCTTCGGGGCTGTCGATATTCGCCTTGGTCAGCAGCATGTGCGGCCAGTATTGATGGGCCGGCACCAGATCCTTCTTCCCGTGCAGGTAATCTTCGACATAAGCGACCGATTGCTCCGCCATCGTCAGCGGATTTTGGGAGAGCGTGGCATCCATCTGACCCTTGCGGATCGCGCTCAGGCCCTGCTCGGTTCCGTCGATACCGATGATGATGATGTGCTTCGGATTGCCGATCGGATAGAATCGATTGGCCTGGCGGATCGCGCGCATCGCGCCTACGGCATTGTCATCATTGCCGTTGAAGATGGCATCGATGTCTTTATGGGCAGCCAGCAACTGCGTTGTGATGTTGAAGCCCTTGTTGGCGTCAAAGTCCGCCGCTTGCCGGGCGATCAGCTTCAGGTCTGGATTGTCTTTCTGAAGCGCTGCGAATTCGTCGGAAAAGCCCTTCTCTCGCTCGTCGCCTGCGGTGGTGCCAAGCAGGCCTTCGAGATCGATGACATTGCCCTTGATCGAGCCGTAGCGCTTCTTGAGCTGATCGGCGATGAAATCCGCACCTTCCTTGCCCAACTCCACGTTATTCGTTTCAAGGAAGTTCACTTGGCAACTGCCGCAGGCGGCACCGCGATCGAGGGTGAAAACGGGAATTCCCTTCTTATTCGCTTCCTTCACGATAGGAACGATGGAATTCGCATTGATCGGATTAAGAATCAGCGCCGCGACATGCTGGTTGATAAGGTCGGTGACCTGGTTCGTCTGGGTATTCGCATCACCATTGGCGCTTGTGTTGATGAGCTTGAGATCGGGATGAGCGGCGATGCCCTTCTTCACGCCCTGGGTCATGCCCTGGAAAAAGGGATTTGCGAGCGTCGCGACACTCAGGCCGACAACGTAGTCCGCGGCTTTGGCTTGCCCGGCCGCCATTGCCATGCACGACGCCGCCATTGCCGCGATCGCCAGCTTATTCATTTTTCGCACGAGATTTCCTCCATTCTTGTTTTTGTTGCGGGCGCTTGCCGGACCGTGCCCGGACCTAGCACACCCGGAACTGCCTTATCTCCAGGCAGCTCCGGTCGTGTTCAAATACAGCGCGTAAATTGACGTGCTGGCCGCCATGAAAAGCCGGTGCCCCTTCTTGCCGCCGAAGCATAGATTGGCACAGGTTTCCGGCAAATGGATCTTGCCGATGAGATCACCGTCCGGGGCATAGCAGCGCACCCCATCCTCTCCAGGATCGGCCCATCCCATGCTGCACCAGACGTTACCTTCTGCGTCGACACGCATCCCATCCGTGAACCCGGGCTCGAAATCCTCTGCAAATACCTGACCGTTGCTTAGCCGCCCGCCATCAACATCGAAAACACGGATATGGGCCGGGCCGCCATGGGTTATTCCGCTGTCCACCACATAGAGTTTGGATTCGTCGGGCGAGAAGGCCAGCCCGTTCGGGCGCACGAAGTCGTCCGCCACGATTCGCGCTTCACCCTGCTTCGGATCGAAGCGATAGACACGGCGCGGCAACTCGGCCTCTGCACTATGTCCCTCATAAGGGCCGTCGATGCCATAGCCTGGATCCGTGAACCAGATCGCCCCGTCCGAAGCGACGACGATGTCGTTCGGTCCATTGAGCCGCTTTCCCAGGTAGGAGTCCATCACAACAGTGATGCTGCCGTCGATTTCCGTTCGCGTGACCCGGCGTGAATCATGCTCACATGTCAGAAGGCGGCCCTCGCGATCCGACGTATTGCCATTTGCGAAATTGCTTGGGCTGCGGAAGACGCTGACATGGCCATCCTCCTCGAGCCAGCGCAGCATGCGGTTGTTGGGAATATCGCTCCACAGAAGATAGCCGCCGGCCGGAAAATAGACCGGCCCCTCGGCCCAGCGAAAGCCGGTGGCCAGCCGTTCGATACCGGCATTTCCCTGCCGCGCGGTGAAGCGCGGGTCGAGCGCCTCGATGCGCGGATCGGGATAGCGGGTACCGCCGAGAGGTCCGAGAGGCAACTGTACATAGTCACCAAAGGAACCGGATGACGGAGCGTTGGAATGTGCCATCTCTTACCGAGCTCCTGTCACGGTTGGCATCCGTCCGGTCTCTCGCATGAAGGCCGCGACGATGGAGGGAAAATCGGGATCGGCGGTGAAACCAAGGCCCCGCGCCTGCGTAGCATCGAAGTTTCCGGGCCAGGAATTGACGATAGCCTCGATCGCCGGATCGCGGTCCACCGTGACCTTTTCGGCAGCCGTCGCTCCGCCGACCTGCCGCAAAGCCTGCAGCATTTCCGAGACAGTGACCGAAAGCCCCGGCATATTGATGACACGATCCCGGCCGAGCGCTTCCGCCGGAAGCTCGTGCCCGTGAA
>Ga0310811_10012499_pt1 | contig 11015 bp, 10 predicted proteins | sample YCmetagenome_FD_207642 | JGI IMG/M metagenome (GOLD analysis project Ga0310811, IMG submission 207642) | Soil microbial communities from experimental microcosm in Duke University, North Carolina, United States - YC | ecosystem: Engineered > Artificial ecosystem > Soil microcosm > Unclassified ...
GCGCCAGACCGCGGGCGATGCCGATGCGCTGCCGCTGACCGCCGGAGAACTGGTGCGGGTACCGGTTGATGTGGTCGGGGTTGAGTCCGACCACGTCCAGCAGTTCCTGCACGCGCTTGCGGCGGCCGCCCTTCGGGAGGACCTCCGAGTGGATCTCGAACGGCTCGCCGACGATGTCGCCGACGGTCATCCGGGGGTTCAGGGAGGTGTACGGGTCCTGCATCACCATCTGGATGTTGCGCCGCATGTGCTTGAGCTCGGCGCCCTTGGCCTTGGTGATGTCCTTGCCGTTGACCTTCACCGACCCGGACGTGGGCCGCTCCAGCGCCATCATCACCTTGGCGAGGGTGGACTTTCCACAGCCCGACTCGCCCACGACGCCCAGCGTCTCACCGCGATGGAGGTCGAAGGACACCCCGTCGACGGCCTTGATGGCGCCGATCTGCCGTTTGAAGACGATGCCCTGTGTCAGAGGGAAGTGCTTGACCAGGTCGCGGACTTCGAGGATGGACTCAGCGGGAGCCATCGACAACCTCCCTCCAGTAGTGGCAGGCGCTTCCACGGGTGCCACTGATCGGGTACAGCGGGGGAACCGCTGTGGCGCAGTCCTCCCGGCGGTAGGGGCAACGGGGGTGGAAGGCGCAACCCGACGGCATTTCGAGCAGGTTCGGCGGCATGCCCTTGATCGCGTACAGTTCCTGGCCCTTGAGGTCGACCCGCGGGATCGACTCGAGCAGACCCTTGGTGTACGGGTGGGCCGGGGTCCGGTACAGATCGTGAACCGGCGCGGTCTCGACGATGCGGCCGCCGTACATGACGGCGATCTTGTCGGCCACGTCGGCGACGACGCCGAGGTCATGTGTGATCAGGATGAGGCCCATGTTGCTGTCGCGCTGAAGGTCGGCGAGCAGCCCCATGATCTGGGCCTGGACGGTCACGTCGAGCGCGGTCGTCGGCTCGTCGGCGATCAGGATCTCCGGGTCGAGCGCGATCGCCATGGCGATCATGATGCGCTGGCGCATACCGCCGGAGAACTGGTGCGGGAAGTCGTTGACGCGGTCCCTGGCCCCGGGGATGCGGACCCGGTCCATCAGCTCGACGGCCTTCTTCTTGGCGTCGGACCGCGAGCTGCCCCGGTGGATCCGGAACATCTCCGCGATCTGCCAGCCCACGGGGAAGACGGGGTTCAGCGCCGAAAGGGCGTCCTGGAACACCATGGAGATGCCCTCGCCGCGAATCCTCCTGCGCTGCTCCTCGGGGAGCTTGAGGATGTCGACCCCGCGGAACCGGATCTCCCCGCCGGTCACCTTGCCGGGCGGCATGTCGAGGATGCCCATGATCGTCTGAGCGGTCACGCTCTTGCCCGAACCCGACTCGCCCAGCACCGCCAGGGTCTCGCCGGGATTCACGCTGTAGGTGACGCCGTTGACGGCCTTGGCCACGCCCTGACGGGTGTGGAACTCCACCTGGAGGTTCTCGACCTCCAGGAGGGCGCCGCTGTAGGAGCCTCTGCCCGTGGGCCCGGAAAGCACTTCTACCACTTGCTGTGCCTCCTCAGCGAAGCTTCGGGTCGAGGGCGTCGCGTACGGCTTCGCCCAGCATGACGAAGGTCAGCACGCACAGGGACAGGAACGCCGCGGGGAACAACATCGCGTGGGCGCCGGTCCTGATGTAGCTGGTGTGGTCGGCGATCGCGATGCCCCACGAGATGACCGGCTCGCGCAGGCCGATTCCCAGCAGCGAGAGCGTCGCCTCGGCCCCGATGTAGCTGCCGATCGTGATCGTCGAGTACACGAGGATCGGTGCCAGGGAGTTCGGCAAAAGGTGCTTGAAGATGATCCGGAACGGGCCGGCCCCCAGAGCACGCGCCGCCTGGACGTAATCCTGGTGCTTGGCCTGGATCACCGACGAGCGGGCGATGCGCATGAGGATCGGCCACCCGAGCACGGCGAGCACGATGATGACCACGGCCATGATCGTCACCCTGTCGGGGCTGCTCTGCGCGGGCGCCACGGTGCCGAGGATGATGATCGCACCCAGCACGTACGGCACGCCCAGGAAGATCTCACCGATGCGGGACAGGATCGAGTCGACCCACCGCGCGTAGTAGGCCGCCAGCACTCCGGCGACGCCGCCGAGGATCACGGTCACGAGTGTGGCGAGAACGCCGACGATGATCGAGGTGCGGGCGCCGTAGATCGTGCGGGCGAAAACGTCGCGTCCCTGCAGGTCGTATCCGAACCACGCCTCCCCGCTCGGCGGGTCCATGCTCTTGGCGAGCGTCGCGTAGTCGGGGTTCTTGTGCGTGAACAGCGACGGGAAGGCGGCCATGAGCAGGAACAGGATCAGCATGATGAAGGAGATCCAGAAGATCTTCCTGTGCCGGAGGATGTCCCACGTGTCCTGCCACAGGCTGCGCGGCCTGTTCGAGGACGACACGACCGATGCCGCGGGTCCTTCCCCGCCGTGAATCAGGTCCTGCGTTACGGAGGGGTCACTCATAGCGGATCCTCGGGTCGAGCACGCCGTAGAGGAGGTCGACGAGCAGGTTTGAGACCAGGTACACGAGGACGAGCAGCGAGGCGATCGGGACGACGATCGTGTAGTCCTGGCCTGTGATCGCCCGGTAGAGAAGACCGCCGATGCCGTGGATGTTGAAGATGCCCTCGGTGATGATCGCACCGGACATCAAAGAACCCACCTCGGTGCCGAGGAAGGTCAACACGGGGATCAGCGAGTTGCGCAGGAGATGGACGCCGACCACTCGCCTGTTGGTCAGACCCTTGGCGATGGCCGTGCGGACGTAGTCGGAGCGGCGGTTCTCCACGATGCTCGTCCGCGTCAGGCGGGCGGTGAACGCCATGTTGAGGCTGGCGAGCACGAAGGCCGGGACGATCAGTTCCATGATGGGCGCCTCGTCGGACACCGTCGGGGTGATGATCTGGAACTGGACGCCGAGCAGCCACTGGAGGAGGAAGCCGGTGACGAAGACGGGGAGCGACAGCAGGAACAGCGTGGAGATGGTGACCACGTTGTCGATGAAGCCGCCGCGCTTGAGACCGGACAGGACGCCGGCGCTGATGCCGATGACGGCCTCGATGGCGACCGCGAGGAGCGCCAGGCGGATGGTGATGGGCCACGCGTCGGCCAACTGGGTCACCACGGGGACCTGGTTGAAGTCGACGCCGAGGTTTCCGCTGAGCATGTTCTTCAGGAACTGCCAGTACTGCAGCAGGATCGGCTGATCCAGGCCGAACTGCGCCCTCATCGCGGAGACATAGCTGTCCGGGCAGGGCCGCTGGCCGCACCGACCGGCGAAGGGGTCGCCGGGAAGTTGCCACACCATGTAGTTGATGAGGAATGTCGTGCCGAGCAGCACGGGTATGAGTTGCAGCAGGCGCCTGATGGTGTATCGGCCCATGCGCACCTCCTGTCTGACGCTAAAGGTCGTACAGCGTCCCCCGTAGGTCAACACAGGGGCGGGCGTGATTGGACAACGACCGAGGCCGGCCCCGGTCTGGGACCGGCCTCGATGATGTGCGAGTCCGGAGGCTACGCTTCCTTGATCGCGATGGAGAGCGGGTCGAGCTCACCGAACGGCGTGACCTTGACCCCAGTCACCCACTTCGAGGTGCCGGCCTGCAGACCGTACGACCACAGCGGGATCGTCGGCAGGTCATCAGCCAGCATAGCCTCGGCCTGCTGGTAGAGGGAGACGGACTGGTTCTGGTCCGTGGCGGTGTCAGCCTCGTGCAGCTTCTCGTCCAGGGCCTTGTTGCTGTACAGACCGTCGTTCGAGGACGCGCCGGTCTTGACCAGCGGGTTCAGGAAGTCCTCGATGTGCGGGTAGTCCATCTGCCAGCCGGTGCGGAACATGCCCTTGATCTTGTGCTCCGTGATGACGCTACGGAACTCGTCGAACGTCGGCATGGACCTGCCCACCACGGTGAAGCCGGCGTCGGCGCCCAGGGCCTGGTTGATGCTGTTGGCCATGGCGTCCACCCACTCCTTGTGCGCGGAGTCGCCGTTGTACCAGATCGGGAATTCCTTGGGCGGGGTGTAGCCCTCGCCCTTGGCCTTGGCCAGGTACTCCTTGGCCTTGACCGGGTCGTAGGTGCACCACTGCTGGCAAGATCCGGCCTTGTAGCCCTCGACGATCGGGGAGACCCAGCTGTCGAGCGGCACTCGGCCCTTGTTGAAGATCTTGTCCGTGATGGTCTTCCGGTCGACCGCCATGGAGATCGCCTTGCGGAAGTCGGCGTTGCCGCCGAACTCCTTGTCGTACAGCGGGAACGACACCGTCTGGATGACGCCCTGCTGACCCTCGATCGCGCGGTCACCGAGGTCGGTCTTCCACTTGTCGCCGGCCAGGGCCGACGGCGGGATCAGCTCGGTGAAGTCGAGGTTGTTGGACACCAGGTCCGCGTAGGCAGCGTCGTCGTCCTTGTACATCTTGTAGACGATCTGCTTGACCTTCGGCTTCTCCGCACCCGCGTAGTCGGGGTTGGCGGCGACCACGATCTGCGAGTTGTGGTCCCACTTCACGAACTTGAAGGGGCCGTTCGTGATCGGGTTCGACGCGAAGCCCTTGGGGTCCTTGAAGAAGGCCTCGGGCAGCGGGGCGAAGGTGATGTAGCCCAGCTTGGTGCGGAACACGGCGGTGGGGGCGGCGAGCGTCACCTTGAAGGTGGTGTCGTCGACGACCTCGAGGCCGGCCAGCTTGTCGGTCTCCGGCTTCGGCGCCTGCTTGGGTCCGTCGGGACCGTCGGGGTCCGCGGTGTTGACCTTGTCGAAGCCCACGATGTCAGCGAACCACGAGCTGCCGATCTGCGCGTTCGGCGAGTACGCCGTGTAGTTCCACGAGTCGACGTAGTTCTTCGCGGTCACCGGAGTGCCGTCGCTCCACTTGAGCCCCGGCTTGAGCTTGATCGTCCAGACCTTGTTGTCGGTCGTGTCGATCGACGCGGCCTGGTCGAGCTCGGGGGCGGCCGTGTCGGGGTTGTACTTCACGAGCTTGCTGTACACGAAGTCGTTGACCGTGCCGCCGCAGGTCTCGTTGATGTTGCCCGGCACGAAGCCGGTCTGCGGCTCACAACCGCGGATGTAGACGGTGCCCGTGGCCGTACGGGGGTTGCTCCCGCCGTCACCTGAGCTGCCGCTGCCACCGCCGCACGCGGCGACCCCGAGCGCTAGCAGCGCGGAGCCTGCGGCGATCTTCGCGCCCTTAGTCACGCGCATAGTGGATTGGTCCTCCCTCTAAGGATGGGCGTTCGCGCTGGTAAGGTCCCCGGTTTTCCAGGCGTGGTCAAACCAGCTGACGCCCTGTCAGTCGTCCGCGAGCATCCCTCACCCGACGCAGCAGAGGAGTCTCTGCCGCGTTGCAGTTCGGTCACACGTGCGTCAGTAGGGCGTCACACGCATACCAGCGAGCCAACCCCAAATAGGTATCTCGGGTATAAAGCGCTCAACTACGGTAGATATACCACTTCTACGCCTCCCCATGGTCCCGGGGATGTCGTAAGGTCCGTGGCGTTGTCCTTGCGTCACGGCGTCTTGGGCTACCTTTGACCAGTCGCATCGGCGTCCGATGCGACAGATGTACCCCACTCCAGCGAGGAATCGGCCGACCAACGTCGCCGGCTTCTCATCCACCACCATCCAATAGAGTCCTTGCCATGAGCCAGCCGGAGTCCGCGGTCGCGGACGCCCAGGCGGGCGGCCAAGCCCAGGAGTCACTGGCCGCACTCGCCGAGCGTTACGGGTTGCGGCGTGCCATCGCACGCCCCACACTGCCCGCTTATCTGCGCCAACTGTGGGACCGACGGCACTTCATTGTGACGTACGCCACATCGAGGAACGTCTCGAACTACTCGGAGTCAGCACTCGGCCAGTTGTGGCAGGTGCTCACCCCGCTGCTCAACGCGGCGGTCTACTGGCTGATGTTCGGCGTCATCCTCGGCCAGAGCAAGCACATTGAAAATTACCCCGCATTCCTCATCACCGGGGTCATGGTCTTCACCTTCACCCAGCGGACGGTGACGGGCGGCGCCAAGTCGATCTCGGGCAACCTGTCCCTCATCCGAGCATTGCACTTCCCACGGGCGACGCTTCCCCTGGCGTACGCGATCCAGGAACTGCAGATCCTCGGCTGGTCGATGGGCGTGCTCATCGTGCTGGTGCTGGTCACGGGAGAGCCGATCAGCTGGCTCTGGCTGCTGATCCCGGTCGCCCTGGTCCTCCAGTTCGTCTTCAACCTCGGGGCGAGCCTGTTCATGGCCCGCATCGGCGCGTTCGTCCGTGACATCACCCAGTTGCTTCCGTTCATTCTCCGCACCTGGTTGTACGCCTCCGGTGTCTTCTACATGATCACCGAGAGGACCGCGGGACTGCCGAGCGCCCTCCGTTGGGCGATGGAGTTCAACCCCGCGGCCGCCTACATCGAGTTCATGCGTGACCTGCTGATCTATCAGCGGTTCCCGGAGCGCTGGGCGTGGGTAACCTGCATCTTCTGGGCCGTTTTCGCGGCGATCGGCGGCTTCTGGTACTTCTGGCGAGCTGAGGAGAGGTACGGCCGTGGCTGATGTGATGCAGAAGCCGAGCGAGGAGCTGTCGAAGATGACAGTGGGAACGCCGACCGTGATCGTCGACGACCTGCACATCGTGTACAAGGTCTACGGCGCGGCCAACAAGCAGAAGGGCAACGCGGCCAACGCGCTGCGTCGCATCGTCCGCCGCCAGGGCCGTCCGGAGATGAAGGAGGTCCACGCCGTCCGCGGCGTCTCCTTCGTCGCGAACCACGGTGAGGCCATCGGCATCATCGGCCGCAACGGCTCGGGCAAGTCGACGCTGCTGCGGGCCATCGCGGGCCTGCTCCCTGCGCACAAGGGCGCCGTCTACACCAACGGCCAGCCGTCCCTGCTCGGTGTCAACGCGGCGCTCATGAAGGAGCTCACGGGAGAGCGCAACATCGTGCTCGGCTGCTATGCCATGGGCATGTCACCGGGCGAGACCCGGGAGAAGTACGACGAGATCGTCGACTTCTCCGGCATCGGGGACTTCATCCAGTTCCCCATGTCGACCTACTCCTCCGGAATGGGCGCGCGACTCCGCTTCGCGATCTCTTCCGCAAAGACTCACGACGTCCTGCTGATCGACGAGGCCCTCGCCACCGGCGACCGCGAGTTCAGGAAGAAGAGCAAGGACCGCATCATGCAGATGCGCGAGTCCGCCGGCACCGTCTTCCTCGTCGCCCACAACCTCGACGTGATCGAGGAGACCTGCAACCGGGTCATCTGGCTGCACAAGGGCAAGATCAAGATGGAAGGCGATCCGCAGGAGGTCCTGGGGGCCTACAACCGGGTTTGACCACTCATGGGAGGGTGAACCGATGCCCACACCGCCGTCGATTCCTTACGACCACCTACCGGAAGTCGCCCCGCTGAACGTCGTCAGTGACGACGTCCGCGACGGGGAGCGCAAGCCGGAAGCCCACGTGTACAACGACTGGGGGATGACGGGGCAGAACCTCTCCCCGAACCTCCAGTGGTCCGGAGCGCCGGAGGGCACCAAGAGCTACGCGGTGACCTGCTATGACCCGGACGCGCCCACCGGAAGCGGTTTCTGGCACTGGGTGCTGTTCGACATCCCCGCCGACGTGACCGAGTTGCCGACCGGAGCCGGCACCGCTCCCGGCTTCAAGGGCCTGCCCGAAGGGGCGGTGCACGCGCGCAACGACTTCAACGCCAAGCAGTACGACGGGGCCGCACCACCTCCCGGACACCCGCACCGGTACCTGTTCGCGGTGCACGCGCTCGGCGTCGACAAGCTCGGAGTGGACAGCGACACCTCGCCCGCCGTCGTCGGGTTCAACATCACCGCCAACACGCTCGCGCGCGGCTATATCGCACCGGTGTACGAAACCTGATGCGAGTGCGACCCCTGTTCTACTATGATTCGAACGGAGATTCGATCTAGGGGAAGGGGTGGCATGAGCGACCTGGCGATGGCGATCGACCACTTGGCCGCCGAGGATCCCATAGAGTTGCCGGCCGGCACGCTCGCCGAGCAACTGATCGATCTGCACTGGCAGATGGCGCGGCTACAGGCTCAGATCGCCCGGCGCACAGGCGTGCGCGTTCCCGTCAGCTGACCCCCTCCACCGCGAACGGAACGGCCGGTGTCCCCTCGGGGGACACCGGCCGTTCGTTTTCGATTCGGCGTCTACGGGCGGTTGCCGCCGCCGCGCACGTACCCGTTGTCGTGCTTCGGCAGGGTCCCCCTGACGGTGCGGGGGATGCCCGTCACCGTGGTGGATCCGGTCGCGTCCGTCGTGGTGGCCGCGGAGGTGACGAGCGACGTGCCGGTGGTTGCGGCGGTCGTTCCAGCGGGAACCAGCGTCTGGTTGTTGACGTTCGTGGCCGTGGTGCTCACGCCCCGGTTCACCTGGGTCGTGGTCGTCCTCGCCGTGGCCGCCGCAGTGGCCTGCAGAGCGGTGGCCGGCGTGTCGCATGGAATCAGCGCGAGCAGGCCACCGGAAGCCGTTCCGGCCACCCCGACCGCGGCGTTGAGGTCGAGGAGCGCCGTGAGGTTCGCGACGAGCCCCAGATTGGCCGCAGCGCCCACCGTGGCGGCGGCGGTCGGAGCGGTGGCCGCGGCGACGGCCGGAGCCTGCCCCGTGACGCCGAGAGCCGGCTTGCTCGCTTCCGTGACCGCCACTGCGCCGGCGTTCACGTTGGCCAGCACGGTGGCGTCGATGTTGGCCGTCACGTTCGCGGTCGCCTCGATCACGGCCGTGAGGTGGGCCTGCAGGTTCGCGACGACGTTGACCGTGAGGTTGGCCATGATGTCGGCCGAGACGTCGGCCGCCAGGGCGGCGGCCGCGGCGATCTGTGCGTTCGCCCGGGCGTTGAGGCTGGCGGTGGTGGTGCCCGCCAGGTCGGCCACGGCGACGAGATCGGCCTGCAGGTCGGCGACGACGTTGGCACTCAGGTTCGCCACGGCGGAGACCTGGGCGCTGGCCCCTGCGGTGGCCGCGACGACCGCGTGGCTCTGGAGGTCGGCCAGGAGGTTCGCCACCGCCGTGATCCGCGAGGTGCACACGTTGTTGCACACGTTGGCCTGTGCCGGCGCAGCCATCAGGCCGGCGACGCCGACCGTGAAGGCGACGACGGCTGTCCTAACCACTCGTTTCATTACTTGCCCCCGGTTCATATTCCTTTTCACGAGAGTGGGAATGACGAACCCAAGAACCCCCGTGCGTCGGCGTGCGTGCCGACAAAGACGACCGCATTTCTATCACCCCCGCGCACCGCGGGAATGTCCTCTGTCCCAGGGGTTGTGACCAGGAGCGAGACCAGAAAAGTCCGGATATAGGCCAGTAGCCGATGACTATATGGTCAGGCCAACCCCGGCCCGGGAGAAAGGCATGGTAAACATGCCGCCCAGGCCGGGGGACAGATTTTTCCGGTCACTTTTATTAACGCGCGTGGTGTCAGGCGCTCAGGCGGGCAAGAGGCGCGGCTTCGAGGCCCTGTTCGAAGGGGAAACGGTCGGCGAAGGCCGGCCGGAGGTCCGAGAGCCAGACGGCTTCCGGGTCGTAGCGAGCGAAGAACGGCCGGCCGACGATCTCGGGGTCGCGGGCCTGGATGAAGTGGAGCACGAACACCTTCTGCCCGGCGATCTCGGTCACGCCGTCGACGCAGACCTTTCCGGGTGTCGCGGACATCGACGGCCCTCTGACGGTCCGGCACACTCCGGAGACCTGGGCGTAGGCGTCACGGAAGATCTCGTAGGCGTCCACGAGGGGAACGGCGAAGTAGTCCTGGGGACCGGTGTCACGCTCGACGAACATGTAGTACGGGATCATGCCGAGCGTGCTCTGGCGCCTCCACATGCTCGCCCAGGTCGCCGCCGAGTCGTTGATCGACCGGATGATCGGCGCCTGCGTACGGATCACGGCGCCGGTGTCCCTGATACGGCGGACCGCCTCCTCCACGATCGGCGACTCCAGTTCGCGGGGGTGCGAGAAGTGCGCCATGAAGGCGAGGCTCTTGCCCGACCTCACCACCTCCGCGAACAGTTCGAGCGTCGCGTCGGCGTCGGGATCGGTGACGAACCTGGCCGGCCAGTACGCCAGGGACTTCGTGCCGATGCGGATCGACTCGATCTGCTCCACCTGGAGGAGCGGCTCCACGTAGCGCCTGAGCACCGGCTCGCCCATGATCATCGGATCACCGCCGGTGAGCAGCACGCTCGTGACCTCCGGGTGGTCCCCGACGTAGGAGACCAGACGCCCGACGTCGTCGGACGCCATCTTGAGGTCGGGCTCACCGATGAACTGGGCCCATCGGAAGCAGTACGTGCAGTAGGCGTGACACGTCTGCCCTTGCTTGGGGAAGAAGAGCACCGTCTCGGGGTATTTGTGCTGCATCCCCTGCATGGTCTCCAGGCCCACGCGGGGAACGTTGAGCTCCAGTTGTCCTGCGGGGTGGGGATTGAGCCGCATCCGGATCTCCGCGGCGGCCGCCTTGAGTTGCGCCGCCGAGGCCTCGTCGCGGAGGAGATCGGCCAGCCGGGACACATCGGCCTCCGGCAGCATGTCCTCCTGGGGGAAGACCAGGCGATAAATGGGGTCATCGGGGGCGGCCGACCAGTCGATCAACTCGTCCACGACATAAGCGTTCGTCCGGAACGGCAACACCGTGGCCACGGCGCGCACGCGCAGCCGCGCATCTCCATCGAAGCCGGCGCGGCCGAGCAACTCGTCGAGGTGCTTGGCCGTGTAAGCCCGGAAGCCACGCGTGCCCTGAGAAGGGATCACTCGACCTTCCTTTCCTGGTAGATTTTTGGATCTCCGGTAAACCAACCGCCCTCGCCACGCGTCGGTGGTTCTCACTTATTCGGACGCGACCCACCCACAGTTGGTTCCACTCCGGCGAAAGTTCACAGTGAAGATTCCGGGTCTATCGCGACATATCTCGTCAGGAGCTACCCTGAATTTGTGACTTCCTTGACTC
>Ga0310811_10012501_pt1 | contig 11014 bp, 6 predicted proteins | sample YCmetagenome_FD_207642 | JGI IMG/M metagenome (GOLD analysis project Ga0310811, IMG submission 207642) | Soil microbial communities from experimental microcosm in Duke University, North Carolina, United States - YC | ecosystem: Engineered > Artificial ecosystem > Soil microcosm > Unclassified ...
GCCCCTGGGCCGCGCCGTGATCGGCGGCCTGTTCTTTGCCACCTGCGCCACCTTGCTGTTTGTGCCGGTGGTGTTCAGCATCATTCATGGCCGGCGGGCTGCAAAAGCGGCCGCGCACAGGAAGGAATTGGAGCCCGGAGAAGCCTATGCCTGACCAAGGTCCCCATGTCGGGCCGGGCACGGCCAGGCCCGACACGCCGCGGCGTCAAGAACCTCCGCCCGGCCTGAAGCGCTGGGCCCGGCTGGGCGTGACCGCGGCGATCCTCGTCGCTGTCCTGGGGATCGGCTGGCGATGGTGGAGTGGCCGCAACGCCGCGGACGCGACGGAAGACCAGTCGCTGCCCACCGTACAGGTGATCAAGATCAAGACGGCCAAGAATGGCGGCAATCTCACCTTGCCGGGCGATCTTCAGGCTTTCGCCAGCGCTCCCATCCATGCCCAGGTCAGCGGCTATGTGCAGAAATGGTTTTTCGACATTGGCGCAAAAGTGAAGAAGGGCGATCTGCTGGCGCAGATCGATCCACGCACATACGAGGCTGCCCTGGCCCAGGCCAAGGGGATGCTGGCGCGCGACACCGCGACCTTGGCCAATGCGCGGGTTGACCTGAACCGGTATCAGGCCCTGGCGGCGCAGAACGCCATCTCCGCCCAGCAGCTTTCCACCCAGCAGGCCACGGTCGGCGCCCAGGCCGGCATTGTGGACACCGACCGGGCCGAGGTGGCGCAAGCCTCTATCAACCTGGCCTATACGAAGATCGTCGCGCCTTTCGACGGGATCGTGACCAGCCGCGCCCTTGACGTCGGCAATCTCGTCACGGTGGGAACGCCCACCGCGACACCCCTCTTTACCGTCGCGGACCAGAGCAAGCTGCGCCTTTATGTGCGCGTCCCGCAGAATTACGTGCCCTATATCCGGGACGGCATGGCCGTGACTTTCACCGTGCCGCAATATCCAGGGAAAATCTTTCACGCCAGGCTGGTGGCCAATGCCAATGCGGTGGCCGGGGCCACCGGCACGATGCTGGTGCAATTCGCCGCCGACAATAGCGATGGTGCGCTGCAGCCGGGCGCTTATGCGGAGGTGAAATTCCCCCTGCCGGCCGGCGCCAACGGTATCCGCGTTCCGTCGACCGCCCTGATCTTCCGCGATGCTGGCATGCAGGTGGCGAAAGTGGATGCCAGCGGCCATGTCAAGCTGCAAACAGTGACCATTGCCCGCGATCTGGGCGCTTCGGTCGATATCTCAAGCGGCGTATCTCCCATGGATCGCATCATCGACAATCCAGCGGACGCGCTGCAGGATGGCGACGTGGTCAAAGTGGCGGATGCTGCCAGCCAGGACGCCAAACCAGCCAAGGCAGAGTGACGCGCGGCACTGGCCCATCTAACCTGGATCGCTTAGCGTCTGACGTTCGAAGGGGAGGTGGCCATGACGCATGCGCTGACACGACGTATCCTTCTGGGCGCGGCGCCGGCGCTGCTGGCCGCCCGTCCGGCCCTGGCGGCTCCCAAGCGGATTTCGACCCTTGTCGGGACCGGCGCCCAGGGCGCCGCTGCGGACGGCGAGGCCATCGCCACCGCCCGGCTGAACCAGCCTTATGGTGTGGAAACAGGTCCCGATGGCTCGATCTATTGGGCCGATTTCGGCAGCAACCGGGTGATGCGGCTCGATCGCCGCGCCGGCAAAGTGTTTGTGGTCGCAGGGACCGGCGAGAAGGGGCATGCCGGCGACGGCGGACCCGCCAAGACCGCGGTGCTCAGCGCGCCGCATGAGGTCCGTTTCGACAGCCATGCCAATATGTATGTCGCCGAACGCGATGCCCATGTCGTGCGCTTTGTCTCGAAGGAGGGCGCGATCTCGACCCTGGTCGGCACCGGCACACCTGGCTTTGGCGGTGACGGCGGTCCTTCCGACAAGGCGCAACTCGACCAACCGCACAGCATCGTGCTGGACCGGCGCGACAATCTTTTTATCTGCGACATCCGGAACAATCGCATCCGCAAGCGTGACGCCGCGACCGGCGTGCTGACCACATTCGCAGGGGACGGCACCAAAGCGGACACGCCGGAAGAGGCGCCCCTGACGGCGGCGTTGAACGGGCCGCGCTCAATAGACATCGGTCCCGATGGAACGATGTATCTGATCCTGCGCGAGGGCAACAAAGTCTATGCCATCGATCCCAAGGCCGGGCGTCTTCGCCATCTCGCCGGCACCGGCGCGAAAGGCTATGCCGGCGACGGCGGTGCGGCGCTCACCGCCACCTGGAACGGGCCCAAGGGCATCGCCTATGCGCCTGACGGCAGCCTTTATATCGCGGATACCGAAAATCATGTCATCCGCAGGGTGTCGTTACGCGACGGCACTGTGACCACGGTTGCCGGCACCGGCGCACGCGGCGATGGACCGGACGGCGATCCGCTCAAATGCGCGCTGGCCCGGCCGCATGGCGTGCATGTCAGCGGCAGATTGTTGTTGATCGGGGATGCGGAAAACAACCGCATCCGGGCTCTGGAAATCTGAAAGCGGAGGGCAGGGGCATGAAAATCCTGGGCTGGGGCGCCCTGATCGCCACTGTTGCGGTATTGCGTGTGCAGGCCCAGCCGGGTCCGGGCGCCTGTGAGGCGCTGGCAGGTCTGAAGCTGCCGCAAGTCACCATCATGCAGGCGGAGGCGGTTGCTGCGCGCGGCCCTCTTCCCGCTTATTGCAAGATTCTGGGCAGCGCCCATCCCACAAGCGATTCCGATATCCGCTTCGAGGTTGCGATCCCTGAGAACGGTGCCTGGAACGGTCGTTATCTGCAGGTCGGCAATGGCGGGTTTGCCGGTGTTATTCCGGAGCGGGGCATCCTGCTGGGCCTGGCGCAAGGTTATGCGGTGGCCGGCACCGACGATGGCCATCAGGATAGCGTCAACACCAGCGCCAGTTGGGCGCTGGGCCATCCGGAAAAGCAGATCGATTTCGGCTATCGCGCTCTGAAAGAAACGACCGACGCGTCCAAGGCGATTATCCAGGCCTATAAAGGGTCGGCGCCGCGCTTTTCCTATTTCCAGGGCTGTTCCGACGGCGGGCGGGAAGCCCTGATGGAGGCGCAGCGCTATCCCAGGGACTTTGACGGCATCATCGCCGGCGATCCGGCCAACAACTGGTCTCATCTTTTCGCCGGCGCGGCATGGGGCTATCAGGCGCTGACCGCCACCCCCGGCAGTTACCTGTCCGCGGACAAGTTGAAGCTGATCGAGGCGGAAGCCGTCAGACAATGCGGTGACGGGGACGGTGTAATCGAGGACCCTTTGTCCTGTCGCTTCAAGCCGGAGAAATTGCTGTGCCGCGGCGGCGATGGCCCATCATGCCTCACGGGTGCGCAGCTTGCCGCCTTGCGCAAAATCTATGACGGCCCCCGCAATCCGCGTACCAAAGAAAAAATCATTTCGGGTTTCTCGCCGGGCGGTGAAGGCGAGGTCAATGGCTGGGAACGCTGGATAACGGGGGAAAAGAACGATCCCAAACAGGCCCTGATCTATCAGTTCGTCAGCAATTTCTTCCGCTATATCGTTCGCGGCGAACCGGACTTCGATGTCGGGCGAATCAATTTCGACAGCGACATTGCCGCGGTCGACAAAAAGTTTGGGCCGGTTTTCAGCAGTCATGATCCGGACCTGTCGGCCTTCCGCAATCATGGCGGCAAGCTGATCCAGTATCATGGCTGGGCCGATCCGGCGATCCCGGCCCTGGACTCCGTGGACTATTACCGGTCGGTCCAGAAGAAGATGGGCGCTACGGCAGACTTTTATCGCCTGTTCATGGCACCGGGTATGCTTCATTGCGGCGGCGGCCCAGGTCCCAACGCCATCGCCGCGCTGCCGGCCCTGGCGGCCTGGGTCGAGCACAACAAGGCGCCGGGCTTTCTGGTCGCGACCAAATACCAGGGCGACGATCCGGCCGCGACGGTGGTGCGTCAGCGCCCCCTCTGTTCATTTCCTGCCCGCGCCGAATGGGACGGCCGGGGCGAGCGGAGCAAACTGGAAAGCTATCGCTGCGTCGCGCCGAAGCGCTGATCGCACACACCGTATGAGGAAGCTTACCGCTTCTTCATGAATCAACTTTCAGCGCGAGAAAATCTTCCCTTCATGTGGCCCCTTTAGGGGAAGGGGGCTAGGGCCGCGTTGGGGATTCTCGTTGAGCACATATCTGCGGACGCGCCGTGCACGAGGTGCGTTCTTCCGCCTGCTTGCCTTGAGCGTTTCGCCCATCGCCTTGGCGGTCGCGGCGCCGCCTGAGGCGAAAGCCCAGACGATCGGCTCGGGACAGACGGTGCAGGCCTCGTCCCTGGGCACCGGCACCGCCGCCTTTCAGGGCGGCACCCTGGTGGTCGACAAGACCGCGACCTTCAGCAGCAACTTCAACCTGGCGGAAGCCACGGCGACCGCTCCCGCCAACACCATGGATGCGCATGGCAATGTCGGGACCTTTTCCGGCATATTTGCCGATAGCACCGCCGGCCTTAGCGGCCCTTTGACCATCACCGATACCGTCGGTGGCGGTCAGATCGTACTGACCGGCGCCAACACCTATTCGGGCGCGACCACCATCAATGCCGGGGCGGCCCTGGCCTTGTCGGGCACCGGCACGATCCTGCTCTCAAAAAGCGTGCAGAATAACGGCACCTTCGACATCTCGGCGGCGAGCGAGCCGGTCGATATCATTTCGCTGGGCGGCTCGGGCTCGGTCGTGCTGGGGGCACAGGGTCTCAGGATCACGGGCGGTGTCGATACTTTCACCGGCGTCATTTCGGGTAGCGGCAGCCTGACGATCACCGGCGGCACCCAGATCCTGGACGGTGCCAATACCTATACCGGCGGCACCACCATCACCTCGGCCGCGGCGCTGGAGATCGGCAATGCCGATAATTTTCAGCCAGACCATTTCGGGAAGCGGCAATCTCATCCAGACCGGCGGCACGCTTACCTTCACGACACCGCAAACCTATACCGGGTTGACGACAATCAATGCGGGTACGCTGATCCTGTCCGGCAATGGCAGTATTGCGAATTCGTCTTCCCTGTCTGTCGGCGGGACATTCGATATCTCGGCCACCAGCGGTACGTCGATCAAGTCTCTGGCGGGTTCGGGCGGTGTCACCTTGGGCGCCGCGCCCCTGACCATCACAAGCGGCAACGGGACCTTTTCCGGCGTCATCTCCGGTTCCGGCGGGTTGATCGTCTCCGGCGGCACGCAAATCCTCACTGGCGCCAACACTTATGGTGGCGGCACGACCATCACCGGCGGCACCTTGCAACTGGGCAACGGCACCACGACAGGCTCCATCACCGGCGATATCGCCGATGCCGGCACTCTGGCATTCAACTACAGCAACGCCCAGACTTTCGGTGCCGCGGTTTCCGGCAGCGGGCAGGTCAAGTTGCTGGGTGGCAACCTGACGATCACCGCGCCGCAGACCTATACCGGCATGACCACGATCACGGCCGGCACCCTGGTTCTGGGAGGGACTGCCAGCCTGGCAAGCTCCCAAGGGGTCACCGACAATGGCTCTCTGGATGTCTCAGGCAATGGCAGTCCTGCCATTCAGTCGCTGGCCGGAGCCGGAACGGTGCAGTTGGGGGCGCAGACCCTGACCATCACCAATGCGCAGGGGAATTTCTCTGGCATCATTCTGGGGACGGGCGGCGTCACACTGACCGGCGGTACGCAGACCCTCGGCGGTGCCAATCTCTATACCGGCCCCACCCTGATCGCGGGCGGCACGCTTGCGATTGCCAACGTCGGTGCCCTGGCCTCGAGCAACCTCACCGACAACGGCACGCTGGACATTTCCACTGCCTCGAACGCCATCGGTAACAGCACCACCGTCACCACACCGACCTTGTCAGGCTCGGGAACGGTCATTCTGGGCAATCGCACTCTGACCTTGACCGCGGCGGCGGACAGTTTTTCCGGCGTGATTTCCGGGGTGGGCAATGTGACGATCGCCGGCGGCACCGAGACCCTGACGGGCGTCAGCACCTATACCGGCACAACCAGCATCTCTGCCCCCGCTGTCTTGGCGCTTTCGGGCAATGGGGCGCTGTCGGCATCCACGACCTTGGCCATCGCCGGCATCTTCGATATTTCGGCGGCCGCCGGGGACGCAACCGTGGGCTCGCTCTCGGGCGCGGGCAGCGTCGCCTTGGGCGCACGCAACCTGATCGTGGCGGCCGGCCGCAGCGATTTTTCCGGCGCGATCGCGGGCAATGGCGGCCTGGTGGTGAGTGGAGGAACCCAGATCCTCAGCGGTCTCAACACCTATACCGGTGGCACCAGCATCACCGGCGGCACCTTGCAGTTGGGCGACGGGACCGGCACCGGCAGTTTGCTGGGCGATGTTGCCGATGCCGGGACCCTGGCATTCGACTATTCCGGCCAAGTGGAATTCCACGGCGCGATTTCCGGCTCCGGCAGCGTCAGCCAGGTCGGCCCCGGAACGATCATATTGACCGGCACCAACAGCTATTCCGGCGGCACCGCCATTTTCGGCGGCGGCCTTCAGATCGGCAATGGCGGGACGGCCGGCTCGCTTGCCGGCGATGTGGAAGACAATGCCAGCCTGGCCTTCGATCGCGCGGACACGGTGACATTCAATGGCGCCATTTCCGGCATGGGTGCCGTCAGCCAGATCGGCAGCGGCACACTGATCCTGGGCGGTGCCAACAGCTATACCGGCGCCACCACCATCGCCCAGGGTTCGACGCTTGTGCTGGGAAGCGCCAATGCCATCGCCACGTCGAGTTCGGTCGTGGACAACGGCGTGCTGGACGTGTCGGCTGTCGCTTCGCCGCAGATCAGTTCGCTGGCCGGCAGCGGCACGGTCGCCTTGGGTGCGCAGACCCTCTTCATCAGCGCCGGCGCGGGCGCGTTTTCCGGCAATATCGCCGGAGCGGGCGGTGTGACGGTCACAGGCGGCACCCAGACCTTGGCGGGGGTGAACAGTTACATGGGCCCGACCAGCATCACCGGCGGCACGCTATCGGTCACAGGTGCCATTACCAGCTCCAGCGGTGTCAGTGTTGGGGCGGGCGGCACTCTGGCCGGCACGGGCACGACGCCCGCGGTCAGTGTCGCAAGCGGAGGTACCCTGGCGCCGGGCGTGGGCGGATCGGGCACCTTGACCGCCAGCTCGGTCACCTTCGCCAGCGGGAGCAATTTCCTGGTGAATGTCTCTTCGGCGTCATCGCCCACGCTCGCACTAGCGGGCGCGGCACAACTGGATGGGACGCTTTCGGTCGCCAGTGTGGACGGCACCTACCGGTTGGGGCAAAAGCTGACGGTTCTTACGGCAGCCGGCGGTATCAGCGGCAGCTTCACCGCGGCGCCGATTGCGAGCACGGGCGCGCAATTCTCTTCCACCATTTCGACCGATCCGAACGATGTCTTCCTGACGATCAACCTTTCCAAGCTTTCACCGTTGCTGCCGAGCGGGGTGTCGCGCAACCAGACCAACGCGGTGGGCGGCATCGATGCCGGCATCGCCCATGGCTCGGTGCCGACGGCAGCGTTCAATGGCCTTGCCAATCTTTCGTCCGACGGCCTGGCCGCGGATGCGTCCCAGCTCGCCGGTGAGTTGGGCGCCGATCTGGCCCAAGCCAACAATGCCGTCTATGCCCCCTACCAGGACGCGGTGTTCGCGCATCTGGGCGACATACGGCAAAGCGGCGGCGTTCGTCCGGCGCGGCTGGGAAATCAGCCGGCGGGATGGGTCGCCATTTTCGGCGGAAGCCAGCGTGTCGACGGCGATATCACGGATGGCTCGCAGAAATTGTCTTCCAGCACCATCGGTCTTGTCGCAGGCGTGGACTGGCCCGTCTCGCCCAATCTGCTTGTGGGCGGGGCGCTGACCTTCGGCTCGGCGCATTTCCGGGCCGCCAATGCGCTGGGCGATGGCAAGACGGATACCTATGCGTTGGGCCTCTACGGCCTGATGCAATTTTCGCCGCGCATCTATGGCGCCTTTTTCGGCACCTTGGGAGAAGATTCGATCAGCACCAGCCGTACCGTGACGGCGCAGGGAACGGACGTGCTGGCCGCCAGCCTGACCGATCAATTCTACGGCGCCCGCTATGAGACGGGCATCGATCTCAAATGGATCGTGCCCTATATCGCTGTCGAGGACAGGCTGGTGGCGCTTCCGGCCTATGCCGAGACTGCCTCATCGGGCACATCGGATTTCGCGCTCGATTATGCGTCCCGCAATTCCAACACGCCCGGCGCCGAGCTGGGGTTGCGCAACACGTTCGGCGGCGCCCTGGGCCGGAACTGGTCGCTGCGCATCTCGGACCGGCTGGCCTGGATGCATGACTTCGATGGTTCCTACAGCGCCCTGGCCAGCTATGACGCGTTGCCGGGCTCGCAGTTCACGGTTTATGGCGCGCAGCCGGGCAAGGATTTTGCGCTGATCTCGCTGGATGCCGAAGCGCGGCACCGGTCGGGCGTGATCTTCGGGCTGGGCCTGGAAAGCAGCGTCTCGCACCTGTCGCAGAGCTATTACGGCATCGGGCGCTTCGGTTTCACCTGGTGAGATCAGATCGCTATCTCGCCACCGTAAATAGGTCGACCGCCACACCCTGGCCAAGCGCAAGGACAGGCTGCTGTTCTAGCCTTGGAGGCGGGCGGCGGAGTATTCTGTGCACATGGATGACGCCGAATTGCATCGCGCCATTGCCGCGCACCGGGCCGGACAGGCGCAAGCTGCCGAGCGGCATTATCGTAACTTCCTGCAAATCCAGCCGGGCCATGGCGGGGCACATCACAATCTTGGGCTTCTGATCGTCCAGCGCGGCGCGCCGGACGAGGCATTGGCGCACTTCGCCCTGGCCTGCAAGGCGGACCCGGCGCGGGGCCAGAATTGGTTCTCCTATGCCAAGGCGATGCTGGCCGCGGGCCGGCCCCAAGACGCCTTGCCGCTGCTGGAACAGGCGCGGTCACGGGGCATTTCCGGGCCCGGTTTCGAAACCGTGTTGCAGCAAGCCCAGGTGCGGTCCGCCGCCGATGATCCTGTTGCTGCCGCAGCGCGCTCTCGGGACGCCATCGCGCAGCAGCCGGATAATGCCGAGCTGCATTTCCAATTGGGCAATGCTCTGGCGCTGCAGGGGGCGGGCGAAGAGGCCATTGCCGCCTACCGGCAGGCGGTGGCGCTGAGCCCCGATTTCGCCGAAGCGCATTTCCGGCTTGGATCGCTCCTGTCTGAGAACGGCCGGATCGCGGAAGGTTTTTCCCATTATCTGCGCCGCGCCGAACTGGTTCGCGGCCATGTCGGCGCCGCACCCACTTCGGAGCCGCCGCACAAGATCAAGCACGATCGCGAACAGCGGCAATATCTGGCAGGCCTGGGTATTGAGGCCGCTTTTCATCTGGAAGAGGGCGGCCGGATTGACGGCCCGGCCGTCAATCCGGCCAATTACACGGACGGGTTGCTGAAACGGTGGCAAGAGAGCCAGCCCCAGCTCGTGGTGATGGAGGATTTCCTGACGCCGCCTGCGCTGGAAAGGCTGCGCCGTTACTGCGCCGGCTCGACCATCTGGCATCGCATCTATAGTGCCGGCTATATCGGCGCCACGCCGCAGGATGGCCTCGCCTGTCCGCTGATGGCGCAGATCGCCGAGGAAATACAGAGCACTTTTCCCGCCATCATCGGTGCGCATCGTTTCCGCTATCTGGGCGCCTTCAAATACGACAGCACCCTGTCCACCGGCACCAACATTCATGCCGACTATTCTGCGGTGAATGTGAATTTCTATATCGCCCCGGACGAAGCCAATCTCGATCCGGAAAGCGGCGGGCTGGATGTCTGGGACGTGGCCACCACGTCAGAGGCGCAGATGCGCCAGCTCAATGGCAATGAGGAGATGGCGCGCGCCTTCCTGAAAAGCTCGAACGCGAAATTGATGCGCATTCCCCATCGGGCCAACAGGGCGATCATCTTCAGGTCGGACCTTATCCACAAGACCAGCGATTGCCGCTTTGCCGAGGGCTATTTGAACAAGCGGATCAATGTGTCGCTGCTGTTCGGCGACCGCGGGGCCTGACTTTGCGTCAGGAGATGCCGTATTCCCGCTTCAGAAAGCCGCCGACCCAGCTCTGGATGCGCACATACATCTTGTTCTCGAACGGCGCGTTGCCGCCGGTGAAAGAATGCGTGCGATGGTAGACCTGCACTACCCGCACCGGATTGCGGTTGTATCCCGCCGCCAGGAAGGCCGCGAACTGCTGGCTGGAATCGGTCACCCGCTTCAGATAGTCCCGCGGCAGGTGTGTCAGCTCCAGATCGAGCAGCAGAACTGACGCCAGTACCGCGTTGCGCAGATCGCTCATGCCGAGTTCGAAGTTCGGCTCCAGCAGCGCCTTGGGATAGTTGGCGCGGACCATCTGGTAGCTTTCCTCCATGAACTGGGGAAGCCCCAGCGCCCCGGCGCTCGACCTGGCATAGGCGTAGGCGTGGCTCTGGTTCGCCGCGACGGTGATCAGGACCTCGTGGATGCATTGCTCGATGCCGACATATTTCATATGCAGCGGATCGACATGCTCGGTGATCATCAGCCGGAGCACCATGCTGGTCGGGATCTTGTCCGCCACCGTCTCGTCCGGCGCGACATGGGACCGGACATCATGGTCTTCGATCCGGTTATAAGCCTGGCGCTGCAGGTGGCGCAGATAGTCCATGCCGGCATCGCGCATCTTTCTGGTGTCGAGCTCCGGCGCGTAGGCGGTATAGACCGCTTCTTCATAACTGTCCTTGGCATGGACCGGGCGGCGCTGGGCAAAGACGATGTAGCCGTCGGGCTTCTCGACGTGGAATTTGGTGTTGAGGAAATTATCCACCGGCCAGGCGATGACGAAGCCCTGGTCGTTTTTCCCGGTTTCGTCCATGCGGACGATTGTGAGTGGGCCGGTTTTCTGGCCGACCGCGAGCACCCAGACAAAATGGACCAGCCGCCCATTCCTGTCGAATTGCATATCGTCTT
>Ga0310811_10012502_pt1 | contig 11013 bp, 9 predicted proteins | sample YCmetagenome_FD_207642 | JGI IMG/M metagenome (GOLD analysis project Ga0310811, IMG submission 207642) | Soil microbial communities from experimental microcosm in Duke University, North Carolina, United States - YC | ecosystem: Engineered > Artificial ecosystem > Soil microcosm > Unclassified ...
TACGCTCAATAACGCCATGTCGATCACTCCTGGGTCCCCCGACCAAAGCCAGGGAGGGGTCAAAACATGGGTCAGTTCTCAGTGAAAATTTCAGATCCAGAGGGTCAATTCTCAGTGGAAATCAACACAGTTCTGTTTCCCTCGGTATTTTATTCCAGAATTGCCACTTGGCCATGGCGGAGCTGCATGATGAGATTGACCTGCTCCCCTTTTTAACAGAAAGATCGCGCTGCCGATGTCCCAAGCGAGCACGGCGCGCGTAGCTGTCGAGGACACGGAGACGAGCAGAAAATAGCTGGTAAGGCCGAGCGCATAGCCGGTCGAGAAATACGGGCGAGCGAGGGATAATGCGGAGCGGTCGTCATGTCGTCATGGCAAAACATTAGGTGGCCCGGACGCGTCCCTGCAATGGGGTGCCTCGGATAAAAAAAGCGGAGGAAGCCAATACTTCAGTGTGGCGCCAGCCATTGATCCAATGCAATGACCGGGCTTCCCGGTGCCCTAATTAATGGATCAATGACCAATCTCCCGACGGCCTGGTTGACCGGTGGCACTGCAGTCCCGGCGGATCTGCGGGGTAGCACCTACGGCCACGGTCATGGCTCGGCCGGCGTGTCGCGCTCGCGCAGGGCATTGACCAGAACGATGGTGATGGTGACTACAAGCGGCCCCAGAATGAAGCCGACCGGGCCGAACAGGACGAGGCCGCCGATGATCGAGATGAACGCGGGCACCGTGTGCAGCCGCAGCCGGTTCCCGACCAGAATTGGCCGCAGGATGTTGTCGATCCCGCCGACCACGACGGCACCCCAGACCGTGAGGATCATCGCCTTAACCACATGGCCTTCAAGCGCCATGAAAATCGCGGCTGGAATCCAGACAATGAAAGAACCCAGAACCGGCACCAGCGAGAGCAGCCCCATCACCACGCCCCAGAACAGAGGCGCGGTCAGCCCCAGCGCCAAGAACATCAGTCCGCCCAACGTGCCTTGCAAGGTCGCGACCACGATGGTGCCGAAGATGATGGCATGCACCGTATCGACGATGCGGGTGAACAGCTCCTCGGTCTGCGCTTCGCTCAGCGGCAGACTGGCGCGCAACAGGTCGGCGGCGGCGCGTCGGTCGCGCAGCAAAAAGAACAGGACGTAGAACGTCAAAATCAGTTCCAACGCCTGGGCGAGCGAGCCCCGCAGGAACGACGCCCCTGCGGTGCTGAGCCAGGTAGTCAGCCGGCCGACCATCGCGGGCAGGTCGATCTGCTGTTTGACCCATTGCGCCGGCGGCGGCATACGGATCGTGCCATCGGCCAGCCTCGCCTGGATGAAGGCGGCACTTGCCGCAGCCTCGCGCACCAGCCGTTCGATTACGAGGCCCGCGGGAATCGCAACGACCAGCGCCGCGACCAGCACGGTCACCAGGGACGCGAGACCGGCGCTGCCCAGCACGGCCTCGATCCGACGCTGCACCGGGACGAACAGGATGGCAATTGTCAGCGCCCAAACCAGCGCACCCAAAAAGGGTGCCGCGAGGAGCGCGCACAGGATCAATCCGCCGATCGCTGCAACCGTAAGGGCGAGCCTCCCGATCCAGGCGGTCAGGCCCAGTGCCGTCAGACGCGAGCCAGCCAGGTGAGCGGGGTCCAGCGGGTCATCTTCCATCCTGTGCTTAGAGCACAGCTGGGGGATCGAGGATATCAGCGTATCAATAGCCAGCTGCCAGGCGAAGTACCATCTAATATCATGGTCCGCCATTCAGGCCGTAACCAGACGACGATTTTTCTCGTCCGGTCCTCAGACTAACCGTGTCAGCGCCCTCGGCTGAAACTCCGTCCGTGCTCAATTGTTTGTGCCAATGTTTGCTTCTGTTGCGGGGAAAGCATCTGGACCCGGTCGCCCAATCCGATCTGCAGGAACCTTAAAAAGCTCCGGACATTGAGCGATTTCTGCGGCACAGAAACGGTTGCGGCCAAGCCGGCTTGCCGCAAGGCCGTGAATGTTTTCTCTATGGTTTTGGTGATTTTAAGCTGACGAGACACCTGCGCGACGTTGCGGCGGGCTTTCCGCTCATCCGTCCGCAGCTCGCGCAAACGCGGTTGGTCACGGTTGTAGCGGTCGAGCGTATGCTTCATACCCGGCTCTGATTTCAGCCAGGCTTGCGCGCGGTGCCGTTTTTTCTGCACCGCCGCCAGCTTCGCGGCCGCTTCGTCCACGGCCATCGAGCGCTTCGCCGCTTGCCATAATTGCCCGGCCGGGTCCTTAAACCAGTTCATAATGACGCGCGGCGACGCGTCGATGCCGGCACGCTGCCGTGCCACATCCAAGTCGCGCGTCGCCTGTTTCACCTCTTGGTCGAACGGCGCCAGCACACCGCGCTCGATCGATTTGACCGTGACGCGCAACCCTTTTTGCTCCTGCAGCGTGCGCGCGAGACGCTGCTGATGCCCCTCGAGCTGCGTCTCAAGGTGTTGGCGAACATTGATCAGGTCCAGCGAAACCTCGGCCACGGAGCGGTCAACCGGCGGGCTATATTGCCGCTGCAGCGCGTCCTGGCGCGCGCGTGCTTCCTTCATGCGCTCGTTCGCGGCACGGCTACCGCGGTTTAAATCACCGCGCTCCGAACGTTCGCGGCGCCGTTCCATCGCGGTGGCGCTCGGCCCCAAATGATGGCCGGGAACCTTATCAAGCCCCTGCTCGGCGTAGCTTTGATGCGTGACCTGTGGCGCTTTTGGCCCCAAAGCTTGCGTTAAATGCCGATTCTGAACCGTCGCCCAGTTCTCGCGCCACGCATATAAATGCTCCTTGGCATTCCATTCCCGCCGCTTTTCGGCAAAGCCCTCCGGCGTCATAGCACGTGTCGTGAGCAGCACATGGGCATGAACATTGCGTTCATCGCCGTGACGCGATGGCGCGTGGATCGCGATATCGGCGACCATTCCTTTCGCGACAAAATTGTCCCGCACGAATTCCGTGACCAATTGTTTTCGCTGCGCATCCGTCAATTCATGCGGCAATGAGAGCTGAATTTCGCGGGCGACTTGCGAGTTTTTGCGGGTCTCGGACCGCTCCGCTTCGTTCCATAATTGCGCGCGGTCCTGTGCCCAAACCGGGGCATGTGCCGGCGCTATGATCTCCGTGTGCAACACACCGCCCTTGCGCGTGTAGTCGTAAGTCTGACCGTTGCGCTCGTTCGCCAGCTCGACGCCGGCCCGATAGGCCGCGGCGGCCACCGCGTTGCGGCCATCAGCGCGGCTGATCATCTGCGCGGACAGGCGATAGTCGGCCATCCCTTTTGCTACCGCTTCTGAAGGATCGCTAAGGGCTCGCCCTTGGCTCGGACGGGCCGGCGAGCCCGCCCGAAGGGGCGCAGGGGGCGTGCCCCCTCGCCGCCAACAAACGAAAGTTTGTATAAGTGCGCCATTCTGGATAATTCCATGTTAGGCACACTACGCACAGCTGACTCTTCTGCCTAGAGTCGCGCGCCACAAACTTTTCAGTGCCTCGAGCGGAGGCGCGGCGCGGCGCCGCGCCGTTCTTTTGGCAACGGCGCGCAGCGCCACGTGGGTAAGCCCGCCGCATTTTTTCGTGCGGAGCTAGCGGCGATAGACCTCGCGGCGGTTGCCGATCCGAACGATCAGGATGCAAACCGTGCCGTCCTGAATATCGGCGATGATGCGGTAATCACCGACCCGGTACTTCCAGAGCGCGCCGAGCTTGGCGCCCTTCAGCGCCTCCCCGAGGCTTCGCGGGTCCTCGAGCGGAGCCAACCGTTCCCCCAGGAACGAGAGGATCCGCCGGGCGGTCGGACGATTGAGCTTGTCGAGTTCTTTCCGGGCGGCCGGATCGAACTCAATCCTCCAGACCATAGGCCTTCATCACATCGTCGAGCGGGATGGTCTTGGTCTTGCCGGCCTGGAGGTCGATCAACCGCTGCTCGGCCAGGTACAGATCCTCGAGGTCCTCGAGATGCTCGAGGATCGCCTGGCGCGCGTAGAACGTCTTCGAGCGGCCGGTGGCCTTGGCCAAGGTTTCGAGCCGGGTCTCGATGTCGGCCGGCAGACGAATGGCGAGCATGGGAACCCCTTCTGGAAAAATGCTATACACGTATAGCACACACTTCGCGCCGGGTCATGCGGTTTCGGCATCCGTGTGGTTTGCAGGACAAGCCCAAAAGCTCTTGAGGGACTGTCGAAAAATTGAGACGGTTGCGTTTGCCCCTGGCCGCTCAAAAGCGTCCTCCTCAAAGCGCCTTTCGTCCGTGACGTGCCGGTGTCCTGGGTGCGCCAGAGCGAGCGCAGCGCGGGAGCCGCGTAGCGCGGCCCGTAGGGCCGTCTGGCGCTGTCCATGACGGTTCCGTCGCAGACGTGACAGGGCACGGTCTGGCGGGATTCCCCGGACGGGTGAGCGTAACACTTCAAAAAACTTCTCGTCAGGCGTTAGCCTGGCGAGGCCATTTGTCCTCCCATCGCTTGTTTCAGGCGCGTGAGCGCCTGTTCCAAGGGATCATCCGGGGCACTTTTGATGGCTTCGCTGTCCGGAGAAGTTAAAGAAAAATCTTGATTCTGGGTTCCAGGGGGATTTTCCGACTTAGAAGAATTCCTCAAGGACGCCGCCGGATTGTGCCCCGGCACGCCGGCCGGCGCGCACGGCAACGGATCCCGAAAGACATAGGCGTTGCTGGTGCGCACCAGGCGCGAGCGCAGCGCCATCCGCCCGAACAGATCCCGCTCGCGGTACTGCACGCAGATCAGCCGGTTCACCCAGCTCAGGATGTCGGCCGCCTCGAGCGCCTTGATCGCCTCGTACACCGTGTCCCGGCAGCATTGGGCGCGCAGCGCGATCGTCTCATAGCTCGGAAAGCAGCGCCCATCCCGGCTGTTGTGGAAGCCCCACAGCAGCGCGTGCAGCACCTCCAGCGTGGCGCGGGTCAGCGGGCCGCGGTGCTGGCCCGGCCGGCGGTGCAGGGCCGACCAGGCGCGCGCATAGACCATGATCCGCGCCTTGGCATTGCGGTCGAGCGGAACGCCCCTGCCCTGCCCGAAAATCTTCTCCCGCCTGCGCTTCGGGCGCAGCGGCAATACGGCAATCGTCAGAAAACTCCGTCGCGTTACTGATCGCTTGCACGCAAAACTCCCTCCCCCTTTTCCGCTCTCTTTGTCCGAACTCAGGACGCCTGAGCGCCGGCTATGCTCGGCTTCGGATTTGAGGATAGATGGGGGCATGGAGACGACCGAAACCAGCCTGGTTATATTTCAGGATGCGGGCCAGCCTGTTGAGGTTCGGCTTGACGCGACGCAGGACACGGTCTGGCTGACTCAACGGCAAATGGCCGATCTTTTCGAGACATCGACCGATAATGTAAGCTTGCATCTCAAAAACGTGTACGAAACCGGTGAGCTGGGCGAAGAGGCAACTACCGAGGATTCCTCGGTAGTTCGCCGCGAGGGCAACCGGAACGTCACCCGGACGGTCCGGCATTATAATTTAGACGCGATTATTTCCGTCGGCTACCGCGTGAGCTCGAAGCGTGCGGTTCTATTTCGCCAGTGGGCCACACGCGTTCTCCGCGGACATCTGACGCAGGGCTACACCCTAAATCGGCACCGCTTTGAGGCCAATGCAAGCGAACTTGAAGCGGCTCTACAGCTCATCAGGAGAACGGCCCAATCTCCTGACCTGCTGGCTGAGACCGGCCGCGGACTGGTCGATATTGTCACACGCTACGCCCAGACATTTCTCCTCCTCCAACGCTATGATGAGGGATTGCTGGCAGAACCGCCGGAGCAACAGGGCGGCGTTTTGCCGACAGTGCAGGAGGCCCGACAATCACTCGCCTCACTCAAACGCGACTTGATCTACCGCGGCGAGGCTACCGACATTTTCGCGCTTGAACGCGGCGATGCCTTCGCGGCCCTACTCGGGAATCTCGATCAGTCCGTTTTTGGCGAGCCGGCTTATCCGAGCGTCGAATCGAAGGCGGCACATTTATTGTATTTCGTCATCAAGAACCATCCCTTCGCCGATGGGAACAAACGCAGCGGTGCTTTTCTGTTCGTCGATTTTTTAAACCGAAATGGGCGCTTACTGGATGGCCAGGGCCATCCGATCATCAACGATATTGGACTTGCCGCGCTGGCGCTATTGGTCGCCGAGTCCGATGCAAATCAAAAGGAAACGATGATCCGATTGATCATGAACATGCTTGCAAACCCGATCGCGAAATAGGGCGCCGAGCGTTCGATCCTTGCCGCGGCCAGAGAGATCAAAGGCGCGCGGGCCAAATCAACGTGACCATCATGCAATCGGCATCCTAAACCACGATGCCACGGCTCTTCAAGACAAGGCCAAGCCTCGTACGGCCACGAGGGGGGCGCGTCACTTGCCCGACTAAATCAACGATATCGGCGCTAAGTAGAAGTTCAAGCTGGCGCTGTTTCCCGGCCCTCCTGGACGCGAGGCGATTTCGTGAATCCAGCTTGTCGACTTGCATATTCCAGAGCCTGCATGAAATTATCAGCGACCCACTTTGCCTGAAACTTACTGGGCACGGTGAGAACCCACTGATCGCCGTCAGCATCCTCATTCACCGGAGCAATCAAATTCGTTGCGAAGAACCAACTCTTCATTTCGGAGCTGCCGATGCGCTTTTCGAGAGCATCGAAAAACCGGGCCTTCATGGCATCATCAGGTGCCATATCGTCTAAATTGGCGTGCACGGTTTTCAGGTCGGCCTTCTTTTCGGCCGGCCCTTCCAGCTTCGCTTGGCGCGTGGCTCGCTCGCCCGACGGTGTGATCACGCTGAGCAAAGTCTTTCTAGGCACTGGCGCCGGCGACGAATAAAGCCTGATCAAACCGGTTTCGAACTCCGCCTTGGCCTGGGGATAAACGGCCGAGACGTGTTTATCCCACGCCTCCCTGATGATTTGCCTGAACTTTCTTATGTTCTTGCCATCGTTACCAAAATGATTTGCTAACTGGGTCCACGACAGCGACGTAGGGCGCTGCGGATTGATCCGCGGGAGTCGGTACGCTAACCAGGTGTAGAGATCGAGCGCGGTTGCCGAATCCCTCAGCTGACGAATGGCATGTTCATTCAGCGGTACAGCGTGTTCCTTGAGATGGTCGTAAAATCCCTCGGTAAGGTAGATTTCGCGAGCAAAGGAAGCGTTCGCTTGGTCGACGCCGCCATATTCGTTGGTCAGTTTTACTTCCTTGATCCCATATTCTTTTTCGCCTGTCGTCCGGGTCCCGTCCCAACGAATCATCCATTCGCACGCAAATAGCCTGTCGACCTGATCCTTGACGAGCGTCGCCGAGCCCCGCGGGCCATAGCTGACCGTCCGGAATCCCATACGCTTCATCCAGTCGGTGAAGTTTCTCCCCAGATAGACCTGTCGGGAATTGGTTCGCACGGCCTCGGTCATGATGTGGATCAGGATCACCCGTGGCAACGATCCGTAAGGAACCCCAAGAACTTTGAGGTCCCGCTGTCCATCGACATTCTGCACTACCGCCTTGGGCGTGATCACCAACGTGTATTGGCCATCGGCCCGTATGATCGGCTGTTTATCATCCGTCGGGCGCCGTACCGGCAGTGACATGGCGCAAAGCGCCGAGTGAAGAAAGCTAGGGACAGGATCTTCGCTCGCCACGGCGGAAACGCGATCGAACACGGTCGGCGCACCCGAGAGGCGAGCCAGTTCGGCGGCTTGGGTCGGTCCCGCGCTGTTCAATTCGCTGAATATCTTTTGACCCAACGGCAAGCGATACTGCATTTTTTGTCCCAAAGCGCGACTCGTGTCGGCGCGGCTATAGTTTGGCTAACATGATCAAGCCGTTCTCGACAACTATTTTCGAAAGTTGGCCAAATCAGGAGCGAAATGTGCAAATTTGACCGATGATACGGGTGCGGTTTGGGGCCGGGAGAAGTGGTACGACTCGTTGCTCAACCACGGTTTTTTCGTGGAGGGTGAATGCATTATTTGCAAGGATTTCGTGGAGCAGGATGCAGAGATGTTGACTACGTACTTCCCCTGAGCCTGCTCGCGCGTCAGCTTCGAACTGGCTCTAGCGGTTGGTCCCACACTCGGCTCTGGCAAAAAGGTTCCCGATGGCGAAACAGAGACCTGCCCTGGACTGCCACATGAGGCGTTCAAAAAAATGATAATGCTTTTTCGGGCAAACCTCAGGAAGTTATAGGTTTTTTTTTGAACTATAGGTATGGTACTTTTTTCATCGGACGTTTTGTTAACATCGCGTACCCTAGCCATCGGTATTCCGGTGTTGCGCGAACCTTTATCATTGGCCAGTGAACCATGATCATCGGTTGGCGTTCAATCTGCACCTTTGTCATCGGTTATTGCCCCCTGCCCTGCTCCGGCTGTGTCGTCGGCTCACTCGTGTTGCATGACGAAATTCTTGTAACTTTCAGATTGCTGCCATCTCTGGCGCAATTTTCAAAAATATTGTAAAACTTGACATAATTTCGAAAACAGAGCTATGCGGATTCAAACTTCGAAAGTTATCTCCATGCTGAATCCCGCGCAGCTTCCGGATGTTGTAGCTGAGTTATATAACCGGTCGCTGGATGTTCTGACTTCGCTGCGGGAACGCGCAGCGGCGCAGCGTAGCGGTCCGAAGAGCCTTCCCCGGTTCTCGATATCAACAGCCGCGGACTTGGTAGGGCGTACCTCCGCAGCAATCCGAGAGGCTGAAAAAGAGGGTCGGCTACCGTCGAACGAACGAACCCATTCAGGCCGGCGAATCGGCTATACGCTGCAGCAGGTCAACGAGATGCGCGCTGCGTTCGGGACCAAGCCATGGCGCCATCCAGACGATCCTGTCGCGGTGATCGCCGTACAGAACTTTAAAGGCGGTGTCGGAAAGTCGACGATCTCGGTCCACTTGGCACAGCACCTCGCAACCAAAGGCTACCGAGTATGTCTCATCGACTGTGACAGCCAGGCCTCTTCCACCAGCCTGTTTGGCTATGTTCCGGACCTGGACCTCGAAGAGTCCGATACACTCTACCCGTTTTTTCGCGAGGAAGAGATGTCGAGCCTGGCTTATGCCGTGAAGTCCACACATTGGGATGGTCTGTACCTCATTCCGTCGAACCTTCGCCTTTACGCCGCGGAATACGAGCTGGCGGCCCGTGTTTCTCGTGGCCAGCCGCTTTTGCTCGATCGCCTGGCCCAGGGTATCGCGTCAATTTCGGAAGCCTTCGACGTTGTCGTCCTCGATCCTCCTCCGGCGCTCGGGACCATCTCCTTGTCGGTTATGCGCGCTGCGAATGCGCTCATGATCCCGACGCCGCCGACGGTGATGGATTTTGCTTCGACGACCTCCTTTCTTGCGATGCTCTATGAGACGATCTCAACGCTGAATGAGAATGGCCTGCCGGTGGCGCTCAACTGGATCAAGATGGTTGCCAGCCGAACGGACGAGCAAAAATCCATGCAGAGGGAAATTCTGGGCCTCATGCGCAATCTTTACGGGGACTCCATGCTGCGTTCGGTCCTCCGCGATTCCGCCGAGATTGATAATGCCACAGCGAGATTGATGTCGGTCTACGAACTCGAACAGCCCGTCACGTCCCGCGAGACGCATAATCGTGCGTTGACCCATCTCAACGGAGTCAACAATGAGATCGAGATCGAGATTCGCAAGACGTGGCCCAGTCACGCCGAGCGCCTCGCGAAGGAGGGCATTTTGTAGTGAGTTGCACGCGCGCAACTCTCGATTAACTGACTGTTTTTGATAAGGAAATCACCCAATGGCGCAGGGCAACAAAGGGTTTGGTGAAATGCTCGGAAAGTCTTCCGGTCCGAGTGATGCTCCCGCGCCGCGCCGGCTTCCCGTCGCAGGCGTTCTGGCGAGCCGAGACAATGCGCTGGCCGCGCTTTCCTCCGGGACGAAGGTCAATCGCGTCCATGAGCTCGTCGATCCGGCGCGCTGCAAAATCTGGGAGGGGCATAACCGTGACTACGCGGCGCTGAGTGAAGAGAGCTGTGCTGATCTCATTGAGAGCTTTAGGGCACAGGGGAAGCAGGAAGTGCCTGCCATCGTCCGCCGCGTGAAAGGCGAAGCGGATATGGACTTTGAAATCATCTGCGGCGCGCGCCGGCATTGGACAGTGTCCTGGATGCGCGCGCATGATTACCCCGACTTCAAGCTGCTCATAGAAATCCGGGAGCTGACTGATGAAGAGGCATTTCGGGTCGCGGATATCGAGAATCGTCATCGCAAGGACATCTCGGACTACGAGAGAGCAACGGATTATCTCCGGGCCATCGAGCGCTACTATGACGGCAATCAGCAGCGCATGGTCGACCGATTGCGGGTAAGCAAGAGTTGGCTCAGCCGCTATTTGGAACTCGCCAAATTACCTATCGACGTGGTGGCGGCGTTCGGGTCGCCGCACGTCATAGGCATCCGCAATGCCGCGGAATTGGCGCCGCTGCTTAAGAACGAAAAGGCACGCGATTCCATCATCCAAGAGGCTCGGTCACTGGCGGGCGAGCAGGCAAGCCTGAAGGCGGCACAATCTCCGCTGTTGAAACCAGCCGTGGTCGTTCGTCGGATGGCGGCATCGGCGCAAACGCCACGAAAGAAACCAGCTAGGCAATCCGCAGACGAAATTCGTGCGTCAAATGGGACTGTCATCGTTCGGAAAGAGCGGGTGCGGGGAGGGGGTTTCAAGCTTCATGTCTTGCCGCGCACCAAGATCGGCAAGTCAGAATACCTCAAAGCACTGGAAGCGATATTCGCTGATCTCCCGGAAGACGCGCCACTGGGATGAAATGAAGTACCGATGATAAGGGTACGCAGCGGAGATTCTACGTCACGCCTTTAAGGTAGAAACGGTCAAGTGCGGTCCGGGTTCGGCGAATGGTCGCCTCCATCTCCGCGAGGGCCGTGTCCAAGTCGCCATAGGCGAACACCGCGCGCGAAAGCGGCGGGGGAGGGGGCAGGGGAGGGGGCAAAATTTCCTCTTCGACCGCTTTGTCCCGCACCA
>Ga0310811_10012503_pt1 | contig 11013 bp, 10 predicted proteins | sample YCmetagenome_FD_207642 | JGI IMG/M metagenome (GOLD analysis project Ga0310811, IMG submission 207642) | Soil microbial communities from experimental microcosm in Duke University, North Carolina, United States - YC | ecosystem: Engineered > Artificial ecosystem > Soil microcosm > Unclassified ...
GGTCGCTCGATGTGCTGAGAGGCGGCGGTGTGTCGTAAGGTGTAGTCCCGTCCGGGCGGTTAGCTCAGCGGTAGAGCACTCGCCTTACAAGCGAGGGGTCACTGGTTCGAACCCAGTACCGCCCACCAGGCAAAACGCACCTTTCTGATCTTGTTTTCCCCGGCTGTATGTGACACTGGTCGGCACGTGAGGCCCCTCGATCGGATCTTTCTGTCGCAAGATGCCAGAATTCACGCGGTGGATCGAGGCTGATAGCAGCTTCAGTGAATGGCTGTGACAAGCACTTTTGAAACGCACCCCAGGCGGTCCAGCAGCGGGCGTACCCCGGGCTCCTCGGTCCCGGGAAACCAGCGCCTCCGAATCGGGCGTCAGGCCCCACACCGGAGGCGTGTCAGCATTATCACCGTGTGTGCAGCCGGTCCATTGCTGCTTGGCTGTCGTCGTCCGCGGCGCGGCAGATCATCAGCCGTTGGTCGGGGTCTTGAAGTGGCATGAGTACTTCGAAGTGGACTGCGATTTCTCCGGCGTCGGGATGCCGTATCACCTTGTGTCCGCGGCCGTTGATTTTGACGTCGCGTTGGGCCCACAAGCGTGCGAACTGCTCGTTGTGAGTGATGCACTGGGAGATGAGTTCGTTCAGAACCTGGTCCTCCGGATATGCGGCCCACGCGGCGCGCAGGTAGGCGATTCCCTCCCGCACGACGCGTTCGCGGTCGACGTAGTACTCGCGTGTTTCCGGATGGATCAGGCACAGCCACATCGAGTTGCGCTGCTGGGGCGGCAGGGTGTCGAAATCGATGAGCAGCCTCCCCATTTCGGGATTCCAGGCCAGGATGTCGTAGCGGTGGTTCAGCACCATGGCCGGCAGCGGGGACAGGTCGGTGACCAGCCGGGCCAGCGGCGGTGCCGCCGTGGTGGGGGGCTTGGCGGTGGCGCGGGGGCGTTGCCGGGTGAGGTCGTAGAGGTAGGTGCGTTCGTCGGGGGCCAGGCGCAGGGCGCGGGCCAGCGCTTCGACCACGTCGGCTGAGGGCCGCAGCGGGCGGGCCTGCTCCAGCCGCACAAGGTAGTCGATGCTGATCCCGGCCAGTTCGGCGACCTCTTCGCGGCGCAGTCCGGGGGTGCGCCGGGCCTGCCGGCGCACGGGCAGACCGACGTCACGCGGGTCAAGGCGCTCGCGTCGGGTGCGCAGGAACGCAGCCAGCTCCTGGGCCGGGTCCACGGCGCGGGTCGTCATGCCGTGTCCAACAGGCTGGGTGGGAGTGGTGTTCCCAGGAAGCGTCTTCCCTTACCCCTGGCTGCTGGCGGTCGCAGGCTGGTAGCCGACGTTGGATCACGAGCACAGGAGAACACGATGTCGCTGACCCTCGACACCTACCGGCTGCTGGGCCGCTCCGGGCTGCGGGTCTCACCGCTGGCGCTGGGCGCGGCGACCTTCGGCACCGAGTGGGGCTGGGGCGCCGAGCGCGAGGAGGCGCGCAAGCTGTTCGATCGTTACACCGAGCTAGGCGGCAACTTCTTCGACACCGCCAGCACCTACACCAACGGCAGTTCCGAGCGGCTGCTGGGCGAGTTCACCCGCACCAACCGCGACGGACTGGTGCTGGCGACGAAGTACTCGACGCTGCGCCAGCCCGGTGACCCCAATTCCGGGGGTACGCATCGCAAGAGCATGCTGGCGTCGGTGGAATCCAGTCTGCGGCAGCTGAACACGGACTACATCGATCTGCTCTATCTGAACGTATGGGACTTCAGGACGCCGGTGGAGGAGATCCTGCGCGGCCTGGACGATCTGGTGAGGCAGGGCAAGGTTTTGTACGTGGCGATCTCCAGCGCCCCGGCCTGGCAGGTGTCGCGCATGCAGACGATCGCCGACCTGCGCGGCTGGTCGCCGCTGGTCGCACTGGAGATCGAGTACAGCCTGATCGAGCGTACCGGGGAGCGTGACCTGATCCCCATGGCACGCGAGATGGGACTGGGCGTAGTCTCCTTCTCCCCGCTGGGCGGCGGGATGCTCACCGGCAAGTACAGCCGGGAGGACCTGAACCCGACGGGCCCCGTTGCCGGCGAAACCGCCAGCAGCCGCAAGAGCCTCAACGCCGCCCTGGGAATGGTCACCGAACGTACCCTTGCCATCGCTGATGTGGTGAAGGAGGTGGCCTCGGAGCTGGGCCACACACCCGCCCAGGTCGCACTGGCCTGGACCCTGAACGCCCCGGGCGTGACGGCACCCATCATCGGCGCCCGCACTATCGCGCAGCTGGAAGACAACCTGGGCGCCCTGCAGGTCGACCTCACTCCTTCCCAGCTGGCCCGCCTCGGCGAGGTCAGCGCCATCGACCTCGGCATTCCGCACGGCCTGCTCGCCAGCGACCACATCCGCACGGTCACCACAGGCGACATGAAGATCGAAACCCGCAGCTGATCCACTTCATGAACGGCAACGTCCAGACATAGCACCACGTTTTTGATGATGGAACGGAGCAACCTCGGCATGGGTAGGTACAGCGACAAGAATGTGGTGATCACGGGTGGCAGCAGCGGCATGGGGCTCGCGGTAGCGGAGCTGCTGGCGCAAGGCGGAGCCCGCGTGGTGATTACCGGCCGTTCTCAGGCCACGCTCGACGCGGCGCGCAAGCGGCTCGGTGAGAATGCCGTGGCCGTCCGGGGCGATGTGGCCTCACTGTCCGACCTGGATTCGCTCGCCGGCCGTGTGAAGAGCGAGCTCGGCTCGATCGAGGCTCTGTTCGTCAACGCCGGCATCGCACCCCTCACGCCCCTTGAGTCGACGACCGAGGAGGTGTACGACGAACTGTTCGCGATCAACGTCAAGGGCGCCTTCTTCACTGTGCAGAAGCTCGCCCCGCTGCTGAGCACGAACGCCGGCGTCGTCCTCACCACCTCGATCGCGAACGTCATCGGCATGGTGGACACCAGCGTCTATGCGGCCGGCAAAGCGGCGCTGCGCTCGATGGCCCGCACCTTCTCCGCCGAGCTGCTTCCGCGAGGAATTCGTGTCAATGCGATCAGCCCGGGTCCCATCGACTCGGGGATTCTGGAAACGATGATGTCCAAAGAGGCCGCCGACCAGTTCAGGGCGGAGCGGATCGCGAGTAACCCCATGGAGCGTTACGGCACCGTCGAGGAGTTCGCCAAGGCGGCCGCGTTCCTCGCCTTCGACGCCACGTACACCACCGGTATCGAGCTGGCCGTGGACGGCGGCGAAACCCAGCTCTGAGCTCGCCCTGCCGCTCTGCCATGGGCTCAGGCCCGGCCACGACCGACCGAGAGACTTCCATCATGACTGTCCAGGGACCATACGCCGTCGTCCTGCGCGAGCATCGCAGGGATCTGGCTCAGCCGCCCAGCTCACTGCTCGAGGTGGTCACGCTCCCTCCGCAGGAGCCGGCCGCCGGCCAGGTCCGGGTGCGGAACCTGTACCAGCAGGTGATCGCGGCGAACGGCGACCTGATGTTCGAGACCACTCAAATCCCGGTGCCCGCCTTCCGGGTCGGCGAGCCGGTCTACGGCACCGCGATCGGCACGGTCGTCGAGTCACGTGCCGACGGCCTGCCGGTGGGAACCGTCGTGCTGCACATGTCGGGCTGGCGCGAGGAGAGCATCCTGGGGCCGGGCGAGGCGTTCCCCGTGCCCGACAGCGTCTTCCCCGGTCCCGAGTACCTGCTCAACCAGGGCGTGCCCGCCTACCACGGCATCGTCGACATCGCCGCCGTCGGCGACGGTGACGTCGTCCTCGTCAGCGGAGCCGCCGGCGGCGTCGGGTCGATGGCCGCGCAGATCGCCAAGGCACGTGGCGCCGCGTACGTCATCGGCATTGCCGGCGGGCCCGAGAAGACCCGCTACCTCGTCGAAGAGCTCGGCCTCGATGCCGCCATCGACTATCGCAACGACGACCTCGACGACCGGCTCACCGAGCTCGCCCCCGACGGGATCACCGCCTTCTTCGACACCATCGGCGGCTCCCAGTTCGAAGCAGCACTCCGGCACACGGCGTTCGGCGCCCGCTTCGCGCTGTGCGGCACCCTCGCCGGGCAGGTCAGCGGCGGCGACGGCGGGCACCCCCGCTTCGACATCATGACCGCGCTGGTCCACGAGGTGCAGATCCGCCCCTTCACCACCAGGCACACCCCCGACCAGGTCCAGGCCTGGAACACCCACTATGCCCAGTGGTACGACGAAGGCCGGATCAGGTTCGCGCACACCCTCCTCGAAGGCACCCTCCAGCGTGTCATCACCGCGCAGGACGAGCTCCTCGCCGGCGTACACCGCGGCAACGTCATCGTGAGGCTCACCGCATAGGCGAGATTCACGATGACGCCCGGTGCCAGATGCCGTCTTGCTGCCATCGGCGGAACACGTCGTGGACCCGGCCCAACGGCCCGTACGCGACTGAGCTTCCCCCGAGATGCGGAGATGTGGGGACTGTAAAACGTTGGCTCTGCCAAGATTTTCGTAGCTGGTGATCGGTTTCACGGTTCTGCTCCCGGCCCGTGCCCCGGTGGGGCGGGCTGGTGGCGTGTGAGGTCGAGTCGCCGCGGGCCGGGCCGGGAGAGCCGGGGCCCGACTGCTGGTCCATCTCCACCAGACCCTGTCCTGGACCAGCATGCTGACGTGCCTGTTACGCATCCCCCTGTCGGCACCGCCTGTACCCGCGGTGCTGGGCGTGGACGACTTCGCACTACGCAAGGGGCACCGCTACGCCACCATCCTGATCAATGCCGTCACCCGCGAACGGGTGGACGTGCTGCCCGACCGGAAGTCCGAGACCCTGACCGGCTGGCTGCGTGCCCATCCCGGAGTTGAGGTGGTCTGCCGGGACGGCGCGGCCGGCAACGCGCAGGCTGTCACCGACGCTCTCCCCGAGGTACCGCAGGTCAAGACGACCTTCAAGGCTCTGCGCAGGGTCAGCCTCGACCCCAGATGTCAAAGGCCACCTCCCATGATCGGGAAGTGGCCTTTTTGATCTCGTACAGCAGCGAAATACAGCAACGGCTGCGACTCCAGGTGATCGCCTAGCCGTCTGAGCGCCCTATGGGTCTCCTCTGACGAGACCTCGCTGTAGATGTTCAGCGTGACCGAGATCTGGCTGTGCCGAAGGATCTGCATTGCCACGCGTGGATGAACATCGAGAGCCACGAGCAGGGACGCGCAGGTCATCCGAGTCGCATGAACGTGGACCTTCCGCACGCCCGCCTTGGCGCACGCATTGGCAAAGCTGCGTCGGAGGTTCGATGGTTCGACGGGCCGGCCGCTCGAGGTGGCGAACACAAGCCCCGTCTCATGCCAGGAACCCCCCGCGGGCTCCGCTTCACGAGCTGGGCGCAGGTCATGGATGAGCTGGAGAAACGCCTCAGCGGGTCCGCCCAGACCGGCTGATGATGACGACCTGGTCGTCGTAGTCCTCTCGAAAAAGGTGGGCAGCCCAACGGCGACGGGGTGCCACAGTCCGCCGGAAACACCTCGCGCCTTAAGCTGGAATCAGGCGTACCCACGCCAAAGGCCGCAGATGGATCTCCCCCGTAAAAGGTGGTTCGAGGGAGGGCAGGGCATGGGGCTTCTGAGCCATATCCGTGAGTGCTACGAGCAGCTGAACGAACTAGAACGCGACGTCGTCAGCATGCGGGAGAAGCTGGACCAGGCGGTCCGCTGGCACCGGCGGTTCGCCGCAGACGCCTCCCACGAACTGCGAACTCCGGTCGCGGGATTGCGCGCCGAGCTGGAGGAGGCCCAGTTGAATCCCGGTGATACCAACGTGGGCATCCTGCTCGAACGTACGCTGCGCGACGTGGATCGGCTACAGGCGATCGTGGTCGACCTGCATCTGATCGCTGAGTTGGAGGAGGCATCCCTGTCCGCCGAAGGGGAGCCGGTGGATTTGGCAGACCTCGTGCGAACCGTGGTCTCCAAGCGGGCGGACGTGCCCGAGATCAAGCTCGAGCTCGAGCATGGGGTCACGGTCGACGCCGTTCCAGCCAAGATCAGAAGACTGCTCGCCGAGCTGCTCGACAACGCCCAGCGGCACGCCGAACACACCGTGCAGGTCGAGGTGCGGCGTATGGGCGACAAGGCCGAGCTGTCCGTCATCGATGACGGACAGGGAATCCCCGAGGCGGACCGTGAACGGATCTTCACCGAGTTCGCCCGGCTGGACAGCGCCCGCAGCCGTGATCAGGGCGGGACAGGGCTCGGCCTGGCGATCGTCTACAACATCGTGGACGCCCATAAGGGTTCGATCGACGTCGAAGATTCGATTTTAGGCGGCGCACGCTTCGTGGTGCGGCTTCCGCTGGCCGATCTCCCCGAAAAGGCCCCGCTCGCTCACGGACTGGGCGCAGACCGTGGATGAGCTGGAGAAACGCCTCAGCGGGTCCGCCCGCACCGGCTGACCGGCGGCCATAAGATTCGGCGAGTGCTGGGTGTGATCTGGGCGGCCGTGGGTGTCGCCGCAATCGTGTTGGTCGCCGCTGCTGTGGGCCGCCGCCGCGACGATCCGCTCACCGGCGAGACGCTGCAGGTCGTCACAGTCGCGAGCGTGCCAGGCCCTATTGGATGATCTTCTGCGCGATAGCGGTGTCCAGTCCCTAACGCGGCCCGTTAGGCGGTAACGCGGACTGCTCACCCACTCGGCTTAGTCGGCGGTCTGCGTGTTCAACTACATGACAACGCCCACGTACCACCACGGCCATTGGCGAACGGCGGTGGACGATCCACTGCAGTTCAAGACTGTGTTAGGGCTGTTCGGAGGCCTGCCGTCGTTGCCTGATAAGGAAACAGCCTGCTGGTCCAGCGTTGAGCCCTTGTCTCAGTTCGGCTGACCGTAGATATGACCATGGAGCAACTACATAGCTAGAACTGGTTTCACTGCGGAGTGACCTGAGGAAGCTCCGCTCCGGCTTGCGCTGACCAGCTACGGAACAGAGGCCTGCCTTCGCTGCTACAGCGTCGCCGCCACCATGGTGGGACCGGAGATGCAAGCCGAAGGCCGAGAGCAGATTGCCTCATACCACACCCACGTTTGGGTGGAGGGCGTTCCCGATCTGTCCATGACAGTGTGGGACCGGATCACCGAGGGCGATCGGGCGGCGGTGGAGACGACCTTCACCGGCACGCATACCGAGCCGTTCCTGATCGCAGGAGGGCGGGTCATCGAGCCGTCCGGCCGACGAGTCTGCGTCCACGAATGCTGGGTCTTCACCATGGAGAACGACTTGATCACCGCCCACCGCCCACCGCCTCTACTTCGACCAACTGGAGCTCTACACCCAACTCGGCGTGGCTCTCCCTTCCACAGCCTCCTAGACCATGTACGGACTTCGATCTCCAGACCGGCCGAAAGCTTCGGATCCCACAAGATGGCGCCACGTAGGTGAAGGCCGGCGTGGCCGTACGCTCGGCAACCAGCGGGGAACCACGGGGACTCACGGTCACTCGACCCACATATGCCCAGGTCGGCGTTTTCCCAGCTCAGGCCGCATGGTGTTGAAAGACTTCCCAAGCTGACAGCGCGGGTTCGATTCCCGTCACCCACTCCCCAAGTGAAGCCGAGGCGAGGCGACCAGCGGTAAGGCTTGGGTAGTCACAGGGTCGCTAGAGTGATGCAACGTGATGACCGACTCCAGCCGACTAGTTGATCCAACTTCCTTGCCTAGAGCTGAGTTCGCCTTCCCCGGCTCGCTTCGCGATGCTCTTGTCGCAGCGATCCTTGACGGACGTAAAGTCGCCACGACCTCTCTGGCCACCGAGTATGAGCAGTCGGGCGAGCCCCTGCCCAAGGTGGGCGAGCGGTCGACAGTGGTGGACTCCATCAACCGGCCGGTGGCTGTCATCGAGGTGACGAGCGTGCGCGTTGTGCCACTAGGGGAGGTGGACGACCTCCATGCGAGAGACGAGGGCGAGGGCTACACGACAGTCACGCAATGGCGAGCGGCCCATGAGGAGTTCTGGCACAGTCCGGAGATGCGCTCGTATCTCGGCGACGCGGCTTTTACAGCCGACAACACCACCCGAGTGGTCTTGGAACGCTTCCGAGTCATTGCCGACCTCCGCACAGCCTGACGGCTACGCATTACGAGAACAGCGTCCGCGGGACGCCCTTGTTGCTTCGGCCGCCTATCGCCAAGGTCGGGTAAGGCGGGGACCATCCGGGGACCACACGTTATGCATGGAGCCGAACAACCTGCACGTCACCGAACGTCGTGCATGGCTACCTGAATGCCGTTGAGCTGGAAAAACGCGTACCCCTTCCTGGGGGTCAAGAGGTTCGGGATGGAGTCGAGGGCTCTATGCCTCGTGGTAAGGCGCGCCTACGATGGCACGTCATGGGCCTCGGCAAAGGGAAGACGGAGCACGCCGGCGCGCGTGACATGAGCCGCAAGCATGGACACTGGGGGTTCACCGAAGAGGCGAAGGCCTGGGCCAGCAGAGCTCGCCGACGCGATGGGAAGCAGGAACTGCAGGCTACCTTCACTGAGTTGGCGGACGAAGAGCCGACTGAGTGACTATCCGAGTGACAATCGCCATGGACGAGCCTGGACGCCGCTAGACGGCAGTGGACTGTCTGAGCAGGTCAGGACTGGTGTGCGTGCTGATCCCGTCCCCTCTCGGCTTGACTTACAAGCGAGGGGTCACTGGTTCGAACCCAGTACCGCCCACCTGCGAAAAGAGCCCCGTCTCCCACCTGGGAAAACGGGGCTCGTGTCATTAGCGTGCCATTAGCGGGCGCGGATGATCTCGCTTGGACACCACTCGCCTTGGGCGCAAGCACTTCTGTGATCTTGCCGGTCATCGCGTTGGCGATCGTATGGTCGGCCTCGGGGTGCTGTGCTGACAGATCAACGCGGTGGAGGCGGCCAGGGCGCGATCACCTGGGGAGACGCGCGTTTGTCGGCAGGCCGAATCGCCTGCTCAAGTCCTCTGATTGGCTGGGCCGCGCTGAGGACCTGTACATACAGTGACGGCATGAGCGCCCAACCACACGAGTTCACCCCCGAAGGCCCCCTACCGGAGAAGAACCTGCGCGCCATCCGTAGAGCGTTGGTCGTGCCGCAGGACCGAGATGGGTTCGACGCAGGTTTGGACATCGTCTTGACTGAGGTTCGCGCCAGTTTGGACCTTGGTCGGCTGAACGAGTTCATCCATACCTGGTGGCTTGTCGCGTGCGATTCGATCAAGGATCAGCAGGGTCGCAGAGATCTTTACGAGCGGGCTGCTCGTGTCCAGGAACTGAGCGATGCCAGCCAGTCGATCCCGCGAGGCGACAAGACGTGGCGTCAACTACTGGCTGATCGCGGGGTCGAGCGGTAGGTGTACTCGATCGTCGAGCCCGATCCTGTCGCCCAAGACCAGATCGCGGCCCTTCTCGAGGATGCCTTGCGGTATCTGGTCGGAGTGCTGGACTTGATTGAGTTGGAGCCGTGGGCCGGCGGACCGTAAGCGCCGAGTAAGCCTGATGGCAACAGGGGGCATGCCGTTCGGAGAACGTGGGCTCGTGACCTATCTGATGCTGGAGCCTCAACGCGAGGTGTACATCGTCCGCGTGCAGTGGATCTAGCTTGATCCTGGTACTGCGGCAGGGCAACTCGGCCGCAGCCGCGTCGATGACATGTACTGGGTGTCACTGGCGACGCTGACGCACGCCAACCGCGTACGTCAGGCATGTCCCGGGACAGACAGCTAGGACAACGTCCGGTCTGCCGAATCGTGCTTATTAAAGATCAAGGGCGGCGCTCCGCGCCGCCTCGCGGCCCGTCGCCCGCCCGCCGGCCGGGCATGCGGCCTGGGGGCCGGGCCGCCGCGCCGACCTCCGCACCCGCCGTACCAAGCGAACTCGCCGACGCCAGCCCCCCGCGCCACCGCCAAACGTAGTCAGAGCTCAAGCACCATCAGGATCTCGTCGCGATCGTCACCGGGCGCGAGCCGGAGCGCACCAGGCCACCGGCCGATCTCTTTCCAGCCCAGCCGCCCATAGAAGTCTTCGAGCCCTACTCCACCCCGGGCGGCGAGATGGAGCTGTTCGAGCGCCATCTCTTCGCGCGCAAGGCGGCGCAGACGGTGCATCAGCGCGGCCCCGATGCCCCTGCCGCGGAAGCCGGTATGTGTCTGGACGTGATGGACCGTGCCCCAGTGAGCGATCAACGGGTTGGCGTCGCTGCGCACGTTCAGCCACCCAGCGAGCGTCCCATCGACGCAGGCCAGGAGGAATCGACTGCGTTGTGGAGCGAGGCCGGCAATGATCTGATCAGCGACCACCGCCACCTGATCGAAGTTGACAGGTGGGAAGGGAAAACCGGCCGCGCCCCCGGCGTTGGTCACCGTGACCCAGCACTCGATCATCTCCCGTCGCAAGTCGGACGACATCTCATGTGGGCTGGTGATCTGCAGGAACTCAGGAGTCTCCTCGTGCATCATGGCCGCAGCCTGGCATACGCCTCCGACAGGACAAGAAAGACCGCCTCCGGCGGGGGCCTCCGGCTCCGGGATGATCGCCTGCGCACAAGTCGGGGCCATAGGTGGTTGCGACGCTGATCGTCCCGCCGCCGTCGCCCAGGACAAGCCGAGCAGACCAGGGCCACCGGGCCAAGGTCGTTCCTCCAGTTGGGGGCTCCACCTTGGCCCCGTGGCCCAGGCCCGCTCCTGACGGGTGGGACGACGGCGACGGGAAGATCAACAGGGAGGACGTGCGGGCATGCGCCCCTGGCTGTGCAGTACTGCACCGAGTACTGCAACGCGGGCACATGGCCGCTCATAGCCACCGGCGTCCATCACCGCTCAGAAGGGTGGTCCGATCGTGGAGTGGCGGAAACGCGGGCCGAGCAAGGTCGGTCGGCTTACGCTCGGAGATCGAATCATGAGCGGGGCCTCTGGCCGGGCTTCTCCGCACACTCCCTACCGTTCAGCGGTAAGGGTGGATTGGCGAAGTTGCGTAGAGGGCTCGGATATTGCTTTGCCGAACTCGGACGGGTTGCATAATTTTGCCGGATGGTAGAAATCAACACC
>Ga0310811_10012504_pt1 | contig 11012 bp, 7 predicted proteins | sample YCmetagenome_FD_207642 | JGI IMG/M metagenome (GOLD analysis project Ga0310811, IMG submission 207642) | Soil microbial communities from experimental microcosm in Duke University, North Carolina, United States - YC | ecosystem: Engineered > Artificial ecosystem > Soil microcosm > Unclassified ...
TTCGAGAAGCTGCCGGATCACCCCGGGCTGGCGCATTACATCATCCACGCGTACGACGCGCCGGCGCTCGCCTCGCGCGCTGCGGCGGCAGCCGCGCGCTATGCGTCGATCGCGCCCTCGGCGGCGCACGCGCTGCACATGCCATCTCACACCTTCACCCGTGTGGGTCAGTGGGAGCAGTCGATCACGGCGAATCGGCGCTCGGTCGACGCGGCCATCACCGAGGGGGCCATGGCGGAGGCGATGCACGCGTCCGACTACATGGAGTACGCGTACCTCCAGTTGGGGCAGGATTCCGCGGCGAAGCTCGTGCGCGACCACGCGCCGGCCACTTATGCGCGCCTGAACGCGAACGCGATCACCGGCGCAGCGAACGCCGATGCGGCGTATTACGCGCGCGCGGCGATTCCTGCGCGCTATGCGCTCGAGCGTCGCGATTGGCATAGCGCGGCGGTGCTCACCGTGTACGAGAGTCCACGACCATGGACCGGGGCAATCACCTATTTCGCGCGCGCCGTCGGGCGGGCACGCCTCCGGCAGATCGCGGCGGCGCAACGCGACGTCGACTCGCTGGCCGCAATCGAGCAGCAGCTCGGGGGCGCCGAGCCATACTGGTCGAATCAGGTCGACATACAGCGACTGGGCGCGACCGCGTGGCTTGCGCGGGCACAGGGGCGCAGCGATTCCGCAATTGCGCTACTGCGTGAGGCAGCGCGGCGAGAAGATGCGACGGAGAAGAGCGTCGTCACGCCTGGTCCCCTCGCGCCGGCGCGCGAGATGCTCGGGGATCTCCTGCTGGAGCTCGCGCGACCCGCGAACGCTCTCGCGGAGTATCGGTTGACGATCGCGAAGGAACCGAACCGATTCCGATCGCTCGATGGCGCGATGCGAGCGGCCGCGGCGTCCGGCGACGCGGCCGCTGCGTCGCGATACAAGGCCTCGTTGCGAGCGCTACGCGCGAACGCGGACGCGGCGGGGCGCGTGAAGTAGATGGTGGTTCGCGGTCGCTAGTGCGGCGCCGCGGGAACCTGGAAGTCGGTCGTCATCCCGATCTTGAACGTCTCGGTGGCCGCCGTCGGACGATCGCGCATCGATCCGACGATCATGTCGGAGTCGTCATCCGAACGACCAAGGGCCATGAGGCTGTAGTGCGCGAGACTCAGCGCCGCCTCGCGCTCCGCGTACACGGCGCGGCCCAACGCCGGCGTCGCGAAGTGCTCCTCGAAGTAGGCTTGCTCGGCGGCGCTGTGGGTACGAACAGCGATCACGATGCCCGGATTGGCGGCGCGCGCCAGCTCCGCGATTCGCCGTCCACGCAGAGGCTCCGGTGCGGTGATGACGACGAGGTGAGCCCGCGCGATATTGGCGCGCTCGAGCACGTCGGGCCGCGACGCGTCGCCCTGAATGGCGCGCTCACCGCGACGGCGCAATCCCTCCACGATGCGCTCGCGCTCCTCGACGACGACGTGCTGCGCCCCAGCCTTGGCGAGTGCTTCGGCAACCGTGCTTCCCACGCGACCGTAGCCAACCAGCACGACATGCCCGGATAGATCGGCGCAGTCGAACAAATCGGTCTCGTCGTCGGCGCTCACGGCCGACGAAGACAGAGGATGCAGCGCCGGCTTGCGCCTACGCTCCCACCGGGAGGCGAGATTGATCACGGCCCCGTTGAGCGGGATCGCCGCGATGGCTGCGGCAACGACGAGCGCCTGGGTGTCGCGCGTCGCCAAGCCGAGCGAGACGCCGAGGGCAGCGACGACGAACGAAAATTCTCCGATCTGCCCTAGTGACGCGCCGACGAGGAGCGCGCTGCGGGGCGACTCGCCGAGCAGTCGAATCAGCGTTCCGGAGATCAAGCTTTTCCAGACCACGACGATCGCGACAAGGGTCACGACCTGTCCGGGATGGCGTACGATCACCATCGGGTCGAACAGCATTCCGACCGAGACGAAGAACAGCACCGCGAAGGCGTCCTGCATCGGGAGCGCGTCGGCCGCGGCGCGCCGGCTCAACTCCGACTCGCTGATGACGGCGCCGGCGAAAAACGCTCCCAGTGCGAACGAGACGCCGAACAGCTCGGAGGCGATCGTGCCGACGCCGAGCGCCATGACCAGGACGGCGAGCGTGAAGAGCTCTCGAGACCCGAGCTTTACCACGCGAGCGAGCAGCCAGGGGACGAACCTGCGTCCGACGAAGAACATCAGCGCGACGAAGGCCACGACCTTGGCGATCGCGGCGCCGATCGAGAGCGCCACGACCCCGATGTTCAATTGCGACGAGCTGTCGCCGGCGAACAGCGGTGCGATCGCCGGAAGAAGCACGAGCGCCAGAACCATCGACACGTCTTCGACGACGAGCCAGCCGACCGCGACGCGCCCTTCCGGCGAATCGAGACGGTCGCGAGCCTCGAGCGCCTTGAGCAGCACCGCGGTGCTCGCAACGCCGAGGCAGAGGCCGAGCACGATCGAATTGCCCCAGCTGGAGCCCCAGAGTCGCGCGAGGCCTGCGCCCACAGCGCTCGTGATCGTCGTTTGCAGCAGCGCGCCCGGCACGACGATCCGCCGCACCGCCACGAGATCGCCGAGCGAGAAATGCAATCCAACGCCGAACATCAAGAGGATCACGCCCAGCTCCGCGAGCTGCGCGGCGATTCCGGAGTCGGCCACATAGCCGGGAGTGAACGGCCCGACGACGATCCCCGCGACGAGATAGCCGACTAATGGAGGCAGGCTGAGTCGAGCGGCGAGGAGGCCAAGGATGAACGCGACGCCGATGCCGGCGGCGATCGTTCCAATGAGAACGGTATCGTGACTCATTACTCTTCTACCGCGGAATCTATAGAACAAAGATATCGAGGCCGCCATCATTCTACCGTGTCCATATCAGCATCGAGCCCGCGCGCGCCGGTGAGCCGCAGCCGCGGTCGGAACGCGAAGGCGGGCAACAAACGGCGTTCGAGGCGCGGCCATGGTCGAAACGTCGCGCTGTCGGCGCTGCTCGCGATCGTGAAGCTCTCGGCAATCATCGCGCTCCCTTTCATTGTGTACGTCCGGGCATCGGTATTCTTCTACGACCACGGGGCGCATGTCTGGCTCGCGATCGTGGGGGCTGCAGGGCTGACGCTGGCGCTGGTCCTGGTATACGCCGCAGGTCTTGCCCGTCAGCTGCGCGGTCGCGCCCGTGTGCGGAGCCTGCTGCGATGGATCGCGGTGCCGATCGTTGCGACGTGGTGCGTGTCGGCGCTCTTCTACCTCGCGCGCGTGAACGCGAAGTCGGACGAGGTGCGCGGATACTTCCTGTCGGTGCATCCGATCCTGCGCGTTGTGCTGTCCACGGTGATCCTGGTCGATCCGAGTCTCGTGATCACCGACATGGCGCGCACGCCTTCCGACTACGGCCGCATGGGGTTGCCGACGAACGACAGGAGCATGCATTACGAGCAGCCCGACGGCTGGGTGCATGCCGTGGACTTGCGTACGAGATCGAACGGCGAGATCAGGAACTGGGCGGTGCAGCTCTATTTCGAGGTGATGGGCTTCAGTACTCTCCGACATGTGGGAACCGCCGATCATCTTCACGTTCAGATGCGGCGACTCAATTAGTAAATTGGACAGTCGCGAACGCGATTGTCGGGACAGTCCCCAGCAGGCCTGGCCGCATGAATAGGCGTCACTTGTTCGGATACGCAATCTGCGTTGACGGACGTTCACGACTCGGATGTGAACGTCGGTCTGGGCTGGATAACCCTAACACCGCAGCCCGAGCCGAGGATGGCGGCGTCGCGCGCCGCAAAGATGACAGAACGATTAAGCGATCGTGAAACCCCGACGTCAGGATCGGAGCGCTCTTGACGTCCAGTCTGGCGTCCTATATGTGTGAGTCACACATATAGGACTACCATGCTGACCGACGAGCTGAAGAAGGGGAGCGCCGAGTTCCTTCTGCTGTCGCTGCTGGAGGCGGAGCCCCGACACGGATACGAGCTCCAGAAGCTGATCGAGTCGCGCTCACAGGGCGTGCTCACCTTCCACGTCGCATCGCTCTATCCGCTCCTCTACCGGATGGAAGACCGCGGCTGGATCGCCGGGAAGTGGGTGGAGAAAGCGGGAGAGCGGCGGCGGCGGTTTTACCGACTCACGGCCGCGGGGCGCGCGGCGCTCGAGGCACAGCGAGACAGTTGGCGCGAGTTCGTCACGGCCATCAACCGCGTATCCGGAGTCCGCTATGCATGATCCGCATGATTGGCGCGCCGACGTGCGCGCCCGGCTGGCGTCGAGCGGCCTCCATCCCCAAGATGAGGCCGAGCTCGCGGACGAAGTGGGGCAGCACCTCGAGGCGCAGTTCGCCGAGCTGGCTCCCAAGATCGGCCCGGTGGCGGCGCGCGAACAGCTATTGGCGGAGCTGCGCGAGCAGGGATTCGACGAGGCGGCAAGCCGCCGCCGGCGTCGCGCGCGACCGAGCCGCGCACGCGTCTGGAGCTCGACGTCCGTCCTGCGCGACCTGCGCTACGGATTCCGCTCGCTGCGCCGCAGCCCGGGCACGGTCGCGGCGGGCGTCGCGGCGCTTGCGCTCGGGATTGGGCTGACGACGATGATGTACAGCATCATCTACGGCCTGCTGCTGAAAGGGCTGCCGTTCGACGATCCATCGCGCATCGCGCTGATCTACCGCGCCGATCCCACGGGACGCGGTGAAGAGGACCTCGTTCCCTACGGCGACTACGTCCGCTATCGCGCCGAGCAGCGCTCGTTCGCTGTGTACGGCGCGTACTACACCGCTATGGCCAGCATCAGCGGTGGTGACCGACCGGAGCGCATCGACGTCGCGCGCGTGACCTCCGGTGCGCTCGACGTGACCGGAGCCCGCGCCGCGCTCGGGCGGACGTTCACCTCGGCCGACAATGCGCCCGATGCGCCGCCGACGGTATTGCTCGGCTACGCGATCTGGCGCGATCGCTTTGCGCGCGATTCGAGTGTCGTGGGCAAGCCGCTGCGGGTGAACGGACGCGCGTATACCATCATCGGCGTAATGCCGGACGGCTTCGAGTTTCCACGCTCGCAAAAGATGTGGCTGCCAGTTCAACTCGACGCGGCGGGGCTCGCGCCGGGGCAGGGAAGGCCCGTCAACATCGTGGGCCGATTGCGCCCAGGCGTCGAATTGGGCAACGCGAACGCGGAGCTCGCGGGTCTGTCGCGACGGCTCGCGCGCGAGAATGGCGACACCGCGGCGGTCCGTGATCTCGCGCAACCGTTCGTGCGCGCGCTGATCCCCGCGCGTGTGTACTCGCTGCTCTACGCGATGCTCGGCGCCGTGTTTCTCGTCCTGCTCGTTGCGTGCGCGAACGTCGCGAACCTGTTGCTCGATCGCGCCGCGAATCGGAGCCGAGAGATCGGGATTCGCGTCGCGCTTGGCGCATCGCGAGTTGCGGTCATTCGTCAGTCGCTCGTCGAATCCGGGATTCTTGCAGGGATGGCGGCGATCGCGGGTGTTGCTCTCGCCCAGTCAGGCATCGTTGCGTTCAATCGCACGATGTTGGCAATTCAGGCGGACACGCCGTTCTGGGCTGACATTCGGCTTCACCTCCCGGTGCTGCTGTTCGTGATCGGCGTTGCCGTCGCGGCGAGCATCGTTTCGGGGCTGCTGCCCGCGCTGCACTCGGCGCGCGTCGACGTCAACACGATCCTCAAGGACGAATCACACTCGGCCTCCTCGCGTCGTGTGGGACGCCTGAGCCGAGCGATCGTGGTTGCCGAGATCGCGCTGTCGTCGGCGATGCTCCTCGCGGCCGGCTTCATGACGAAGAGCATAGTGCGGATGCGCATGATGGACCCGCACTTCACGACGAACGCCATCTTTACGGCCCGCATCACCGCGTCGTCATCGACCGACACCGCGCGAGCGCGACAGCTTTTTGAGGGTCTCGAGCGCGACCTCGCGTCGGTATCGGGCGTCGATGGCGCGGTGCTCGCCAACGGTCTCCCCGGCGTCGAGTGGCAGGGCGGTCGCGTCGAAGTCGAAGGGCACGTGTACGCAAGACCGCAGGAGCGACCGGTGACGCGGACGCTCGCCGTGAGCTCGGGCTTCTTCAGAACCTTTGGTGTATCGCTTCTTCAGGGACGCGGCATACTCTCCACGGATCGCGCGCAGACGCAGCGCGTCGTCGTGATCAACGATGCCTTCGCGCGGTGGCAATTCGCTGGGGTAAATCCGATCGGCCGTCGCATTCGGCTCGGCGAAACGCCGACCGACGCGGACTGGGCGACAGTCGTCGGCGTGATCCCGACGCTCTACGCCGGCAACTCGCGGAACGCCTGGCCGCCCGAAGTGCTGACATCGCTCGCGCAGGAGCCACGCCTGTCGTCGGTCAGCATCGCGCTGCGCGGGGCCGACGGCGTCGCGAACGCGGCGACGGTGCGACGGATCGTCTCGGCGCTCGACCCGGAGGTGCCGGTCTACTCGATCGCGTCGATGGACGAGTTGATGTTCCGCGCGCAGTGGCCAGTGCGGGTGCTGGGGACGATGTTCGTGCTCTTCGGCGTCGCATCGCTCGTTCTGGCGGCGATCGGGCTGTACGCTGTGATGGCGTTCTCGGTCAGCCGCCGCACGCGAGAGATGGGCATTCGCATCGCGCTCGGAGCGACGGCGGGCAGCGTCGTGGGAATGATCTGCCGACAGGGCGCGGTGCAGATCGCGCTCGGGATGACCGTCGGATTCGCTGTCGGCGCGCTGGTCGTTCAGGCGGCCCGTGCGGCGCTGTTCGAGGTCAGACCCAGCGATCCATGGGTGTTCGGCGCATCGGCGCTGGCGGCGTGTCTGATCCCCGCTTTCAGAGCGACCGGGGTGGATCCGGTGATCGCGCTGCGGTCGGAGTGAAGGTGACCGCCGCGCGGTCGCCGAATCGAGCCGGCGCCGCCATCTTCCGTGGATCGAATTCACCAGGGCCAACGATGTCGATTGCACTGACCGATGACGCCTCGAAGCACGCTGTTGCTTCGATCCGCCGATACTTTGCCGAGTCGCTCGATCAAGACATCGGCGACCTGAAGGCGGCGCTCGTCCTCGAATTCTTTCTCAAGGAGATTGCACCAACCGTCTACAACGGCGCGATCGCCGACGCGCAGACATTCTTGCGCGATCGCGTGGCCGATCTCGACGGCGCGTGTTCCGTTCCGGAGTTCGCATACTGGGAGCGGTCAGCGGTTCGGCGAGGACGCTAGCTTCAATCGCAAGGCCGCCTGGACTTCGGGGACTGGCTCTACCGTATAAGGACGTAATCGCGCTCGAGCCATCGGAGCGAACCCTCAGGGAGACGACGCGTCGCGGCGTTGTTGGCGAAACGGTTCGCGAGGACGAGAAGGACGTCGAGACTCTTGCCAGCCTCCGGGTCATCGAGAAGTCGCTGTGCCAACGGCGCGGGCTCATGCGACTCGAGCAGGGCCGCGACCATTCGCCGTACTCGCTCTGAAACGTGCAGCGAGGCCACAAGTTCAGGTCGTACCCACGGGTGATTTACCGCGACCCGCGATAAGACCGCGGGATTCGCGCGTCCGTTCGGATGCCGCGCGATCGCGGCCGCAGTCGCCGAGTCGTCGTCGGCGCGGATGACATTCGCGAGCACCCAGAGCGTGCGGGCCGACGTCGTCGGATCGTGCACCAGAACGGCAGCGAGCTTGTCCAATTTTCTCGTTGCGGTCTCGCTCGCACGATAGAGCGGCCCCGGCATATTCGCGACTATGGTGAGGATGTCCGGCTCTCGCTCGACGGCAGGTGAATTAGCGAGCAAGCTCGCAATGCGGTCGTCGATGTCAGCGTACACTCGCTCCACATACCGCATGAGGAGCGGCCGCGGAACTTGTGGCTGCTGAAGCAGGAGCGGGGCGATCAGGTTGTCGACCTGGTTGTAAGGGCCGAGGCGCGCCATGATCGTGTCATGAAACGCGACTGAGAAGAGGAACGTCTCTGTGGCCGCGAGCGGGAATGGAGAGTGTACCGCCGTGTCCGAGCGCAGCCATCCGATCTTCCCGTGATACGCGAGTCCGGTCACGCCGAAATAGAAACAACCCGCCGGGCAGTCCTGCGGCTCGCCGTAGCTCGTGGTGAAGATCGCCAGCTCGGGTCTACGGAGCCGGAGGATGACGCGCGTCTCGCGCACCTTCGGCAAGCCGGAGCGCGAGACGAACTGTTCGATGACTCGTCCTGGCGGACCTTCATCGCGCGGCGCGCGTGACTCTTGCACCGGAATCGGCCGCTTTGGCCTCGCACTCTCGGTGGTGAGCCACAATCGAAGGCCCTGCGTAAGCGGGTCCACCGCAAAAATCAAAGTGTCTCCACGGGTACGCTCGCCCGGGCGAAGTCCCGACATGGTGCCGCCGATCCGCCGGAACTCTCCCAGGAATCCGCGCGAGTATCGGGCGTCGAGCTGACGGCCGCGTTGCACCGGCGCGGCGCTGTCCAACGGCATGGCGAGTGAACCATTGAACGTTCCGGTGCCGGCGTTCTCGAGCGCAAAGGGGATTCGAAATAATTGATCGTGCTGCGTAATTCCCGGGAGCGTGTAGTGCTGAGCTGGCCCGAGGAGGACGAATCGAAGCGGTCCACAGAAGGGCTGTGGAATCGTCGCGACCATACTGTCCGACGCGGGGAGAACGAGCTCGATCTCGAAGCAGTCGTGGGTCGCGCTCGGCGCCTGCGCGAAAGTCACGGATCGGTTGCCCGACATCGCGGCCATGATGAGAACGGCGCCAATGACGAGGAGTCGGCTGCGCGTGAACCATTCGGTCTTGGGGTTCGGCATGCTCTTTAGACGACCAAGACTTCTTGTCGTCCTGGCCTGGGTCGCGGCCTGTTCGCGCCCCGGCTCGGTCGTCCAAGCAAACGCCGCCAAGCCCCACCCTGCCACAGAGTATGTCCCCGGTCAGTCGTATTTCGACCCGCATGGATACGTCGAGTACATCGCCGGGAATGCGCCAGTCATACTCTCTGCGCCCCACGGCGGCTCGCTGGTACCGGCCTCGATCCCCGATCGAACGGCGGATCGCTGTGGAGGATCGGCCACGACGACGACCGATGTCAACACGGTCGACCTCGTGCGCGCCATGCAGGCGAGATACTTCGCTCGCTTCGGCCAATACCCACACGTGATCATCGCGCACCTTTCCCGCCGCAAGTTCGAGGCGAATCGCGCCGGACCGGAGGCGACGTGCGATAATCCCGAGGCGGAAGCGGCGCTCGATCAGTGGAACAGCTTCATCGACGTGGCGAAGCACTCGGTGTTGCAGTCGTTCGGCAAGGGATGGTACATGGATATGCACGGCCATGGGCACAAGATCCAGCGCCTCGAGCTCGGCTACCTGATCGATATGCAGCTCACCGACGCGCAGTTGAACGCCGATCGGCAACTCGCCGAGGTCGTGAGCATCGCTACGATCGTGAAAGCCAGCTCGTTGCCGCTCGCGACGCTCCTGCGAGGTCCGACGAGCCTCGGCACGCTCTACGCGAACAACGGCTTTCCATCGCTTCCGAGCGCGCAGGATCCGCGACCGAACGGCGCGCCGTATTACGCCGCCGGCGACAACACGCGTCGCAACGGGTGTGGGGCGGAAGCGACGTCATATGGCGGCGAGAGCGGCGGTCAAATCTGCGGCGTGCAGATCGAGGCCAACTACACGGGCGTTCGTGACAACGCAGAAGACAGGAGCCGATTCGGCGACGTCACGGCCATCGTGCTCGAGCAGTTTCTCGCGACACACTGGGGCCTGCAACTCCGAAAGTAGCGGATCAGGTCCGGCGCTATTCCGCCTCGATGACGTCTCGGAACGCGCCACTCTCCCGGGCGAGGCGGACGAGGTTGCCGTCGAGGGCCCCCGCGGCGGCGTCCGACTGCAGGATGCCGAACGCCTCGTCCACGGAAAGCGCCGGCTTGTACGGGCGCTCTGTTTCGGTGAGCGCGTCGAACATGTCGGCGAGCGCGATGATGCGTGTTTGAATGGGAATGTCGGGTGCCTTGAGCCGCCGAGGATAGCCCATCCCGTTCAGCTTTTCGTGATGCCCATACGCGAAGGTCGCGAGATTCTTCAGGTCGTCGGTCCACGGGATGTGACGCAGCAACTGGTACGACGCGGCGGCGTGTGACTCGACCTGCGCGCGTTCCTGCTCGTCGAGCGAGCCACGAGGGATTCGCAGGAAATGCAACTCCTCGTCCGAGAGATACGGCGCAAGAGAACCATCCGGTCGCTCGTACATGGATCGAGCGATGTCGAACAAAGCCGGCGTCGGCGCTGCGTTCTGCACCGTCGGTACGTTCGCGTCGCGCACGATGGCGCGCATTCGTTCCAGCTCATCGAGTCGCGCCGCGAGCTCCCCGTCGCCCATCGTCCGGCGAGCGTGTTCGAGCTCGATCGTCCGGCGAATGAGATCGAAGCGCGCATCGATACGCTCCCAGAGCACCGGTGGCAGCTTGTTCGCCTTCATCAGTACTTCCTCACGGACCGCCACTTTGCCGAAGTCGTGGAGTAGCGCCGCGAAGCGCAGTTCGCGCATCTGTTCTGGGGTGAATCTGACGTGTCGGAAGGGAGCGCGTTCCGTGCGGTCGACGGCTTCGGCCAGGCGGACCGTCATGGCCGCTACACGAGTCGAATGTCCCGCCGTCGCCGGATCGCGCTGGTCGATCGCAGAAACCGCTGTCGTGACGACCGCTTCGAGCGTGCGCTCGATCTGCGCGTAGAGTCGCGTGTTCTCGATCGCCACCGCGGCCTGACCGGCGAGCGAACGCGCGAGGCGGACATCTCGCGCGCGGTATGGCACCACGTACCGCGCCGCGCTGTCTCTGTCGTTTACGGTGGCACGCGGATCCTTCTTCCGGTTGACGAGCACGAGCACGCCCACCAGTCGATCGCGTAGATCGATCATCGGGATCGCGAGGATCGATTGCCGATGATAAGAGTTCAACTCCTCGAACAGATCGTTTACGCTGAACGCCGCATCGGGAGGCAGGTTGTGTGCATCCGCCACAG
>Ga0310811_10012506_pt1 | contig 11011 bp, 13 predicted proteins | sample YCmetagenome_FD_207642 | JGI IMG/M metagenome (GOLD analysis project Ga0310811, IMG submission 207642) | Soil microbial communities from experimental microcosm in Duke University, North Carolina, United States - YC | ecosystem: Engineered > Artificial ecosystem > Soil microcosm > Unclassified ...
CGACGTTCACGAATTGGTTGCCGACGACGATGATCTTGTCGTTCTGGCTGGGATCGGTGGTGACGAGCGCGCAGAACGTCGGGTCCTGATCGACGAGACAACGCTTGGCGACTTCGTTGACCCCGACGGTCGAGATCGCGCCCTTTATCTTCACCTGGTACCAGTCGACTGACAGCGACAGGCCGGGCGCGAATCCAGGCTCGAGCACCACGCCCGCGGTGAACGTATCCGCCTTCTCCGGCTTGATGTTCGGGTTCCCGCCCGAGAACACCGTGACCTGATAGGTCGAGCCGCCGTTCGGGTTGTCAGCCAGCGAGCGAGGGTCGGTCACGTTGCCGATGCCGCCGGTCTTGTCGAACCGTTCGGACAGGTTTCCCGCCCGCACGTCGCGCGAGTAAGTGCCGCGCAGGCGGATGAAACGGGTGAATCCGACGTCGAGACCCGCCTTGTAGGCCCAGATATCGCCGGCGCCGGAATAGTTCGCCCAGCGTGCGGCGACGTCGAGGGCGGCATGCTTGATCCACCACATGTCGTCGGCCAGCGGTACGAGCGTTTCGGCGAACGCTTCCTTTACCGTCGTCGATCCCTTGATGTTCGAGACCTTCGAGAACTGGAAACCGACCGAGTTGGCACAGTCGGGCGGGCTCAGGCCGCGCAAGCCGAAAGAGGCTGCCGTGGCCAGGCTGCAGGGGTGGTAGGCCCCGTCGAAGTTCGAGGACTGGTTGGTCGTGTCCTGAACGACCTGGTAGATCGATTCCTCGCGATAGGAGGCCCCGATCGCGAGCGTGATCGGCCCGGCCCAACCTTCGAACAGGTCTCCGTCGGCAGACACTTCGGCAAAGTGCTGCGTGAAGGTGGTTATGTTCCGCTTGGGCTCGATCGCGTCGTAGGACAGTGACTTGCCGATATATCCCAGGTTGGCGAAATAGAGCGGCGCATCGACATGTTGACCGACATCGTTTCCGATGACGTAGTCGATGGCTTCGGGCGAGGCATTGCCGCGGCCGAACAGGTCGAGCGGCTGGCATCCCGGAAACGCCGCCGCGCCGGCCGGATTGAGTGAAACGTTGCAGACGATGTTGCCGTTTCCATCCCTTACCGCATCGACGGCGGCGAAGATCCGGTCGATGCGCAGCGCGAACTGGTCCCAGACACGCCGGCTGCGGCCGTACTGGTAGAAGCCGTGGAGCTGCCATCCACCCAAAAAGCCGTCCTTGTTGATGTCGGCGTCGAAACCGACGGTGCCGACGTTCTGGGTGGTCGCGTCGTTCAGCCTCATCTGGCCGATGTCGAGGATGCTGCCGGCGCGGCGCAGGCTGAACGAGGCGATGTTGTTGTCGATCATGGTCTGCCGCAGGCTGTCGGGCAGAAACGCGTTGTTCTGGAAGATCGTGATGGATGTCGGCGATCCGAACAGGGAGCCGCGGGGCGTGTTGTACTGGAACTGCTTGTTGTAGCCGCGGACGAATTGCCCGAAGAACGTCAGGCCCGGCGTGACCTCGTAATCGGCATAGGCGAAGACCGAGTAGCGGTCGGTTTTCGGCCAGATGGTGAACGGTTCCCCGGCCTCGCCGCCGAGGTCGTCGCCGCTCCCGCCCGAGGAGGCCGCCGAACCGGTGCCGAGCGTCGTCGGGACATAGGCGGGCTGCCCGTTCACGGTCCCGGGAACGTGGTTGATCACCGAGCCGCGCTGGAACGGCGAGTAGGTCCCGTCAGGGTGAAATTGCAGGCCGTTGATGACCGTGCCGGGCGCGAAGATCACGCCGTCGAATGAACCCACGTTCGAGACGACGTTGGGATAGTTTCGCCACATGCCGTTCTGGTCGAGCAGCGCGCCCCAGGACTGGTACCAGTCGCGACCCTTGTAGGTGTGGACCCCGCCCTGGTGAGCGATCGTTCCGGCGAGAAGGAAATGTCCGTGATCGCCGAGCCGAATGCCCGCGGCCGCGTTGACCTGATAGCTTTGCGCGTCGCCGCGATCGGTTTCCCCGACCTGGCCGTCGACCATCAGCCCTTCGTACTTCGTGTTGAGCTTGAAGTTGACTACGCCGGCGACCGCGTCGGTGCCGTAGGCGGCCGAAGCGCCCCCGGTGACGGTTTCGACCGAGCTCACCATCGCCTCGGGGAACAGGTTGATGTCGACCCCGCCGAACGCGCTCGACGAGGGGAAGCGGCGCCCGTTGAGCAGCGTCAGCGTGCGGTTTGCGCCCAGGCCCCGCATGTTGAGATTGCCGGTGCCGCCGCGGACGAAGAACGCGCTATTGTTGGGTGTCGTGTTGCCATAAAACTGGGGCAGTTGGCTCACCGAAGCGATCAGCGATGAAGGGTCCATCGCGTCGAGTTGGTCGGCTGCGACGGCGGTGACCGGCTGCGGCGTATCCATCGTGGTGGTGAGCAGGCGCGAGCCGGTGACGACGATGGCGTTGTCGGTCGTCGTGGCGGCGCTGGGTGACGTGGCGCCCCGGCTTGCGGCGGGATTTGCCGGCGCGTCGGCGGGCTGGCTGCCGGGCTGATCGTCCGCGGCCCATGCCGGCGTGCCCGACATCGCAATTGCGGCTGCACCGACGCTGCAGGCAAGCAGGCGACGCACTCCGGACATCCCGGCGCCATGGGCGACGAACCTCATAAATTTCCCTCCCCGAATTTTCCCTCTCCGACGGTGCTTTCCGGGAGAATCGGGCTGCGAAGCAACAAACCGCAAAGTGATGACAGGACATCACGTGGAGGTTATGACCTCGCTCGGGAGGGATAATGGCGAGCTTACCGTTCACCTTGCGCCAGCTCGAGTTGTTCGCCAGCTTGTGCGCCACGCGCAGCTTTCGCCGGAGCGCCGAAAGCCTGGGCATCTCGCAGGCTTCGGTGAGCAACCAGATCAAGGCGCTCGAGCAGCAGCTGGGTATAGCGCTGTTCACTCGCCGGCCCGGCCAGCGGCCGACCGTGACGAGCGAAGGCATGGCGTTCCTCGAGGACTTGACCAGGTTTCAGGCGGCCGGCGAAGCCTTGGCGGCTCACCGGCGCAAGGGAGCAGCAGGAGCGAGCGAGCCCGCGCATTTCCGCGTGCTCATCGGCCAGGGAATGCTCGACAGCTACATTCGGCCCAAGCTCGACCGGTTCTTTGCGGCACACCCGGGGATCGAGCTCGCGTTCGATCCGCAAGTGCCGAGCGGCGACCTTGCACGCGACCTCGAAGACGGACGCTATGATTTTGCCCTGATTCACCGCCGCGCCGACCGTTCGGTCGAACCCTATTTCCGGCAAATGGCGCTTGTCCGCGGAGGGATTTACGGTCATCGCAAGTTCGCCGAAGGCCGGCAGCTTCCGCTCGCGCCCGAACTGATCAACACGCTGCCGTTCATCATGCCGCTCGCCGCCAGCGTTCGCGAGCAGGAGATGCTCGGCTTCTTCGATCGCTACGGTATCCGGCCGCGGCGGGTGATCGGCCACACCCAGTATTTCGACGTGATGGCGGCGATGCTCGAACGCGGTGTGGGCATTTCCTCGTTCGCCGACGCGATCCTGCCGCCGGAGATGCGCGACACCGTCATCATGCTCTACCCGCTCGAGAACTGGCGCCTTCTCTGGTACCGCAAGGACCACGGCAGCGACCCGCGATGCGAGGAGGCGGCCAGCTTCCTGTTGTCGAGCGTGTTGCAGGATCCGAATTACCGGACCGTTTCCGTGTTCGCCGATCTAGCCGGGTAGCTGCACCAGCTCGATCTCATGACCCTCGGGGCTGTACAGCACGGCGACCTTGATGCCTGCGCCCACGGTCATGATGCCGGTTCCCTCTTTCGCGCCTTCATTTAGCGCCCGTTGGAGGCTCGCGGCGATGTCCTCGCACTGCAGGCCGACCGCGCCGTGCCCGTGGCCGACAGTGACGTCTCGTCCATCCTTGTAGGCGAGGAGCATCAGGTTCGGTCCGCCACCTTGCCCCGGCAGCGCGAGAATCTTCTCGAGGAATTCGGCCTCATCGAAGGTTTGCACGACCTCGAAGCCGAAGGCGTTCTGCCAGAACGCCAGCGCCGGCACGATCTCGGGAACATTGAGCTTGAAGAAGGCGAGGCGCAGAGATGGCGTGGTCATGAGGCCGAGCTATCGCCCGGAACCGCCGGAGAGCAAGCGGCATTCCATCGCCATGGCGTCGGCTTTCTCCGATCTGGCAATCGCGCCCGGCACCCCTCCGATGGAAGCGAAGCTCGCAAGCGAGATCCCGTTCGGGGATGGCTGGCAGTTCGAGCCCAAGTGGGACGGCTTCCGCTGCCTCGCGTTTCGCGACGGCGATGCGATTGAATTGATGAGCAAGTCAGGCAAGCCGCTGGCGCGCTATTTCCCGGAAGTGGCAGAGGCAATCAGGGCCTTGGCCAAGAACCGCCTCGTGCTCGATGGAGAGCTCGTGCTCCCGGTCGGCGATGCGCTCTCGTTCGGCGCGCTGCAGCTGCGCCTTCATCCTGCCGCCTCGCGCATCGAGAAGCTTTCGCGCGAGACGCCGGCGCAGCTCATGCTGTTCGATGCCCTGCAGCTCGGTGGCGATGTGCTGGTGCAGCGTCCGCTCGCCGAGCGGCGCACTTGCCTCGAGCAATTCATGCGCCGCGCGGCGGGTCCGCGACTCCATCTCTCCCCGGCGACCCGCGACCCGCGCGTCGCCCTCGAATGGTTCGCGTGCAGCGGCAACGCGCTCGACGGCATCGTCGTGAAGCGGGTCGACGCGGCGTACGAGCCCGGCGAACGCGCGATGATCAAGGTCAAGCAGCAACGCACCGCCGATTGCGTCGTCGGAGGATATCGCAAGGGCAAGAGCGGGGTTGGCTCGCTGTTGCTCGGGCTTTTCGACCATGTCGGCAAGCTCGACTACGTGGGATTCACCAGCTCTTTCTCGGACGAGGACCGGACGGCGCTCGCCACTAAGCTGGCGAAGGACAAGGGCCTGTCTCCGTTCACCGGAAGCTCGCCTGGCGGGGTGAGCCGGTGGAGCCGCGGACGCGACAGCGCCGAGTGGGTGCCCCTCAAGGGCGATCTCGTCGCCGAGGTCGCTTACGACCAGGTCACCGGCGGCCGGTTCCGGCACGGGACGACGTTCCTGCGCTGGCGGGAAGACAAGCGGCCCGATCAGTGCACGAAAGACCAGCTCGAGCATGAGCTCAGTCCCGAGGCGCTCGAACAGGTGCTGGAGAAAGCCGCCACGTGAGAATCGCCAGCTACAACGTCAATGGCGTCAATGGCCGCTTGCCGGTGCTGCTGCGTTGGCTGGAGCTGAGCCGGCCGGATATTGCCTGCCTCCAGGAGATCAAGGCGCCCGATGAGAAGTTCCCGCACGAGGCCATTCGCGAAGCCGGATACGAAGCGGTGTGGCACGGGCAGAAGAGCTACAACGGCGTCGCGATCCTCAGCCGGATCGGTGCAATCCACGAGACGCGGCGGGGCCTGCCCGCCGATCCGGACGACAGCCATAGCCGCTATCTGGAAGCAGCGGTGAACGGCATCGTCGTCGCCTCAATCTACCTCCCCAACGGCAACCCGCTCCCCGGGCCCAAATTCGACTACAAGCTCCGCTGGTTCGAGCGCCTCACGGCCCATGCGGCCGAGTTGTTTGCCAGCGGCGCGCCGGTAGTTCTGGCGGGCGACTTCAACGTCATGCCCACGGAGCAGGACGTCCATGCGCCCGAACGCTGGCTCGATGATGCGCTGTTCGCGCCCGAGGTTCGTGCGGCCTGGTTTCGCCTTGTCGAGCAGGGCTGGACGGACGCCGTCCGCGCGCTCCATCCCGACGAGACGATTTACACCTTCTGGAAGTTCTTCCGCAACGCCTTCGCACGAGACGCGGGCCTCAGGATCGATCACTTCCTGCTGACGCCCGACTTGGCGCAGCGCTTGGAGCGCGCCGAAGTGGAGCGCGAGGTTCGCGGCTGGGACAAGACCAGCGATCACGCGCCGGTGTGGATCGAGCTTCGCTAGCCGGCAATTGGCTGGGGCGGCAGGAGCCTTGGTCAGCTTCCGCGCCCCGGCAATTCCGCCGATTCCGGCCTCGAACGGCGCCGCTCGAAGTTCTTCTGTGTAGCCGGCAGTCCTTCCCGAAGGGCACCGACCCGGCTGTTCACACCCAGGACCGGTCGAACGAGGTCGCCGGACAACTCAACCAGCGTGCGCGAAAGGCGCCGGTCCACGAAACGCCTGGGCGAGCGGTTCGATGCATGTGTTGCAGCGACTATCCCAATCGCCCGGGTAACGCCGACGCTAGTTCACGATCCTGATGCGCTCTTCGGGCCGCAGGTCGTCCTGCAGGTAGCCTCGATCAAATTCGCCGACGCGGGTCAATGTCACGAACAGTCACGAAGCGGGGCAGGTCGAGGTGACCACCTCTCCGTTTTCGGCTGCCATGCGCGCGGCTCTTGCCGAGCTTGCCGAAGGACCGCCACCTCGTCAGGCTCGAGCATCGCCTTTCTCCGCGAAACCATCGCGGAAAGCCTCCTACCGGCGTCTGCGCTCATCTGCCCCTCCTCGTTACAGGGGGCCCGTCTTTACCTGTCGCCGGGCGCCATTTCTGCATTTCGCCTGACAAACGTCGGGCGTTGAAGCAGTGGACGAAGGTTAGCCAGCGCTTCATCCGGCGGCCTGTCGAGACCTCTCGCCAACGCATCGATGAGTCGCGGAAAAAGCGGCGGTGCCAGGGCCGCCCTCAAGCCCCGCAATGCCGGAATTACCAGCTGACGGCTTACATTCTGTCCACACATGGCCCATATAGCGCTCATCGCAGGCAAACGCTCTTGTAGGCGCCTGCGGCTGAGAGACCCGGTGTGCTCCCGCTTACGACGAGGAGGCATCGTGGATTTCAATCGGCTCTATTTCGATCATCAGCTCTTGCTGATGAAGGCGCAGCAAACGGATTCATCCGTGCGGCGCCATGCCCTCAAGGTCAAAGCTTCGGATGTCGCGGCTCGGATTACCCGGTCTCAGCGCTGCCTTGGTGCTGCAGCCGCTCCTTACTGGCAACAGCTGGCGCGAACGCCGTGATCGCCTTCCGCGGTCAAGCCAATCCCGCTCTCACGGCTGCTACGGCGAGCGGACAAGGCCGCGCCAGTATCGAAGCCGAGCTCGCGCGGTTCACTCTAGGATAGGGGGAGGACACCTCGATGAAATCGATCCACGACACCGGACGACGCAACGCCGAAAACCAGCGTCGGGAACCCGCCGAGAGCCACTTCGGCAAGCTGAACAGGACGGCCACGCTCCGACAGGAAGGGCGCGCTGACACGGCTGAGGGATCAATTTGCGAAAACCCTGAACGGACATCGTGCACATTCGAAGTCTATCGCGCCGATGAGGTGCGTATGACCTCCACGCAATTCGGGGGAGGAGACTGGCACTGGCGTCTGTCTGATGCCGATGGGCAGGTTCTGCTCGACACCGGCGGATACGCCAGTGAACCCGAGTGTCGCGACGCCATCGCCATCCTGCAGGAGAACGCAGGCTGGGCGACTGTGTCGGCGAGGAACTGACGGCTTATGCCTACCCGGCTGCTCATCGCGTATTTTCTGATCCTGCTGTTGGCGGCCGAAGGAGCGGGCATCGTTTGCTGGCGCATCTATCACTCCCCGAAACGCTCTTACGCACGAGAGCAAGCGCGGCGAAGGCGATCTGACACCGCTCGTGCCCTTCGCGCCATGAAGGAAGATCAGAATGGCTAAGGAAGAGCTGCTCACCGTCGAGGGATTGATCGACGAGATCCTACCCGACGGACGCTTCGGGGTCACTCTCGACAACCAACACCGGATTATCGCCTACAGCGCCGGCAAGATGCGCAAGTTTCGCATCAGGTCGGTGGTCGGCGATCGCGTGCATGTCGAAATGACGCCTTACGACCTCACGAAGGGTCGCATTGTCTTTCGCGAGAGGACGCCCGGCCAAGGCCCCGCTGCCCGCCGCAGCGGTTTCCGAAGGTGAGTCTGGTTGGCGCTCGTGACGAGTTCCTTGCCCGGGAGGAAATCCAATGTCCGCTGACTCCGTAAAGCCGTTCCTGATCACCAAGGATGAGGACGGGCAAGTGCGGCTGACGCTGCGCGAAATGCGGCACAATAGCCAAGGCTACCCCTGGATCCTCCCGACATTGGTTGACCAGTGTTTCGGCACCGTCTCGGCTGCTCGCAAATACGCCTCCGAGAACTTCGGAGCAAAGCCGGGGGAGTTTGCGACCAAGTAGCCGCTCGCCGCGCAAGGCTCAGTAAGTCCCCCGCGACAAACCGCTGAATCGAAAGGATACTTATGGCCAAAGGACAAAAGAGATCGAACCGCGAAGTCCGCAAACCGAAGACTGAGAAGTTGAAGACGAATGCGTCTCAACCGAGCCAGAAGCTGGGTTCCGTCAAGGGCCTCGAACCGAGGACTGTAAAATAGGACCCATTCGGGGGCCACGGAGCCAGTGACACCGGCACGAGCCGCGATTAGGCGATCGGCGAGAGTTGTGCTACACGGATTGTGCTGACGTCGAATTATGCGACGGACTTCGGCTTTTGACGACCGCCTCTTGCTCTACCTGGGCCCAGGCGCAAACCAGACGACGACTTCCTTTCATCTGACGGCCTGACGCACGGCCCGTCCGCAATGTCGCGGTCGGGCACCATCCGTTTCTTGAAAGGAAACACCCATGGCCAAGATTGGCACCGTTAAATTCTTCAACATCGACAAGGGCTACGGCTTCATCCAGCCCGACGACGGCTCGTCCGACAGCTTCGTCCACGTCTCCGCCGTCCAGGCGGCGGGCATGCAGACGCTCGATAAGGACCAGCGCCTCAACTACGACGTCGAACACGGCAGCAACGGCAAGGAAAGCGCCGTCAACCTGTCGCCTGCGGCCTGAGCCGCGTACTCGCCCTCTCCCGTTCGCGGGAGGGGGCGGGCCCTTACCACCTCGGAGACTCCTATGAGCCAGGCCAGCGATTTCTACGATGCTCGCGCCGACGATGCCGAGGCCGCAGCAGGCCGTGCCCAGCTCGAGAACGTGCGCGATCGTGAGATGCGCTCGGCAGCCGTCTTTCGGACGCTGGCCGACAACGCACGCAAGGTCGATATCGGCCGAGCGAAGGCCGAGTTCATAAGGCGGGAACGACAGGCTGCCGAGGCCGAGGAAGCGGCCCGCGCGCGGGCCGCGAAAGAAGGGCAATGACCACTCGCGCCCTCGGTCCTTCTGCATCGGCCACCCTCGGCAAGGACTTCACCCTGGTGCAAGCCCCGCCATTTCGGCCACCCCTGGGGGCCGCCGCCGCCTGCGCCTGGTCTGCCGCACGGGTGATGGCAAGAGAGCCGGAATTTCGAGACGAGGCTGCCCGACCAGGCAATCGCTGGCCAACTGCCTGAAGGATGATGCAGGCTGTCGATCCATGAGGCGCTGAATGTGGCCTTAGAAGACCGCGGCGTCCCGATGCCCTCGCGCGCGCTCAAGCTCCCCCGTTACATGCAGGTAGCCCGCAGCGCTCTCGGTCGCCAAGGCGATTGGACGACCTCCAAGCAATGCGTTGTCCGTGTTGAGAAAGGCGATCGCCTCATCCCGGCCGAGGATTTCAAAGGCAAGCCGGGTAATCTCGCCCTGTCGAACCGCCTGATCATGAGGCAAAGGATATTTTGGCGTCCGCCGGCGCCAGAAGGCCGCCGCGGCAGGGGTTTGGCTATCGCTCATGTGACGCTCGGGCGATCAAGAAGCTCCGCTTCGAGCTTCGCCATTCTGCGGGCCTGCGCGATCGCGTCCGCGAGGTTGGTATAGTGATAGCCACCGACACGGTAGGTCTCGGTCATCTGCCTGGTGACGCCGAGCGACAGGGCCTGGTCAACAGGCATGAGGCTTCCGCCCTCGTTTTCCCATGACTGGGTCCTGGCAGATGGTCCGGCTATCGACGGTTTGTTGGCCATGATGCGGCTCCCTTGCTGTAAGCGGGAGCACGCGAGGTCTCTCGGTCGCAGGCGCTTACGAGAAGATTGCCTGAACGATGTCCCTTAGATGGGGAGTGTTCGCGCCCATGCAATGCAGGAGTGCCTGCGGATTTTGGCTGGAGCGCCGAAGGCTGCCGCACAACCAGCCGAACATCGGCGACGGGTCGAGAGCGGTCGACCGCCGCGAACGGATGAGCCGACACTCACAAGATGCGTGAGCGGCCCGCCTCCCAATGTCCTAATGATGGCCGGCGGCTAAAGGGCGCCAGTCAGAAGGTGCCCGTCTTGGCCACCGGGTGCCGGTCGTTCGTGCCGCTGAACGTACGCTCGCGTGGTGATGCTTTGCGCTCGTCAGGATTCTTGCTCACGCGCGTTACCGTTTGATGCCTGGTCTTCCAGCACGGCTCTAAGGTGATCGAATTGAGCTGAAACGCTCTTGAGCTGTGGCTTTGGTTGCTTCCTCGTGTCGAAGACATGCTCAGCCGGTCCCGAAATGGCAACGCTTGGGCCGAGCATCAGCGTCTCACCCGCGGTACCGCAAGCGCCCCAGTGTGAATCTGGCGAGCTGCGTTGACGCAGTTGGGAAATGGCTTGATCAAATTCATTCTGGTGCTTGTTGATGGCCTCGAGCGCGGCCTGTCGCTCACGCTGAGCGTCCTTCAGCCGCTTTTCCGCGTCGCCGTAAGCCTTCTCGGCTGCGAGCAGGTCGCTTTCGATCTCACTTACTGAGCGGCTCTTGGCGACCTCGTCAACTTTCGGCACCCTGATCTCCTGGCTTGAGGATTCAATCAAAGTGGGCCCTCCCGTATCGGGCCCACCTGCAACCAGCTTCGAGGGATTGGATGGACCCGCCCGACTGTGCTGCCGTTTTGCGACCCGTTAAGCAAAGCGTCGATTGGTTTGCGGTGAGGTGGGCCCGGCGCGCGATCAGACCCGAAGGCGTGAAGACCGTCGGTTGCCAAGTGAACAATAGTCGGTCTTGGAACGGCGACCGTTGCGCCTCCACTTGGTGTCGGCTCGTGAACAGCCGGTCGGTTGTCGGGCCATATGCGCGGCTGGAACGCACTTGGGGTTGGGCGTTGGGATGGCTCAA
>Ga0310811_10012507_pt1 | contig 11011 bp, 7 predicted proteins | sample YCmetagenome_FD_207642 | JGI IMG/M metagenome (GOLD analysis project Ga0310811, IMG submission 207642) | Soil microbial communities from experimental microcosm in Duke University, North Carolina, United States - YC | ecosystem: Engineered > Artificial ecosystem > Soil microcosm > Unclassified ...
TAGACGACCGCGCCGCTCACCTGTGCTTCGCCGGCGGGCAAGGTGCGCGGGCGATCGAGGATCGCCTGCGGTTGATCGACGCCGGCGCGCGCGGCCGTGGTCGCGATCACGAGGACGAGCACCGCGCGGAGCACGACGCGAGCATCGGACAGGATCGATGCCGCACGGCCGGCAATCTGCGTACGGGGCAGCACGCCGGCCGCATGCTACACGTAATGATGTTCCCGATCGGCAAGCGCAACGCGACTGACGATCCGACGGAGATGGTGTCGGCGTGTCACGAGCGCATCCGCAACTTCTTGACGCTCGCCGACCGCCTCGTCTCCGACGAGCCCGCCACCGACGACGACGTGCGCGGCACCGCCGCGGCGGTCGCGCGCTACTTCCGCGAGGCCCTGCCCCAGCACGAGCGCGACGAGGACGACTCGATCGCGCCGCGCGTGCGCGGGATGATGCGCATGGTCGATCAAGCGCTCGACGACATGCACGCGCAGCACCTGGTGATGCACCCGCTGGTCGAGTCGCTGGTCGCGATCTGCGATCGCATCGCGGCGGCCGCCGAGGCGCACGTCGCGCGCGCGGTCGAGCGCGACGACCTCGCGCGCGTGCTCGCCGATCTCCACCCGCGCATGGCCTCGCACCTCGCCGCCGAAGAGACGTTCGTCTTCCCCGCGATCGAGCACCTCCCGTTCGCCGAGCGCGCCGCGCTGGTCGGCGAGATGCGCGCGCGGCGCGTGCCGATTCCGTGAGAGCCGTCGTCCGTCGTCCGTCGTCCGTCGTCCGGTTCCCAGAATAGGCGCGAGCGTCGCCGCGTTGGGAGCGCATGAGGGCTGCGATCGCGATCGCGTTGTGCGCGTGCTGCCGGCGGAGGTGAATGCTCGCTCGCGTACACGGCGACACGGATCACGACGAACCCGAGTGGCTACGAGTCGGCGCGCAGGTGCCGATCGAAGCGACCGCGACCGCGTGGAAGGTCGACGAAGACGGCGAGCACGTGCACATCGATCTGATCGGCACGAACGTGATCGTCGACGCGCAGCTCGAGGGCGCGTGGGGCACGAAGGCGACCCGCGGTCAGTCGTTCGTCGGTGTCGCGCGCACGATCGGCGCCGACGCGCCCGCGATGGCCGCGGTCTCGATCGCCGGCGCGCCGCACACGCCGACGACGACCCGCGACGAGCTCCGCGTCGCGGTGCGCTGCGCGCTCTCCACCGACCTACAGGAATGAGTCTGGGATCCGGACGACGGAAGACGGACGACGGACGACGATCACAATCGCTGGCCCCACGCGTGCTTCGCGATCAGCGCGTCGGCGCGCACGCGGAGCGCGATCGGTAGATCGTTCTTCGCGGCGGCGGCGAGCGAGGCGGCGAGCTCGGCGCCGGACTCGAAGCGATCCTCGGCGCGCTTCGCCATGCCGATCGCGAGCGCGCGCTCGAGATCGAGGGTGATGTCGGCGAGCGAAGAGGGCCGCGTGGGCATCTTGTAGACGACGTCGTAGAGCGTGGTCGGCACGTCCTTGCCGGTGAACGGCGGATGGCCGGTGAGGCAGCGATACGCGATCGCGGCGACCGCGTAGAGATCGGCGCGCCAGTCGACGTCCTCGCCGCGCGCTTGCTCGGGCGCCATGTAGCCCGGTGTGCCGACGACGTGGCCCTTGGTCAGCGTCCCCGACTTGCCGGCGAGCTTCGAGACGCCGAAGTCGAGCACCTTCCAGGCGCGCCGGCCGTCCTTGTTCTCGGCGAGGAACAGGTTGTGCGGCTTGATGTCGCGATGCACGACGCCGACCTTGCGCGCGGCCTCGAGCCCGGCGCCGACCTGCTCGACGAGCGCGACGACCTCGGAGGCGCCGAGCTTGCGCTTGCGCCGCAGGTGATGCGCGAGGTCGAAGCCGCGCAGGCGCTCCATCGCGAGGAACGGGATCTCGCCCGCGGTCGTGCCGACCTCGAGCACCGCGACGACGTGCTCGCTCTCGATCTTCGCCGCCGTTTCGGCCTCGCGCAGGAACCGCTTCAGGTGCTGCGGATCCGACATCGTCGCCGGCGTGAGCAGCTTCACCGCCGCCATCGAGCCGTCGTGCGCGCTCACCGCCTCGTAGACCTCGCCCATGCCGCCGCGTCCGATCAGCATGCCGAGCGTGAACGAGCCGACGACCTGATCGCTGTAGCGCCCGGGGCCGCCGACCTTGAGCGCGCGATCGAGATCGGCGCGCGCCTCGGCGAGCAGCGCCTCGCGTTGCGCGACCTGGCGCACCGCCTTCTCGAGCGACGACACCGCGTCGAGCGTGGTCTTGCGCGACGCGCGCCCGACCAGGTACGCGCACAGGTACAGGAACTGCGTCACCGCGTGCGAGAGCAGCTCGTGACGCCACGGCAGCCCGGTGGTGCGGATGATGCCGCGATCCGCGATCCATCCCAGGCCGATCGCGAGCGCGAGCGCGGCGTGCAGGCCCGCGCACAGGAGATAGATGCCGAGCGTCGCGCGGCGTGATCCGCCGAACGAGAAGAAGTAGATGCCGAACAGGATCAGCGCGGTCGCCGGCGAGACGATGCCCCAGTAGTAGACGCCGCCGAACGCGCCGACCGCGATGATCGACGAGCCGAGCGTGATCCGATCCTGCGAGTAGTTGGCCGCGTCGCGCAGCACGACGAGCAGCCAGATCGACGTGACGACGACGAGCGCGCACCCGCCGCTGACGACGAGCTGCGCGATCGGATCGCCGCCCGCGATGAAGACGCCGAGCAGCGCCGCGAGCACGATCGCGATCGACACGCGCAGGAACACGCGCGTGCGCTCGACCTCCTCCATGCGCATCGCCTCGATCGGCGAGGTCGCGGTCGTGTGCTTCGAGTCGGCGTCGGGTCCGGGCGGCAGGCCGCGCGACGCGGGCAGCTGCTGGGTCGGCTGGTTGTGGACGCCGCTCGCGGACGCGGCCGCGCTCACGCCCGAGTGGGACGCGCCCGACAGGCTCTCCTCGGCGCGCCGCCTCGCCGCCGGCGCCGCGGGGGGCGTCGGTGGGTCGTCATCATGCGCGACGGTATCGTCCTCGTCGGCGAGGTCCTGCTCGTCGGCCCCTGCCACCCGGGGATCTTAACAGCTGCCGTTCGGGATGCAGTAACCGGTGAAACATCCGTTCGCGACGCCGGCGGTGGTTCCCGTCGGACACGCGGGGCCGATCGCGTCACACAGGGCCTGTTCGCACGTGCCGGGGTTCAAGGCCCCGTTGCACTGGAGCTTCGGGATGCAGAAGCCGGTGTAACAACCGTGCTCGATCCCCGCGACGGTCTCGGGAGGACACGCAGGGGTCGCGACCCGACACAGGACCTGCCCCTCGCACGTGCCCGGATCGAGCGGCTCGGGGATGCAGCCGACCCACTGCATCGGCGGCGGGACCGCCGCGGCGAACAGCGCCGAGCAGTCGTCGTGCTCCGAGCACTGCCACGGATCGACGATCGCCGCGCAGTCACCGCCGGCGACGTGCGACTGCGGCGCGGTGCCCCAGCAACCGAAGTACGTCTTCGCGTTGCCGGTGTAGATCGCGCGACAGAAGTCGGTCGTGCGGCAGGTGTACTCGTCGAGGCCGTCGCACGAGCCCTCGCACACCGCCCAGTCGGGATACGGGATGCCGCGGCATCCGCCGCCGAAGCTCTCGCACTGCCCGGTCCCCGGATCGCGCAGCGGCGCGGTCGCGATGTCCGCGGTCGCCGGACAGATGTCGTCGCCGTTGGGGCCGCCGCCGCCGAAGAACGTGCAGCCTCCGACGAGCAGTAATGGGATCAATATACGAAACATATCAATACGGCGGCGGTGATATACCGTTCGTCTCACAGCGCGAGAACGTCTCCGTCTTGCAGACGCAGCCGTTCTGGTCGCAGGTGCAATCGGTGCCCGTGTAGACCGTGTTGCAGTCCGCGCGCGACAGACACGACTTCTCGTCGGTGATCGACTCGCACGACTGCCAGCACGCCCAGTCCGGGATGCAGTAGCCCGACCAGCATCCGTTCGCGACGCCGGGCTCGGTCCCCGCGGGGCACGCGGGCGGCGGCTGTCCACACACGACCGGGCCGTCGCACGTGCCGGGGTCGTGCTTGCACTCGCTGATCGGGATGCAGTAGCCGGTGTAGCACCCGTTCGCGACGCCGGGCGTGGTGTCGGCGGGGCACGCGGGCGGCGCCGAGTTGCACGTGACGGTGCCGTAGCAATCGCCCGGATCGCTGGTGTCGGGCACGCACGAGACCGTGCAGTAGTCGGGGCACGGCGTGTTCGGATCCCCGCAGGTCTTGCACGTCTCTTCGCAGTGATAGCCGGGGCCGCAGTCGACGTTCGCGCACGAGTCCTGATCGGGCACGCACACCGCGCTGCACGAGCTCATGCACCCGTCGTTCGGGTTCGCCTTGTCGCACGGGTAGCACTGCTGCTCGCAGTGCGCGCCCGGACCGCAGTCGACGCCCGCGCAGACATCGCCGATCGTGCCGGGCTCCGGGATGCATTGATTGAAGCTGTGCTGCCCCTGTGGATCGACGGGGATCTGGTACGTCGTCGCGCAGTCGTCGTGCTCGCTGCACGTCTGCGCGTCGTAGCTCCAACAATCGCCGCCCTCTTTCGGACCGCTCGGTGCGACCGCGCTGCAGGACCAGAACGTGATGCCGCTCCACAGCTGCGCGCAGTCCGCGTTCGGCGGGCACTCGAAGCCGGTGTACTCGGCGCGACAGCCGGGCGTCGCGAGGCACGACTGCTCGTCGAGCCAGTCGCACTGCCCGCCGCAGCTCGCCCAGTCGGGGAGGATCGCGGGCGTGTTCTTCACGTCGGCGGGACAGCCGCAGCCGTAGTCGCAGCCGCCGCCCCAGCCGTACTCGCACTCACCCGTCTGCGGGTTGCGGAACCCGGGGTCGTAGACGTCGTCGGCATACCCGCTGCCGCACGGCGGCGGTTGGTCGTCGTCGTCGCCGAAGTAGAGGTTACAGCCCGCGAACAACAGGCAGCCGAGGACAAGCCAGGACCTCATCATGTGCTCCGGTTCAGCAATCGCCGCGCCACGCGCGGGTTTCACGCAAGTGCGCGTAGGGCTTGCCACCGGCGCGCGGGAGCCTCAGATTTCCGAGGCTCATGAACCGGTTCCTCCTCGCCTTCTCGTGCTTCTTTCGGCTCCTCTTCGGCCAGAAGCTCCGCGCCGACGTCGTCGCTTGGCTGCCCGATGACGCGAAGCCGAAGGCGCTGCCGGAGCCCGAGCTCGTCGTGAAGGAACGGATCGTCGAGAAGATCGTCGAGCGAGAGGCCAAGCCGGTCGAGTCGAAGAAGAAGCCCGATCAAGTCGCGCAGCGCGAAGGCGCGCTCGCGCTGCTCGGCCTCCTGCAACGTGAGGGACGTCTCGTCGACTTCCTGCGCGAGCCGCTCGACACCTTCGCCGACGCGGACATCGGCGCCGCCGCCCGCGACGTCCACCGCGGCTGCAAGAAGGTGATCGATCAGATCTTCAAGCTCGAGCCGGTGATGCCGGGCAAGGAAGACGAGAAGGTCGCGGTGCCGAAAGGCTTCGATCCGTCGGAGGTGCGCCTGATCGGCGAAGCGAAGGGCGAGCCGCCGTTCCGCGGCACGTTGCGTCACCACGGCTGGCGCGCCGTCGAGGCCGCGCTGCCGCAGCTCTCCGACGGCGTCGATCGATCGGTGGTCGCGCCCGCCGAGGTCGAGGTCTGATCGACATGTCGCGGTACGTGATCGGGATCGATCTCGGGACGACGAACAGCGCGCTCGCGTTCGCATCTATAGAGGAAGGGCGCGTCGCGATCTTCGACGTGCCGCAGGTCGTCGGACCGGGCGAGGTCGCCGCGCGCAGCACGCTGCCCTCCTTCTTGCTGTTGCCGACCGAGCACGAGGTCGCGCCGTCGGCGATGGAGCTGCCGTGGTCGGGCCCGATGCGCTACGCGGTCGGCGCGATGGCGCGCGATCGCGGCGCCGAGCTGCCGCATCGCCTGGTCGCGAGCGCGAAGTCGTGGCTGTGCAACCCGAACGCGGATCGCAACGCGGCGATCTTGCCGTGGCGCGGGACCGAAAGACTTTCGGAAGGAGACGGTGACCGCGTCTCGCCGGTCAACGCGTCGGCGCGCTACCTCGCGCACCTGCGCGCCGCGTGGGACGACGCGCACCCCGACGATCCGCTCGAGGAGCAGGAGATCCTGATCACGGTGCCCGCGTCGTTCGACGCCGCGGCGCGCGAGATGACCGTGATCGCCGCGCGCGAAGCCGGCCTCGATCACGTGACGCTCCTCGAGGAGCCGCAGGCGGCGTTCTACGCGTGGCTCGCGGCGCAGGGCGACGCGTGGCGCAAGCAGCTCCGCGCCGGCGACGTCGTCTTGGTCTGCGACGTCGGCGGCGGCACGACCGACTTCTCGCTGATCGAGGTCGTCGACGACGGCGGCAACCTCGCGCTCGAGCGCGTCGCGGTCGGCGATCACATCCTGCTCGGCGGCGACAACGTCGATCTCGCGCTCGCGCACGCGGCGAAGCAGCGGCTCGTCGAGCAGGGCAAGACGATCGACGCGATGCAGGAGCGCGCGCTGGTGTACGCGTGTCGCGCCGCGAAGGAGAAGCTGCTCGGCGCCGACGCGCCGGAGAGCGTCCCGATCTCGATCCTCGGGCGCGGCTCGAAGTTGATCGGCAACACGCTGCGCACCGAGGTCCGCCGCGACGACGCGGAGAAGCTCGTGCTCGACGGCTTCTTCCCTTCCGTGGGGAGTGACGCCCGCCCCGCGCGGCGCCGCACCGCCGGCCTGCGCGAGATGGGCCTCCCCTACGCGCACGATCCGGCGGTGACCAAGCACCTCGCGGAGCTGCTCGGCCGTCACGCGCGCATGCCGACCGCCGTCCTCTACAACGGCGGCGTGATGAAGGCGGATCTGATCCGATCGCGCGTGACGAGCGTGTTGCGATCGTGGGGAAGCGCGGCGCGCGAGCTCACCGGCACCGATCTCGATCTCGCGGTCGCGATCGGCGCGGCGTCGTACGGCTTGGTGCGGCGCGGGAAGGGCGTGCGGATCCGCGGCGGCACCGCGCGCAGCTACTACATCGGGATCGAGAGCGCGATGCCCGCGATCCCCGGCTTCGCGCCGCCGGTGAAGGCGATGTGCGTCGCGCCGTTCGGCATGGAAGAGGGCACCGGCGTCGATCTCCCCGACGACGAGCTCGGCTTGATCGTCGGCGAGCCCTCGCACTTCCGCTTCTTCGCGTCGTCCTCGCGCAAGGACGACGCCGGCGCGCTCGTCGACGCCGACGATCCCGCGATCACCGAGCTCGATCCGGTCGAGAAGACGGTCGAAGCCTCCGCCGATCGCAAGCCGGGTGAGCTCGTACCGGTCACGCTGCGTGCGGAAGTCACCGAGGTCGGCACGCTCGAGCTGTGGTGCGCCGCGCGCGACGGACGCGGCCGGTGGAAGCTCGAATACGCGGTTCGAGAGCGAGACGAGGGCGTGTAAGATGTGTCCTTGACGTATGAGCGCCACGGCCTTCACGCGGAACTACACCGATCACTCGAACGACACCGGCTTCCAGTTCGAGTTCCATTGCGACAAGTGCCACAACGGCTTCCGCTCCACGTTCAAGGCGAACAAGGTCGGCGTCGCGGGGAAGTTCTTCAAGGCCGCGGGCTCGCTGTTCGGCGGTAGCTCGCTGTGGAACGCGGGCAACGCCGCCGATCACTTGAAAGACGGCCTGCGCGGCCAAGCCTGGGACGACGCCTTCAAGGAGGCGATCGAGGAGATCAAGCCGAAGTTCCACCAGTGCACGCGCTGCGGGATCTGGGTCTGCCCCGAGGTCTGCTGGAACGCGTCGAAGGGCCTGTGCGAGAACTGCGCGCCCGATCTGATGGAGGAGGCCGCCGCCGCGCAAGCGCAAGCCGCGCGCGAGCAGGTCAACACGAAGGCGCGCGAGCACGATCAGACCGGCGGCCTCGACGTGTCGGGCGCGAACCAGATCGCGATCGGCGCCGGCTGTCCGCACTGCAGCGCGAAGCTCGCCCCCGGCGCACGCTTCTGCGCCGGCTGCGGCAAACCGGTCGCCGCCGCGCCCGCGGCGACCGCGAAGACGTTCTGCTCGCAGTGCGGCACCGAGAAGCCCGCCGGCGCCCGCTTCTGCCCCGGCTGCGGCTCGCAGGGCTGAGCGTCCTTGCGCGCCTTCCAGCGCGTCACTCAGCGTCGTCCACGATCGTCGTCGCCCTGGCCGGGCGCCGGCACATCGAAGCCGGTCCAGTTCTCGATGTCCCCGTCCTTCGTGATGTCGAACTCGATCGGCTGCTCCCAGCTGATGTGGATCTCGTATGACTTCTTCAGGCCGTTCGTCATGAAGTCCGCGACGTCGTCGTAGATGCCGTCGCCTTGCTTGGCGTTCGGATCGATGATGTCGTTCCACGTCATCGTGAAGGTGCCGGCGACGTGGTAGCCGTTGTCGGTGGCGCTCGCGGTGTACGCGCCGTCGATGTGGAAGTCGCCGACGGTGCTGTTCGTTCCGTGGAGGAGGGCCTTTCCGAGGGGCCACTGGCTGTTCTCCGAGAAGTGCGCGTGGAACGTGTCCGCGAAGACGCCGGGGCCCTCCTTCACCGTCCCGCGCACGAGGCCCTGTTGGAAGCGGTTCTGGATGTCGTTGCCGACCTGAGAGCGGAGCGCCTTCGAGCTCATCATGTACTTCGTCCACTTCGGATCGTTGTCGATGTACTTGCTGCCGCCGAAACCGCCGAGGTAGCGAGCGAGGATCTCGTGTCCCGCCCAGTCGCTGTCGTTGCCGCCGATCCACGCCGCGCCGGAGGCGAGCGTGGCGTAGCCCTCGCCGATGACGGTCTGGAACGCGTTCGCCAACGCGGCCGTCTGCTCGGGCGTGTAGTCGTCGCGGCCGTCCGGATCGAAGTAGTGCATCGGGTTGTTCATCGAGAACGCGTAGAGGTTCGCGCGCTGCGGCTCGCCCCACGCCGCGTCGGGCGCGAAGCGGTACATCGGATCGGCCGCGGTCCAGCGCAGCAGCACGGGGTCGTAGCTGCGATAGCCGTAGTGGCGGAGACCAGAGGTCGAGTCGGCTTCCTTGCCGTTGAACTGACGGCGATGGTTCGACTGACCTGATTGCCACACGACCTCGCCGAACGCGCCGTACACGAACGACGACGTGACGACGTTGTTCGCCGACAGCGTGACGATCAGGTTCTGCAGCGCATCCGCGTACTGGAGCTCGACCGTCGGCACGAAGCCCGGCAGCTTCTCGACGCGCGCGAGCGGCTCGCCCGCACCGAGGTGATACCAGCGGAGGAGCTGCGTGCCCGTCGACGAGAGATGCGTCTCGCTCTCGCCGAACCAGATCTTGATGCCCTCGGGCCCGAACGAGACCATGCGCTCTGCGCCCGGCCCGAAGAAGTAGGTGTCGGTGCCCGACGGCGCGGAGATCTGACGGATGTGATCATCGCCGTCGGAGAGGATCGTCTCGGTGCCGCTCGGCAGCTGGCGCGAGGTCAAGTTGCCCGACGGATCGTACGAGAGCGATGCGAACGTGGTGCCGTTCGTGTCGACGAGACGATCCACCGCTTGTGGATCGACCGCGCCGTAGACGTAGTCGACGTCGCGGGTCGCCGCGTCGAGCGCGCCCGACACCGACGCGTGCGTGACGTTGCCCGCGGGTGAATACGTCATCGAGGCGCCGTACGTCGTCCCTACCGTCGCCGCCGCCAGACGGCCGCGACCGTCGAAGTCGAAGTCGGCGTCGGCGGCGTGGCCGTTGGTCGTGCCCGTCACCGTCGCGAGGCGGCCGAAGCCGTCGAAGCCGTACGTGCGCGCCGACCAGCTCGGCGTGCCGAGGCTCGCGTGGATGCTGTCGCCGACGACGCGCCCCATCGCGTCGTAGGTCCACTCGCGCTTCTGCGCGTACCCGTTCGTGCGCGAGTCGGGGTTGCCCGCGTAGTGACGATGATACGTGCCGACGGACTTGTCGCCGCCGCTCGCGTGCCACAGCTCGCTCGCGACCAGGCCGCGCACGTCGTACGTCGTGCCGAACGAGGTGCCGTCGTCGAACGTGACGTCGACCGGCGCTCCGAGCGCGTTGTACGTGCGGTCGACGGACTGCGTGATCGGGTTGGCGACGTTGTGGCCGAGCGTGAGCGTGCGCTGCTCGTGCTTGAGCGAGCCGCGGACGCCGTACGTGTACGTGATCGTCCCGAACGGCAGCGTGATCGTCGACGGCTTGCCGGCGCCCTCGCCGGTGTCCGCGTAGGCGGTCGTGATCGGTCCGATGCCCAGATCGGTCCGCTGGGTCGAGGTCGTCGCACGATACGCGGGCGTGTGCACCAACGGTCGATCGATCGAATCGTACGTCGTCGTCGACGTGTAGTCCGCGGCCGCGCCGCCGGTCGGGATCGGTGATTGGACCGACGTCATCTGGTTGTCGAGGTCATAGGCGTAGATCCATTGTCGAGCGCCGCGCGCGATGACGGTGCGCCGGCCCGCGAGGTCGTAGCTCATCGTCGTCGTGTTGCCGTCGGCGTCGACGATCGACGTCATGCGATCCGCCGCGTTGTACGCGTAGGTCGTCACGTGATCGCCGTTGCCGTCGGGCTCGTGCACCGCGACCAGGCGGCCGAATGGGTCGTGCTCGGTCTTCGTCGACGGACCGAGTCCTTCGACCGGCGCCGACTCCTGCGCGGTGTCGGACAGGCCGTCGTACGAGATCAGCTGCGACGTGCCATCTGGGCGGAGGATCTGCACGGGACGACCGAGGCCGTCGCGCGTGAAGGTCGACATCACCGTCGAGGCGTCGTCGTTCGGGTGTGGCGAGACCGTCGACGCCAAGCCACCGCCGAGGTCGTAGTTGTACCTCGTCGTCGCCCACGCGCCGCTGTCGGTCAGCTCGTAGTGCGCGACCGCGCGGCCGAGGCCGTCCGTGTAGTCGTACGACGTCAGCTTCGTCGTGCCGCCGATGTCGCGCAGCCGCTGCGTCAGCGTGTAGTTCGTCGAGGCCGACGCGTAGTACGAGAACCATTCGCTCG
>Ga0310811_10012508_pt1 | contig 11010 bp, 12 predicted proteins | sample YCmetagenome_FD_207642 | JGI IMG/M metagenome (GOLD analysis project Ga0310811, IMG submission 207642) | Soil microbial communities from experimental microcosm in Duke University, North Carolina, United States - YC | ecosystem: Engineered > Artificial ecosystem > Soil microcosm > Unclassified ...
TCACCGAGAACAGCCTGCCGGACATCCTCAACTTCTACCCGGCCGACTACGTCGAGAAGGTGCTGATGGGCAAGGTTGCCAAGAAGCCCGCCGACGAGGAAGAAGGCGACGAGGAACAGAACCCAGCTCCTTCTCGCTCGACCCGTCGCCGCCCGGCTGCTGAAGAAGACGAAGAGCAGGACCCAGCGCCCCGTTCGACCCGTCGCCGCCTCCCGGCTGCCGACGAGGAGGATGAAGAGCAAGACCCGGCTCCCCGTACCCGTCGCCGCCTGCCAGCCGCTGACGAGGAAGAGGAGGACCCAGCTCCCCGCTCGACCCGTCGGGGGCGTGCCCCGGCTGAGGAAGAGGAGGAAGAGGAGACCCCTCGGACGCGTCGCCGTGCCCTTCTGGACGACAACAAGGGGTCCAAGGACGACGACCCCCCTTTTGACCCCGAAACGGGGGAGGTTCTGGACGAGGAAACCCCCCGTAGCCGCCGTGGGAAGGTCACCGATGAGGATACGCCAGTCGGGGCGGCCAAGCGTAGCCTGGAGCGCCTGAAGACGCGCCAGCGTGAGCGGTAAGGGGTACTGGGAATGGTAGCGCGGCGCAGGCTTCAGGAAGAGCCCGCCCAGAACCTTTACTTCAACGACGCCCAGGTCCGATGCATTACTACGGGGTGCTCGGTCCTGGACTGCGTCTTGGGGTCAGGTTGGGCGCGGGGGAGGGTCTCCAACATCGTTGGAGACAAGTCAGTGGGCAAGAGCCTATTGGCGATTGAGGCCTGCGCCAACTTCGCCCAGGAGGAGCCTCGGGGGCTGATCTTCTACCGTGAGGCAGAAGCAGCCTTCGATGTGCCTTATGCGGAGAACCTAGGGCTGCCTGCCCAGCGCATTGATTTTGGCCCTGAAGGTATTGGTACTTCCTGGGACACCATCGAAGACATCTTCGAGGACCTGCATGAGAAGATCGCCCTGTGCAAGAGCCGGGGCGTTCCGGGTCTCTACATCATCGACTCGTTGGACGCTCTGAGCTCCCGGGCGGAACTGGAGCGCAAACCGGGCGAGGCGACCTTTGGTCTCGAGAAGCAGAAGATGCTGGGTAAGCTGTTCCGTCAGCTTATCCGCGCGATGCGTTCCGCCGATATGAGCGTCACTTTCATTTCCCAAATCCGCGACAAGATCGGGGTGACGTTTGGCGAGAAACACATGCGCTCGGGTGGGAAGGCGCTGGACTTCTACGCGGTTCAGATTTTGTGGCTGTCTCATCTGGGCATCATCCATCAAACTGTGAAGGGTGTGAAGCGGGCGACGGGTGTTCGCATCAAGGCCAAGTGCAAGAAGAACAAGATTGCTGCTCCCTTCCGCGAGTGCGAGTTCGAAATCCAGTTCGGCTTTGGCGTGGACGACGTCGGGGCTGGGTTGGAGTGGTTGGAAGAGGTAGGGGCACTCAAACGGTTGAACCTGGTGCCCGCCAAGGTGGACGAGTACCTGAAGGCTGCCGCCAAATCGACACCGGAGCAGTTCAAGGAGCTTCGGCATAAGATTCGCGACGCCGTGGTGGCAGAGTGGGCGCTGGTCGAGAGCCGATTTGCGCCCACGCGGAAGAAGTACGGATGATCCTCAGCGCCCAGACCATCCGCAAGCTGAACCTGCTTACGCCCTGCGTTGACCCCTTCAAGGACCGGAACGGCAACTCTGGGGGTCTTGGGCCTTGCGGTTATGACCTGACGCTGGATGAGGCTGTCTATTTGGCTCCGGGAGCCTTCAGCTTGGCTTCTGCGGTTGAGCGTTTTACGCTGCCCACCAACGTGGTGGGGATTATTCACGACAAGAGCTCGTTGGCTCGTCGGGGCTTGGCCGTTCAGAACACGGTGGCGGAGCCCGGTTGGAGTGGCTACCTGACCCTGGAGCTTACCAACCACAGCGCTGAGCCTATCATGCTCTTTTCGGGTTCTGCGGTTTGTCAGGTGATCTTCCATTTCCTGGATGAGCCCACGGACCGCCCCTATTCTGGCAAGTACCAGAACCAGGAGCGGGGTCCGCAGTCAGCTCGTTAGCGGTGAGGCAGAAGCGTTCCGCCACCCATGCCCACCAGGCATGAAATGAGCGAGAAGGCGACGTAGATCACCACGCAGGCCACAAAGGCCCAGAGCACGATATTGATGATGCTCACGATCATCCCGCCGCCGCCCAGCTGGGCGAAAGCGTAGGGCACCACCAGGCGCAGGATGGCGATAACTGCGCCAATGATGATGGCCCAGATACACAGTTGCATAAGCCACGCGAGAGTAAAGCAACCCATTTGATGAGCCCTCCTTCGGGCGCGTTTCCGCCGTAGTAACGCTCGAAAGCCGTTTTGGTTTGATTTAATCGCCAAACGTATGTTCAGGCATCCACCCAAACAAGGAGGAGACCCTTATGGGCTACACTCGTTCCGATTCCTTCAGCGCTCGCGCTTCTACGGCGACGTACGCGAGAAACACTGCGACCAAGAGCTACACCGACTACACGTCACGCTCGCTTCCGCAGCAGTTCGACCCCAAGAAGATCAAGGTGCGCGAGAGCCGCGCCTCTGCCGCCAACCCGGACCCGATTCCCGTCATCGTCGGATTGGACGTTTCCGGCTCGATGGGTAAGGTGGTCGAGGCCTGCCGCAAGGGCCTCGGAACCCTGTTCGAGCAGATCATCGACAAGAAGATTGTCAGCGATCCGCACGTCCTCGCCATGGCGATTGGCGATGTGGAGTGCGACCGCGCTCCGGTTCAGGCCACCCAGTTCGAGTCCGAGCCAGTGGTGATCGGCAAGCAGATCGAGGAGTTGTACCTCGAAGGTGGTGGTGGCGGTAACGACCACGAGAGCTATCTCGGCCCGCTCTACTTTGCACTCAACAAGACCGACTGCGACGCCTTCAAGGTCGGCAAGAAGGGCTTTCTGTTCACGGTCGGTGATGAGCAGCCCCAGCTGAACCTCGACAGCGGTTCGATTCGGCGCTTCTTCGGTGACGGTGATGCCAAGAGCTACACGGCGGAAGAGCTCGTCAAGCTGGTCGAGAAGGACTGGCACTACTTCCACGTCATCGTTGACGAGGGTAGCTACGCTGCTTCCCGGCCGGAAGCCGTGGACCGTGCCTGGAAGAAGTTGCTCGGGCAGAACGTTCTGCACCTGAAGGACCACCGTAAGCTGGCGGAGTTGATTGTCGCCACGACCGCCGTGGTCTACGGGCGCGATAAGGACGACGCAGCGGGAGGCGACGTTACGATCAAGGAGGCCATCAAGGACCTCGACCCGCGCTTCAAGGGTATCGACATTCCGCCAGCCGCTCCCCCGGCCGCGTAAGTTTTGGGTGGTGTCAACTTGAGAGGCCCTTCGGGGCCTCTCCTTTTCTCTGCGGCGCTAAGGAGAGGTCAATGCCACTTAAATCAGAAATGCAGTTGGTTGAGCGGCTCCGAAAAGGAGCGAATTGCGTAATCTTTCTGGACGGCGCACCCGAGCCAGCGGCCGACGTTGCCGACATGCTCCGCAAAGCAGCCGACACTATCGAGAAGCAGGAGGCGTTACTTGTCGCTGCTACGGGCGGGACGCTGACTGACACGCAGATCGAAGCTCTGCGGCGCTAATGCGCCCTTAGCGCCGTCTGGATCATAGGAGGAAAACATGGCTGATTTCTATATTGCCGACGCCCACTTTGATCACGAGAAGATCATCAAGCTTTGCAAACGCCCTTTCACCGATGTTAACGACATGAACGAGACGATGGTCCGGCGCTGGAATAGCGCGGTGTCGCAGAAAGACACGGTTCATTTCTTGGGGGACTTCGCCTGGAATCGCCACGATTATTGGCGTCAACAACTCAACGGCCGCATCATTTTCTACCAGGGGAACCACGACCCCAAGGCCATGCGGAATTACGCGGAGTACGAGGACGGCCCCTTCAAGCTGGTCCTGTTCCACTACCCGATTGTGTCCTGGAACGGCTTCTACAAGGGCTGGTATCACTTTTACGGTCATGTCCATAACCAGCCGTTGGACTACATGCCGCTCGACTGGCGGGCACGGGCTTTCGACGTCGGTGTCGAAGCGCTGGACTACATGCCGCGAACTGCTGAAGAGATCATCATGAAGGGGAATCGGTGATGGAACCGGACACTGAACTTCAGGAGTATTTGAAGGATGTTGTTGGCGCGGTTGAGGCCAACAGCTTCGAGCAGCTTTGTTTGTGGAGGGAATGCCATCAGGAGCTCAATGAGTCCTGGGTGGAAAACCGATCGGGTCTCTGGCGGAATCTTGGCCCCGGGACGACCGGTCGGGACACCTGCCTGAGCCTTATTACGGCAGTTGTTGGCGGGAAGAAGGTGCTCTTCTGGGATGCGACGAGCTCCTTTGTGGACCACACCCTGATCGACCTGTGGTTGAGGAATAACTTACCTAGGTCGGCGGGTCGCGAACGCGACGGGGTATGGGTTCCTTCTCGTACCAATGCCATGAACTTCCACAACGTATTTCGGGGGTAACTCCTATGAAGATGACAGCTGTGATTGGTGCCAACTTTGGGGATGAGGGCAAGGGTCGAACGGTCGATGCCCTTGCTGATAAGGACACGCTGGTGGTGCGCTTCAACGGCGGGGCGCAGGCGGGACACACTGTCGTTGCCAACGGCAAGCGCCACGTCTTCAGTCACTTCGGCTCGGGCACGCTCCAGGGTGCGCCGACGTTCCTGTCGCGCTTCTTCGTGGTGAATCCCTTCGTGTTCTACCAGGAGTGGATGGAGCTCCAGCAGCTGGGTGTTACCCCGACTGTCATGATTGACCCGGCTTGCCCGATGACAACGCCCTATGAGATCGCGGTCAACCGCGCCTTGGAGCGGTCGCGCGGCAACGCCCGCCACGGTTCTTGCGGTCAAGGCTTTGGCGAGACGCTGGAGCGTGAGCAGCAGAAGGTGAGCGTGAAGGTCGGTGGCAACCACTGGCTGGACGAGGTTCGGGCTCATGCCATAAAGCGACAGAACAGCCTGGGGTTGGTTCGGGAGTTGGGTGGCGTTATTCATGACGCCGACACCCGGGTTTCGCAGTGGTACGATTGCCTGGAGTTCATGAAGGCACACAGCACAATCCTGCCGTGGGACGCGGCGGCGTTGGGTGGCGGCTCCCGTCGGAACCTGTTGTTCGAAGGGGCACAGGGGCTCCTACTCCACCAGGACCACGAGTTCTTCCCGCACGTCACCCGGTCGCGGACCGGTATCCAGAACGTGGTGGCGCTCGCCAACGATCTGGCGCTCAGCGACAAGGAGATCGAGGCGGTCTATGTGACTCGCACCTACCTGACTCGGCATGGTGCTGGTCCATTGCCAGGCGAAGACCCGGAGCTCTCCTATCCCGACGCCACCAACGAGCCGGGTGAGTTCCAGGGCACCTTGCGGTTCGCTCCGCTCGACCTGGACCTGTTGAGCAAGACTGTCCATGACGATTGTGTCCACTACCCGGAAGTGGAACCGGTCTTGGCGGTCACCTGCCTGGACCAACACGGCGGTCTTCTGCTGACTCACGAGATCGAGGAAACCATTGGGCTCCCAGTGCGTTACGTGAGCTACGGACCCCAGCGAGCTGACTTCATGGAGCGCAAGCTCAAGTCAATTTGCCGACAGAACTTGATTTCTGGTCCGCACGCGAGTATGTAACGAGCATGAAGAGTTTTACGACCATTACCACAACGCTACCGCGACCGCCATATAATTGGCGGTCCGAGCAAGCGTGCGTGACGATGCGTCAGCCCGAAGCCGGGCACTCGATCTAAGGCTGGTAGAGACCTCGGTCCCTGCCAGAAACTGGCAGAAGACGAGGGACTCCCTCACTAAACCCCCTCAAATTCTGCCGACAACCCGCGTGAGCAGGTTGGGCTGTTTTACATTGTGAACGTCCAGAAATCTGGACGGGGGGTTTCTTGATCACCGCCGCGCTCTAACCAGCGCAGCTGAGCGGAACCCCCCTCCATTTGCCCTTGTAGTTCAATTGGCAGAACGGCTCTTTCGTACGGAGCAGGCCGGGGATCGTAACCTCGCTAGGGCACCAAATTCGGTATGTGTAGGGATGAAACGTTCCTACACGAGACCGCGCCTTCTCCTAAAGGCAAACTGTTTGAATTGCGCTGTCGAGTATTCCTACAGCCCAAAGCACGAGTTGGGGAGTTACTGCACCCTAAAATGCCAACATGAGCACCGTGCTCGGCTTCTCTACGAAGCCTGGTTGGCAGGCGACGCCTGCGCGTACAAAAATCTGCGTGGGGCTTTGACGCGCCGAGACGGTTATCGTTGTTCCGGGTGTGGTCTTTCAGAGTGGCAGGGGAAGTTTCTCTGCCTAGAGATTGACCACAAGAATGGTAATGGGTTGGACAACCACCCTGACAATGTGCATTTTCTTTGCCCTAACTGCCATAGCCAGACGCCCACTTTCAGGGCGAAGAACAAAGGCAATGGTCGTCACGCAAGAAAGAAGCGCCTCTCAAGCATTGCTGGCGATGCAGCGGTTTTGTAAGCCGCAGAACTCAGTTCGATTCTGAGGAGAAGCACCACGCCCCTTTCGTTCAAAGGTAGGACAGCTTCTTGGTAAGGAGCAGAACTCGGGTCAGTACCGAGATGGGGCACCAATTCGCGGGTATGGTGGAAAGGCAGACACACTACGTTCAGACCGTAGCGCTGAAAAATGCATGGGGGTTCAAATCCCTCTACCCGCACCAAACGCCCTAGTGGTGGAAAGGCAGACACAGTGGCTTCAAACACCACCGCGAACAGCATGAAGGTTCAAGTCCTTCCTAGGGCACCAACTTGCGAGCGTTGCGATCAGTCACACAGCCAAACTACCGAAACAAACTTAGAAAATAAACACGCGGGCGTGGTGTACGGAAACACGCTGGGATTTAAACCCCCGGTTACTTCAGGGTTCGACTCCCTACGCCCGCACCACAATATGCTCCACGCGCCGCCTGGTGATGGCAGCGGTCCTACACACCGCTACAGCATGGGTTCGATTCCCTGGTGGAGTACCATTTTCACGCACCTCTAGCTCATGGGGAAGAGCGCCGTCTTGACATGGCGGATGGGGCTGGTTCGAGTCCAGCGAGGTGCACCATTTTCCTCCTGGAGCACGGCGGGTCTGTGCAGTCGCCCGATAAGCGAAAGACCTAGGTTCGATTCCTAGCAGGGGGACCAATTCTGGACTCCGAGGGTAAAGCCGAGGCTCCGGCAGAAATATGGCGACGACTTTCGAAAAGCCTTGAGTGCGAACGGGCTCAAGGGTCGTCTAACGCAATTGGGACGCCTAGCTTAATTGGCAGAGCAGGAAACTTTTAATTTCCAAGGTCCCGGATCGTGGCCGGGGGCGTTCACCAAATACGGACCACAAGCATTAAGGTGATGCACTGGCCTCTTAAGCCGGAGAACACGGGTCGGTACCGTGGTGGTTCACCAATATGTCCTTCTGGCGAAACGGTAGACGCACTAGCTTGAGGTGCTAGCGGGTAACACCATGGGGGTTCGACTCCCCCGAAGGACACCATTTCAAGCTTCGTGAAGCATCGGGTGAGGCTGGCCGTCTGTCTAACGGCTGAGACGGGTTCGAGTCCCGTACGAAGCGCCAATATCTGCGTGTAGCTCAGGCTGGCAGAGCGCCTGGTTCGGGACCAGGAGGCCGGGGGATCGAAGCCCTCCACGCAGACCATTCCACCGCGCGTAGGTGTCGGACACGGGAGGGCCTTATAAACCCTTCAGCACCGGACGGGTGTTCCAGACTCGGTTCAACTCCGGGTACGCGCACCAAACCAAGGGAGGTAAGGATGCCAGCTGATGGGAAATTCCCGGCTTTGCTGCTGAATGCAGACTTCCAGCCGGTGTCCTACTTCCCGCTCTCCAAGCTGCCTTGGAAGGATGCTGTCAAAGGCGTCTATGAAGGCACGCACAGGGTGGTGGCAGAGTACGACGAGGTTCTCCGGAGCCCGTCGGTCACCATGCGCATCCCCTCGGTGGTGGCGCTGGCCAACTACTGCCAGCCCAGTCATCGCGTGGCCTTCACGCGGTTCAACGTCTTCCTGCGGGACGGCTTCAAGTGTCAGTATTGCGCGCAGAAGTTCGCGTCGCAGGACCTGACGTTTGACCATGTCGTGCCCCGCAAGATGGGCGGTCAGACTGCCTGGGACAATATTGTGGCTGCCTGCGGTCCTTGCAACTCGCGTAAGGATCACAAGACCTGTGAGGAGGCCAAGATGTGGCCGATCCGCTGGCCGAAGCAGCCCACGGTGGGAGAGCTGATGAAGGCCGCACGTGCCTTCCCGCCGAATTACTTGCACGACGACTGGATTTCATATCTTTATTGGGATTCAGAACTTGAGAACTAAGATTGACTGCGGCTTTTACACCGGTCGCCGTGCCATCGGTTGTAATTGCCGTAGTCAGCTTCTTCTTCTTCTTCCCGTAGCGCAACAGGAAGCGCGCAACCCTCCGAAGGTTGAGGATGCTGGTTCGAGTCCAGTCGGGAAGGCCAATAACGGAGCGTCAGGGAACGGCTTCCCAGCTGGCCTTGAAAACCAGTACAACCTAACGGTTGGCCGATCGACACGGCGGCGCTCCGCCACTACGGTGAGTACAGCGGGAATGGTTTCCCGGCCTGCTTGGAAAGCAGTGCGCTCCGCAAGGGGTTCGGATCATACCCGAGGCTCACCGCCAATACGGTGCGTTAATTGGGCAAGTGCTCAACGCGGCTTCGAACACCGCTGGCTCGGGCAACCGGGTGGGGATCAAGACCTCAGCGCACCGCCATTTGCCTGCTCGTTGGGCTCGACGTATGTTGGTGGTATCGAACTTGCATGGGGTTCCAACCAATGCACACCACCCAGGAGGTTGCGATGACTGCATAGGGAGCAATTCCGCTCCCTGATGGAGCATCGCAATGTCCACTCAGAAGGCCAGTGGCGGGAAAAAGAACCGCAAGTGGGGTCGTAACAAAGTCTCTTGTCTGGCCTACCAAAACGAGAACCGCCGCGAGAAGAACAAGCTCTCTCACCTGAAGAAGCACCTGGTTCGCTTCCCGGATGACGCTTGTGCCAAGGCTGCGGTTGAGAACTGCCTGAAGGTTATCCGGGGCCACTGAGCCCCGGAGTTTCTCGAAAGCACGGATGTACTGCTTCGACGCTGAGGAGTTGCAAAGCCCAGCACTGTTATGCAGGTGGGAGGTTGGAAGCCCTTCGGGGCGAATCTCGATCTGGCTCATACCCAGATAGAAGCTGGTTCAATTCCGGTATCCTGCAACCAAAATTCCGACTGCTCTTTGGTGGTAAGCTCCTCATCCGCTGAGGTGAGAGTGGTCTTCAGGTGACTGAAGGCTGCGAGCGTAGTCGGAAGCTTGTTTCATGGAAGGGCGAAAGCGCGACGGCTAGGCGCTGCTGGTCTGTAAAACCAGTTCCTATGGACGCCGGTTCGACTCCGGGCCTGACCACCATTCTGTCCTACTCAAGGTTACCCGGTAACCGGTACGGCTCGCGAGGCCCCCGCAGGGTACAGGAAGCCTAGCTTCGCTTTGGTAGGACGGTACGCGGGTATGATGTAGTGGTAGCTTGAAACCTTGCCAAGGTTTACGCACCGGTTCGATTCCGGTTACCCGCTCCAATTCTCGAGGCTTTCCGATGACCACGTGCCCGCACTGCGCCAACGGAGTTCCCCTTATCCGAATGAGGGGCGGGCGGCAGTACGTTCACTACGTCGGCTGGAAAGTAACAGTCTGCCCGGTTAGCAAATCTGGTGATTGCACCCGTTTGAAGAGCGGAGGAGAGAGGATCGAAACCTCTGCCGGGCACCAATTCCAAGGGGACACCTGATGGGCAGGGCGCTGGGCTGGCAGTCTAGCTGAGAGGGATCGTTACCCTCTGTCTCCACCAACTTACGGGCCGGGCACTGAGGTGCAGGGATGCCTTGCAAGCAACCCGCGTAGGGTTTGATTCCCTATCGGTCCACCAATTTGTGATCGAGGCTCAAGTAGGCAGTAGTATGCCAGCTCGTTGGCTGCAGCCTTGCTAAGGGGTTTGCCGAGCTGCTCAGCGAGGTTGGCGTAAGCTGTGTCGTATTTGCGGCACAGCTCGGCTAGCTCTTGATCGTCAAACACCATGGCAACCTCCTATACCCGTTGAAGGGTATAGGTCTGTCCTGTAGCGCGGCTCCGCGTTGTATAAAACGATACGCTTTTGTGAAATATTCCTGGCGAGCCATCTAGGTGAGGGCTGACCGCTGTTAACGGTTGAAGGCTGGTTCGAATCCAGCGCCAGGAGCCAATACGCAGCGTTCCTCTAGTGGCCTAGGAGGCCCGCCTCTCACGCGGGGAACACGGGTTCGAATCCCGTACGCTGCGCCATAAAAGACGCAACTTAGAGTTCCGGTGGAGACCGTGCGTCGTCCACGAAGCCGGAAAGTGTTGCACACGTATCCCCCTGCGCTACGAACGCAGACAAAGGTAACCGGATAGGAAGATGTGGGTTCGAATCCCTCCGTGTGCTCCAGCTTTAGAATCATCCGGGTATGGGGGAGTCTGGTCGTCCCTACCTGCTTTGGAAGCAGGGGATCGCTGGTTCGAATCCAGCTGCCCGGACCAATATCAGTGTGTAGCGAAGCCCGGTATCGCGCCTGCTCGGGATGCAGGAGATCGCAGGTTCAAATCCTGCCACGCTGACCAATTTGATGCGGGGGTTCTGGGTAACAGGCACGGCTCTGACCCGTGCCGTGGTGGGTTCGATTCCCACACCCGCTGCCAGTAAATGGCCAGGTGGCAGAATGTCTATGCAACGGCCTGCAAAGCCGCACCAAGCCGGTTAGATTCCGGCCCTGGCCTCCAACATGCGCACGTGGCTCGAATGGATAGGCATCCGCCTTCTAAGCGGAAACCACGCGGGTTCGAATCCTGCCGTGCGCGCCAACAAGGTCCTGTAGCTCAGTTGGACAGAGCAGCGATTTCCTACATCGCAGGTCGCAGGTTTGAGTCCTGCCAGGATCACCATG
>Ga0310811_10012509_pt1 | contig 11009 bp, 11 predicted proteins | sample YCmetagenome_FD_207642 | JGI IMG/M metagenome (GOLD analysis project Ga0310811, IMG submission 207642) | Soil microbial communities from experimental microcosm in Duke University, North Carolina, United States - YC | ecosystem: Engineered > Artificial ecosystem > Soil microcosm > Unclassified ...
CCGGCGCGGCGTTGGTCCGCTTCATTGCCGGCGACGCCGAGCCGGCGCTGCCGCGCGCCGACGACGACTTGCGCGCTCCGGACGCCGACGACTTGCCGGACCTCGATGCCGTCGACTTGCGCGTCGCCGCCGACGACGACTTGCGCGCGCCCGACGCCTTCTTTGCGGCGGTCTTCGCCGACCGCTTCGCGCCCGCGCCGTTGCCCGCGCTGCTGCCGGCGCGCTTGGCCACCCCCTTGGCGAGCATCGCCTTGCGCTCTGGCGAGGCACGATCGGACTTCGCGTACGCGACCTCGTACGGTTCGCTCATGTTGAGACGCTTGCGGTCCGTCGTGCGGCCACGGGTCTTGTTGTCAGCCATCGAAATTCTCCTCGAGATCCGGCGCATCGCCGATCGATGCGTCGGTGCCGCAGCACCGGCGCGAACCATAGGAGTCAAAACGCGCGCGCGCCAGCGCCGAGCGCCGCCAGCGCGTGCGGGCGCGCGGCTGATCGGCTTGCAAGAAAATGCCTACGCCACGCCGCATGATGCTCGTCGCGTCCGTGGTCAACGCGATGTCGTCGCCGGTTCGCTCGCCTGCATCAGCGTGCGCGCAGGGCTCGCATCGGCCGTGCTGGCGAACGCAGCGCCTTCGACACGGCTGCTCGGCCGCCGCGCGACGCCACGCATCTCGTGCGCCGGCCGAGGAAAGCCCGAGCGAGCGCTGTAGTCGCGCTGCGCGCGTTTCTCGCGCTTGAGCGCCGGCGGCGCGCCCTCGGCGACCTTCATGTCGAGGTAGGCGATGCCGAGCAGCATCGCGATCGAGCCGATCGTGCGCAGCGGGCGGCCGGCGGTGACGAGGCCCGCGCCCACCGTTGCGACGTCGAGCGCGTCGCCGGCGACGCGACCCCACAGCCACGGCGCCGGATCCTTCGACGTCAGGATGCCGATCCCGGTGCCGATCTCGCGCAGACCGTAGACGCGCGTCAGCGTCGGCACGTTCGGCATGCCGGCGGCGCGGGCGAGCGCGCGCGGCATCGCCAGCTCGGCGAGGCCGAGCCCGATCGAGAACCAGCCGAGCGCGCGCGCCGGCGAGCGCATCGGCCCGAGCGGCGTCTTCGGCAGGGCTTTCGAGAGCGGGTGCTGGAAGGTGGTTCTCATGGCTTCATGACGACCTTGATGCAGCCGTCCTCCTTGTCGCGAAAGGTCTTGAACATCTCGGGCCCGTCTTCGAGGCGGACGCTGTGGGTGATGACGAACGATGGGTCGATCTGGCCGTCGACGATGCGTTGCAGCAGCTCGTCGGTCCAGCGGTTGACGTGGGTCTGGCCGGTGCGGATCGTGAGACCCTTGTTCATCACCGCGCCGATCGGAATCTTGTCGACCATGCCGCCGTAGACGCCCGCGACCGAAAGCACGCCCGCGGGCCGGCAGACGTACATCATCTCGCGCAGCACGTGCGGGCGGTCGCTCTCGACCATCACCGACTGCTTGACGCGGTCGATCATCGAGTCGATCGAGCGCAGAGAGTGCGCCTCCATGCCGACCGCGTCGATGCACTTGTCGGGGCCCTTGCCGGCGGTCAGCTCCTGCAGCCGGTCGAGCACGCTCTCTTCGTCGAAGTCGATCGTGATCGCACCGCCGGCGCGCGCCATGTCGAGCCGCTCGGGGACGTTGTCGATGCAGACCACCTGCTCGGCGCCGAGCATCAGGGCGCTCCTGACCGCGAACTGGCCGACCGGCCCGGCGCCCCACACCGCGACGGTGTCGGTCGGCTGGATGTCGCAGACCGCCGCCGCCTGCCAGCCGGTCGGGAAGATGTCGCCGAGGAAGAGCACCTGCTCGTCGCTGAGGCCGTCGGGAATCTTGACCGGCGCGACGTCGGCGTAAGGCACCCGCACGTACTCGGCGTCGCCGCCCGCGTAGCCGCCGGTGAGATGGGTGTAGCCGAACAGGCCCGCGGTGGTGTGCCCGAACATCAGGTCACCGAGCGCCTTCTTGCGGTTGCTCCGCTCGCACACCGAGAAGTTGCCGCGCCGGCACTGGTCGCACTCGCCGCAGCAGATCGTGAAGGGGACGACGACGCGGTCGCCGACCTTGAGCTTCTTGTTCTCGGCGCCGACCTCGACGACCTCGCCCATGAACTCGTGGCCGACGACGTCGCCGGACTTCATTCCCGGAACGAAGCCGTCGAAGAAGTGCAGGTCGGAGCCGCAGATGGCGCAGGACGTCGTCTTGACGATGGCGTCGCGCGGATGCTCGATCGTGGGGTCGGGAACGGTCTCGTAGCGGATGTCGTGCTTGCCGTGCCAGCAGAGCGCTTTCATGAACGGATCTCCGGAAGTGCGAGACGCGTTCCGGCAATGGCCATGCCGGGCCGCTGCGCGCGGGCTCTCCTACGTGCGCATGCGCGTCCCTCCGATCGGCTGCGGCGCGGCCGCGGCCTACTGTCGGGCGTGGCCATCCGATCGATCGCGTCGCTCTCGATCAGCTTCGGGCTCGTGTCGATCCCGGTGAAGGTCTACGCTGCGACCGAGAGCAGCGCAGCGTTGCGCTTCAAGCTGCTCTCGCGCGGCGGCGCGCGCGTCCGCAGGCAGTACGTCGCCGACGCTGGCGAGGCGCCGGTGGTGCTCGAAGATCCGGAGGAGGAGGTCGCTCCGCCGCCTGCGCGGAGCGCGCCGCGATCGTCGCGCGAGGTCGAGACGCCGCGCGCGGTGCCATCGCCATCGCCATTGCCGTCGCAACGCGATGAGCGACGGAGCGAAAGCGCGGCGTCGCCGCCGCCAGTCGACACCATCGAGGACGACGAGCACGGAGCGCTTCGCCCGGGGCAGATCGTCAAGGGCTACGAGTTCGCGAAGGATCGCTTCGTCACCTTCACCGACGCCGAGCTGAAGGAGCTCGCGCAGGCGTCGCGGCAGACGATCGACATCGTCTCGTTCATCCCGGCGGGAGCGGTCGATCCGATCCACTACGACAAGGCGTACTTCCTCGCTCCCGACCGGCGCGGCGAAAAGCCGTACAGCCTGCTGCGCGCGGCGATGGCCGAGAGCGGCCGCACCGCGCTCGCGAAGTGGGCGTGGCGCGCCAAGGAATACGTCGTCCAGATTCGCCCGATCGACGGCGGGCTGGTGCTGCAGCAGCTGCTCTATGCCGACGAGGTGCGCTCGATCGACGCGCTCGGCATCGCGCTCGTCGACGTCGGTGCCGCCGAGCTGCAGCTCGCGTTGCGTCTGATCGAGCAGACTTCGCAGGACGCGTACCACGCCGAGCAGTTCGTCGACGAGGAGAAGGCGCGGATCCTCGCGGCGGTCGAGCGCAAGATCGCCGGCCGCACCGTGGTCGCGCCGGCGGCGCGGCCGCTGCCGGGGGCGCAGGTGATCGACCTCGTCGCCGCGTTGCGGGCGAGCCTCGACGCGCTGCAACCGGCCCGCAAGCCGGCGCGCCGAGCCGCCGCAGCGCCGCGAGGACGAGGACGACAATCGTCGCGATGAACGACCTCGCGACCTTTCCGATCACCCGCAAGTGGCCGCCGCGCCATCCCGATCGCCTGCAGCTCTATTCGCTGCCGACTCCCAACGGCGTCAAGGTCTCGATCTTTCTCGAGGAGACGGCACTGCCGTACGAGGCGCATCGCGTCGCGTTCGATCGCGACGAGCAGAAGTCGCCCGAGTTCGCTTCGCTGAACCCGTACCAGAAGATCCCGGCCATCATCGACCCCGACGGCCCCGGCGGGCGGCCGTTGGCGCTGTTCGAGTCGGGAGCGATCCTGCTCTATCTCGCCGAAAAGACCGGGCGCCTGCTGCCGGCGGATGCCGCGGCGCGGTACCAGACGATCCAGTGGCTGATGTTCCAGATCGGCGGCGTCGGGCCGATGTTCGGGCAGGTCGGCTTCTTCCACAAGTTCGCCGGCAAGGACTTCGAGGACAAGCGTCCGCGCGACCGGTACGCCGGCGAGGCGAAGCGGCTGCTCGCGGTGCTCGAGGGGCGTCTTGGCGGGCGCGCTTGGGTGATGGGCGACGACTACACGATCGCCGACATCGCGATTTTCCCGTGGGTGCGCAACCTCGTCGGTTTCTATGGTGCCGGCGAGCTGGTCGGCATCGACGGCTATCCGCAAGTGAAGCGTGCGCTCGCGGCCTTCGTCGCCCGGCCCGCAGTGCAGGCCGGGTTGCTCATCCCGAAAGCGGAAGGCGCCTGATCGGCGCGCCGGGTGCCGTCAGGCGGCGAGCGCCGAGGCCGCTTGCGCCGCCAGGCACTTGTTGCACTTGCCGAGGCCAGGCAGGCGGGCGTCGGGCTTGCCGTCGCCGGTCTTGAAGTTGGCCTGGCAGCGGCGGCAGACGTACATCTTCGAGCTCGACATCATCGGCTTCACGCCGGGCTCGCCGGACGGGCGCGCCGCGACGTACTCGGCTTGCGTCTGGCGAAGCTTGAGCGCGGGCGTGGCGGTCGGAGCGGCGGCGGGGGTTGCCTGGACAGGGGCGGTGGTGGCAGACCCTTTGGACGGGGAAACGGAGCGACGGGTGGCCATGTGCAAGATACCTGATGAGGAGGGCGGAAGGCGCGCGGCGCGTGCCTTCCGCAGGGGGGCACTATTGTCCCAGCAAACGCCTTCTGCCGTACGAAGGGTTTGCCTTGCCCCCACGCCGCCCCGGAGTGGCGCCGACGCGCCTCAGCGGCGCGCCAGGCGGTCGCCGCGCTCGAGGTCGAGGGCGTCGCGGCCGACCGTGACCACGCCGGGCATCGCGCGCTCGAGCGCGGGCGCGAAAGCGCGCGCCTCGCCGGCGACAGCGACGCGGCGCTGCGACGCGCCGAGATTCGCGGCCGCGTATTTCTGGATGTCCTGCGCCGTCACCGCTTCGAGCTGCTCGATGCGCGACTTCAGCTCGCCGACCGGTCGCTGCGCGATGACGAGCGCGCGGATCGCGGCAGCGAGACCGGCGGTCGTCTCGACGCTGCGCGAGAAGCCGCCGATCAGCGCGGCCTTGCGCGCCGCGAGCTCTTCGTTGCCGACCGGGTCCTTCATCAGGCGGTCGATTTCTTCTTCGACGAGGCGCACGACTTCGGCCGCCGAGTCGTTCTTGGTCTGCACGCCGACGCGGAAGAATGCGGCCTCGCGGCGCGCCTCGAGGCCGCTGTTCGCGCCGTAGCTGAGGCCGCGCTTGATGCGGATCTCCTGGTTGATGCGCGACGAGTAGCCGCCGCCGAGCACCGAATTGAGCACGGCGCCGATCGCTCGCTCGCTGCCGGTCCGCTCGGGCAGCGCGACCGCGACAACAACCGCGGCCTGCCCCGAGTTGGCCATGTCGACGATCGCCCCCGACGGCCCCGACGCCGCGCCGCTCGGCCGCGGCACCGGCGGCGACGGCTCGTTCGGCACCGGCCAGCTGCCGAAGTGGCGGCGCGCCAGCGCAAGCCCGGTCTCGAGGTTGATGTCGCCGGCGAGGATGAGGACCGCGTTGTCGGGCCTGAAGGTTCGTCGGTGCACCGCGACGAGGTTGTCACGCGTGATCCGCGGCAGCGACTCGGGCGTTCCCCCGGCGGGATGGCCGTATGGCCCAGCGCCGTAGGCGAGTCGCTCGGCGACGAGCGATGCCAGCGTCCCCGGGCTCGCGTACGCAACCTTCAGCGCATCGAGTGTCTGCGTGCGCACGCGATCGATTTCCTCGGGAGCGAACACCGGCTCGCGCGCGACCTCGGCGACGAGCCCGAGGGCGGCGTCGAGCTTGGGCGTCGTCACCGTGATCCCGACCGTGGCGCTGTTCCAGCCGGCACCGCTGTCGAGCGAGCCGCCGAGCGCTTCGGCGGCCGCCGCGAGCTCGGGCGCGCTGTGGCGCTTCGTGCCTTGCGTCATCAGCGCGGCGGCGAGCGAAGCGAGGCCCGAGAGGCGCGGCGGGTCGAGCTCGGCGCCCGAGAGCGCGACCAGCTCGGCGCTGACGATCGGCACGCCTTCGCGGCGCGCGACGATGACGCGCAGGCCGTTGCCTAGCTTGCCTTCGCTCGGCGCGGCGATCGTGAGCGGACGCGGCGGTGCCGGCGGCGGCGGCGTCGGGTACGGCTGGGCGACGGCGCCGACCGCGACGCACGCCGCGGCGACGATCAGCGAGCGGCGCGCGACGCGGGCGGCAAGGAGCGCGGGCGTCTTCATTTCCCGCCCTCCTGCTGGCGGTATTCGATCGTCACCTTGTGCGCCTCGAGGAGGTAGCGGCGCAGCACGCGCTGCACGTCGGCGGCGCTGACCTTCTGCAGATCCTCGAGGTCGGTGTTGATGCGCGCAGCATTGCCCTCGAGGACAGCGGCGTCGCCGAGTGCCGAAGCGAGCCCGAGCGGCGTCTGCCGCGAGATGAACGCGCCGGTCACGATCTGGATCTTGACCTTGGCAAGCTCGGCCGGCGTCGGCGGCGTCGTCGCGAGCCGCGTGACTTCGGCCAGCAACGCTGCGGTCAGCTCGGACGTCGGCTTGCCGCCGGCGGCGATCGCATAGGCGATGAGCAGTCCGGGTCCGACGCGCAGGTCGGTGCTGAACCCGGCCGCGGTCGCGATCCGCTGGCGATAGACGAGCGACTGGTTGAGGCGCGACGACTCGCCCGACGAGAGCACGGCCGCGGCGACCTGCAGCGCCGGCGCGTCGGGGCTCGTCGTCGGCGGCGCGAGCCAGGTGATCGCGACCGCGGGAAGCGGCACCTGCGGGCCCGACAGCGACGCCGTGCGGTCGCGCGGCCACGGCGGCTCGGTCGCCTCGAAGTGCGGCAGCGGCGCCGCCGGCTTCGGCACCGCACCGAAGTACTTGTCGATCCAGCCGTCGAGCTGCTTCTCGTCGAAGTCGCCGGCGACGATCAGCGTCGCGTTGTCGGGACGATAGTGCCGCTTGTGGAAGTCGACGACGTCGGCGAGCGAAGACGCCTCGAGGTCCTCGATGCTGCCGATGCCGGGCCGCTTGTACGGATGCTCCAGATACGAGACCGCGGCGATGCCGTTGAAGAAACGGCCGTACGGCGGCGCGAGCACGCGCTGCCGGTACTCCTCCTCGACGACCGCGCGCTCGGACTTGAAAGTCGCCTCGTCGACCTTGAGGTTCTGCATTCGCTCGGCCTCGGCCCAGAGCAGTGTCTCGAGGTAGTTCGACGGGACGACCTCGTGGTACTCGGTGACGTCGTCGCCGGTCGATGCGTTGTTGCTGCCGCCGACGTCCTCCGTCAGGCGGTCGAACTGCTCGGCGCGCAGGTACTCGGTGCTCTTGAACATCATGTGCTCGAAGAGATGCGCGAAGCCCGAGCGGCCGAGCGGGTCCTCGCGGCTGCCGACGTGGTACCAGACCTGCACGCTCACCGTCGGGCTGCTGTGCGTCTCGACGGTCAGCACCTGCAGGCCGTTGGCCAGCTTGCGCTCGCGGAAGACGACCGGCTTGACCGCGAGCGGCGCGCTCGTGGTGGCATCGGCAGCGAATGCGCGCGGCGCGAGCTGCGGCATCGCGACAGCGGCGACGGCGAGGAGCGCGGCGCCGGCGGCGCGCGCGAAGACGGTGAATCGCATGCGCGAATCATAAGAGCGCACCGAATAAGCATGCGACGAACGAGTGGTTGGCCGGAGCACCGTCCCTGCCTACGATCGTTCGCTCCCATTGCTTCGGAAGCATCCCTTGCGCAGATCGTTTCTCGCCGCGCCGCCGCGAAGTACGCCGCGCAGTTCCCGCGCATCGCGCTCTTCACGGTCGAGGAGGTGTTCGGCGGCTGGGCGAAAGCACAGAAGACGCACTTCGCAGACGGCCACGTCTTCGACCAGATCGCGAGCCGCTAGCGGCTCGCGCCGTGCTCAGGCGGGGGTACGGACGAGCAGCGCGCCGCTCGTGCGGTGGCTCGCGGGGTCGACGACGAGCAGCGCGCCCGCGACGCGGTCGTCGTCGAAGCTCGCGAGCGGAAGCTGGTGCTGCGCCTCGACGACGACCGCGCCGATGTCGTTGACGCCGAGCACATCGGTGGCGTGGTGGCCGAGCGTTGCGACGTCGATGCGGCTTTCGATCGCGGCGATCCTGCCCTGCAGCCAGCGGTTGCCGTGGCGCAGCCAGTACCTGCGGCCGACGACGGCGGCCTCGGTGTCGAGCCATGCGAGCGTCGCGCGGAAGCGCGCGGTGGGTGCAATGGTTCCTGGCGCGGCGAGCCAGTCGCCGCGCGAGACGTCGAGCTGGCGGTCGAGGACGATTCCCGCCGACCGACCCGCAGCGACGCGATCGGCGCGCTGTCCTGCGACGTGCAGCTCGCCGACGCGCGCGCGCTCGCCGCTCGGAAAGACGACGAGCTCGTCGCCGAGCGCGACCTCGCCGCGTGCGACGCGGCCCCAGAGGACGCGCGCCTGGTGGCCGATGCCGCCGTTGGTTGCGTTGGCGACGAACTGCACCGGCAGCAGCGTCGCCGCGGCGCCCGCAGCGTCGCCTGCGGGCAGCGACTCGAGCAGTTCGAGCAACGTCGGCCCGTCGCCGCCGCCGAGCGCGCTCGGCCGGCTGACGTTGTCGCCGTGCAGCGCCGAGATCGGCACGATCCCCGCAGGATCGAAGCCGGCGTCGGCCGCGAACGCGACGAGCGCGGCGCGGACGCGCGCGAACGCGCGGTCGGCGCCGGCGACCGCGTCGAGCTTGTTGACGGCAAAGACGATGTGCGGCACGCGGAGCAGCTTGGCGAGGAGCGCGTGGCGGCGCGTCTGCGGCAACAGCTGAAGCGGCTCGTGCGCGAGGTCGAGCTTGGTGGCGTCGACGAGCACGACCGCGGCATCGCTGCCCGCCGCCGCGCTGACCATGTTGCGCGTGTACTGCTCGTGGCCGGGCGCGTCGGCGATGACGAACTTGCGCTTCGCGGTCGCGAAGTAGCGATACGCGACGTCGATCGTGATGCCCTGCTCGCGCTCGGCCTCGAGGCCGTCGGTGAGGAGTGCGAGGTCGATCGGCCGGCCGTCGCCGGCCCGCGTCTCGAGCGCGTCGAGCTGGTCGGCGAGGATCGCGCGGCCGTCGAGAAGGAGGCGGCCGATCAGTGTGCTCTTGCCGTCGTCGACCGAGCCGGCGGTGAGGAAGCGCAGCGGCCGGCGCGTCGCCGGCGCTCGATCGTCCTCGTCCTCGCCTTCGCGCAGCGCGAGTCCCATCAGAAGTAGCCTTCCTTCTTGCGCCGCTCCATCGACGCGTCGGACGTGCGGTCGTCCATGCGCGTCGCGCCGCGCTCGCTGACGGTGGCGGCGAGCGTTTCGGCGACGACGTCGACGGCGCTCGCGGCGTCGCTTTCGACGGGGCACGTGCAAGAGACGTCGCCGACGGTGCGGAAGCGCACGTCGAGCGTCTCGACGCGCTCGCCCGCTTTCGGCGGCGTCAGCGGCGTGACCGGGACGAGCAGGCCGCGACGGCGGACGACGTCGCGGCGGTGCGCGTAGTACAGGCCCGGCAGGGCGATCCGTTCGCGCTGGATGTAGAGCCAGACGTCGAGCTCGGTCCAGTTGCTGATCGGAAACGCGCGCATGTGCTCGCCGGGCTTGAGGCGCGTGTTGAAGAGCGTCCACAGCTCGGGGCGCTGGTTCTTCGGCTGCCACTGGCCGAAGCTGTCGCGGTGCGAGAGGACGCGCTCTTTCGCGCGCGCCTTCTCCTCGTCGCGGCGGGCGCCGCCGATCAGCGCGTCGAAGCGATGCTCCTCGACCGCCTCGAGCAGCGTCACGCTCTGGTGGCCGTTGCGCGACTCGTCGGCGCTCGCCAACCGTACGCTGCCGCGCGCGATCGAGTCCTCCAGATGCGCGACGACGAGCTGCTCGTCGAGCTCGCAGACGATGTCGTCGCGAAACGCGATCACCTCGGGGAAGTTGTGGCCGGTGTCGACGTGCAGCAGCGGAAACGGCAGCCGCGTCTTCGCGCTGCCGGCCAGCTTGAACGCCTTCTGCGCGAGATGGAGGACGACGCACGAATCCTTGCCGGCCGAGAAGAGCAGCGCCGGCCGCTCGAACGCGGCCACGGTCTCGCGCAGGATGAAGATCGCTTCCTCCTCGAGCGCGTCGAGCTGGTCGAGGTCGACCGGCAGCAGGCGATCGAGCGGCGTCGGCGCGTTCACGGCGTCGCCTCGGCGTGCAGCGCCGGCGCCGCAGCGACGTGCAGCCCGCATTCCTTCGCGCCTTCCTGCTCCCACCACCAGCGGCCGGCGCGGAAGTCCTCGCCGAGCGCGATCGCACGCGTGCACGGCGCGCAGCCGATGCTCGGAAAGAAGCGGTCGTGGAGCGCGTTGTAGGGAACGTCGCGGAGCGCGAGGTAGTGCCAGACGTCGCCCCACGTCCAGTCGGCGAGCGGGCTCAGCTTGGTGCGGCCTTCGCCATCGATCGACTCGGTCTCGATCACGGCGCGATCGCTCGACTGCTCGCGGCGCAGCCCCGTGATCCAGGCGCTCCGGCCCGCGAGCATCCGCTGGAGCGGCTCGACCTTGCGCAGCGCGCAGCACGCCTTCCGCAGCTCGACGCTCTTGCGCATCGGCTCCTCGCCGTGGCGGCCGACGAACGCGACGACCGCGTCGTGGACCGGTCGGTAGCGCTCGACGAAGATGCCGTAGCGCTCGCGCGTCGTCTCGATCAGCGCGCGCGTCTCGGCGTGGAGCTTGCCGGTGTCGAGCGTCGCGACCGCGATCGGCAGACGGTCGCGCGCGATCAGGTCGGTGATGACCTGATCCTCGGCGCCGAGGCTCGACGCCTGCACGATCGCATCGGAGTGCGAAGCCGCGGCGCGCGCGAGCAGCGATCGCGCGGCCGCCACGCGCTCGTCGAAGCGCGCGCTCGCGCGCGCATGCAGAGCCGTCGCCTTCGCCGTGTCCATCGCATCGGGTGCACAGGGCGCCGAAGCGCCGGAGGGTGCACTCTATGAAGCACTCAGCCTTGCGCGAAGAACACTTTCGTCGTTTGCTTCTTCGCTTGCTTCATAACGTCGAAAGAGTGGTGCACGCGGACGACGAGCGGTGGGTACGCCCTGGGCTCCGCCGGCCGTGGGGGGCGGCACGGGGGCGGAGGTTTGCGGGGGGGC
>Ga0310811_10012510_pt1 | contig 11009 bp, 11 predicted proteins | sample YCmetagenome_FD_207642 | JGI IMG/M metagenome (GOLD analysis project Ga0310811, IMG submission 207642) | Soil microbial communities from experimental microcosm in Duke University, North Carolina, United States - YC | ecosystem: Engineered > Artificial ecosystem > Soil microcosm > Unclassified ...
GTTGTACGACTTGGGCCGGTTGAGGGTCAGGGTGCGCACACCGTCGGCGTCGGCGGTTTTCAACACATCCTCGGCGGTCATCGGTTTCCTCCTGTCACACTGCGGTCGCGGGCCGCATACCAGCACCTATGCAACACGAAAAGATCGGTCCGCGTTCGCGTGCCCAGGTTGATGAGGGAGAATGAGCCCGACACCCGGTTGGCTTAGGCGAGCGCGACCCGGGCGCGCCGGTTGAGACGGAGGGAGCACGCTATGGCGGCCATGAAGCCCCGGACCGGAGATGGTCCCCTCGAGGTGACTAAGGAGGGGCGGGGCCTCGTGATGCGCGTGCCGCTCGAGGGTGGCGGGCGACTCGTCGTCGAACTGTCGGCCGAAGAGGCCAAGGATCTTGGTGTCGCACTGCAGGAGGCCACCAGCTGATTCCGTCCCTTTCCCATCCCGTCACCGGTTGAGGAACCCCTTGACCGGGTTTCGTCGTCCCGCGATTTCGCTACGAATGGCGCGGTGTTCGTGATGCCCACGACGCGCCGTGGCGGCTTGAGCGCGTTCGCGCGCCGCTGCCCGAGAACGGAGGTCTGTAGCCGTGGCGCGGTTTCCGCTGCCGGTCCTGCCCAGCCGGTTGATCGAGTTCGAGGTCGTTGACGAAGTCCGTCGTGGTGCGCCCGTCGCCCGGGTGGTGCGCGCAGCCGACGGCGATGTCGAGATCGGCGGGGTGCGGCACACCGGTGCGGTAGGAGAGGTGCGGCAGGTCGCCGGCGAGGACGGTGTGCGCTGGCTGGTCGGCGTGGGCGAGGGGCGGCCCGCGGACTGGCGGTCGGCCGGTGCGGCGCTGGTCCGCGCGGCTTCGGGGGACGAGCGGATTCCGACGGTCCAGGTCGACCTCGGCGGCGCCGGCTCGGCCGAGAACGGCTCCGGGACAGCGGTCGCGGAGCTGGCGATGGGTGCCCTGCTCGGCGGCTACCGGTTCAAGGTCAGCGCCGGCGACAACGGGGCCGCGGGACACCGGATCCGGACGATACGGCTGGCTGCCCCCGGCGACGGCGCCGCCGAAGCGTACTCGCAGACCCTGGCGAGGGTCCGCGAACTGGCGGGCGCGACCACACTGGCCCGGGACCTGGCGAACACTCCGTCGAACGTGAAGAATCCGGCCTGGCTGGCCGAGGCGGCCGAGCGCTTCGCCGCTGACGCTCCGCTACTGCGCGCGACGATCCGGGACGAGGAATGGCTTGCCGCGCAAGGCTTCGGCGGCGTACTGGCCGTCGGCGGCGGGTCGGCGAGCCCGCCCCGGTTGATCGAACTGAGCTATCGGCCGCGCGGGGCGGCCCGGCACCTGCTGTTGGTCGGCAAGGGCATCACGTTCGACACCGGTGGCCTGTCGATCAAGCCGGCCGAGGGCATGCACCTCATGCGTACCGATATGTCCGGGGGCGCGGCCGTGATCGCGGCGATCCGTGCGATCGCGACGCTGCGGCTGGGCGTGCGGGTGACGGCGCTGGTCCCCACGGCGGAGAACCACGTTTCGGGCGGTTCGTACCGGCCCGGTGATGTGGTCCGGCACTACGGCGGCACGACCACCGAGGTCTCCAACACCGACGCCGAGGGGCGGATGGTGCTCGCGGACGCGCTCGCCTACGGCATCCGGCGGTTCCGGCCGGACGCGGTGGTCGACGTGGCGACCCTGACCGGGGCCATGAAGGTCGCGCTGGGCCTGCGGACCGGCGGGTTGTTCGCGACCGATGACGACCTCGCCGCCCGGCTGGTGGCCGCGGGCCAGGCGACCGGGGAAGCGTGGTGGCGGATGCCGCTGCTCGACGAGCACGTCGAGGCGGTCCGCGGTGAACTCGGCGATGTGCGGCAGGCGCCCGGCGGCCCGGGTGGGATCACCGCCGCGCTCTTCCTGCGCGAGTTCGCCGGCGACGTGCCATGGGCGCATCTCGACATCGCGGGCCCGGCGCGCGCCGAGAAGAACTACGCCGAGGTGGTGCCCGGCGCGACCGGCTTCGCCGCGCGAACCCTCGTCGAACTCGCCGCTTCCTACGCCTCCGACAGCGACGGCTGAATTTCCCGTCCCGATCCCGACGACGGGGCGTCCGCCCTCGGACACCCCGTTGTCGGCGAGCCGCGGCAGCGCACACCGTGTCTCACCGTGCTTCGCCGGCCATCCGTGCGCGACCACCACACGGGACGCCGCACCCGGTGACCGCGTCTTCCGGTTCCCTCGCCGGCCCGCCATTCCGTAGGAAACATTCATTCCTTCCATTCGGCGCCCAGGACGTGGTCGCGGAAGGCGCGGACGGCGGGGGTGAAGCGCTCCTGCGTCGGCCACACCAGGCCGATCGCGCGGGTGACTTTCGGGGACAGCGGGATCTCGACGACCCCGGCGGGCGGCGCGGGGCCGAAGCGCGGCAGGAGCGCGACGCCCAGTCCGGCCGCGACCAGGCCGCGCACGGTTTCGGACTCCTGTCCTTCGAAAGCCGTCTTCGGTTCGAAGCCGGCCTCGGCACACAGCGCGTCGGCGATCTGACGTAGGCCGTAGCCCTGTTCGAGGCTCACGAATTCCTCGCCCTCGAGTTCGGCGAAGCGGATCCGGTGCCGGGTCGCGAGCCGATGCCCGTCGGGGACGGACAGCAGAAGTTCCTGCTCCGAGAGCACGGCTCCGGTGAGCGCCGGATCGTCGGTGGGCAGCGGCGCGACGAGCGCGAGGTCCAGCGCACCCTCGGCCAACTGGTCGAGGATCGCCCGGCGGGATCCCTGGACCAGGGTGAACCGGACACCCGGGTACTCCGCGCGGAAGCTCCGCACCATGCTCGGCACCAGCCAGCGCCCGAGCAGGTGGAGGAAGCCGAGCATCACGTGCCCGCTCGCCGGCTCGATCTCCTCCCGCACCTGGCGGGCGCCCGCCTCGACGGTCGCGAGCGCCCGGCTCGCGGTTTCGGCGAGGATCGCGCCGGCCCTGGTCAGCCGGACGCCGCGCCCGGAGGGTCGGGTCAGGGGAGCGCCCACCACTTCGGCCAGCGCGGTCAGCCGCCGGCTCACCGTGGGCTGCGGGATCCCGAGCCGGTCGGCGGTGCGCGTGATGTTCTTCGTCTCATTCAGCGCGGCCAACAACGCGAGGTTGGGCGCGAGCCGGGCCACGAGCCGCTGCTCACCGGCCTCGGCCCGGGACTCCTCCGTCGACTCATACGTCATGGTATGGATTCTTCCTGATTCCCGTATTAGACGTATTTTTTAGCAAGGCTTAGCTTCGACTCCGTGAGCGTTGACCTGCTCGTTCCCCGGACCGTCACCCGCCGCGTCAAGATCGCCGTGGCCGCCGCCGGAATCTCGTCCTTCGCACTGCTGTACGCGCCGCAACCCGTGCTGCCGCAACTCGCGAACCAGTTCCATCTCGACCCCGGTGGCGCGTCGCTCGCGGTGAGCGTGGCGACCGGCGCGCTGGCGATCACCGTGCTGCCGATCGCCGCGCTGTCCGAGATCATCGGCCGGCGGCCGGTGATCGTGACTTCGGTGGTCACCTCGGTCGTCCTCGGCTTGCTGCTGCCGCTCGCGCCGTCGTATCCGGTGCTGCTCACGGTGCGCGCCCTGCAGGGGATCGCGATCGCGGGCTTCCCCGGGGTCGCGGCCGCCTATTTGGTCGAGAGGCTGGGCCGGCGCGGGGTCGCGGCGGCCGTGGGCGCGATGATCGCGGGCAACAGCGTCGGCGGCATGCTCGGCCGGCTGTCGTCGGGTTTCACTGCCGAGGCACTCGGCTGGCGGGGCGCGCTCGTCGCGGTCGCCATCATCGCCCTCATCTGCTCATTACTCACCGTGCTCACCCTTCCTCCGTCCACCCCACCGGAAAGGGAGGAAGGTGGATTTCCTACGGATAGTCCGCAGCAAACGTCCCTTCCTGCGGTTTCGTCGGGTGGCGGGGAGTTACGGAGCGTGTTGCGGGGTGTGGGGGCCGCGGTGCGCAAGCCCGTGCTGCTGGCCCAGTACACGGTCGCGATGCTGGTCATGGGGTCGTTCGTCGCCATGTACAACGCCTCGGTCTTCCGGTTGACCGGCGAGCCGCTCGACCTGTCCCCGGCGGTCGCGTCGCTGGTCTTCCTGGCCTACGCGATCGGGTCGGTGTCCTCGGCGACCGCGGGCAAGCTGGTCGCCCGCTTCGGCCGGCTGCGGTCGGTGGTCTGGGCGCTGGTCGTCACGGCGCTCGGTGTCGCGCTCACGCTGCCCGACTCGCTTCCCCTGGTCGTACTCGGGATCGTCGTGCTGACCGGCGGGTTCTTCGCCGTGCACGCGGTGGCGAACGGATGGACCGCGGCCGAAGCCCCGGAAGGCGCGCGCGGGCAGGCATCGGGGACCTACACCCTCACCTATTACCTGGGCAGCAGCGTGGGTGGCACCGCCGGCAGCATCATCTACGGACACGCCGGATGGCCCTGGTTGGTGCTGACCACGATCTGCTGGCTGGTGATCGCGATGGTCGTGGAACTGGTCACCGCGGCGGCGTCGAAGGCATGACCCTGCGGCGACCCCCGCAGGTCACCGCATCGGCAACGGCGCCGAAGGCACCGGCTTGCCGCGACCTGGTCCGTACCCGGCCAGTGCCACCGCCCGTTCGGTGTCCGGCGAGGCCAGGGGCGGCAACGCCACCACGACCGGCGCGGACCAGTCCGGGCGGAGATCGAGAGCGAGGTCCCGGTGATGCACCGGAGCGGCCACGCTCACCCGCACCGGCTCCTTCGCCGCACCCGACACGGTGTGTCCTGGCACGAGTTGCGCCTGCGGATCCGGCGAAGCGGGCAGCGCGGTTCCCAGCACCCAGTAGGTTCCCGGCGGCACGTCGACAAGGACGAAGTCGCCGCGTTCGTCCAGCAGCGTCCCGCTGACCGGCGTCCCGCGTGCGGCTCGGCGGGGGAACACGCCCACGTAGACCGACGGGGCCCCGCCCTCCGGGCTCAACATGGCCAGCGCGGCCGGGCTCAGCCGCACCGAGCCGGTGACGACGCCGCCGCCCGGCGCGTCGCCGGGGAGCAGGACCGGCCGGGGCGGGGCGTGCTCGAGGAGGTCGGGCAGCCGCCGGAACTCCAGCGGCGTGCGGCCGACCGCGGCCGTGAACCGCGTGGTGAAGGTGCCCACCGAGGTGAACCCCACCGCGTGACAGACGTCGATGATCCGCAGGTCGCCGGCCAGCAGCAGCCGCTTCGCGCGCTGGAAGCGGTGCGCCGCGAGAAACTGGCCGGGTGGCATCCCCAGCTGTCGTTCGAACGACCGGGCCAGGTGGAACGGGCTGTAGCCGACATGATCGGCGACATCGCCCAGCGCGATCGGCTCGGCCGAGCGCGCGGCGAGGAAGCGCGCGGCCTCGACCACCGTGTTCCGCACGGCCCACCTCCGTCGAACCGGACATTCCCTGACACTGCGCATGGTGCCACGAAGGTCCGACAGTTTCCGCCCGTTCAGCGCATGGCGGCGACGAGCAGGCCCCCGCCCAGCGGGAGCAGGGCGGGCACCAGGCGCCGGTCCTCGCGCATCGACCGGCCCAGCTCACGGGCGGCCACCACGTCCGGGTCGCGGCGGCCGGAGGAGTCGGCGCGGGTGCCCAGCACGCCGTGGAAGGCGAGCACACCGCCTGGTCTGAGCAGCTGCACCGCGTGTTCGTAGTAACCCGGGTAGTCGGCCATCAGCGCGTCGACGAAGACGAGGTCGTAGCCGGCCGTGGTCAGCCGGGGCAGCACGTCGTGCGCTCTGCCGATGATCAGCCGGGTGCGCCCGGGCGGGAAACCCGCGTCCACGAAGGTCTTGCGGGCCGCACGGTGGTACTCGGGCTCGATGTCGATCGACGTCAGCAGACCCTCGGGCGGCATCCCCCGCAGCAGATAGAGGCCGCTGACGCCGGTTCCGGTGCCGATTTCCACCACGGCCCGCGCCCGCACACTGGCGGCGAGGAAGGACAATGCCATACCCTCGGCAGCACCCAGCGGGTCGCACCCGAACTCCTCCGCCCGCCCACGGGCGGCGAGCAGCACCTCGTCGTCGGGCAGGTAACTCTCGTCGGAGGTCACTCGGGAGAGGTTAGCGTTGGCCGAAGGTGAAACCGCGCAGGAGCGGAAGTTGTTGCGCTTTTGCGCGTTCCAGCGATTCGGCGGGTATCGGCATACGTCGGAAGACGGCCGTCGCCACTCTCAGGTGGCTCTCAGTGACGTCTCACTACACACATAGGGAGAAGGACCAAGCTGACTGTCGTAACACGGGAACACGGCGCGGATCTTCCGCGTTGGACCGAGCAGTAGGGAGAACAGCCTGATGGAGGTGCCTTCCCCGCCGATGCACACCAGCCCGATGAACGAGCAGCTCGCGGCCGAGGGACGCCCGGTGACGGTGGACGCCGCCGCTTGGACGCCGCCGTCCTGGGACGAGGTCGTGCGGGAGCACGCTGACCGGGTGTACCGGCTCGCCTACCGGCTGACCGGTAACACGCATGATGCCGAAGACCTCACCCAGGAGACCTTCATCCGGGTGTTCCGTTCACTGGCCTCGTACAAGCCGGGCACCTTCGAGGGCTGGCTGCACCGGATCACCACGAACCTGTTCCTCGACATGGCGCGCCGCCGTTCGCGCGTGCGCATGGAAGGCCTGCCCGAGGACACCGACCGCATCGTCGGGGACGACCCGAGCCCCGAGCAGGTCTACAGCGACACCCATCTCGACCCCGATCTTCAGGCCGCGCTCGACGAGTTGCCCCCGGAGTTCCGTGCCGCGGTGGTGCTCTGTGACGTCGAGGGGCTTTCCTATGAGGAGATCGGCGCGACGCTGGGGGTGAAACTGGGCACGGTGCGCAGCCGGATCCATCGCGGCCGGCAGGCTCTGCGGGCCGCGCTGGAGCGGCGGCGGTCGCTGGGGCGGGAATCCGTGGAGGCTTCGCTATGACCGAAGCGCGTGGCTGGGGTCCGTTCGCGGAGGCGCATCTGATGCCGGACGCCGTCGTCGCGTTCGTCGACGGTGAGCTGTCGCCGGGTGCGTGTGATCGTGCCGCGTCGCATATCGCGCGGTGCGCCGGCTGCGCCGCCGAGGTGACCGCGCAGCGACAGGCCCGGGCCGCGGTGAAGCGCGCCGAGGTACCCCGGATATCGGCGGGGTTCCTGGCGAGCCTGCGGGAGATCCCGCAGCACACCGACCTGCCGACCACGCCGGACAATCTGGCGGTGACCGAGGACGGGCAGCTGGTCGCGATCCAGCGTCCGGACCGGGTCGCCGGGTTGCGCCTGCCGGGCAGGCTGGGCTCCTCCGCGCCGCTGGGGTCGACCACACCGCTGGGCAGCGGCTCCGCCGTCCTCGGTGCCCAGGACGAGCGGTCCAGCTCCGTGCGGAGGCGTGCCGCCCAGGGCGCGGGTGTGGTGGTGTCCGGACTGGTGTTGAGCGCGCTCGCGATCGTGGTGACCTCCAGCGGCAACGGCGGCAACGCCCAGGTGCCGCAGCAGGGGGGCGGTGTCTCGCCCGGTGTCCTGCGCGCACAGTTCGGCGGTGGGCCGCCGCAGCCTCCGCTGACCACCGCGCCGTCTCCGGCCAGTCCCACTCCGACGCCCGGTGTTTTCGCCCCGGTGGTGCAGAACCACTGAGCGATTTTCCCGGCTGAAGAACGCGGAAAACCCCGGATTCACAACGACTTCCGCGTCCAGGGGGGTGCGGCACATCCCCGATTACACCCCGAAGACACTGACGCTTGCTTCACTGATAGGACGGAAGAATCAGTGGCGTATCGTCACGGGAAAGCCGTCTATCTCGGGGAACAATGAACCAGCCCACTCCGCCAGAAGAGCCGCGCTTGGCACCCAGGCCCGTCGACCGGCCCCCGGTGGATCCGGCGGAGACCGCCGTGTTCGGCCGGCCGCGTGGCGTGGAGGGGGCGTTCGACAAGCTGTATGCGCCCGGCTCGTCCCCGAGCGATCGGCTCCTGGTCAAACCGCCGGCGTCGGAGTCCCTCGCCGAGGCGTTCGGCCGGCCGCCCGGCGCCGAGGACGTGCTGTTGCAGCGGCCCGAGGGCGACAACGGACAGCCCGCCGGTGCCCCGCCCGAACCCCCGCTGTGGTCCGGGCCGGCCGATCCGTGGCGTGACCCGGGCTCGGCCGCCGTGCTGGGCGGTCCCGCCCTGGAAGCCGAAAACGGCGAAAAAACCGGCGAAGAACGCACCCGCGGCGCGATGCTGTCGTTGCCCGAGGTGCTGTTCGGGCGCCGCGTGAAGCCGATCGCGCTCGGCCTGCTCGGCGTCGTCTGCCTGGCGATCGGCGCCGTCGGCGGGGCGGTCGGCTGGTGGCTCGCCGGAACCGGCGACGGGCTGACCGGGAAGGCGACCATTTCGCAGGCACAGGCCGGCATCGAGCGTGCGCCCGGTTCGGTCGCCGACATCGCCAGGCGCGTCTCCCCGGCGGTGATCTCGATCGAGGTCGTTTCCGGCCAGTCGGGCAGCGTCGGTTCCGCGGTGATGATCGACCCGCAGGGCTATGCGATCACCAACAACCACGTGATCTCGCTGGCCGGCACCGATCCACAGGCCAAGATCACCGCGGTGTTCACCGACGGCACGCGGACCCAGGCGAAGGTGGTCGGCACCGACCCGGAGACCGACCTCGCGGTGATCAAGGTGGCGGTGGCCAACCCGACCGTGATCCAGATCGGCAGGTCCGCCGATCTGGAGCCGGGTGACCCGGTGATCGCGATCGGGTCACCGCTGGGTCTGCAGAACACCGTCACCGCGGGCATCGTGAGCGCCCTGCACCGGCCGGTCACGGCCCAGGGCGAGGACGGGGGGCCGCCGGTCACCTACGACGCCATCCAGACCGATGCCCCGATCAACCCCGGTAACTCCGGCGGTGCGCTGGTGGACGCCACCGGTGCGCTGATCGGGATCAACTCGTCGATCCGGACCGACGCGAGCTCGGGACAGGGCGGCAACATCGGCATCGGGTTCGCGATCCCGGCCGACGACGCGATCAAGATCGCCCGTGCGCTGATCACCACCGGACAGGTCAAGCACGCCGACATCGGGATCAACGCCGCGTCCGTCTCGGCCGACACCTCGGAGGGAGCGCAGGTGCTCAACGTCGCCAACGGCGGGCCGGCGGACCGGGCGGGCATCGCCGAGGGCGACATCATCACGAAGGTGGGCGACCGGATGGTGCGCAACGCGGCCGAGCTCACCGTGGCCGTGCGTGCGCACAATCCCGGGGATGTCGTTCCGGTCCAGCTGGTGCGGCAGGGCCGGCCGCTCGTCGTCGACGTGACGCTGGGTTCCGACTGACCAGCGGAGCGGGGTCGCCCGGTGACCATGACGTGAACTTTGCGCGCATGCGGGCCCGTGGCGGACGAAGGGGCCGACCGGCGGGGTCGCCCGGGGTAGTCTGATATCGGTCCGACGCACGGAGGTTGCTGGTGTTCGACAGTGTTGGCTGGGGCGAGATTCTCGTCCTGGTTGTCGCGGGTCTGTTCATCCTCGGCCCGGAGCGACTCCCCGAGGCGGCGTCCTGGCTGGCGCAGACCGTGCGCAAGCTTCGCGAGTTCGCCAACGGTGCCCGGCAGCAGTTGCACGAGGAGATCGGGACCGATCTCGAGGAGTTCCGCAAGCCGCTGGAGGACCTGCGCCAGCTGCGGAACTTCGATCCTCGCCGCGCGGTGACGCAGCACCTGTTCGACGGTGACTCCGACCCGCTGGGCCTCAACGGCACGAGCGGCGGCAGCACAAAGCCGAACGGCTATCCCACGGCTTCGCCGGCCGCCAAGCCCGAGCCCCTCAAGCCGGGCGAGAAACCCCCGGTCGACCCCGACGCCACGTAGCCGCACGCGGCGTCGAGACCCTCGGCCGCGTCAGCGGCGGTTGGTGGGCGTCACGTTGAGCATCATGCCGGCCAGGCCGCGGGCCCGGACCGAAAGCTGCGAGGCGACGTTCCGCAGCACGGCCGCTGCGGGTGCCTCGGGATCGGCGAGCACGATCGGGGTTCCCGCGTCGCCCTGCTCGCGCAGGGTGGGGTCGAGCGGAACCTGACCGAGCAGCGGCACCTTCGTGCCGGTGGACTCCGACAGCGAGTCCGCGACGGTCTGGCCGCCACCCGAGCCGAAGATCTCCATCCGGGTGCCGTCCGGGGTCTGCAGCCACGACATGTTCTCGATCACCCCGGCCAGCCGCTGCCGGGTCTGCAGCGCGATCGCCCCGGCCCGCTCGGCGACCTCGGCCGCCGCCTGCTGCGGGGTGGTGACCACCAGGATCTCCGCGTTCGGGATCAGCTGGGCCACCGAGATGGCGATGTCCCCGGTGCCCGGCGGCAGGTCGAGCAGGAGGATGTCCAGGTCGCCCCAGAACACGTCGGCGAGGAACTGCTGTAGCGCGCGGTGCAGCATCGGGCCGCGCCACACCACGGGCGTGTTGCCCGGGGTGAACATGCCGATCGAGATCACCTTCACGCCGTGCGCCTGCGGCGGCATGATCATCTTCTCGACCTTGGTCGGCTTGTTCCGCACCCCGAGCATCCGTGGCACCGAGTGGCCGTAGATGTCGGCGTCCACGACACCGACCGACAGGCCGCGCTCCGCCATGGCGGCGGCGAGGTTCACCGTCACGCTGGACTTCCCGACGCCGCCCTTGCCCGAGGCGACGCAGTACACCCTGGTCAGCGAACCCGGCTGGGCGAACGGGATCACCGGTTCCGCGGCGTCACCGCGCAGCGACCTGCGCAGCTCGGTGCGCTGCTCGTCGCTCATCACGTCGAGTTCGACCCGCACGTCACGCACGCCCTCGAGCTCGCCGACGGCCGCGGTGGTGTCGCGCGTGATCTTTTCCTTGAGCGGGCAGCCGGCCACCGTCAGGTACACCGCGACGGTCACCACGCCGTCGTCGACCACGACGTCCTTGACCATGCCGAGGTCGGTGATCGGTTTCCTGATCTCCGGGTCGTAGACGTTCTTCAACGCCGCGCGAACATCCTCGACGCTGGGGGTCTGCTGCGTGCTGGTCATGTGTCCATGCTACGGACCGG
>Ga0310811_10012511_pt1 | contig 11009 bp, 11 predicted proteins | sample YCmetagenome_FD_207642 | JGI IMG/M metagenome (GOLD analysis project Ga0310811, IMG submission 207642) | Soil microbial communities from experimental microcosm in Duke University, North Carolina, United States - YC | ecosystem: Engineered > Artificial ecosystem > Soil microcosm > Unclassified ...
CCCCGGCCAGCAACGCCATGACCGGCAACCCGGCGGTCGAGGCCTACCTCCGCGAAGCCGCCGACAACATGCCCGGCCCTCGGCCGGCGCGCAGCGACATACTGGCCGAGCTGCGCAGCGGGCTGCTCGACGCCATCGACGCGCGGCATGCCGCCGGCCTGACAGCGCAGGCCGCCACCGAGGCAGCCATCGCCGAATTCGGCGACCCGCGCCAGGCGGCCAGCGCATTCCGCCCCCACCTGGCCATGACCCAGGCGCGCCGCACCGCCCTTGCCCTCGCCGCTACCGGGCCCCTGGTCGGCCTGCTGTGGGCAGCCGCAGCCGTGGCCAGCCACATCACACTCCGGCACGCCCCGCCCTGGCAATGGTCAGGCGCACCTCCGCTATCGCCCGCCGTTTTCCCTGCCGTTGCCACCGTCATCCTCATCGTGATCGCAAGCACCCTGGCCACCATCGCGACAACCGGCAAGCTGACCCGCTGGCTCCCAGCCTGCCCGCGCATCGCCGCTGCCACCGCCGCTACCGCCGGCTTCGGCGCCGTAGCCACCGACCTGGCCATGCTCGCCCTGCTCGCCAGCCAGCTGACCAGCGCACCCGGAACCCTGGACCCCCTGCCCGTCGCCGCCGCCACGGCAGCCAGCCTGACCCGTCTCACCCTCGCCCGGCACGCCGCAGCCAGATGCCTGGCCACCCGCGCAACCCTCACCTGAGAACTTTCAGCCACCCCTCAGCCGCCCTGCGCCACGTCGGGCAACCAGGCGGCCGAAGACCGTTTGCGGTCGCCCGCGGTAACACTTCCACGCTGATGGAAGTATCCAGCGGCAAGACTTGCAGGCATGGTGCAGGAATCCAGGACGAGCCACGAACCCTTGCAATCTCATCCGCGTCCGCCGAAGCCATATCTCGTACTCCTGGTCATGTGCGCTGGGATGTTTCTCATCCTTCTCGACGTGACCGTGGTCAACGTCGCCGTCCCCTCGATCACGGCGGGCCTGCGGACCGGAACCGCCGGGGTCCAGTGGGTGGTGGACGCATACACGGTGGCCCTGGCGAGCCTCCTGCTGGCCGGGGGCGCAGCCGGGGACCGGATCGGTCACCGGGCGACCGTCCTCATCGGCCTGGTGACCTTCGGCGCGGCGTCGGTTGGATGCGGCCTCGCCGCGTCCGCCGGGGCGCTCATCGCCGCCCGCGCGGGCCAGGGCATCGGGGCGGCGCTCCTGCTGCCAGGCAGCCTGGCCGCCATCGCGGACGCGTTCCCCGGACGAGCCGAACAGGCCCGCGCGCTTGGCATCTGGGCCGCGATCTCGTCGCTCGCGTTGCCCGCCGGCCCGCTGCTCGGCGGGCTCCTGGTGTCTACGCTGGGCTGGCGCGCGGTCTTCTGGATCAACCCGCCCGTCGTCGCGGTGTGCGTGATCGGAGTGCTCACCTGGACAAGGGCACCGGCCGTGACCCGGGAGCGGTGCCGCCCCTTGGACCTGCCCGGCCTCGGGCTCGCCACGCTCGCCCTCGCGGCGGCGGTGTACGCGGTCATCGCCGGGGGCGAGGGGGCGTGGCCGGCGGTCGCGGTAGCCGCCCCCGCGGCCGTCGCCGCCCTCATCGCTTTCCTATGCGCCGAACGCTCGGTGCCGTCTCCTCTCCTTCCGCCCGCTGTGTTCGCCAGCCCGGCGTTCCGGGTCGCCAACCTGTCCGCCCTGATCATGAACCTGACGTCCAACGGGCTCTTGTTCGTGCTGACCCGCTACCTCCAGTCCGCGCAGGGACGCAGCGCACTGGAGGCGGGACTGATGATGCTGCCGTTGGCCGCTCCGGTTCCCCTGATGGCACCGCTCGCCGGGCGGGCCACCGCCCGGCGCGGCCCGGTCCCGGTCCTGCTCACGGGCGCGGCGCTGGCAGGCACGGGGCAGCTGAGCCTGCTCGCCGTTGGGGCGTCCAGTCCCTACGCACTGCTGTTCCCGGCCCTGGTTCTCGTCGGGACCGGCATCGGCATCTTCGTCACGCCGGTGGTGGCGATGGCCGTCCGGGCCGTGCCGCCCGACAGGTCTGGCCTGGCCAGTGGCATCAACAACATGGCGCGCCAGGTCGGGACCGCCCTCGGCGTGGCCGTCTTCGGCGCGATAGCGGGCTCGCCCGCGCGGGTCCCGCACTTCATCTCCGCGATGCACTCCCTCAGCATCGCCGCCGCCCTCGCCTGGCTCGCGGTCATCGCCATGATCCTCGCGATCCGGCCCCAAGCGATCACCGACTAGCGCAGTCAGGCATCCGGTCCGCCCCAGGCCCACCCGCCGGGGGTGATGCGCCGTCGGGTTCCCAGCCTGATCCTGTGGGAGTGATGAAGTGCCCGACCTGCGCGGCGGACGGGCTCTGCCCGACCACCCGGGACGACTAGAGAAACGCCGCCGTAAGATGCTCGCCAAAGGCGACAAAGCGTTCGCCCGTCACAACTTCGCGGCATCGGTGACACTGCCCGCCTATGTGTCCGGGATCTTCCGTGTGCGGCTGCATGTCTTCCTGCTGGGCGCGCTGGTATCCGGCGCCTTCTTCATTGCAATGTATGAAGGGCTTTCGTTTCTCTTTGGCGAGGAGGTTGCCAAGCGCATCGGAGACGCCGGATCGAAGGCGGTGCTCGGCGTGCTCGTGGCCGTCGCCATAGGTCTGGCGGTGCGGGCTGGGTGGTCCGCGTGGCGTGCTGGCAGGCAACCCCAAGCAGCCAGGAACGAGTAGGGCCGAGGATGGATCAGACATCGATCACCGCTGCCGGTGCGATCGACACGTTCCTGGTACTGCTGATCGGTATCGGGCCGAAGCTGGCGCTGGTCCCGTTCCTGGAAATCACCGCTTCCCTTGACCCGGCCGTCCAGCGGCAGGTGCAGCGCAAGATGCTGACCACGGCGGCCGCGGTGGCCGTCGTGCTCATGGTGCTGGGTGAGCTGTTGCGCACGCTGCTGCACTTCACGATCGGATCGTTGTCCATCGCCGGCGGCGTGGTCTTGCTCGTGCTCGCGGTGTGGATGGTGCTCGGGCCGCCCACGAGCGAGAGCCACCGCACGGCCGGAAAAGACCCAATGCAGCTCGCGCAGTTCCCGCTGGCCGTGCCGTACTTGCTCAACCCCGTCGGCATCGTCGGTCTGATGACGATCTCAGCCGAGGCCAAGTCGTTCAGTGTCTTTGCCGTGGAGTTCGGCATCCTGATGTTCGTCCTGCTCATAGACGTTGTGGTGTTCCGCTGGGCGGACCGGGTGAGCGGGAAGCTGGACGAGAACCGCATGCTGGTCACCGAGAAGGTTTTCGGCTTCCTGATCGCCGCGATCGCGGTGCAGCTGGTCCTGGACGGCCTGGTCCAAGTAGGGGTCCTCGCGTCGGTGCCGCATTGAGCCCTACCGTAAGAGCGCCAGCGAGTGCGCCCGCATCAGGCCTCGAACACCCGCCAGCGGACCCCGTGCCCGGCCAGGTAACCGAGGAACGACTCCGGGTCGAACGCCTGCGCGGGCGTGAGCACCCCCGACTTGGCGCCGTCTGCCACCACCCGCCGGGCCGCCTCGACCGCGATGACCGCCGTCTTGCCGTAGCCGTCCGTGCCCTCGACCTCGCCCCGGATGGTGCGACCGCCGTCGCTGACCGCCTCGACGGTGATCGTCCACTTGCCCTGCCGCCGTTGCTCGTCGTCCGGCCCTTCCGGCGCCGCGTCGATGACAGCGGCAGGGATTCCGTTCCTGAGCGCGTTGAACTCCCCGGCCAGCATGCCCTCCATCCGCCGCAGCGGCAGGTGCCTTGGCACGGTCGCCACCGGCGGGAGCGCCGCCTTGCTCACCGGCACCGGCCGCTCCGCGCCCGGGAAGCGCCAGCTGGTGCGGCTCGCCTCGCCGTAGGTTGACCAGTTCCCGTTCTCGTAGCGCAACGCCCCGTCGAACAGCAGCGGGGGGTCGAGCGACCGCAGCGTCCCCCGGCTGAAGGTCCCGTCGCGGTACCAGAGGGCGGCGGTCAACGTGTCCACCGGGCCGGCGGCCTCTCCGGCCAGCCGACTGATGAGGTCGCTCGGCCCGCCGTCGTCGGCCATGGCCGGGATGATCGTCACCCCGGCGTTCGCAGCGTCCCGGGTGAAGTCGTCGAACACGGCGTTGACGTACTGCTGCTCCCCGGTGGTGTCGACGTAGTGCGCCCCGGCCGCGATCGCGGCCCGGATGACCGGGGCACCGAGCGCGGCGAACGGCCCGGCGGTGTTGATCACCGCGTCGGCCCCGGCGAAGGCGGCCGCAAGCGCGTCCGGGTCGCCGATGTCCGCGATCCGGACCTCGAAGCCGGTGTCGGCCGCGGCCGCCGCCAGGCGTCCCGGGTCGCGGCCGACGAGGACCGCGTCGAAGCCGCGCCGGGCGAGTTCAGCGGCCGCTAGGCGGCCGGTGTAGCCGCTGGCCCCGTTGAGTGCGATGCGCATGCGTTGCTCCCATGCTCTGAGTGGTTGACGTCATCGACGCTATGGCCGTTATTGCGGACGGGAAATGCCTAAACATCCGTGATTAATGCCTGATCGTCCGGAAGAACGGACGTGCGATACGGTGCTGCCATGGACGTGCTGAGCGACGCGGTGCTGACGATGCGCGTCGGCCGGCCGCACTCCAACCGGAACCTGCTGCGCGCACCGTGGGGGGTCCGCTTCCCGGTGACTGACGGCGCCGGCTTCCACATCGTTCTCGGCGGTACCTGCTGGCTGCTTCCGGCGGGGGCCGAGCCGGTCCGGCTGGCCGTCGGCGACATCGTGCTGCTGCCGCGCGAGCCCGGGCATGCCCTGGCCGACGAGCCCGGCAGTCCGCTCGTCCCGTTTCAGCCCGGCCGCCGGGACCGTCACGACGAGCCGGGCGCGGGCGCCGTCACCGAGCTGCTCTGCGGTGCCTACGTGCTCGACCGCTGGCGTCCCCACCCGCTGCTGGCTGACCTGCCCGACGTCATGCACCTGCCCGCGCACATCGGCCGCCACCCCCGGCTGCGGGCCGCGGTCAGCCTGCTCGGCGCGGAGTTGGCCGAGCCGGGCGCGGGCACCGGGGCGAGCGTGTCCGCCCTACTCGACCTGCTGCTGCTGTACATGCTGCGGGCCTGGTTCGAGGAGCAGTCGGCCGCCTCACCGACCGGCTGGCCCGCGGCCCTGGCCGATCCGGCGGTCAGCGCCGCCCTGGAGGCGATGCACGCAGACCCGGCCGCGCCGTGGACGGTGGCCGGCCTCGCGGACCGGGCCGGCCTTTCCCGGACGGTCTTCGCGCAGCGGTTTACCGCCCTCGTCGGCCGCCCGCCGCTGGCCTACCTGACCTGGTGGCGGATGACCGCGGCGGCGCGGCTGCTGCGGGAGACCGACGGGCCGCTGTCCGCCGTGGCCCGGCGGTGCGGCTACGCCTCCGAGTTCGCCTTCGCCAAGGCGTTCAAGCGTGAGTTCGCCGTCACCCCGGGCGCTTTCCGCCGCGCACCGGACCTGCTCGCCACGGATCCCGCCACGAATCCGGGCGTCGCGCGGGGAGACCGTAAACAAATTGTCCGGCCAGCCACCCGGCTGATAACGCCAGGCATATAGCCAGGTTTCGACCTGCGGCGCGGGAAAACGGGACCGGGGGCGCCGATTCTCAGGCGTCCGGGGCGAACTCCGCGCGGATCGCGTCCGTGTGCTCGCCGAGCGCCGGAACGGGGCCCATGAGCGGCGTCACGCCCGCTATCTCCACCGGCGGCAGCAGGGCGTCGACCGGGCCGCCCGGGGTGCCGACGGCGCGCCACCGGTCCCGCGCCACGAGTTGCGGGTGCTCGACGAGGTCCGCCGGGGCGCGTAGCCGGGCGTTGGCGATGCCCGCCGCCTCAAGCGCCGCGCTGACCTCCTCGGCGGTGCGGTCGGCGAACGACGACTCGATGATCGCGGTCAGCTCCTCGTGGTGGGCGACCCGGTCGGTGTTGCCGGCGAAGCGCGGGTCGGTGGCCAGGTCAGCCTGCCCGAGGACGTCGCGGCACAGGATGAGCCACTCCCGTTTGTTCTGGATCCCGAAGAACACCGACCCGTCCGCCACCCGGAACGGCCCGTACGGTGAGATCGACGGATGCCGCGCCCCGGTCCGCAAGGGCGGCGACCCGCCGTAGCGGGAGAAGTAGGCGGGCTGCATCATGAGCTCGCCCAGCGCGTCGAGCAGCGAGACCCGCAGCGTCGCCCCGGAACCCGTCTGTGCCCGGTCATACAACGCCGCCAAGATGCCGCTGTAGGCGTATATGCCGGTGGCCAGGTCAGCGACGGAGAACCCCGCCTTCGACGGCGCATCGGGAGTCCCGGTCGACAACACGAGCCCCGTCTCGCACTGAATCAGCAGGTCGTAGGCCTTCTTCAAGGAATAGGGCCCGGATTCGCCGTACCCGGAGATCGAGCAGTGGATCAGCGACGGCCGGGCCGCTCGCAAGCTCGGCGCGTCCAGGCCGAGCCGCGCCGCCGCGCCGGGGATGAGGTTCTGCCGCGTTTACGTCCGCCCGGGAGATCATCGCCCCGAGCAGCGCCCGGTCGCCCTGGTCTTTCACGTCGAGGACGACCGACTCCTTCCCCCGGTTCAGCCAGACGAAGTACGACGACTGCCCGTGCACCGTCCGGTCGTACCCGCGCGCGAAGTCGCCGCCGGGCCGCTCGACCTTGATGACCCGCGCCCCCAGGTCGGCGAGCTGCCGGGTGGCGAACGGCGCGGCCACCGCCTGCTCAAGCGAAACCACGGTAAGGCCGGCGAGCGGCAGGTGATTCATGGGCGTATCCCTCCTGAGGCGTCGCAAGCCATCATCTCCGCCCGCCGGGAAACGCCGGAACTCCTACCTGCAGGCACGATCCTGACCTGCGCACTTGCTAACTTAATCGCGGGGAACGGCACTTCGGGGGAGGGCCGCCATGGCACGGGCCGGGAGCGCGTACGTCGTCAGGGACGACGGGGCGGGCACCGCATCGGGCAACATCGACAAGTTCTATCCGTACACGCTCAAGGGCCTGACCGAGGCACTGGAGGAGGCGCGGTTCCGCAGCTACGCCGGCCCGCCGCAGGTCGTCATGGTCATGGGCCAATCCGGCCTGAAACCGGTCCGCCGCTTCGAGCACGGCAAGGAAATCAAGGTCAAAGACGTGCCAAGCTAACCCAGGATAAGGAACGGGTTCTTGCTCCGCCCGGAAAGCAGGGCTTGACCCCGGGTGCTGGGCGGACCTTATCGTGGTGCTGGTGGCCAGGACGCTATTGTCCGTGATCAGCTGTGGGGCGGGGAGATCCAGCGTGTGATTGAGCAGATCATGCCGGCGGCCGCGGCATGCGCGGAGTCGTTTGGGCCATTGGCGGGCACCGGGCTCTTCCCCGAAGAAGCGGCCCTGGTCGCCCGGGCCACGGACAAGCGCCGGCAGGAGTTCGCGACGGGCCGGGAATGCGCGCGGGAAGCCCTCGCCGGCCTCGACATCGGGAAGTCGCCCATCCTGCGCGGCTACCGGGGCGCACCGCAGTGGCCGCCGGGCATCGTCGGCAGCATCACGCACTGCGCCGGCTACTCTGCCGCCGCGGTCGCGCGCACCAAGGACCTCGCCGCGATCGGCCTGGACGCCGAACCGAACGCGGCGCTGCCCGGCGGCGTCCTCGAGATGGTGACCCAGCCGGCCGAGCGCGCCCGCCTCCGCGACCTGGCCGCCGCCCAGCCGGAGACTTCCTGGGACTGCCTGCTGTTCAGCGCCAAAGAAGCGGTCTACAAGGCCTGGTTCCCGCTGACGGGCCGCTGGCTCGGCTTCGCGGACGCGGACATCACGATCAACGCCGCGGACGGCACGTTCACGGCCCGCCTGCTGGTCCCCGACCTGGTCGCCCCCCAGCTTGACGGCGGTTTCACCGGGCGGTGGCTTTCCCGCGACGGCCTCATCCTGACCGCGATCGCTGTCCCAACTTGACCCGTGGGAGAGAGCGTGGACACGTGACTCCGTTGCGGTTGAGTGCTCGATAGTGCTCACTTACGCCGCTGCCGTCCCTTGCGGGGCGGCGGTCCCGGTCTTGCCCCGCCGCTGGCGGGTGCCGGGTTCGCGTTTCACCGCGGCGCGCCCGGCCGGGCCGGGTCTTACCGCCGCTCCGCGCGCGTTTAGCCTCTCCGCCCCACTGGCGGCGAGGGACAGCAGGTTCCGGGCCGCGTTCACGTCCCGGTCTTCCACATGCCCGCAGGCATCGCAGGCGAAGGTGCGGTCCTTCAGGGTCAGCTTGGCTTTCACCGACCCGCAGTTGCTGCACGTCTTGCTGCTGGGGTACCAGCGGTCCGCGACCAGCAGCGTCCCGCCGTGCCGCGTCGTCTTGTAGGCGAGCATCCGCCGCACGGACCCGAAGCCCTGGTCCGACACGGCACGGGCGAGCTTCTTGTTGCTGATCATCCCGGTGACGTTGAGGTCCTCCACGACGACCGTCTCGTACCGGGCCGCGAGCCCGCTGGTGGCCTTGTGGAGGGCGTCCGCGCGGACGCTGGCGACCCGGGCGTGCACGCGGCCGAGCCGGGCGGCGGCCTTGCGGCGGCGGTTCGAGCCGCGCTGCTTGCGAGAACAGGCACGGGAGGCGCGGCGCAGCCTGCGCAGCGAAGCGCGCAATGGCTTCGGCCCCTGGACGGTGATCAGCTTTCCTTGGTCGTCGATTCCGGTCAGCAGGGTCTTGACCCCGAGGTCGACCCCGATGGCGGTGCCGGGGCGGGCGTGGCTCTCCGGGACATGGCGGTCTTCTTCGACGGTGAACGACACGAACCAGCGCTGCGCCGTCCGGCTGACGGTCGCCGACAAGACCCGCGCCGTGCCGCCGGCGACCCGGGACGCGAGCGCGCCGGTGTCCTCGCAGGTGCGCAGGGTGCCGAGGCGGGGCAGGGTGACCGTGTCCCCGGCGCAGCGCATGACCCCGGCCCCGAACCGGAAGGAGTCCCTGGCCTTGCCCTTTTTCTTCCGCCGGGGGAACCCGAGCTTCTTGCCCTTGCGCTGGCCATTCTTCGACTTGACGAAGTCCGCCAGGGCGCGCTCCAGGTTCCGGAACGCCTCCTGGTACGCGCACTTGGAGTTCTCGGCCCACCACGCGAGATCCGGGTCGTTCTTCTTCGCGGTGTTCCACAGCTTGTGCAGGTCGGCGGCGGAGTACCACTTGCGCTCCGCGGCGTAGCGCTCCTTGCACCTGGCCAGGCCCCAGTTCCACGCGAGCCGGGCCGCGCCCGCGTGCGACCGCAGCGCGTGCTCCTGCGCCGGGGACGGGGCCAGCGCAAACCGGTACGCCGTCTTCACGGTCGCCACCAGCCACCTCCCGAGCCACCTCGATCGAGGGGAACATGATATCGCCTGCATCGGACATTTTCTGGGAACACACGAACTCACGGCGTATCTCCGCGCTACATGGTCATCGCCCGCGGCGGCAAGCTGCTGCTGTGGGACCTGGAGCGGCGGCGGTACGAGAGCATCCTGTCCGGGCTCTCGGGCCGGCGCACGAAGCGCAGTGTCGTCTTCGCCGCGGACAGCAGCGTCATGGCCCTGGTTGGCTTCTACGACCAGGTCCACGTCTGGCACGTGGACCCCTGCGGCCTGGCGCAAGTGCTGGACCTGCCGGAGGGCCGGGAACCTGGCGGCGATTACGCGGTCACCGGCGTGACGTTCTCCAGGGACCTCCAGCTGGTCGCCGTCGGCCTGAAGCCGGCCGGCGCCCCCGACAGCGCCGTTTACCTGTGGAGCGGCAGCCCTGGGCGCTGGGCCGGCGACCCTCAGCCCCTGGACCGGAAGGCGGGCGAGTCTCCCGAGCTCACCTGGCTGGACGGGCACCGGCTCGCCGTCGACATGACGCAGGCGGCCGCCAGCGACCGGTTCGTGCGGCTGTGGGACGCCGACGCGCGCCGCGCCGCGGTCCTGCCGCTGCCCTTCCCGTACGTCTCCCCGCGGTTTTCCCCCGACGGACGGCTGATGGCGGCGGCCGGCGGGGAACGCCTCAGCCTCTGGGACACCGTCACCCTCCGGCCGGCCGCCCCTGAGTACCGTTCCGTCCCCGGTAACCGCGTCCGGGCGGAGTTCTCCCCGGATGGCCGGCTGCTGGCGACGGTGGAGGCCAGCACCGCCCAGGTCTGGCGGCTGCCCAAGTCAGCCGCCTAGGGCCTGCAGCGTGCCCGTCGCGGTCTGGCGGCCGTAGCGGTCACGGACGGCCGTGACCGTCACGCCGTCGGGGCCGTCGGGGTCGCCGGCGGCGCTCACGAACAGGCCCTGGTCGTCGAACAACGGCGCGACCAGGCGGTAGGAGAAGGACACGTCGCCCGTGCGGCCGCCAGCGCTGCCGCCAGTGGCGCGGGCCGCCTCCGCCATGGCGAGCGCCTGCAGCGGACCGTGGGTGAGCAGGCCAGGGTAGCCCTCGACGTCCCGGCAGTAGTCCCGGTCGTAGTGGATGCGGTGCGCGTTGTAGGTCAGGGCGGAGAAGCGGAACAAGACGGTGGGGGAGATCCCGAGTTCCCGTTCGCCTTCCCCGGCGGGTACCTCCGTGCGCGGCGTTCCCGCGGGCGGCGCGGTCGCCGTCGAGGCGGCGGCCGCGTCGCGGTAGACAAGGTCCTGCTCCTCGTCGACGACGACCGTGCCGCCCTGGAGGACTTGGTGGCCCACCGTCACGAACGTCAGGCGGCCGCTGCGGCCGTCCTTCTCGGTGACCGACTCGACACGGGTCAGTTTCGTCGCCTGCGCGCCGCAGCGCAGCGGCCCGCTGGTGCGGACGCGGCCGCCCGCCCACATCCGGCGCAGGCCAGGGCCAGGAGGAACGGGCAGCGTGCCGCGCACCGGGTGCCCGTCGACACCGAGGTCGGCGATCGGCGGGCGCTCAAGCAGGTAGACCCAGTGCCACAGCGGTGGCAGGCTTTCGCCCTGCGCCAGGTCGGGCACGGGCACGCCGAGCAGGTCACCGAGCGCGTACGCGGGCGTCGGGTCGAGGGTCTCGGTCCGTTCGATGACGTCGGTCATTGCTTGCAGTCCTTAGTGACTCCGTCGCTCCTTGCCGGAGCGA
>Ga0310811_10012512_pt1 | contig 11009 bp, 8 predicted proteins | sample YCmetagenome_FD_207642 | JGI IMG/M metagenome (GOLD analysis project Ga0310811, IMG submission 207642) | Soil microbial communities from experimental microcosm in Duke University, North Carolina, United States - YC | ecosystem: Engineered > Artificial ecosystem > Soil microcosm > Unclassified ...
AATCGGGCATCCAGATCGTTGCCCGGGAGCCCAAGGGCGGGATCACTGCGATCATCATCGCGGCGCTTCCCTGGATCGTCATTCTGGGTCTGTGGTTCTTCCTGCTGCGCCAACTCCAGGCCGGCGGCAGCCGAGCCTTTGCATTCGGAAAGTCCAAGGCGAAGCTGCTCGCGGGCGATACGCCTAAGATCACCTTTGCCGATGTGGCCGGCGCCGATGAGGCCAAGGTCGAGCTTCAGGAGATCATCGAATTCCTGAAGGATCCGCAGAAATTCACCCGCCTGGGCGGCCGGCTCCCGAAGGGCGCCCTGCTAGTTGGGCCTCCAGGCACGGGCAAGACGCTGCTCGCCAAGGCCGTTGCCGGCGAAGCCGGCCGACCGTTCTTCTCGATGTCGGGCTCCGATTTCGTCGAGATGTTCGTCGGCGTCGGCGCGAGCCGGGTGCGCGATCTGTTCGAGCAGGGCAAGGCGCACGCGCCCTGCATCATCTTCATCGACGAGATCGATGCCGTGGGGCGCCACCGAGGCGCGGGCCTCGGCGGCGGGCACGACGAGCGGGAGCAGACCCTGAACCAGCTCCTGGTCGAGATGGATGGCTTCGAATCGAACGACGGGGTGATTCTGCTTGCGGCCACCAACCGGCCGGACGTGCTCGATCCCGCACTCCTTCGGCCGGGCCGGTTCGACCGGCAGATCGTGGTGGATGCGCCGGATGTGCGCGGTCGGGAGCAGATCCTCCGGATTCATACCCGGAAGATTCCGCTGGGCACGGACGTACGGCTCGACGTCATCGCCAAGGGAACGCCGGGAATGGCCGGCGCCGATCTGGCGAACTTGGTCAACGAGGCGGCCGTGCTGGCGGCTCGGAAGAACAAGAGCCTGGTGGACCAGCGCGACTTCGAGGAGGCCAAGGACAAGGTGATGCTCGGCGTCGAGCGCCGGAGCCTGGTCCTGACTGAGGACGAACGGAAGCTTACTGCTTATCACGAGGCCGGGCACGCCATCGTGGCGCTCAAGACGCCCGGCAGCGATCCCATTCACAAGGTGACGATCGTGCCCCGCGGGCGCGCGCTCGGTCTCACCGCGTCCTTGCCCGAGGTCGATCGCCACAACTACACCAAGGAGTGGTTGATCGGCAGCCTCGCGATGTTCTTCGGGGGGCGCGTCGCCGAGGAGATCATCTTCGGCCCGGAGAAGGTGACGACCGGGGCAGGGAACGACATCGAGCGGGCGACGGCTCTCGCCCGCCGGATGGTGACCCAGTTCGGCATGAGCGAGCGTATCGGCCCGCTCGCGGTGGGTGACAAGGAGCAGGAAATCTTCCTCGGTCGGGAGTTCGCGCAGCGGCGCGAGATCTCGGAGCGGACTGCGGAAGCGGTGGACGACGAAGTGAAGCGGCTGGTAGACGAGGCCTACGCCAAGGCAATGGAGATCGTCCAGGCCAATCGTGAGCTGCTCGACCGGATTGCCGTCGCGCTGCTCGAGCGGGAGACGATCGACCGGGAGGATCTCGACCGCCTGGTGAAGGGCGAGCAGCTTCCCCCGCGGGTCTTGACGCCGGAGCCGTTCAATCCGCAGACGCCGTCGCCCACCAAGCCCGCGACCCAGCCGGCACGCGCGCCGATTCTCGGCGCACCACCGGCTGAGCCGGCCGGCGCGTGAATGTCATTCCACTTGCCCTATCCTCTTCCCGGTCGCTCCGCGATACTCTCATAGAACACGGCTGGTCGCCGGAATTAGCGGCGGCCGCCGCGGGCGGCGCGGAGCCGTTGGGTTTTCACCTCACCGAGCTGGACCAGGACACCCTCGAGGCCCTGGTCCATTTTGCTGGTGGCCTCGGGCTCGAGGTCGTCACCGGAGACAATTGGGCAATCGTGGCCGGCAGCCGGTCGCGGTTGAGCGCCTTCGCACGGCCGTGGACCGCGCCGGAGGTGCTCCGCAACCTCGCTCTCCGGGTCGGGCTCGCGCTGCCGGGGGAGCCTCCCCAGATCTGGCGCACGGCCCGGGGCGACGTGGAGCTCGACCGGCCGGTTCTGATGGGCATCCTCAACGTCACGCCCGATAGCTTCAGCGATGGTGGACGATTTGTGGGAGTCGATCAAGCGCTCGCTCACGCGGCCCGGTTGGCGAAGGAGGGCGCGAGGATCGTGGATGTCGGTGGTGAATCGACCCGGCCGGGGCGAGAGGGCCTGGTGCCGGAAGCGGAGGAGCTTCGGCGGGTAGTGCCGATCGTCGAAGCCCTCGTGCGCGATCTGCCCGACGTGCTGGTCTCGATAGACACGGTGAAGGCGCCCGTCGCGCGTGCCGCTCTCGACGCCGGCGCCGCAATCGTGAACGACGTGACGGCGCTGCGGCACGATTCGGCGCTCGCGAGCGTGGCCGCGCGCGCCGGTGCCGGATTGGTGCTCATGCACTCCCGGGGGACGCTGCTCGAGATTGCCTCGTACGACCACGCCGAGTACGGGGGTGATGTAGTGGGGGCGGTCGTGCGGGAGCTATCCGGCGCCGTCGAGCAGGCCACCGCTCAGGGTATGACGCCCGACGCTCTCGTGGTGGATCCGGGCCTCGGCTTCTCGAAGACGCCGGAGCAGAATAAGTTGGTCTGCGACAGGCTCGCCGCACTCCTTTCGCTGGGCCGGCCAATTCTGGTGGGCCCTTCTCGCAAGCGGTTCGTCGGCACTATGATCGGTCTCGACACGTCGGAGCGGGACCGCGCCAGCGCGACGGTCTGCGCCCTCGCGTGGGAACGAGGAGCGCGATTGTTCCGGGTGCACGACGTCGCTGCGGCCCGCGAGGCATTGACCGTCGCTCAGGCCATCGGAGGTCCCTAGTGTCGCTCGCGCAGCTCCCGATCGCCGTTCCCACTTGGCGGGACCTGCTCGAGATTCTCATCGTCGCCGCAGTACTCTATCGGGTTCTCAAGTTCCTCGCCGGTACTCGCGCGCTCCAGATCCTGCTCGGCCTGGTCGTCCTGGCCGTGATCTATGTCGCCGCGTTCCTGCTCAAGCTTTCGATGATCACCTACGTGCTGGGGGTCGTCTTTACCTACGGCGCCTTCGCCGCCCTGGTGGTCTTTCAGCCTGAGCTCCGGTACGCGCTCGCGCGCCTGGGCCAGGCCCGGCCGTTCGGCTTCTTCGGCGGTCGCTCGGCGTCCGTCGTTGCGGAGGAGATCGCGGAGACTGTGGAGCGGCTGAGTCAGAGCGCCACCGGAGCAATCATTGCGGTCGAGCGGGACGTCGCCCTCGAGGAGTACCTGGACTCCGGCACGCGGCTTCAGGCGAGCCTGTCGGCGGACCTAGTGGCCACCATTTTCAGCCCTTATTCACCGCTGCACGACGGCGCGGTCGTGGTCCGCGGCGATCAGATCATCGCGGCGGGCTGCATCCTTCCGCTCACGCAACAGATGCTCCCAAGCAAGACGATGGGCACCCGGCATCGGGCAGCACTGGGCCTGTCCGAGGAGACGGACGCGCTGGTGTTCGTGGTCTCCGAGGAGACGTCGGGCATCTCGGTGGCCAGCAAAGGAAGTCTCGAGCAGGGGCTAACGCCCGAGCGGGTGCGTGAACTCCTCGCCCGCCCCGCCGCCCGAAGCTGAGCCAGTCGCGCAGGTCGCCAACCGAGGGAACCGCGGTCAGGGAAGGGGCGAGTCGTTGGTCCGGTGATGGACGTAGCGAACGTCCTCGACGGAATCCGCTTCGTATCCTGGTTCGGCCCCGAAATGGATGAACCGGTAAACCCGCTTCGTGTCCAACGACAGGCTCTTGTCGAGGACCAGTTCGATGTCGTTGCCGTAGAGCCCATGATTGATCTCGTGCACAAGCCTGGCTTCACCGGTGAGCCGCGAGCCGTAATTCAGGTTGTCGTAGTCGTCGAAGTAGACCACGCACCCGCTCGGGAGATAGTCGATCAATCGGTCGAAGACAGCGCGAGCTGAGGTGTAGTAGTCGCAGTCGATCCAGACCAGAATCGGGCGGCTGACCTGGAGAGACTCGAGGAGTGAGAGGGTCAGGGTTTCGTGGAAGAGACCTTTGTGGATTTGAAAATTCTTGTAGCGGCCCGCGCAATAGTCCCGCAGGTGCTCGTAACGCCCCCGGAACTCGCCCGCCATCCACTGTGACTGCGTAGTGAGGTTGCGGTTTCGATCGTCGCTCGAGCTTGGCATCCCCTCGAAAGTATCAAATGTGTGGACCACGACGCGATCGTCCACCCCCAGGTACTTGGTGGCGTACAGCATCTTGGTGAACGCGTATCCGTCCGCGGTGCCGAACTCCAGGATCGACAAATGTCCTTTGCGACTCGCGAACTCCCGTAACACGAGGTAGACGTGGTCCATCCGGTAGAACGTCGTGAGGGCGAGCCGCAATAACCGGCGGGGCCGCTCGATGAAGTTCAGGTATATGAACGTCCTCAGGTAGTCGCCGGGAATGATTCTGGCGAGCCAGCGAAGCGCCTTGATGAGAGGAGACTGGTTAACCCGAGACGAACCGGACGCGGGCCGCTTGCGTAGAGGTTGCTCGGCAGTCGGACCATGACCGGTGTCACCCGGGCTTGGCCCTACACTAGCGGGGCCAGCGTGTGAGCTGGAATCGACCGGCCAACCAAATGGCATCCGAGACACCCTTCCAAGCTGAGGGTAGCGCAGCCAATGCGCGCGCGTTAGCCACGGCTCACCTGAAACGTGAATGGGGAGTGCGCCCCTCTCAAGCCAGGCGTGCTCCCTTGCGGCACCGCTCAACGTTTGGACCGGCGTCTGCGTATTTCCCGTTTTGCGTACTGGTCCCCTATAACGTCGGCTTCCAGGGGTGCTTTCGATTGAGGCTATTGTCCCGACGGTCACGCGAACGTTGGGTGGAATGGGGGCCATTCGTCCTCGTGTGCCTCATGATTGCCGGCCTCCTGTTCATGTTCGCTGTTACCAGCCCGATTTTTTCAGGACCCGGGCCCCTTCCGCCTTCCTCTGCTCCTGCCGGCGGCGCGCACTGACCTGAGAAGGCGCCTAAGGGACCCCTAACCGACACGACTTGAACCAGACAGCCTCTTGTTTCTTTAGGCTCTGACCCCTTCCTTTCCCCGCCGCGGCGCGACCCCCACGACCTTCCGTACACCCTTGTCTACAAACGGCCACAGATCCTTTTAGATTTGGGGGTTATGACGTTCCCGGAGCTTCCGGGTCGGCTCGCCCTTGTGCGCGAGACGATCAGCCGGCACCAGGCGCTCGGGGGATGGGGCCATCCGGTGACCGTCGTCGCCGTCACCAAATCGCACGGGCCCGATGCTGTGCGCGCTGCGTGCACCGCGGGACTTGAAGTCGTTGGTGAAAACCGGGTGCAGGAAGCGCTCGCCAAGCAAGACCAGCTCGCTGACGTCCCGGTCGAGTGGCACCTCATCGGCACGTTGCAGCGGAACAAGGCCCGCCATGCGGTCGGTCGCTTTGCCCTCATCCATTCCGTGGATCGGCTGGATCTGGCACGGGAGCTGGATCGGCGGGTTCCCGAAGGGCGCCGGCAGGCGATCCTCGTTCAGGTGAACTGCTCGAACGAGCCGCAGAAGGGTGGCGTGGAACCCGAGGGTGTGGGAACGCTGCTGGACGACTTGCGGGGACTCGGCCGACTCGAGGTCCGCGGGCTCATGACCATGGCCGCGCTCACCGACGACGTCGCCGAGCAACGCCGATCGTTCCGGTTGCTCCGATCGTTGCGAGACCAGGCGACGGCAGCCGGACACTCCCTGCCGGAGCTGTCTATGGGCATGTCGGCCGACTATGCAGTGGCCGTGGAAGAGGGAGCAACGATGGTCCGGCTGGGTACGATCCTCTTTGGAGAGCGCTCATGAGCGAAGAAGCCTTCCAGCTCACCCCGCAAGACGTGCGGACCCAGGACTTCGCACGCGTCCTCCGTGGCTACGATCCTGCGCAAGTCGACGAGTTCAAGCAGCGTCTGGCGGGAGAGATTGACCGGTTGGTGCGCGCTCGGGTGCAGGCGGAAGAGAAGCTGAAGAGCGCGCAGGACCAGTTGAAATCGCATCGTGAACGGGAGCGCGCGGTGCACGAGGCTCTGGTGGCGGCCCAGCAACTGCGCTCCGATCTGCGGGTCCAGGCGGAGCAGGAAGCGGCGGTCATCGTGCGCGATGCTCACGGGCAGGCCGCCAAGATCGTGGACCGCGCCAAGCTTGACGAGCAGCTGGTCCGGGACCGGACCGAGGACGCGGTGCGGCAGTTCAACGCTTACGTCGCGACGTTCCGGCTGCTGCTGGAACGCCAGCTGGGCGAGGTCGAAGGATTGCAGGCCGCCGCCAGGGAAGGCACGGGAGCGCCGCGGCCACCGGCGATGTCGGAGATCGAAGTGGGGGCGGGAGAGACGGGTTGACGGCTGTCATGCTCTACGACGACATCCAGCGCGCGATGAATGCTGTCCGGGCGCACGCCGCATTGCGGCCGGATGTCGGCATCATCCTCGGCACGGGGCTCGGGGGCCTGGCCGGTGAGATCGCGGTCAAGGCCACGGTCCCCTACGAGGAGATCCCCGGATTTCCGCTCTCGACGGTCGAGTCCCACGCGGGTCGTTTGCTGCTGGGCGATCTGGGCGGAAGGCCGGTCGTGGCCATGCAGGGTCGGTTCCACCGCTACGAGGGATATTCGCTCGCACAGGTCACGTTTCCCGTCCGCGTGCTGCATGCTCTCGGCGCGTCGACTCTGATCGTCTCGAACGCCTGCGGCGGCATGCACCCGTTGTGGGCGCCCGGCGATCTGGTCCTCCTCGCCGATCATATCAACCTGCTGGGTGACAATCCGCTGGTTGGAAGGAACGACGAACGCCTGGGCCCTCGGTTCCCCGATATGTCGGCCCCTTACGACCCAGGCCTGCGGAGCATTGCCAGGCAGGCCGCTGTGGAGCTGGGCATCACCTTGCGCGAAGGCACTTACGTCGCGGTGCCGGGGCCGAATCTGGAAACACGGGCGGAATACCGGATGCTGCGCACCATCGGGGCTGACGTCGTGGGCATGTCTACGGTCCCCGAGGTTATCGTCGCCAATCACGAGGGCATGCGGGTCCTGGGCGTATCGATCATCACCGACCAGTGCCTGCCCGATGCACTCGAGCCGGCCGATATCTCCCGGATCATCGCGACTGCCGGGCGCGCGGAGCCGTCGCTGACCAAGCTGATCCGTCGCACCGTGGAGCTGATGTAGCGCATGACGTTCGCAGCCTGGCCCGATCTCACGCCGGACCAGCTCGAGCAGGAACAGCTCGAGACCTGGAAAGCGGAGCGGCTGTTCCAGCAGACGATGGAGGCGGGCCGCAACGGTCCGCCATACGTCTTCTTCGAGGGCCCCCCGACCGCCAACGGGCGCCCGGGGATTCATCACGTCTTCTCTCGGACCATCAAAGACCTGGTGTGCCGGTTCCACGCGATGCAAGGGAAGTCGGTCACCCGCATCGCGGGCTGGGACACCCACGGCCTTCCGGTCGAGATCGAGGTAGAGAAGGAGCTGGGCATCAACGGCAAGAAGGACATCGAGCGCTTCGGTGTTGCCGAATTCAATGCCCGGGCCAGGAAGAGCGTCTTCAAGTACCAGTCCGAGTGGGAGGATCTCTCGGATCGAATCGGGTACTGGCTGGACTACGAGCATCCCTACATCACCTGCAGCAACGATTACGTCGAGAGCGTTTGGTGGCTGCTCCACCGGTTGCACGAGCGTGGTCTCTTGTACCGGGGGCATCGGGTGCTGCCCTACTGTCCCCGCTGCGGCACGGTCCTGTCGAGCCACGAGCTGGCACTCGGCTATGACGAGGTCACCACCAACTCGGTCTACGTCACCTTTCCGTTGGAGGATGACCCCGGCCGCCAGCTCCTGATCTGGACCACGACACCGTGGACCCTTCTCTCGAATGTCGCGGTGGCCGTCAATCCGGAGCTCGAGTACGCGGAGTATCCGCTCGACGGTCGATCCATCATTCTTGCGACGGCGCGCGCGGATCTGCCGAGCGGGATCGAGGAAATCGCACCGAGCGCCGGAGCGGTGGGCACCACCCGCAAGAGCTCGCGGGCCCGAAAGCAACTGGTTCCCTTTCGCTCGATTGCGCCTATCCGGACCTTCAAGGGCCGGGACCTGGTGGGGCTGCGCTACCGACGGCCTCTGGATGTCGTGCCGCTGCCAGATGACAGGGTATCACGGGTCGTGGTCGCCGGCGATTTCGTGACCGCAGACGACGGCTCCGGCTTGGTGCACATGGCGCCCGCGTTCGGCGCGGACGACTTCGCCATGGGCCAGGAGCACGGCCTGGCGCTGGTCCGGCCGGTGGCGGCCGACGGCACATTCACCGGGACCAGTTGGCCCGAGATCGAGGGCAAGCTGGTGACCGCGCGGGAGACCAACGATCTCATCATCCAGCGGCTCAAGCAGCACGGGCGGTGGCATCTTACCCAGCCCTACACGCACACGTATCCGCATTGCTGGCGCTGCAGCAGCCCGCTCATCTATTACGCCCGCGACTCCTGGTTCGTGCAGACGTCGGCCGTGAAGGACCGGATGCTCGAGCTGAACCGGCAGGTGAAGTGGCATCCACCCGAAGTCGGCGCGGGTCGTTTCGGAGAGTGGCTGGCGAACAACGTGGACTGGGCGCTCTCGCGAGACCGGTACTGGGGAACGCCGCTGCCCGTCTGGGTCTGCGAAGGGGACAGCTCGCACGTCGAGGTGATCCCGGACTACACCCGCCTGGCAGAGCGGTGGGGCAAGCCGCTCCCTGTGAACTTTGACCCTCACAAGCCCTACATCGACGAGTACGTCTGGGCCTGTCATTGCGGCGGGCTGATGCGCCGCACGCCCGAAGTGATCGACGCCTGGTTCGACTCGGGCTCCATGCCCTACGCGCAGTGGCACTACCCGTTCGAACACGAGGCCGAGTTCAAGGCCCATTTCCCCGCCGATTTCATCTGCGAGGGCGTAGATCAGACGCGGGGCTGGTTCTACAGCCTGCTCGCGATCGCGACCGCGGCGTTCGACGATCTGGCCTACAAGCACGTGATCGTGAACGAGCTGGTGCTCGATCCCGAGGGTCAGAAGATGTCCAAGAGCCGGGGGAACGTGGTGGACCCCTGGCAGATGATCACCGAGTTCGGAGCGGACACGATCCGGGTCTACCTTCTCGCGTCGAGCCAGGTGTGGCTGCCCAAGCGGTTCGACCGGCGGACCATTCCCGAGGTCGCGGGTGGATTCTTCAACACGCTCCGGAACACGTATGGGTTCTTCTCTTTGTACGCGGGGGACTGGCGCCAGGGGCAGACCCTACCAGGCGGCCGCACTCAACTTGACTGCTGGCTGCTAAGCCGGCTCGACGCAACCGTCGAGGCGGTGACCACACACTGGAGCGGCTACGATGTGACTGCCGGTACTCGCGCGATCATGGACTTTGTGGTGGACGACTTGTCCAACTGGTACGTGCGGCTCTCGCGTTCCCGGTTCTGGGCGCCGGACCGCCAGGCCGATCCCGCGGCGGTGGCCACCCTGCACGAGGCGCTTGCTACGGTCGCACGCCTGCTGGCGCCGGCGGCTCCGTTTGCGAGCGATTGGCTGCATCGCGCGCTGGCTGGAACCTCAGTGCACCTTTCGCGGTTTCCCGTCCCGCAAGGCAGGCGAGAGCCGGGTCTCGAGGCTGCAATGGACGCGGTGCGTCGCCTGGCGTCGCTGGCCCGCGCGGTCCGGAACGAGGCCAGTCTTCCGGTCCGACAGCCGCTTCGGCGGATGCACGTGGCTGTCCCCGCCGCGGTTCGCGGAGCGGCGTTCGATCAGCTCATCGAGCTGCTTCGGCTCGAGGTGAACGTGAAGACCATCGAGGTCGTGAGCTCGGATGCTGAGCTGGTGCGACTCAGGGCTAAGCCCAACTTTCGCTCGCTCGGCAAGCGCTACGGCAAACGCACGCCGGAGGTGGCGGCCGCGGTGACCGACCTGTCGCAGGAACAACTGCGCGCGACGGAAAGCGGGCAGTCCGCCACGATCGCGCTGACCGACGGGACCTCGGTAGCAATCGAGCCGGAAGACGTCACCATCGAGCGCGAGGTTGCAAGCCAGTGGCTGGTGAAGAGCGAAGGTCCCTACGTCGTGGCGCTGGATCCCGAGCTGGACGAAGCCCTGCGGGGAGAAGGGTTCGCGCGCGAAGTCGTGAACCGGGTGCAGCGGCTCCGGAAGGAGGCGGGGTACCAGTATACCACTCGGATTCACTTATGGATCGACGGCGGTGCCGCGGCGCTCGATGCGCTGCGGCCACACGGCGACTTCATTCAGGAAGAGACGCTCGCCCGCTCGCTCGAGCTTGGCGCGCGGGCCTCCGGGCCCGACGGCGAGCATCAACTGGAGATGGACGGGTTGGGCGTGGTATTGGGCGTGAGGCGATACGAAGAACGGTCGACGGTCTGACCCCAAACGGAACGGATGTCAGATGAACAAGAAGCAATTGGGTCACCTGGAAAAGCGTCTGCTCGAAGAGCGGGCCCGGGTCATGAAGGAGCTGGGGTACTACGACGAGTCGTTCAATGCGTCGCTCCAGTCCTCCGACGGCGACCTCTCGTCGTATTCCTTCCACATGGCCGACCAGGGGACCGACGCGATGGAGCGCGAAAAGCAGTTTCTCTTCGCCTCCCAGGAGGGTCGCTATCTCTGGCACGTGAACGAAGCGCTCCGGCGGCTCTACAAGACGCCGGACAAATTCGGGCATTGCCACAGCTGCGGCGCCGAGATCACGTTCGAGCGACTCGACGCATTGCCCCACGCCCGGCTTTGCATCACCTGCAAGGAGAAGGAAGAGGATGGGAAACGCCGCTGATCGCCGGATCTTCTGGGGAGCGGCGCTTCTGGTCGTCATGCTCGATGTGCTGACCAAGCTCATCGCCGAGTCCACGCTGCTGCTGACGCCGGGCGTTCCGGTTGTCGGCGACTGGTTCCAATTGCGCCTGGTATACAACCGGGGCGCTGCGTTCGGATTGCACGTCGGCCCTTACTCCCGGTGGGTCTTC
>Ga0310811_10012513_pt1 | contig 11008 bp, 4 predicted proteins | sample YCmetagenome_FD_207642 | JGI IMG/M metagenome (GOLD analysis project Ga0310811, IMG submission 207642) | Soil microbial communities from experimental microcosm in Duke University, North Carolina, United States - YC | ecosystem: Engineered > Artificial ecosystem > Soil microcosm > Unclassified ...
AGGCCCCCATCCACCGTTTCCAACGCGAGGCCCCGGGAATAGTCGAAGACACAATTGGTAATGGTTACGTTCTTAAAACCTCCGTTTGACTCCGTGCCCATCTTTATACGGCCCGTCGTCGTACTGTCTGAATACTTCTTATAAGTGCGCGTGAATGTCCCATCCAGCAGACTCCCAAGATCATACCCGCTCACCTGGCAGTTGGTGATCGTCACATTCTCACAGGCCCGGGCATATCCCAAACCAAAGCTGCTCTTCAGGCAGATGCCGTCGTCAAAAGGGGAATTCACCGTGCAATTCGAGACCCGCACATTCTTGCAGCAATCGATATCGAAACCGTCCCGGTCCGTATCGACCTTCATATTGTCCAGCGTCAGGTTATCGACGCCCGTGGCCAGCACCGCAAAATGTCCACCATGCAGTACCGATACATCCCGGATCGTGACATTGTAGCATAGCTTCAATGCGATCGTCTTGTTGCCGCCCCCTTCCGGGACATTAGTGCTCCGCGTCAGTCCTCGGCCCCAGATGCGACCCGGCCCAAGGATCGAAATATCATGCAACCCTTCCCCGTAGATCAGGCTGTTCATCCAGTGACTGTGACCAAAATCCTGGTACTGGCTAAAAGCATTGGGCTCCGGCCGGTCATAGCCGGTCTTGTTCACCGGATCAGCCGCGATCAGGGTCGCTCCCTGCTCGAGATAGAGTGAGATATTACTTTTTAAATGGATCGTATAGGAAAGGTAGTTGCCTGCGGGGAAATACACCTGCCCGCCGCCAGAAGCCGTCGCTGCGGTAATCGCCCGCTCGATAGCATCCCGATCGTTGGCAATGCCGTCGCCGGCCGCTCCAAACTCCCGAACGTTGTACACTGCGCTGTGAGAAGGCTCAACCAATTTTGCCAGCCAACCGCCACCTGCCCCTAAATTCAATTCTACCGCCTCGCCCGGCGAATAAGCTATCTTCTGCCGCACCATCCCTTCGACGCCCCCTGAAGTATCCGTCCTTCCTCCCGCCGGGTCCATCGCGACAAACGCCTCCATCTTCCCTGTCAAAAAATTCAACGGGATCTTCACCTTCCGCGCAGTGGCTCCATTCATCACCGCAATAAACCATTCCTTTCCCTTCCGCCGGGCAAAGGCCGCCAGCTCGCCGATCTCGGAACCCGGCAAAACGATCGTCTCATCATAAGCGGATGGAATGTCCCGGACGATATCCGCCGCCGGGCTCGCCAACAGGTTCTCCGGGTTCGCCGCATAGGTCAGCATCGGCTCTCCCCCGAGGATCACCGCACTGGCCAGTTGATGAACCACCGACGTATTTCTCCGCCGTTCCCCAAAATGCACCACCGTATATTCCGCCGGCCCCGCCAGCAGCCGGGTAAAAGGGATCGTCGTCTCATGGGTCGCCCTATCCGCCAACTTGCTCGACTCCATCCCCCTCACCGCCTCCCGCGTCATCTCGTTCGGCCAGGTACGGGAAAGACCGGTCGGCTTATTACTCCCGTGGAAGTCCACCAGCAAGTGTAATTCGGCCGTCTCCCGAAGGATCGCGTCATACAGGTCGATCACTTCTTTCGCCTCGTGATCAAAGAAGTCTATCTTCAACCCGGCAACCCCGAGATCATGACAATGCTGGAACAACACCCGCCGGGCTGCCGAATCATGCAACTCCTTACTATGCATCCATACCCAGATGCCGACATTCTTTGCTCGCGAATAATCCACCAGGTCCTTCAGCTGCTCGTCGGTCCATTTGCGCCAAAATCCTTCGAGGATATTATATTCAAATCCAAGCCGGGCAGCTTCGTCGGTAAAATGCTTTAACACCTCCGGACTGCCGTCTCCGCCACCGTCGAGATATTTCCAGACAGCGCGTCCAGGCCGCAGCCATGCCGTCTCCGCAAAAAGCCGTTTATCCGGTGCGGGACAGAGATTGGGCAGGATAGTGCTGTTCACAAGGGTATTCAAATCCTTGCCGACCATCATCACCCGCCAGGGCGTCGTAATCGTCCCTTTGACTGCTGCCGGTTTCGCGAGGCGGGCAACGTCATCCGCACTATAGCGCAGTACAAAAGGATGGGAAGCCGGCTGATGACTTGCCAGTCTCACCACCAGGCCGTCTTTCCCATCGGCTTGCAACACCATCCCACTATAGCGTTGCAGATCAGCCTCCGTGATTGCCATATAGGATCCCGAAGACAGTTTTAATGTCGCAGGTGGCGCGACCCATTCATCCGCCGCCACTTCCGACAATTTTTTCCGGACATGTGTGCCTTCGTAATGCCCGTTGATATCGTGATACCAAATAGTAGCGTCCCCCGGCAGCCGGAAGACCGTCGCCTCGTCAGGCACCCGCTCCGCGCCGGCCACGCCCGGTACAATAACCCGGAAGGCAGCACCATCGTTGAAAACCCGTATCTCGATCGAGAAATTCGTCTTACCCTTGCTACATTCCACCACGAGGCCATTGCAGTTATTCACCGCCGGGGTATGCGCCCCTACCCAATCATATCGCTCGTTGATATTCAATTTCCGGCTTCCCTTCAGGATCGCCCCGCTGGTCAGCATCCGCCCGTTCGCCATCCGGGCTGCCCACACTCAATTTTGGCTGGCCAATACAAGCTATACAAAAGAAAAAGCCGGCAATCGTCGCGGCAAGCAATTTTTTCATACCTGCAATTGAAGAAAAGTTCCCTAACCCCCGAACCACCCAATTAGCAATCTATTCAACTATTCTGGCATCCCCTTCCATAGCAGCCAAAAAACCCGGAAGTTTGAATAAAATAGCCAGCCATGCAGCAATACAAACGATTGTCTTTTCTTCTCTTTGGTGCTCTCCTGTTCAGCGCAGCCAGCGCCCAGTCCCCCGACGCAGATCCCGCCGTCCTCGTGCGCCGCGTCGCCGACCATATTTTACAAACAACGACCTTCCGGTTTGTCAACAGCAAGACGAACGAAACCTATGCGAGCACAAAAGGCTTGCCTCCCTCCTCCGACATCAAGGCGGAAAGCAAGTTCAATAAATGGCAATACGTCAATGGCGTGTTGGCCGTCGGCATGATGCAAACCGCCACCGTGCTGAATGACCCAAAGTACTCCGGCTATGCCCGCAGGAATTACGATTTCATCTTCGGCAATCTCGACTACTTCAAAAAACAATTCGACGCCGGCGCCACCAGCGTGGAGTGGCGCCCCTTGCTGCGCATCGGCTCACTCGACGACTGCGGGAGCATGGCCGCCGGATTGCTCGAAGTATATGCGCTGGATAAATCCCCCGCCTATATGGACTACCTCCAGCGCGTTGGAGATTATATCCGTAACAAACAGGTCCGCTTTCCCGACGGCACCCTGGCCCGCAACAACCCGCGCAAAATGACCCTCTGGGCCGACGATCTCTATATGAGCGTTCCCTTTCTCGCGCGGATGGGCAAGACCACCGGCGACAAAACTTATTTCGATTTCGCCGTCCAACAGGTAGAGGCGTTCAATCGGTACATCTATGACAGCCTCAGTGGGCTGTATTATCACGTCTACTACAATGACGAGAACACCAATGGCGTCGCCCACTGGGGCCGCTGCAACGGATGGGTCGCCCTCGCCCAATCCGCCCTGCTCGATGCCCTCCCCGCCGACGATCCCCGCCGTCCCCATCTTCAAAAAATGCTCCTGCGCCAGATCCTTGGCTTCTCCCGCTACCAGGACAGCACCGGCATGTGGCACCAGTTGCTCGATAAACCCGACTCCTATATAGAGTCCTCCGTCACCGCCATGTTCATCTACACTGTCGCCCACGCCGTCAACAAAGGCTACATCAGCCCTCATTACCTTTCCATTGCCCTCAACGGCTGGGACGGCCTCGCCCGCCACGTCACCGCCGACGGCCAGCTCACCGATATCTGCATCGGCACCAATGTGGAAGAGAATATTCGCTTCTACTACGCCCGTCCCCGTGAGACCAACGACACCCATGGACTCGGCGCCTTCCTCCTCGCCGGCACCGAACTCATCCTCGCAAAAGAAAATACAAAAGAAAAGGCCCGCTAAGGGCCTTTTCTTCTAGTTCCACAATGGATCACTCATCGGCCCATACGCCGGACCGGAAGTCACCGCCTGTATCTGCGAGGTCGGGATCGGCCTCAACGTATCCTTCGCAACAATGTTGAACCGCCCATCCGAATTATGCGCCTTCACACGAGCCAGGAGTTGATGCGTCCGCACGAGGTCCCACCAGCGCACCATCTGCGCACAAAGCTCCCGGCTCCGCTCGTCGAGGATAAAATCGGAATTCACCTGTGCCGCCGTGATATCCATCGCCGCGGCATTTCCGGTAGGATACGCAGCCCGCTCACGAATGGTATTGATATAACCCACCGCCGCGAGAGTGTTACCCAAATTCATCGCCGCCTCCGCCGCGATAAGATACGTCTCCGATAAGGTCCAGACGATGACCGGGCGGATCGAGGGGGCATTCATATCGCTCCGCCGGGTATCGACATATTTGCGAATCGCGGGCGACATCTGGATATTGTATTTCCTGGGCGGCATGAGCAGGTACCGCGTAGCAGCGATTGTCGCATCCGAAACATCGGTTCCCGGCATATAACAGGCCGTATCGCCCAACGCGAACTTGGGTTTTCCCGCCAGCGACGGATCGACACCCGCAGGGACGGGATTGGGCCACTTGGGGATACCCGCCGCATTGTTACAGATCCATACGGTCTGAAAGGTCTTTCCGTACCGCGTGTCGTTCGTCTTGTCCCGGAACACCGTGTCCGTCAGCCACCGCGTCGGCACCGCCCGGATATAAGGCCGCCCGTCGAGGATATCCCGCTGCATGCCCGGCACAAAGGTCTCGTACTTCGGCACCCACATATGCACGAGCACATTGTCATTGCCGCTGTTGTTCTGTGACGGCGATCCATTATAGGCCAGCGAGGAGGTATGCTGCACCGTCCACAACACTTCCTTATTCCCCTCATTCCCCTCCTGGAAGACACTCCCGAAATCCGGCAGCAGCCCAAGTCCCAGCGAAGCGCTGCTGGTGATCAGTCCGGAAGCCATATTGTAAGCGTTCTGGTAGTCGTCGCCATGCGCCGCCGGCGAACTGGCCCTCGTCAGATAGACCTTGGCCAGCAAATGCCGCGCCGCCGCCGCCGTCGCCTTCCCAGGCAACACACCGTTCTGTACCGGGCTCGCCGGCAACCCGGCAATGGCGTCCTGTAAATCCTGTACGATAAAATCATACACATCTGCGACGGGACTCCGCTGCGCGGAAGTCGTCGGGGTCGCCTGAAAATTTTTATTCAGGGTCACCGGTCCCCAAAACTGCACCAACACAAAATAGTAGTTTGCCCGCAGGAACTTCGCCTCCGCCATCATCTCCAACCTTGTAGCGGAATCGAGGCTCGCTATCTTCGGTCCATAATCCACCAGCCCATTGCAGTCATTGATGAATGTATAACAGGAGTTCCATATCGGCGAAAGCTTGCCGTCCGAGGGCGTATAGCCACTGCTGTAGTAGTTGATATTATTTCCGGTTCCGTCATTACCCGTAATAAACTCGTCCGTTCCGATGCAGGTGGTGGTAAAAAGATTCTCCGTACCCCATAAATTCCGCATCCCGCCGTATGCGGCATCCAGTCCCGACTGAAAACCCTGCGCCGTAGCAAAAAAGGACGGCGTGACAACGGACTGGGGGTGTTCATTCAGCTGTTTGTTACAAGACAGCAGCAAGAGCGCCGCCGCCGAAAAAAATGTCCGAATATTTTTCATTGTAAAGAAATTTAAAGGATTAAAAACCGACGTTCAGACCAAACAGCATCGACCAGGTGGCCGGCGTATTGAGATTATCCGTGGTGCCCGTCAACTCCGGATCGATCCCATGATATTTGTTTCGGTAGTCCGAGAAGAGGATAAAGGGGTCCTTTGCCGTCGCGTATAGCCTGACCGATTTAAGACCCAACGGTTTTACGGTCACCGCCGGCAAGGTGTAGCCGAGGGTCATGCTGCGGATCTTCAGGAAAGTACCGTCGAAATAGGCAAAGGTCGAGTGATACGGCGGGTTGGTCTGCGCCGAATTCGCCGACGACCAGCGATTGGTCGGATTCTTCGGCGTCCAGTAGGCGATATTGACATTGTTGTAGTTCCCCTGCATAGTGCTGGCAAAACCTGCACCATATAGCGCCGACTCGATGGTTCCCCCCAAGCGCATAAAGGCGACTACCGTGAGGTCGAACCCGCGATAGGCAAACCGTTGCGTCGTCCCTCCTTCCCATTTGGGTTGTGGCGTGCCGACCACCGCCTGGTCGCCTGCATCGATGGTCCCATTATGATTCCGGTCGAGGATCTTGGCCTGCCCGATAACCGTCTTATTTCCCGTGATGGTCTGCCCCAACGCCTTGGCGCTGGCGGAGTCCTGCGCGGTAGCCTGCCAGACCCCTGCCCGAACATAGTCGTAGAACGAACCGATCGGCTTTCCGACGAACCACTTGTTGGCCAGGTCGGCCGGCTTCCCATCCAGTGTCGTCGTAATACTGGGCAGCAGTTGCGTCAGCTTGCCGCGGTTGATGTAGAAGTTAACATCCGCCGACCAGCTGAATCCATGGTTGCTATGAGAGGGGATGAGGTCCGCGGCCAGGTGAACCTCGACACCTTTGTTCTCACTCTTCCCGATATTGGTCAGTATCTGCGAGGGAATTCCCGAAGTCGGCGGCAGGGTCACCGGCATGATCATATCCTTGGTATAGGAATGATAGAAGTCGATGGATCCCGTCAGCCGGTTTTGAAGAAAGCCGAAGTCGACACCCGCATTCGCCGTCGCCGTATATTCCCAGTTGAGGGTCGGGTTCGGCGCCGCACTGGGATATAGCCCGGTGGTCACCTGCGTCCCATAGTTATAGGTCTGCGTCGTCAGCGCACCCAGTGTCTGGTAGGCGTTGATCGCCGGATTGCCCACCTCCCCATAGCTGGCTCGCAGGCGCAGGTTGGTCAACGCCGTCTGGCTCATAAAGAACTTCTCCCTTATCGCATTCCAGGCTACCGCCGCCGAGGGAAAGACATGGTACTTATTGCCCGGCGCCAGCTTGGAGGCGCCATCCGACCGCATGGTCACCGTTGCAAGATATTTGTCGTTGAAAGTGTAGTTCAGTCTCGCCATATAGGAGATCAACGTCCAGGTCTGCGCACCGTTCTGGGTATTGTCACTGTTATCCGTCGCCTGGAAATTAGCCCCCAGCGCCGGGTTGGTATACTGCGCCTGGTCGGAGAGCAGGCTTGTATAGTTGAATTGCGTGTTCTGCATATTGTATTTCTGGAAGCTGTACAGACCGGTGAAGTTGATCTTATGCAGCCTGGCAATAGTCCTGTCATAGATCAGCAGGTTCTCCAGCGTATAGCTCGTCGTCTGCGTCGTTGCATTCTCCGCCGTAGAATTGACCCCTAGATTATTGGTGGTGTACCGGCCATAGAAGTTTCCATAGATATCGCTTCTTATCTCCGCACCGCCGTTAAAGCGATACTTCAGGTCTTTGATCGGGCTGAATTCGATATAGGCCGTGGAGAATGTCCCCAACCGGTTGCGGTTCTCGACGGAGTTCCCGGGCAAAAAATCCGCCAGCGGATTCCACACCTGGTTGGCGCTGCCGGGCAGGAAATTATTTATCAGCTTTCCCGTGCTGTCATAGGGCGTCACTAACGGACTGGCCCGCAGGGCCTGCCCCATCGGATTGACACTTTCGCCTTTTGTAATGGAATAAGTGTTCAGCGAGCTCAGGCCCACCTTGAAGTAGTCACCCAATCGCTGGTCGACGCTGAGTTTTAGCGTGTAGCGGATGAACTCCTGGCCGGGATAGATCCCCTTTTCATCATAATAGCCCGTTCCCAACGCATACTGGGTATTGTCGGTACCCCCCATGACTCCTAGCTGGTGATCGGTACTGATGCCGGTGCGATAGACCAGCTTCTGCCAGTCCGTGCTTCGGCCCGATGCGATCCCCTGCCGCTCTTCAGGCGCAAGAGCGATCAGCGAGCCGTTGACCAGGTTCGGATCGTCCGGCCCGGTATACACACCCGGGTTGCCGATATAGGTCGCCCATTTTTTCAGTTGAAAATATTGAGCGCCGTTCATCATGGGGTATTCGCCGGCCCATTTGGTGAAACCCGCATAGCCGCTATAGGTCACCCGCGGTTTCATACCCGCCCTACCCCGTTTGGTGGTTACGAGAATGACCCCGTTAGCGCCGCGCGAACCATAGATCGCCGTGGAAGAAGCATCCTTCAGCACTTCCACCGAAGCCACATCATCCTGGTTGATGTCATCGATGTTGCCCTGGAAAGGAATGCCATCGACGACGAACAAGGGTCCGTTGCCCGCCTTCACCGACCGCGTGCCCCGGATAAGGATCGACGGCGATTGCCCCGGATGGTTGTTCCCCTTGCTCTTCTCGATATCGATCCCCGCAGCCTGCCCCTGCATCGCCTGGGCAAGATTGGCCGAAGGCACATCCTGGATGGATTTCTCGCTTACCGACGCGATGGAACCCGTTACCTCTGATTTTCGCCGGGTCCCATACCCAACGACGATCACCTGGTCGAGGTCGTTGCGGCTCTCGTCAAGCCGCACCTGCAACATCGGGAGATCGATAGTCCCGATCTTTACTTCTTTTGTTGAATAGCCTGTGTGAGAAATAACGAGCGTGCTATTATGCGGCGCCGACAGCTGGAAACTGCCATCGGACCCCGTCGCCGTCCCGTTCCTCGCCCCCTTCACCATCACCGAGACGCCCGCTAACGGCTCACCGCCGGCGGATGTGATCGTACCATGGATCGTGACCGGTGGGGCCTGCGCTAAAAGAGAGAGTGAAAAGAATACCGTGAGCATACACACGGCGGCAGTCCTGAGACTTTTCATACGAGCATTTTTAATTGAAAAAAAGCAATCCGTTTCTCCTGCAACTACGCTATATTTTAGCATCGCTGCTTTCGCACAAATTGCTTTTTACTCAACTATTTTGGCTCAACCTTGATCACCGTCGCAATCGCATCGGGCGCCGATCCGGGCACATATATTATTAACCCATCCGCACTCTTCTCTGTTTTCAGTATACTGCCGCCAGCCAGCAGGCGCGCCTTCCCTGCACTCAAACCGGGCACCACCAACCTCCCATCCGCCGGCCAATCGAATACGTGTAGATAATACACCTTGCCCTTTACCGTGCACCGTCCCCAGGACAAGGGCTGCAGCGGACTTTTCTGCGTCCCATAGATCGCCTCTCCATTTGTTTTCATCCACACCCCGATCACTTTCAATGCATCGATGCTTGGGGGCGGGATCTCCCCCTCGGCCGTAGGACCAACATTCAAAAGATAGTTACCCCCCTTGGAAGCGATATCGACAAGATTGTGCACGAGGGTCGCCGGCGTTTTCCAATTATGGTCTGAAGCCTTGAAACCCCAGGTCCCGTTCATCGTCATACAGGTCTCCCAGTCTTTTCCATCCAGCTCACTGAGATTAGGGATCTTCTGCTCCGGAGTCTTATAGTCCCCGGGGAAATCGGGACGCTTTAGCCGGTCATTGGTGATTATTTTGGGTTGCAGCTTTAAGAGTACATTCAACTTCGCTGCGTATTCATCCGTCATTCCCGTCGGCGTGTCCCACCACAATACAGCGACGTCGCCGTAATTGGTCAACAGTTCCCTCACCTGGGGGACCGCGACCTTGTCGATATAATCCCCCATCGAATCCGTCGTCTGCGCCGGATCCCAATGCCCTGTATGCTCCGCCGTATACGCATCGATCTTTGCGGAATCCGGATTCGCCCAGCCTTCCGAGGTCGGCTTTCGGGCAACCGCGCCGCCGGGGTTGTTCCAGTCCTGCGCCTGCGAATAATAGAATCCCAACCGGATGCCATATTTCCTGCAGGCAGCCGCCAGGGGCTTCAGCAGATCCTTACCATAGGGCGTGGCATCGACGATATTCCATTGGCTCGCCTTGCTTGCAAACAGCGCAAAGCCGTCGTGATGCTTAGCCGTGATGACAATATATTTCATCCCTGCATCCCTGGCGGTCCGCACCCAGGCGTCGGGATCGTATTTCACCGGGTTAAATTGTCGCGCTACTTTATGATATTCAGCGACAGGGATCTTCCCGCGGTTCATGATCCACTCCGCCGCCTTGCCAATCGTATGGCCGTCATATTCTCCAGCCAATTGAGCATACACCCCCCAATGGATAAACATCCCGAACCGCGCTTCCCGCCACCAGGCCATGCGCTCGTCCCGGGACAACTGTTGTGAAAAGCCGCTCGCTGCAAAGAGCAAACAAAAGCCGAAAAACAATAGTTTCTTCATATGCAAATCAATTTATTGCAACTAACTAAACAATCCCCAATCCCGGCTGCGCCCATCTCACCAATTATTCAGCTATTTTGGCACACTTCTGAGCAAGGCCTCCAGATAATAGTAATCCGCATAGTTCAGCGGCGCGTCCACTTCCGTATTCGTCGGCTTACCACCAGTGCTATGCAAAAGGATAAACCCCTTATTCGTTCCGATCGGCGCCCGGTAAGACTTCGTCAGGTTCTCCAAAATAGTGTCCGCCGTAGCCCGGTAAAGGCGCGTCATCTTACTATACTTCGCCAGCTCGTACAATCCCGAAGCCAGCACCGCCGCCGCCGAAGCATCTCTCGGTTGATCGTTGCCGGGCGCATCATAATCCCAATAAGGGACCTTGTCCTTCGGCAACCGGGGAAGGATATACGCCGCGATATGTTCCGCCTGCTGCAGATATTTCGGATCGTGCGTATACCGGTAGCACATCGTATAGCCATATAATCCCCAGGACTGTCCACGTGACCAGGCGGAGGAATCGCTGTACCCCTGCCAGGTCATCTTCCGCCGCACCTGTCCCGTCACCGTATCATACTCGACAACATGGAAGCTGCTGTAGTCCTTCCGGAAATGGTTCTTCATCGTCGTATTGGCATGGCTTACCGCGATCCGGTAGAAAC
>Ga0310811_10012515_pt1 | contig 11008 bp, 7 predicted proteins | sample YCmetagenome_FD_207642 | JGI IMG/M metagenome (GOLD analysis project Ga0310811, IMG submission 207642) | Soil microbial communities from experimental microcosm in Duke University, North Carolina, United States - YC | ecosystem: Engineered > Artificial ecosystem > Soil microcosm > Unclassified ...
GCAGCGGCGTTGCGCCAAAAGCTTTTGTCTGGCGGTCGTAGGTCACCATCGACAACGCTGCGCATGCGCGCATGAGTCGAAACGTCGAGGATGGATCCAATGACTCGACGGCTGCGACCTCTTCCGGCGTTGCGATACCGTTATCCAGATGTTCGGCCAGTGAATAGAATGCCGCTGCACGAACCACCTGGGATATGGTAAATCCGACGATCATTTCGAACATATGCGAGTGAGCGTTTGCTTGCGAACCGAAAAATCCTTTCCTGCAAAAGCATTCTTGCGATTCCATAATTTAATCTCCTTTATGGAACGAAATATTGTAGAAAAGAGAGCGCAGCGCCAACTTACCGGTATGCCGATTGATAATTCTAACGACGGCGAAGTTTTGAACGGATACCCGCAGTTCTCGTATGCAGTTTTTTACCAGGTACGAGCGACCATGAATCGCGAGGCTGAATACCACTGGCCGCCGCCATGCACAGAATTTCGACTGCCACAATAGAGGAAGCCTCTATGTCACCAATACAGAATATTTCCGGTCTGGAACATTAAATTCGATCACGGGTCATTGCATTCTGTTTTATAAAAGACCTTTGGTGATATCGTCTATTAGATCTCCTCTGTTGAGAATAGTTATAGATTCCAGCTATATCCCATAGACTTGACGGTCAGCTGACTCCGGCATGACGAATTTTTTCAATTTCAGTACAAACCGCATAAAGCCATGAGTAAATATGGAAAGCTTGTCAGGTTACTTACCCTGTCTATCATGTTTTCTGGCATTACCGTTGCAATATCAACGCAGGCGCAGCCGACAGAAAACGTTAATGCCGCCCAGTCGCGGCTTGACGGGATCATCGCTCGCGGCACGCTGCGCGCCTGTACCACGGGCGACTACAAGCCTTACTCCTATTACGAGAACGGAAAGTTCGAAGGCGTGGACATCGATATGGCCAGGTCTCTTGCAAAATCGCTCGGCGTAAGAGTTGATTTCGTAAAGACTAGCTGGCCCAGGCTAACGAACGACTTTATCGCCATGTGCGATATTGCTGTCGGCGGCGTATCGACCACCCTTGAGAGACAACGGCGTGCGTTCTTTACCGAACCTTATCAGGTTGACGGCAAGACCCCCATCGTCCGATGCGACGATGCGAACAAATACCAGACCATCGAGCAGATCGACCAGCCGTCGACACGCGTGATAGTGAACCCTGGTGGTACCAACGAAGGCTTTGCGAAGAAGTACCTTTCGCGCGCGAATCTTACCGTCTATCCGGACAACGTCACCGTGTTCAGGCAGATTCTTGATCGGAAAGCCGATGTGATGGTTACCGACGCATCCGAGACGCTGCTTCAACAGAAGTTGAACCCGGGGCTTTGCTCAGTACATCCGGACAAACCCTTTCAGTTCGGCGAGAAGGCGTGGATGCTTCCGCGCGGCGATGTTGTGTTCCAGCAGTACGTGAATCAATGGCTGCATCTCGCCCGTGAAAATGGCGAGTACCAGTCTATCTGGGACAAATGGATCAAATGAGCAGCACGAGCCGATGCGGTAGCGGGGGCATCGTCGCTGCAGCGCTATCGAAGCGTTGACGCCCTGGTCAATCACAAACGTCGCAACTCCAGATTTTCATTCCTGACAACCCTCTCAACCAGGAAGTACTCATGCTAAAAGCTGACATCCTGAACATAGGAAGCGCCGAACCGATGCAAGGAGGGACACGGCGTGCATTTATGCTCGGCATGGCGGGAGCAGCACTCGGCGGCACGCTCCTGTCACCATCGGCAGCCGACGCGCGATCAGCCGAGCCGGAGACCGCAGGGGATGACGCATCCGTGCTCATTCCCGCAAGACCGTGGAAGGTCGCCTTCGAAGAGCATTACATGACACCGCACTTCAGTCGCGTCATCCGCGGCGATACCAAGGTCACGGGCGAGACTTCAGTCTACGACCTGCTGCTTGACGTTGGTGCACAGCGCGTCGATACAATGAATAAAGCTGGAATTCAGTACGCGATTCTTTCCCTCAACACGCCAGGAATCCAGGGCGAAAGCGACCCAACTACTGCCGTGCGTGATGCGCAGTTCGCAAACGATGAGCTACGTCACATCGTTGATCAGAATCCCGGCAGATTTGGCGGATTCGCGGCATTACCGATGCAGAACCCTCGAGCTGCAGCAGACGAACTTGAGCGAGCGGTACGCCAGCTGGGATTTCACGCGCCACTAGTCAATAGCTTTTCGAATATAAGCGGCGACGACGGCGTCACGTTCCTCGATGAGCCGCAATACGAACCCTTCTGGGAGCGGTTGCAAGACCTTAATGTGCCTCTCTACCTGCACCCGCGTAACCCTGTGCGCAGTCAACAGTTGATGTTCCGGGACCACCCGGAACTCCTGGCCGCGACGTGGGCGTACCTGGTGGAGACATCAACGCATGCGCTTCGTCTGATCACGAGCGGCCTGTTCGACCGCTTCCCGAATGTGCGCATCTGCCTTGGCCATCTTGGAGAGTCTCTGCCATTCATGGCGTGGCGAATATCGGCCGTCTACGGTCGGCACGCTCATCACGTCAAGCTTCAGAAAGATATCGCCAGCTACCTGAAAACAAATTTTCTTTACACGACTTCCGGGTTCTTTGATACGACCGCGACACGTGAAGTGATGAAGCTGGTGGGCCGCGATCGCGTGTTCTTCTCGACCGACTATCCGTGGATGGACATGGTTCAGGGTGGACGATGGCTCGATACTGCAGCACTGAGCAATGCAGAAAAATGGAAAATCGGCCGTACGAATGCGGTTGAGCTGTTTAATCTGAAACTGGCACCGGTAGCATAAAACTCGAAAGCAACCGAATGGAGCTTAAAATTCACATGAAATCAAATAATTTCCGCGTACGGTCGTTATGTGTCCACGCACGCAGCCGGATTTCGTCGGCTTTGGGCATAACGTCATTGTGTATGTTTCTGGGAATCGGCACGGCATCGGCCCAGGAATATACTCAAACCAACCTGGTCTCAAACGTCGCAGGTGCCAGCCCGATCACCGACAGTCAACTGAGCGGGCCAATCGGTCTGGCGCGCGCCTCAGGCGACGAATGGTGGGTATCGGATTCGACGTCCGGTGTCAGCACGCTCTACATTGGCAACGGCACGAAGCAGAAGCTCGTCGTCACCATTCCGCCAGCGAGCACAACACCGGGAGGTCGATCGGTAATGGGAAGGCCGTCCGGTGTGATCTCCAGCACCAGCACGACCGACTTTCCAGTCGACGGTGCGCCGTCAGCTTTTGTATTCAGCACGCTTGACGGCGCAATCGCTGCATGGAATCCGAACGTTGGGGTGACCTCCGGTTCGACGCCACCGTCAACGCACGCTGAGATCGTCGCAACGGGCGAGCCTGGATCGATCTATACCGCGATCGCCACCGCATTTTTCCAGGGAAGTCGCCGCCTGTTTGCCGCAAACTTTGGCCTTCATCGTATCGACGTCTACGATTCGACGTTTCACCGCGTCACATTGCCTCGCGGTGATGCCGGACCTTATCGTTTTAGCAATGATCGGCTGATCACCGACAATGATCCGTTTGTCGATGTCAGTCTACCGGCGGGCTATTCGCCGTATAACGTTCAGGCAATCGGTAACGATATTGTCGTCGCCTATGCCTTCCACCCGGACAGCAGGAGCATGACTCCGATATCCGGGCCGGGTCTCGGCTATGTCGACGTCTATTCAGCGGACGGTGTCCTTTTACAGCGGCTCGAACATGGTGATTTCATGGATGCGCCCTATGGCATCGCGTTAGCGCCTCTCGACTTCGGGCGCTTCAGCCACGAGCTGCTGGTTGCGCAGACGGGTACCGACAATGGCGAATCGAGCGGTGTGATTGCCGCGTTTGATATCGCGAGCGGGAAGTTCGACGGGATCGTGCGAGACGCTTCCGGCAAGCCACTTGTCATCACCGGCCTGCGCGGCATTGCACCGGGCAATTCGTCGCCGGAAAACTACGACGCGGCGGGAGCGCCCGCTGCCGAGCTTTACTTTACGTCGTCTTCCGTCCAGGGATCGCAGCCCGATGCGCTGTTCGGTTTCCTGACCCCCGTTGCCGCCGATCTGGTCAAGGGCAACGACCAGTAGTGAAACAGAGCTAGACGCGCTAGCGGCGTTCGCACTGTTCTCTGTGCCAACGCCGCTCAGCGGCACGCTCTATCGTATCCGGCCCGGACCGACAGGGAATTTTTCGACACCACGAAGATTGCCACGCTGCTTCCAGATGGGCGGGCTGCGGTCTTCCAGACGAAGTTCCGGCATTCTGGTGAGTATCGCCCGCAATGCAACCGACAATTCGGTATGGGCAAGGCGTGCGCCAAGGCAATAATGAATCCCTCCACCGAACGACAGTTTGCCTGCGTCCGCGCGGCGAATGTCCAGTCGGTCTGGAAAGCTGAAGCGGGCCGGGTCGCGATTGGCACCACCTAGTAGCATGAAGACGATGGTTCCTTCAGAGATATGAAGGTCCCCGACGACGAGGCTTTCCATTGCTACGCGTGAAATCGCCTGCACCGACGTTTCCAGGCGCATGCATTCGTCAACGGCCTTCGGCACGAGTGACAGGTCGGACTTGAGCATCGACAACTGATCGGGGTGGCGACCGAGAGCGACTAACGCGTTGCAGACCATATTCGAAGTCGTTTCGTGTCCCGCAGTAAAAAGTAGCATCGCATTCGAGATAATCTCGTCTTCAGTCAGGACTTCACCGCCTGCCTCGGCACGAATGAGTGCGGAGATAAGATCGTTACCGATCCTGGAACGGCGAGCTTGCACGACGGTGCGAAAATATTCTTGAAGCTGCTGGGTTGCCCGGTTTGCCCGCGCGAGTCCCAACGTCGTCAGCGGGGCGACATCCAAAGCGTCGAGCATTGCGCTAGAGGCTTCGCCTAGCGTCAATCCGTCACCCACAGGCAAATCCAGCAGCCGACAAATGATCTCGATCGGAAACGGCATGGCAAAGTGTTCGACCAGATCTACGTCTGCTTCTCCGACGAAAGTGTCAATAAGCCGGTCGGCGACGTCTTGCGCGAGGCGTTCGATCGGCTCGAGGCCTCTCGCAGTAAACGCCTTGGTCAGCAGCGTCCGTAGACGGGTATGTGCCGGAGGATTCATGCTGGCGAACATCTTGCTGAACGCCTCGAAGACGGGCTCGTGCGTGGCCATCTCACCATAACGCTCCCTGACGGTGGCAATAGGCTGCTTGACCATACGACGATCCAGCAGCAATGCCTCGACCAGGGCGTAGGACGCGGTCAGCGCTAACGTAGGTCCCATATAAACCAGTGGACCCGCTTCGCGCACGCGCTCATAAACGGGATAGGGATTTTCGAAAAATGCGGAGGACGAAAAATCAGAAAGCTTCATGACTTTAACCTCTGTTTCGCATGTAAGGTCAATCAGAAAGGGAACATACTGCCATTCGCGAGGCATTGCTCATTTTATGTCTGGTTCTTCAGGATGCGTGTGACTACGTACGACGTCTATGACACACATGAAGTTATCCGGTTCGTCGCGTGTTGTTATTATTATATTTATTTGCTGATACAACTATCACGACGAGTTGCGAGGCAGGTTATTTCATTAAATTTTATATTATTTTATATGACACAAGGTTTATCGAAGAATGTCAACTAGATAACTCAATCGCTTTAAAAACAAAGCCGACAATACGAATGAGGGAAGAGGCAAAGGCAGGGAAGAGGCAATCACGTCCCCGCACCGGCGAAGACTCATTCGAAACGATGCGTACCTCCGGCAAACCTTAGTCCAACGGAAGGCTGCACTGCGCCTCGCCGAGGGTTTTGCTATCCCGTCTTTCCAGTGCCGACACCCGCACCCCCAACAGACGCAGACGGCGGTCCAGAACGACACGACGCAGGCATTCGGTCGCGGCCCGTCGGATGGCTACCGCGTCGGCGGTCGCTTCAGGGAGTGTCACGTCGCGAGTGACAGTCGTGAAATCGGCGAACCGCAGCTTGATTCCCACGGTCCGGCCAAGGTAGCCCTTTCTGGCCAGATCGTCGCTTACCCGTTGACACAGCGCTGTGAAATGACCGGACAGGGCAGGGCGATCCTGCCGCACATGCAGGTCACGCTCGAAGGTTGTCTCACGGCTCATCGACTTGGGCTCTGAGCTGACCACGACCGGCCGCTCGTCGATGCCGCGCGCGATGCGCAACAGCCACTCGGTGTAATTGCGGCCAAAGGTTTCCTGCAGAAGGCCGGTATCGGCCTGGGCAAGCTGGCCAACGGTGGTGATACCGATCGCTGCGAGCTTTTCGTTAGCCCGCGGGCCGATGCCATTCACCTTGCGCGCGGGCAAGCACCAGATGCGCGACTCGATGTCGTCGAATGTCAGCAGCGTCAAACCGTCAGGCTTGTCCAGTTCGGAGCCGATCTTGGCCAGCAGCTTGTTGGGCGCGACGCATATCGAACAGGTCAGCCCGGTGGCATCGCGCACTGCCGCCTTGATTGCGGCCGCAACTTCTCGTGTGTCGCCGGCGACATCGGTCAGGTCGATGTAGATCTCGTCGATACCGCGATCCTCGATCTGGTCGGTGAAGGCCCGTACAGCAGTCTTGAAAAGTCGCGAGTAGTGACGATACGAGTCAAAGTCCGTTGGCAGCAGATACGCGTCGGGCGCCAACTGCGCAGCCTTCATCATGCCCATCGCCGAATGTACGCCCAACGCCCGCGCTTCATAGGTCGATGTCGTGACGACGCCGCGACCTGCGTATTCGCGCAGTCGCGCGTAGCGACGCGTGCCGTCGGGCAACGATACAGGCGTGGCTTGCTTCCCGCCGCCGATGACCACGGGTTTGCCCCGCAGGTCGGGATAGCGCAGCAGTTCCACCGACGCATAGAACGCGTCCATGTCCAGATGAGCAATGCGTCGCGAACCGGTCATTTTGATTACCGCGGGATGTGTACGTGTCCCGTACGTCTTCCCGCGGGACTGTATAAATATACAGCATTCTAGACGATCGGGCTCGCGTCGTGGCATTTCTTCGAATTGCCCGTTGCAGTTGTGCCAGACGGGCGATGCCATCCGGCGAAAGGGCGATGACCGCGGAGTCCTGCACGGAGCCGACCGGGTGTCGGCACGGGCCGTACGGAATCGCCCGCCCCTGATGCGTCACTTCCCGTTGCCGCTGCCATTCCTGGCCGTCGCTGCGGGCTCTCGCAGGTGGTCGAACAATGCCAGCAGCTTGCTGGGCTCGATCGGCTTGACAAGGTGGTGATCGAAGCCCGCAAGCTTCGATCTGACGAGATCGTCCGCCTGACCGTAGCCGGTGATGGCGATCAGAACGGCATCCGCCAACGCGGGCATCTGCTTCAGGCGACGTGCCACTTCATAGCCGTCCATACCGGGCAGGCCGATATCCAGCAACACGACGTCGGGACGCCGGAGTCGGCATTCGTCGAGGGCACGCTGGCCATCGGGCGCCGTGCTCACGTGATGTCCGCTCAGTTCGAGCAAGATCGCAAGCGAACTGGCGGCATCGCTGTTGTCGTCTACCACCAGAATGTGCAAGCTTTGCTGCCGCGGCGGCTCGTCTTGCACCGGCGGGTCGGTGACCTGCGCCGGCGCGGGCACTACGGGCAACGTTACCGCAATGCGCGCTCCCAGCCCGACACCGTCGCTTTGCGCTTCGACCGTGCCGCCATGCATGTGGACCAGCGATCGAACCACGGACAGGCCGATTCCAAGGCCGCCCTGGGCCCGGTCCAGGGCCCGGTTGGATTGCGAAAAGAGCTCGAAGACGCGCAGCAGCTCGTCAGCATCGATGCCGGTGCCGTTATCCTCGACCGAGACGACGACATGGTCAGCGCCGACAGCGACGCGAATCTCGATGCGGCCGCCGTCGGGGGTATATTTCGCGGCGTTGTCGAGCAGATTACCGAATACCTGAGCCATGCGCGTCGCGTCGGCATGCAGATAAACCGGCCCGTCCGGCAGCTGCACGACCAGCGCGTGCTGTCGCGCACTGATCGCAAGTCTGGCGACGTCGATCGCCGCAGTGAGGATGGATCCCAGTTCGACCGTATCGCGCTTCAGGGTGACCTTGCCGGTCGTGATACGCGACACGTCCAGCAGATCTTCAAGCAGATTGGCAAGGTGCCGGCTTTGACGCTCAATGATTTCGCGCGCCCATTGCACGCCTGCGGGAAGCTCGATCTCCGACAGGCGGATCGCTTCGGCGGCGTTACGGATTGGCGCAAGCGGATTGCGCAGCTCATGGGCGAGCATCGCGAGAAACTCATCCTTCTCGCGCGCGGCGCCCAGCAACTGGGCATTGGCGGCAGCCCGCTCGGCGAGCATGGCGCGCGCCTGATACTGACGCCGTCGGCCCCTGAGCGCGCTGCGCGCGGCACTCACGAGTGCCTCGCCGCTTACTGGCCGTTCTATCAGCATGACGTTGCCGAGCACTTTGAGGCGACGTCCTTCCGCGGTCAGCATGCCTTTCTTGCCGTTGCCCATTAGCAATACAAACGGAAAATCGGACCATGGCGGCTGCGCGCCGAGCCACGCGTCGAGCAGTTGCAGCGCGCGCGAGTCAAGCGCTTCATCTGCGATCAGTGCGCAAGCCGCGCCTTCGTTAAGGGCATTGACGAGGCGACCGGTATCAGCGCATACGGTGCACTCCATCGCATCCCGGGAAAGTACCTGCTCGATCACCTCAGCATCGCGTCCACGCGGTGCGACGATCAGTATCCGCTCTTCCAAGACGCCGCTCCTCAGCGCTGCCGCGCGTTGAGCAGGGTCTCGCCGCCGCGATAGGTCGGCAGGCCGGCAAGCACGCCTTCGAAGTCTTTCAACGGTGGCCCGACGCGCAGGCCACCCGGTTCGATGCGAAACTCGCGAATGGTGCGCTCGTGTTCGCTGGTGCGGCTCTTGAGAACGGCCAGAGCCGACAGCACTTCTCCGGCGCTTTCGAAAAAGCGGAACAGCAGCAGCGCGTCGCTCAGATAGCTGAGGTCGACATCCGAGGCGACGTTGCCGATCAGTCCATGCTGGCCGAACACCATCAGCGTGGTGACGCCTTGCTGGTTCAGGTAGCTCAGCAACTCGTGCATCTGCAGCATCAGATAGCGGTGTCCCGGCATCGCCTGCATGTAGGCGTTCAGGCTGTCGATCACCACCATCGACGCGCCATCCTGTTCGACCGCCTCGCGCACCAGCGTTGCGAACTGGCCCGGCGACATTTCGGCCGGGTCGATCTGCTGAAGGAACAGTTGCCCGCTTTCGATATAGCCGTCGAGTTCCATATCCAGCTGCCTCGATCGCGACATCAGGGTGCCGAGCGTTTCGTCGAACAGCAGATATTTGACGTTCTCGCCGCGCTGCAGCGCGCTCAGCGCGCAACGTATCGCAGTCGTCGTTTTACCCGCACCGGAGGGCCCGACCAGCAGTGTGCTGGTGCCGGGAACGAGGCCTCCGCCGAGCAGTGCGTCGAGCTCCTTGACACCCGTCGATTGTGCGGCGTTGCTGAATTCGCGCCGATGCGCAGCGGCAACCAGACGCGGATAGACCGTGATGCCGCCGGTATCCAGCGTGAAGTCGTGTTTGCCGCCAGCAAACTTGATGCCCCGCATCTTGATCACGCGCAGACGGCGCTGTTCCGTGCCGTACTCCTGCACGCTCTGGTCAAGCTCGATCACACCGTGGGTAATGCTGTGCAACTGCAGGTCGCCAAGTTGCGAGGTCTTGTCGTCGAGCAGCCATACCGTGCATCCCCGCGTCGAGAAGAACTGCTTGAGCGCCAGCACCTGGCGCCGGTACTTGAGCGCATCCTGCGCGAGCAGACGCAACTCCGACAGACTGTCGAACACGATGCGACGCGGATTCAGATCAAGTACCTTGCGCCGCACCTCTTCGACGGTTTCGCCAAGTTCCACCTCGGACGGATGCAGGATCGACTGTCCCTCGGCCGCGCCGAGGCCTTCTTCGCTGACGAGCTCGTGAATAGCGAGGCCCTCCAGCGACCAGCCATGCGATGCCGCCACTGCCTGCAACTCGGCCGCCGTCTCGGACAACGTGATGTAGAGGCCGGGCTCGCCACGCTGCACGCCTTCGAGTAGAAAATGCAGACCCAGCGTAGTTTTTCCTGCGCCGGGTACGCCCTCGATCAGATAAACGCGGTTCTGAATCAGGCCGCCGTTCAGGATCTCGTCGAGTCCGGCAACGCCGGTGGATATCCGCTCTGGCACTTCGGTCACGTCAGGTTCCCCGGTGTCGGTACGCAGCATGATGTGTATCCATGTCAGTATTGATTGACGACTTTTACTGCAATCTCTGTGCCAGATGGCCGGGCGCAGCCACTACGGCAAGTCGGCGCAGGCGTCGATCAATGAATGGGATTACACGGCGGAAAGCCTCGAGACGCGGGAACAACAGGAACGTCGACGTTGCGCTACGCGCCTTCGCGCGATGCGCCTGACCGCATGACGCACAGGATGCCGGAAGAGCGGGGCAGGAGAGAAGCGCGCGTACCTGCCATGGCTCACGGGGCGACAGGAAGCGCGCGCTTGTGACGGGTTGCCGCATAAAAGCGGTGAATGGGACATCGGGGTGCACGATGCGGTCGGCCTGGGCTACAGGCACGCATCAATGCCGAAGATCGAGGACATGCGACGCTTACGCTGAAACCGCCGACATCGCCTTGATCACCTCATCAGTCGAGAGCACCGCATGCGCGAGGAACTGATAGTTGACCATCGCGGCCTTGTACCCATCGCCCCAGACCGGGTGTCTGGGGCCGGCTGTCGCATCCTTGACGACGGCCACCTCGAACCCTTGCTCGATAAGCTCGCGCAGGTGAGACTCCACACACATGTTCGCCAGCATGCCACCGAGAATGATGCCGCTGATGCGCCGCTTTCTGAGCTGAAGAGTCAGATCGTTGGTCTGCGGACCAAAGACCTTGTGTGGACTGACGACAATGGTCTTTCCATCG
>Ga0310811_10012516_pt1 | contig 11007 bp, 9 predicted proteins | sample YCmetagenome_FD_207642 | JGI IMG/M metagenome (GOLD analysis project Ga0310811, IMG submission 207642) | Soil microbial communities from experimental microcosm in Duke University, North Carolina, United States - YC | ecosystem: Engineered > Artificial ecosystem > Soil microcosm > Unclassified ...
CGGCCTGAAAGGCTAATAGCACAATGGGCGGGAATACCCAATATAGTAGCGGGAAGTGGTGCTTCAGCCCGAATACGCCCATCGTGACAAAGCTAACCAACAGCAACAGAGCCCCTGTCTTCAAACGGTTATCCGCGTGCATAAGACTGGTGACTTCGCCAGTCCAGAAGACCACGGCGGACGGCGTGAAAATGGCGAGTCCCAAGGCATCCGAAGCAAATAAGTTGATGACGGTCAATAGTGGAGGCCCGTTCAATGGCCCACCGAGCAGCGCCGCGTCAAGCAGTCCCGATGCGAAGGGCGCGAGCAGGACGCCACCCAACAAAAACCTGACGAGGGGTTTCGGCTGGAGCAGTTCCGCGACTGTAGAAATACGCGGCGCGAACGCGAATGCGATCGCCACTTGCAGGATGCCCGAGGACGAATAAGACAGGGCCGCTCTCAGGTCATGTCCGACTAAAAGGTGTTCCGCAATGTTGCCGAGCGCCCCGCCGGCGAGCACCCAATATCGCTGCCGGGGCAACGCGACCATCATCTGCGCGAGCAAGACCGCATTGGGTATCCAAATCGCGGAGATGTCGCCGGCCATGGTCTTGAGTGCCCCGCTGGCCAGGCAAGCGAGCATCATCACGACCCCAGCAAGCAGTGCGGACCGAAGGTTTTGGTGCCACCGAGACGAACCGAATACGTCGACCAACGCTCGCAATTCCGGAATTTGTCCTTCGGCTGACTTCCCCATTGGTTCGCCCTTGTTTTTTTGGTTTGCGGTATGTGACGTCAAGTTGCCGTGGCGCCTCGGCACGACCGTCAGTTGCGGCCGACTGCTGCCTGACCTGGATGATGGGCAACAGGCCTAGCATGGCATTCGCCGTCCGATAATCGAGATCGCCGACGATGATGGCGCGCGACGCGCCAAGGAAGTCGGCGAAATATTTTTTTATTTTAACCACCCCCGCGATTGTGCCTGGTACATAGGCCGGATACCCACTCGGCAATCTACGTGAAAATGATTGTCTAGTTAAGTTAATTGAATATATTTAAAACAATATAAACCAATTTTTATTGGCAAGCAAGGTTTGAGCTTAATTTTTCATGTGATTCGCGCACTGTAATGCAATGCATGGCGCTGAAAGGTTTATGTCAACGGCGGCCCCGTTAGGCCGGAATCCGGTCCGCAACCTGCACGGCAACGCGTGCGCTCCCTCGGCAGTCGTGGCAACCCTAGCTTTCGCTTCGCCTCGACCTTGCACCATGCTTCCCTGCGCGGACGTTGCGTTGCAGCCTCGCCGTGTCCGGAAACGTAGCCGCTGCGCCGATTTGCGGGTCCGAGCGTCCGAGGCCTCCTGTGTCGCGCCACGTGGGCGCGTTCTGCACTCCCGCAACGGACATGGTTGGCCTGATAAGTTCTCGACATGGCGTTATTCCGCCTCTGGAAGTGCAACCGTTTCGCGGGTAATTTTTCCATAATCTCACGGGTAGAGAGCGGCGGACACGATCAGGGTTTTATCAGAGGGGTATCGGCATGGGTCGTATCATCATCATTGGCAGTGGACTGGGTGGATATACGCTTGCGACAGAGTATCGAAAGCGCGACCCGGAAACGGAGATTATGCTCATTACGCAGGATGACGGACAGAGTTATTCGAAACCGTTGCTGTCCAATGCGTTCTCGCAAAAAAAGAATCTTGAGCAACTGGCGATGGGCTCGCCGGAGGTCATGGCCAAGCGTATTGGCCTGACGTTATTGAATAGGACGGCGGTTTCGCATGTCGACGTGCAGGCGAAAACCATCGACACCTCGTCGGGGCGTTACGATTATGGATCTCTGATCCTGGCCCTCGGCGCGGAGCCTGTGCGGATTCCCGTTTTGGGCACCGGCGCCGACGCCATTTTGGCGGTCAACGATCTACAGGACTACTTGCGCTTTCGGGCTGCGATCGAGGGTGCCCGCCGTGTCCTCATCATGGGTGCGGGACTGATCGGATGCGAGTTTGCCAATGATCTGCTGCATGCGGGAATTTCTCCGATTGTGGTCGATCCCAATACGCATCCGCTTTTTGGGCTTGTGCCCCAGCCGATAGCCGTCACGCTGCAAACCGGACTGGAGGCAGCGGGCGTTCAGTGGCAACTTGGCACGAAAGTGACTTCGGTTGACAAGATGGAGTCGTCGGGCTATCTCGCAACGCTGGACAACGGCACGGCGCTCGAAGCCGATGTAGTCCTGTCCGCCGTGGGTCTTCGGCCTCGCATCGAGTTGGCAGCCGCGGCCGGCATCGCGGTCAAACGGGGCATTTTGGTCGATGAATTCGGCCGGACCAGCCATCCGCATATCTATGCGTTGGGGGACTGCGCCGAGTACGCGCAAGGACTGTTGCCGTTCGTGCGCCCTGTCTTACTTGCGGCGCAAAGCATGGCGGCAACGCTTACGGGTGCGCCGACGCGGATCAAATTTCCGGCGATGCCCGTTGGGGTGAAGACGCCCGCCTGTCCGGTATCGGTTCAGCGACCCCCATCCGGGCACAGTGGGGATTGGGTCAGCGAGCCACACCCCGACGGCGTTCGGCTCGTTTTTCAGGATGACAATGGAGCGATGAAGGGTTTCGCGGTCAGTGGGCGTGGCGCGTCCGTGCATGCTGCCGCGTTGGTGAAACGGTTAGGAGAGTATGTACAATGAAGACTTGGGAATGCATCATTTGTGGTTTCATCTATGACGAATCCAAGGGCCTGCCTGAGGACGGCATTGCGCCCGGCACCCCGTGGGAGAGGGTCCCCGAGGACTGGGCCTGTCCGGAATGCGGCGTGAGCAAAGCGGACTTTTCGATGGTCGAACTGTCAACTGGGGGTTGATCGGCGCAGCCGGCCGACGCCGAATCTCGGTACAATCCTAATTCGCTCTGCTCGCGGGGGCGAATAACGACTTTCTCGCCGGCCTTGTCTGCCTCCCGTCAAGATCGGCTTGCGTGTCGGAGGACTGCGGAAATGGACACTGTGCTTAATGCGCTTCTAGCACTGGCTGAGCTGTGGCGCATGCTTACCTCGATAATCTGATCGAAGCGTACACCCCGTTGCAGCGCGTGATGTCTTCGGAATCCTATGTTACGGAAGCGTTCAAGGGCCTGGGCGCGTATCAGCGCTCGGGCTTCTTGTAAGCCGGACTCGGTGCTTTCCACACGTCGAGATTCTCGGCGTCGCGGTCGAGCGCAGCCCCCCACTTGAGCGGCTCGTCCTGGTCGAAGCGCTTGGCCAGTTGCCACGCGATCTGCGCGCGCGCCAGTTGCACGCCCATATAAAAGGCATGGCTGCCGTCGTCGTCGAGCTTCAGGCCCGGGTAGAGCGCGAAGGGATCGATGCCGATCTGATGGCCATCGCGGTTATAGACGTGGATGCCTTCCTCGGCGACCTGCACGCGGAAATTCGGGTCGCGGATCGCGCGAGCGACTTCATCGATCTCGTCCGCGCCGTACGGGAACGGGCGCTTGTCGTGCACCTGGGCGAGATCGCCGGTCATGCCCTTAGGCAGGGTTTGCGTCTGGCGCGCGGCGAACATCACGCGGCGCGCGATATCCGCTTCCTTCACGGCGCGCCGCGCGTGACGACTGACCGAGGTCGTCAGCATCGCGCGCACCCCGAGTTCGGCGGCCATCCCGACCAGCACGGCGTTGACGCCACTGGTATCCGCCTCGGTCAACTCGGTTACGTTGCCGATCCCCATCATGATCGCGACTTCCGGGTAGCGCTCGCGCAGCCGCACATAGCGTGCGATCGACGTGGCCAGCCCGAATGGCAGCGGATCAAGTATCGCATCGGCCAGGAAAGGGCGGTCGCGCTCACGCATCGCATCGATCGCAGCATCGAGCGACGCGACATCGCTGGGCTCGCGCGGGATCAGGATCGGCGTCGCATCGACCTGGTCCGCGATCCACAGGGTATCGATGTTCAGGCTCATCAGGTAGTCGGCGCCGGCCTTGCCGCCGCACAACAGGTCTTCGGTGCGCATCGAATCGACACTCACCCGGTAGCCGCGCTCCTTCAGTGCGCGTACCGCATCGCCGAGGTGATCGAACGGTGTGTCCGGCAGGCAGCCGACATCGATTACGTCCGCGCCCTGGGCGGCGTACCATGCCGCGCGCTCGCAGATCGCGTCGATGGTTTGATGCGGCGCATCGACGATTTCCGCAAAGATCTCGATGTCGTAGCGAGACAGATCGTGCGCCTGCGCCGCCTGCCCGAAGTATTGCGGCAGGTCCTTGACCTCATCGGGCCCGCGCTCGACCGGCACGCCGTAGTGTGTGCTTAGCGCGGCCAAGTCGCCCCGGCAGCGGCCCGGCACAATCATGCGTTGCGCCTGCAGCGGCAAGGGTACGCGCCGGCGAATCAAGTCGGCGGTCATCAGCCCGGCGACCTGCAAGCCGATCTCACGCACTTCCCACTCGAATGGCGTCGGCGCCATGGCTTCGAGCACGCGAATCAGGCTTTTTTCAGCCAGCCGGCCAGTGAGGAAGACGATGTGTTCCATTCAGGGCCAGCGGCCTCAATGCTCCGACGACACGCTGCCAGGCTTGCTGTCGACATGCGACAGCGGCACATGCAGCCGGTGCATTTTGCGATACAGCGTGTTGCGGCTGATGCCGAGCACCTTCGCGACATGGCTGACGTTCCAGCGATAGCGATCGAGCAGTGCCAGCACGGTTTCGCGTTCATTGAGCTGGATCGCGTTCAGCAGGTGCAGGTCCGCTTGCGCCCCATCGCGGCTCGGCTCGGGCGCCAGGCCGCGCAGCAGGGCGCTGTCGCCGGGCTGTTGCGTGATGTCGGGTGGCAGATGCGCACAGGTAATCTGCGGGCCGTCGCATAGTGCGACCGCCATCTGCAGCACGTGACGCAACTGGCGGATGTTGCCCGGCCACGCGTGATTCAGCAGCGCCTGCTGGGCTTTCTCGGACAGTGTCGGCGGATGCTCGGTTTCTTTCTCGAGCAGATGCCGGATCAGCTCCAACTTATCGGCGCGCTCACGCAACGGCAACAGGTATAGCTCGATGCCGTTGAGCCGGTAGTAGAGGTCCTCGCGAAATTGTTCGGTCTTGACCAACTCGGGCAGGTTGCGGTGGCTCGCGCTGATCAGTTGGAAATCGACCTTGACCGTCGCTTCGGACCCTAGCGGCGTCACCTCGTGCTCTTCCAGCACGCGCAGCAGTCGCGCTTGCAACGCCAGGGGCATGTCGCCGATCTCGTCGAGAAATAGGGTGCCGCCGTTGGCCTGCACGATGCGCCCGCGTCGGCCTTCACGCTGCGCACCGGTGAAAGCGCCGCCGCGGTAGCCGAATAGTTCGCTTTCGATCAAGCTCTCGGGAAGCGAGGCGCAATTCACCGCGACGAACGGCCCGTTGAAATGCGGGCTGATGCTGTGCAACGCGTTCGCGAACACGTCCTTGCCGGTGCCTGTTTCACCGTGCAGCAGGATCGGGATCTTGCGATCGATTAGTCGCGCCGCGAGTTGGATCTGCGATGCCATTCTCGGGTCGCCGAATTCCAGATGGGTGATCTTGTCGAGCCGGCCGGCGGCCGCGCTAGACGGCGTCGCGGCCGGCAGCGGCACGCCTGGGCCATACCCCGTCAGCGCGGGCGCAGCAGGCGCTGCATGCCGGCCCGGGCTCTCCGCGCCCTGGCGTGGCTTTTGCGCGACCACGAAGAAGCGGTTGGTCGCGTTCGCGCTGTAAATCGTTACCGGATGGAACGAACCCTTGATGCTGCGCATCAACATATCGTCCAGCGATGCATTGAAGGCTTCGCTGATATGCTTGCCGCGCAACTCCGCCAGCGAGCGGAAGCCCAGTTGGAACAGCGCGCTGCGGTTCGCGGCGAGCACGGTGCCGTCGTCGCCGACCGCCAGCTTGCCGCCGTGCAGCGTCGTGACGAACTCGGGCCGGCTGTGGAAGTGGATCATGTGCGCATGCCGAAAACGCGCATCGAGCAATTGGTTCTCGATCATTTGCCGCGACATGCCAACCAGCACCAGCGAATGCTGTTGCAACAGCTTCGAACGACTCGTGACGTCCAGCACCCCGGCGATTTCGCCGCGATCGTCGAAGATCGGCGCCGCGGAGCACGTCAGCGACGTGTACTTCGGATAAAAGTGCTCCCACTGCCGCACCGCAACCGAGTCGCGCTCGAACAGACAGGTGCCCATCCCGTTGGTGCCGGCTTCGCGTTCGCTCCATACCGCGCCGACACGAAAGCCGTCTTCACTGACCGCGCGGGCAAACGCCACCGATGCCACTTGATGAATGATCACGCCTTCGTTATCGGTCAATACGACCGATAGCTCGGGATCGGCGAGCTGCTGATAGAGACTCGTCATTTCGAGCTTGGCGCAGGCGATCAGGTCGCTGAGCTGGTTGCGCCGTTCCGTCAGTTCGGCCTGCGTCAGCACGGGCGGGGCAGTGAAGCGTTCCGGGTCGAGCCGGTACTCGTTGACACAGCGCGCCCAAGACTGCGCGACGGACGGACTGGTTTCGCGCAGTGAGGTCTGCCGGTTGATTACGCTGAAGATCTCATGGGCGTGGCGTGCCGTTTCCGCGAGCGATGACATGCAGGTTGTCTCCTGGACGGTCCTCTACTGCATCGTCGGGCGACACAGTCGGTACCCTTTTTGAAAGGCGCGGTGATGCAGCCTCAAAGTTGCAAAATCCCTCATCCTGTCCCAATTGTGCCGCCTATTCGATGGCGGTTCAATCTAAGGCATTTACCGATCGGATTTTTTATTCAAGCCGAGGTTCCGATTGACAGCATTTGTCCCTTCGGAGGGCGAATTTTCATTTCATTATCATTACAGCGCGCGCTGCATTGAGTCGTCCAATGCAATCGTGTGCGCCCGATTCTTGCTTTTCTTATCCGGCGATCGGCCCCGGCCGGTTTGGCTAGATGGCAAATCGCCTCTTCGTTGCAGTGCAGCGCAAACCGTCGCGGTTTCTACACCCATTACATGAGTCGCGGGAGAAAAATATGATGCGCGCCACGCTAGTCAAGAACTTTTCGTTGCACGCCGAAGCGATGCAACCTTCGCCGGACGCCGAGGCCGGCACTCGCGCTAGTGCGCCGCAACAGATGGATGTCATATTCATCGAGGGCTTTCGCGGTCTGACCGTGATCGGCATCGACCACGACGAACAGCATGAACCCCAAGCGGTGCGGCTCGATCTCGCGATCGGCGTGCCGCGTCTGCACGCGTGCCGCACGGACCGGATCGAGGATACGATTGATTACGCAGCGGTGCACGCTGCATTGCATCATTTGCTGCGCACCCACGGCAGGCAGCTGCTCGAAGCGCTCGCCGAGGCCATCGCGCAACTGGCGATCGTCGAGTTCGGTGCGCATTGGGTACGTGTGTCGCTGGCGAAGCCGGCGAAGTTCGATGATGTCGCGGCGGTTGGCGTGACCATCGAACGGTTTCGGGAGGCGCGTGCGCCAGGCCACGCATCGCGGATCATCGAGTTGATCGGCGCAGGGTCGGTGCCGGGCTGAAACTACCGCGCGGCGCACTGTTGCGCCGTTAGTCGGACCATGTGAGCACCCGTGCCGGTGTCGGACTGAACCTATGTTGCCACAGGCTCTCAGCTGTACGGCCCCTTGCCGGTGAGCCCACACTCTTTAGACGCACTGGCCTGCAGCGCACGGAATTTTTTGGTCTTTTCTTTCGCCTGATCAACGCGAAATTCCGCGCCGCCTTCGCCGCCGAGCGTCGCGTACTTCGAGAATGTGGATTGTTCCACGAATTCATCGTAGGGTAGCACCGCGGCAATTTTGTCGATGACGCAAGAGCATTTGTAGAGATTGACGAAATCGTTGCCGTGTTCCTGGATGCAAAGGGTGACATATTCGACGCGCCCGGCGGTCGGGTAATCGTGTGCCGGGGGCGCGGCGCCCTGAGCCTCGGCGGCGCCCGCAGCCGCCGCCAAGGCGATCGAAGCACTTATCAACGCGATTTGACTGCCGGTCATGTGAATCCTTTTGGTATGAGAAATGACGCCCGGCATGCAGCGCAACGCGCCGGCGCCCGCTGCCGGCATGCTGCGTTGCAGACCGCCTGATACGTTAATTCGGCGCGAAAGGATGGGCCACCGTGGCCTTCTTGGCCACTACCTCTTGCGCGCTCGGTTCGCCGTTCACCGCGCGCTTGATGGCTTCGCGCGTCGCTTCATAGTTGTACTGCTGGATTTTCTTGTCGTCGTCCGCCTCCCAGTGGATGAACACGCCGACGCAGACGAACACGTCGTCCGCTTCCTCCGCCGGGATCGTGCCGTCCTCGACGCTGTCCGCCACGGCGAGCGCTACGGCATGCTGCGCCGGGCCAAACATTTGCACCGCCTGTTTGGCGCCCTTGATCGTCACCTTGTTGAACAGCATCGTGTTCGGCCGGGTGATGAGATTGGGCGCGACCACCGCCAGTAGCGACGTGAAGCCTTCCTTATTGTTGGTTAGCGCGTGGCAGAACGCGCTTTCGACCGCCGAGCCACGTGGCCCGATCAGCAAATCGATGTGAGCGACTTCGTTGCCGTCACCGATGAGCGATTCTCCTACCATGACGCGATTGATTTTAGCCATGCGTGTTCTCCGATCACGAAATGTTGTCCTGCCGCCGTGCGCCCGATTTCACTAAGCGGCGAAGCGCGCCAGCGCTCGCGCCGTGCAACCGACACGTCGGTCAGGTGTTTGACGAACCCCGCCAGACGACCGCAATTAACACTTTTCATGCCAATCAGTTTTCCGAACCGAACGGCGGCGCGCTCGGTCGGCATCTCGCAGCCAGCGTTGCGGATCGATGCAAGCGGCGACGAATAACGCCGCCACGGTCAGATCCGCGCTGGTACCGGGATTGATCGCACGCGCCTTGAGCCGACGATCCCATCGTTCGATCAGCGAGGCCTGGCCCGAGACATCGTCGGCCCGCACGCGCGTATCACCTAAGTGCTGCAGCCGGCGATGCAAGGCGGCGGCTTGACGGGTGACACTGTGCGCCACCGCCGCACCGTGCTTGCGCACAATGTGCGAGTCCGGATATCGCGCGAGGAATGTTAGAAAGACGTCGAGCGTGAGCGCATGGCGCGATATCCGAGCATCTTGCAGTCCGGTAACGCCGATCTCGAACAGGTCCTGATAAGCGTTCGCATACTGCCGCGCTATCAGATCACGCTCAGCCGCGAGCGCCATCGCAGCGCGCAGCCCGATCGATGGCGCCTTATGCACGGATTGCCGCTCGACTTCGCCCAGACCGCCCGGATTGGCCAGCGCGATGCCGCGATAAGCGGATGCCGCGTCATCGACGTCCAGCGCGGCCAGCACATGTTCGAGCGCGCCGCGCCAGGCGTCGGGCGTCGGCGCGCAAGGCAGGCGTTCCAGCGCGGTCGCAAGCGGTGCGACCAACAGCACGATGCCGAGATTCGTATTGCAGCCGGCGGCGTCGCGCGTGCGTGCCACCGCGTTTAAAATTCGCGTGCCGACCCGGGCGCCGGGTTCGAACAGTGCGTCCGCCGCCGCGTGCGCGCTGTCGATGAACTGCCGTGCGACCATGCCGTGTCCGGCGCTGTATAGGCTCACATTGCCGGGCTTCGCAACCTCGATGTCGAGCCGACATGCCAGCAGGAATGCGGCGCGAGGACCGGCGCCGGGATCAAGCGGCATCATGGCGCCTTGTCAACGACATCGCGGCGGCGTCGAGCGCCGTGGCGCACGGCGAGGCGGCGCCGGCGCGCTCCGAGGCCGCGGCGTGGCCCGGCGCGGCCACGTTGGATGACGATGGCGAGGCGGCATTGACGCATTGCAAAGCAGCGTTGTCGGCCAACTTGCGCGACAGCAGATCGTCGACCAGCAGTGCGGCGATATCGATATCGGTCACGGATTGCAGCCCGCGCCACGCGGCCACGCCATTGACTTCGAGCACCCAGGCGCGCGCGTCCTCGCACGGGTCGGGGATCAGGTCGACGCCCGCGTAGTCCAGGCCCAGCGCGGCGGCGGCGCGCACCGCCAGCTCGGCCAGATGCGCCTCCAGCGCGGCCGGCTCGCAGCGCGCGCCGCGTGCGACGTTGTGCACCCAGCCCTTGCCGCCGATCCTGCGCATCGCCGCGACCGCGCGCCCGCCTATCACCAGCACACGCCAGTCGAACCCGAGTTGGCCGGGTCGGTGCGGCACGAAGCGCTGCAAATACGCTACTTGGTCATAGGTCGAAAGTTTCGGCAACGGCGCTACCGAGCCCGGTTGCCCGCGCGTCGAGATGCCGGCGCCGAAGCGGCGCAGCCCGTTGCCCTGCGAGCCGAACAGCGGCTTGAGCACGACTTGCCGGCCCGCAGCGGCTTCGCGAACCACCACGCGCTGCGCGCTCGCTGCCGATTCCCCAACCCAGGTCGGGGGCGTCGGCACGCCGTGCAGGTTCAGCAGGAAGCTGGTCATCGATTTGTCGACGCTGCGCTCGATCGCGCGCGCATCGTTGTAGACCGGTACCCCGAGTTCGCGCAATGCGTGCAGCACGCCGAGCCGCATGGTGACTTGCTCGAAGGTGCCGCCTGCGATGCCGCGCACGAGAACCGCATCGGGCAAGGCACGACCGAAGCCGGGAATCGCCAGCCCGTGCGGCTGCCAAGTGGAGTCGAAGCGGCAGGCGGCAAGATCCACGCAGCGGGCTTCGATGCCACGCGCGCGGCACGCTTTCTTCAGGCGGCCGGTGTGCCAGCCGGTTTCGTCGGTCATGATGGCCCAACGCATTGTCATGATGCTAACCACGCGTTGTGCAGAAGTTCCGTGTTGACGCCTCCGGCGTGGTACGTGCGTCCGCTTGCAAGGCTGCTGACCCAGACTTCCGCCGGCGCAAACAGCGCGGGGTCGATCTGATAGAAATCGTAGTTGAACGAAGCGAAGATCTCGGCGAACGGACGGCCGTAATCGCGCGCGTTCGCGCACGGCAGGTCAGTCGCTAGCCGCTGCGCCGCCGCATCGTCGCCGCGCACCGTCAGGTGCAC
>Ga0310811_10012517_pt1 | contig 11007 bp, 9 predicted proteins | sample YCmetagenome_FD_207642 | JGI IMG/M metagenome (GOLD analysis project Ga0310811, IMG submission 207642) | Soil microbial communities from experimental microcosm in Duke University, North Carolina, United States - YC | ecosystem: Engineered > Artificial ecosystem > Soil microcosm > Unclassified ...
GACAAGCCCGGCCATGACGGACAACCCAAGCTGAGACGATGACCGCAATCCTCACCAACCTGTTCGATGGCGTTGCCTACGGCATGCTGCTGTTCGTGCTCGCCTGCGGGCTTGCGGTGACGCTCGGCCTGATGAACTTCGTCAACCTCGCCCACGGCGCCTTCGCCATGGCCGGCGGCTATGTCTGTATGGTGCTGGTCAACCGGATGGGCTGGCCGTTCTTCGCCGCGCTGCCGCTCGCCTTCGTCTCCTCGGCGGCGATCGGCATCGCGCTCGAGCGTACGCTCTACCGCCACCTCTATGCGCGTAGCCATCTCGACCAGGTGCTGTTCACCATTGGTCTTACGTTTATGTCGGTCGCGGCCGTCGACTACATCCAGGGCTCCTCGCGCGTCTTCATCAATTTGCCGGCCGCGCTGCAGGGGCAGTTCGACGTGTTCGGTGTCGGCATCGGCCGCTACCGGCTGATGATCATCGTGATCTGCGGCCTGCTCACCATCGGCCTGCAGATGGTGCTGGCCAAGACCCGGTTCGGCAGTCGGCTGCGCGCCGCGGTCGATGATCCCCGCGCCGCGAGCGGCCTCGGCATCAACGTGCCACAGGTGTTCGCCTTCACTTTTGCTTTCGGCTGCGGGCTCGCCGGTCTCGGCGGCGCGCTCAGCGCCGAGATCCTCGGCCTCGATCCGTATTTCCCGCTGAAATTCATGATCTACTTCCTGATCGTGGTGACTGTCGGCGGCTCCTCCTCGATAACAGGTCCGTTCCTGGCCTCGCTCCTGCTCGGCATCGGCGACGTCGCCGGCAAATATTACGTGCCGAAGATGGGACCCTTCGTGATCTACACCATGATGATCGTGATCCTGATCTGGCGCCCGAACGGCCTGTTCGGCCGCACGGCCGCGCGTTGAGTTTGCCGATGACCGCTTCTTCCGACGTCGGGTATCACGCCCAGCGCCAGGCGCGCTGGCACTACGGCGAAGTCGCCTTCTGGCTCATCGTGCTGGGCTGCGGCTTCCTGTTTCCCTCGCGCTATCTGATCATGACCGACATCCTGCGCCTGGCGCTGTTCACGATGTCGCTCGATCTCATCCTCGGCTATGCCGGCATCGTCTCGCTCGGCCATGCCGCCTTCTTCGGCGTCGGCGCCTATGCCGCGGGGCTGCTTGCGCTTCACGGCATCATCACGGAGCCGGTGCTGGCGCTGATCGTGGCGGGCCTCGCCGCGATGGTGCTGGGCTTTGCCACCAGCTTCCTGGTGATCCGCGGCGTCGATCTCACCCGCCTGATGGTCACGCTCGGCATCGCGCTGCTGCTGGAAGCGCTCGCCGAACGCTTCTCCAACATCACCGGCGGCACCGATGGCCTGCAGGGCATCGAGATGCAGCCGATCTTCGGCGAGATCCCGTTCGACATGTTCGGCAAGACCGGCTTCTTCTATTCGCTGGCCGTGCTGTTCCTGCTGTTCCTGTTCGCCCGCCGCGTGGTGCATTCGCCGTTCGGGCTGTCGCTGCGCGCGATCAAGAACAATCCGCTGCGCGCCGCCGCGATCGGCATCCCCGTCAATCGCCGCCTGATCGCGATCTACACGCTGGCGGCGTTCTATGCCGGCATCGCCGGCGCGCTGTTCACCCAGACCACGGCGATCGCCTCGCTCGACGTGTTCGCTTTCGAGCGATCGGCCGATCTGATGCTGGTGCTCGTGATCGGCGGCACCGGCTATCTCTATGGCGGGCTGATCGGCGCGGTGATCTTCCGCATGCTGCAGGAATTCTTCTCCACGATCACCCCGCAATACTGGCAGTTCTGGATCGGCCTCGTGCTGGTCGTGATCGTGCTTGTCGGCCGCCAGCGCCTGCACCGCTGGGTGCTGTATGTGCCCAACCTGGTCATCAAGCAGGTGATGGGACGCAAGGCCGTCGTCGCCGTGCCGGAGAGCGACGCATGACCATCGCGCTCGAAACCCGGAATCTCGAAAAGACCTTTGGCGGTCTGCGTGTCACCCGCGACCTGTCGCTGAAAATCGAGCAGGGCGCCCGCCATGCGTTGATCGGCCCCAATGGCGCCGGCAAGACCACCGTCATCAACCAGCTCACCGGCGTGCTGAAGCCGAACTCGGGCCGCATCCTGCTCGAGGGGCAGGACATCACCGACCTGCCCGTGCACAAGCGCGTGCTGCGCGGCCTGTCGCGGACCTTCCAGATCAACCAGCTCTATCCTGATCTCACCCCGCTCGAGACCATCGGCCTCGCCGTCTCCGAGCGCCTCGGCCATGGCGGCGACTGGTGGCGGCGGATGGGCACGCGCAGCGACGTCAACGGCGAGATCGCCGATCTTCTCACCCGCTTCCACCTGCTCGACGTCATGAACGAAGAGACCGTGACGCTGCCTTACGGCAAGCAGCGCCTGCTCGAGATCGCGGTCGCGATCGCCGCCAAGCCGCGCGTGCTGCTGCTCGACGAGCCCGCCGCCGGCGTGCCCGAGAGCGAGCGCCATGACATTCTCGCCGTCGTCGGCAGCCTGCCGCGCGACGTCACGGTGCTGCTGATCGAGCACGACATGGACCTCGTGTTCTCCTTTGCCGACCGCATCTCGGTGCTGGTCTCCGGCGCGCTGCTGACCGAGGGCCCGCCCGAGCAGGTCGCGCGCGATCCGCAAGTGAAGGCGGTCTATCTCGGCGAGGAGGCGGTCAATGTCTGACCTGCTCGCGATCGATGCCCTTCGTGCCGGCTATGGCGAGGCCGTGGTGCTGCCGAAGATGAGCCTCCGCCTCGCCGAGGGCCAGGTGCTGGCTCTGCTCGGCCGCAACGGCACCGGCAAGACCACGCTGATTAACTCCATTGTCGGCGTGACCCGCCGCTTTTCCGGCACCGTCGCGCTCGCCGGCACGGACGTCACGGCGCTTCGGCCCGACCAGCGGGCCCGCGCCGGCATCGGCTGGGTGCCGCAGGAGCGCAACATCTTCCGCTCGCTGACGGTCGAGGAGAACATGACCGCGGTGGCCCAGCCCGGCCCCTGGACGGTCGAGAAGGTCTACGAGATGTTTCCGCGGCTGAAGGAGCGGCGGACCAATTTCGGCAACCAGCTCTCTGGCGGCGAGCAGCAGATGCTGGCGATCGGCCGAGCGCTGACCCTCAATCCCAAGGTCCTGCTGCTGGACGAGCCGACCGAGGGCCTGGCTCCCATCATCGTCGAGGAGCTGCTCAAGGCGATCGGGACCATTACCCGGGCAGGCGGCATCTGCTCCATCATCGTCGAGCAGAATGCCCAAAAGATTCTGGGGCTTGCCGACCGCGTTGTGATATTGGAGCGCGGAACGATCGTCCACGACGCCCCGAGCGCCGCGCTGAAGGCCGACCCGTCGGTCCTGGAGCGCCACCTCGGGGTCGCAGGGGCGGCCGGCCACTAAAAAACTTTCGGGAGTTAAGAATGCAGCGAACCAAAGCCCCCTTCCGCGCAGACGAGGTCGGCAGCCTCCTGCGCCCCGCCAAGATCAAGGAAGCCCGCGCAAAGCTGGAGAAGGGCGAGATCTCCGCCGACGATCTGCGCAAGATCGAGGACATGGAGATCGAGAAGGTCGTGCACAAGCAGGCCGCGATCGGGCTCAAGCTCGCCACCGACGGCGAATTCCGCCGCTCCTGGTGGCATTTCGACTTCCTGGCCAAGCTGACCGGCTGCGAGCTGTTCCACCCCGACACCGGCATCCAGTTCACGGGCGTGCAGACCCGTCACGACGCGGTCCGCGTGATCGGCAAGCTCGATTTCCCCAACGACCACCCGATGCTGGACCACTTCCGCTTCCTGAAGAAGGTCGCCGACCAGGCCCACGTCACCGCCAAGATGACGATCCCGTCGCCGGCCGTGCTGCACTTCCGCGGCGGCCGCAAGTCGATCTCCAAGGATGTCTATCCCGATCTCGAAGCCTTCTACGAGGACCTCGGCAAGACCTACCGCAAGGCGGTGAAGGCGTTCTACGACGCCGGCTGCCGCTATCTCCAATTCGACGACACCGTCTGGGCCTATCTCTGCTCGCCGGACGAATTGCAGAAGGCGCGCGAGCGCGGCGACAATCCGGACGGCCTGCAGCAGATCTATGCCCGCATCATCAACTACGCGCTGGCCGAGAAGCCCGCCGACATGGTGGTGACGACGCATGTCTGTCGCGGCAATTTCCGCTCGACCTGGATCTCCTCCGGCGGTTACGAGCCGGTGGCCGAGACCCTGCTCGCCGGCACCAATTACGACGGCTATTTCCTGGAATACGACAGCGACCGCGCCGGCGGCTTCGAGCCGCTGCGTTTCCTGCCCAAGGGCAACAAGGTCGTCGTGGTCGGCGTCATCACCTCGAAGTTCGGTGAGCTCGAGAAGAAGGAAGACATCAAGCGCCGCCTGGAAGAGGCCGCCAAGTTCGCGCCGCTGGAGCAGCTCGCGCTGTCCCCGCAATGCGGCTTCGCCTCGACCGAGGAAGGCAACATCCTTTCCGAGGACGAGCAGTGGAACAAGCTCGGCCTCGCGGTCGAGATCGCCAAGGAAACGTGGGGCCAGTAGGCTTCACGAACTCCGCCGTCATGCCCCGCCTAGTGCGCAATTGCGCACGGGGGCGGGGAATCCAGTACGCCGCGGCTTCGCGGTGAACCACTGACCTCTCGGAATACTGGATCGCCCGGTCAAGCCGGGCGACGGCATATGCGCAAAAGTTTTACTTCTCCGCCAGATAGACCTCGCCCAGCAACGACGAGTTCGACCACGGCACCTGCTTGTTCTTCGTGGACGAGACCACCTCCGCCCGGACGCGCGTGAGCATCTGCTGCACCTCGAGGCCCGGCGTGCCGATATGGCGGGACAGCGCGGCCGAGAACGGCGAGTTGGCGCCTTCGCCGTCGAGCGCGACCTGACCGGGCGCGGTGGCGAAAGCGATCAGCGTGCCGGCGCCAAGCGTTGCGCCGGTGCCGAGGCTGGTTGGCGCTGCAAGGCCCGAGGCACCCTCGATGGCGCGATTGGTGGCGGTGCTCGCGACCTGCTGCGCCATCGGATTGTTGCGACAGGCGTCGAAGATCAGAATGTTGGTGCGGACCTGGTCGTCGAGCCCGGCCATGATCGTGTCCATGTCGATCATCGCCTCCGTCATGCCGGACCCCGGCTTGAGCTCGACGTCGACGGGAATGAGATAGTTGCGCCCGTCCACCTGCACGCCGTGGCCGGCGTAATACACCATCGCGACCTGCGCCCGCGCCGCCGCGCGCAGGAAGTCCCGCGTCATCTTCTGCATCGCGGCGCGATCGAGGTCGACGCCCTCCGACACGGTGAAGCCGATGTCGCGCAGGCTTTTCGCGACCGCGCGCGCATCGTTGGCCGGGTTGGGCAGCGCCTTCACATGCGCATAGGCGCCGTTGCCGATGATCAGCGCCATGCGCGTGCCGCGAACGGCGGGAGCGGGCGAGGGGGAAGGTGCCGTGCCGGTCTGTTGCGGGGCAGGGGATGCTGCCGGCTGCGCCGCGGGGGAAGGCGCATCGCGCGGGATCGGCGCGGCGGCGTCGGTCACCAGCGACAGCCGCACCTTCGCGGTGGCCTGGTTGGCCTTGCTGCCGGCGTCCGAGGCCACGATCGCCAGCGTCGCCTGGTAGTCCTCGCGCGCGTGGGCATAGTCGCCCCTGGCCTCATAGGCGAGCGCGCGATGGGTGTAGCCCGAGATCAGCACGCTGTTCGGCGGCGTCATGATGTTGACCGGCGGCTTCTCCTTGGCGAGCCGGATCGCTTCGCTGCCGTCGGCGATGGCGCGGTCGAAATCGCCCTTGGCGCGCCAGATCGCGGTGCGGTTGATCAGCGGCTGCGGCAGCGTCGGATCGAGCCGGATCGCCTGGTTGATGTCGGCGAGCGCGCCGTCGAGATCTCCGAGCGCTTCCTTCGAGATGCCGCGGTTCTGGAACGAGAACGCCGATCTCGGATCCGACTTGATCGCCATGTCGTAGTCGGCAATCGCCTTGGCGTAGTCGCGCTTGCCGCGCCAGGCATTGCCGCGATTGTGGAAGATGGTGCCGCTGGGCGCGCCGAGCTTCAGCGCATCGTCGAAATCGGCGATCGCGATGTCGTAGTCGCCCTTGTCGTAATAGGCCGATCCCCTGAGATTGTAGACGGCCTGGCTCGGCTGCAGCCGGATCGCTTCCGTGGCGTCCGCGATGACCTTGGCGTAGTCGCCCTTCTTGTTCCAGCCCACGGCGCGCCAGAAATAGACGGTCGCGAGCTGCTCGCCCTTGAACACCTTCAGCGCGATGATCTTGCTGCAGGCATCGACCATCTTGTCCGCCGGCGTGGTCTCGGTCGTGCAGAGCGGCCCGAGCTGGTTACGGGCCTGCGCGTAAGCCGGCGCGCACCAGGCGAGGGCAGCGAGAAAAGCGGGGACCAGGAGCAGGCGGCGCAAGGAAACCTCGGCTGCGGGCGTTCTTCGAGGGGAATGTCTGCTTTGGTCGCGCGCGCCGCTTTTCGGGTTCACCCTGCGATCGTCAGCGGCGCTACTTCCTGGGCTGGCGGGTGCGGATATCGATCGACCCGCCCGCCATCTGGATCTCGAACCGGGACAGGAAGCTCATGCCGAGCAGGCCGTCGACGCCGGCACCAAAACCCTTGACGTCACCGCTCTGCACCGCGACCGGCACGTTGACCGCCTCGAGCTTGCCGAGTGCGACCTTGTCGGCTTTGGAGAGTTTTGCCTTGGCCTCCCCATTTGCGGTGATCAGCGTGATGTCGCTGGAGCCGTCGTCCGGTATCTTGGCCTTGCTCGCAAAGGCGGATTTCACCGACACGTAGCTCGCACCGGTATCGAGGACGAACAATCCGCGCACGCCGTTGATCTCTGCTTTCACGGTGACGATGCCCTTCGGTCCGTGCAGCGGGAAGCTTTCCTTGCGCGCCTCGGTCGACGAGACGCAATTGCCCTGCCGCTCGTAGTCGGCAATCATCTTTTGGGTTCTGCTGGTGTCGCGTGTCGCCGGATCGAATGCGACCCAGCGGCTGATCGGCACTGTTGCCTCGCAGAACTGCTTCAGGGCCGCGTAAGCGTTCGCCATGCGGACGAAGATCCCGCCCGAGATCATCTTCTTGTCGCCGCTGAACAGCTCGATCGTGTCGGAGTAGTCGGCGAGCGCGCGGCGATAGTCGCCGGCGCCGTCGAGGGCCATCGCGCGGACATAGCGTGCGCTCTGGTCGGACGGCGCGCGTTTGACGTACTCGTCGGAGACTTCGACGGCCTTCTGGTAGTCGGTGATGCTCATATAGATGACGGCCGCCTTGTTCAGCGCCGTCAGCGGGGCCCCGCAGCTTTGGACGAACTTGTAGAGCCCGTCGGCGGCCTGCCGGCGGTAGCCTCGCCTGTCGAGCATTCCTGCCAGATCGTCGATGCTCCGCTGGTCGCACGGTTCGCGCTTGAGCTCTTCCAGCTTCAGCCAGACCAGACGCTCGCGCGCCACCGCGGCCGGCAGTGCCCCGATGCGGGCGTAGACGGATTCAAAGACCTGGTCGGGATTGTCGGTGGCGGGGTCGCCGGCGCGGGCGAAGCTTGAGAACGCAATGAGCCAAAGGACCGTCAGGCATTTTCGCCGGAACATATACACCCCAGAGTATCGCAATCGGCGCTCTCTATATCGGGAAGTGTGACCTGTGCAAATTGGGGCGCCAATCTTTCCCTGGTGGGCAGATGATGTTAGAAGTCCTCTATCCCACTCCTCTGCCCACCGCCTTCCCACTCATGAAAAATGACGAAATCCTGAGAGAGATCACCGAGTTCTGCCGCACGGCGGGCATGGCGGAATCGACCTTCGGTCGCCGCTCGGTGAACGATGGGAAGCTCGTGCAGCGCCTGCGCGAGGGCAAACGCATCACCATCGATACGCTGGAGCGGATCCAGGCCTATATCGCGGCATCGACGACGGGCGGCCTGCCGCCGCCGCGCGGGCTCCAGGTGCCGCCCGAGAAGCGCGATCCCCGCGGCAATTTCCGATTCTTCGAGAACCGGCAGAAATACCTGCTGTTCGTCCACACCTGCAGCGAGAAGCGGGTGGTCGCGGACAGGGTCGCGCTGGAGCTCGCCGCCATCCACCCCCGCCCGCCGGCGCTGCGCATTTTCGACGCGGGCGTCGGCGATGGCACGGTGCTGGCGCGGGTGCTGCGCGCCACGCATCAGCGCTATCCGCACATGCCGTTCTATGTTGCCGGCAAGGAGCTCAGCCTCGAGGACCTGCGCCTGACGCTGGAAAAGGTGCCGGACCGCATTTTCGAGCATCCGGCATCGGTATTCGTCTTCACCAACATGTTCTATTCGGAGGCGCCCTGGCTGACGCCGGCCTCGCCCGCGGCTGCAGCCGCCACGGTCTGGCATGAGGTGCCGCTGCGCGGGGCGTCATCGGGCGAGTTCGAGGCGCAGATTGCGGAGCTGAGGCCATTCCTGGAGCAGAACTGGCGCGCGGCCATCAGCCCGCGCACGGCCATGCCGCTCTACGAGCGGCCCGTCGTCCTCGTGCTCTATCGCGAGGACCACAGGTTCCTGCTCGATTCGACCATTCCGCGGCCGGGCCAGACCGAGGCCAATTTCGACCTCGTCATTGCCTCCCAGCCCTACCGCGCGCTGTCCTCGGTCAATTTCCGGGCAAAACGGATCATTGCGCCCCTGGCGCGGGCCCTGCGGCCGGGGGGACGCCTGATCGGTATCCACTCCCATGGCCAGGATCCGGGGATGGAAATGATCCAGGCGATCTGGCCCGGAGAAAATCCTTTCTCGGTGAGCCGTCATGAGCTATTGCGCGCCGTGAAGTACGAGCTCGGGTCGTTGGGCCGCGACTTAAATTTTAATGCATATGCTGATAACCGCTCGATCTTCAGGTATGATATGGAAGCGCTGCCCAACGAGGTAACCGGCTCCATCGGCACCTCGACGGCCTTTGCAGCTTGGAATGCGGCGGTGTATGTCGCTCAGATTGAGGACGACCGGTTGACAGAAATGACTCAAAACGGCCGCACTCTGGATGCCGCCAGGGACGTGCTGAGAAAGTACAACGGCCTCTGGTTTCTCGACGAATCCTACGTCATCTCGCGCCGGCGTGATTGACATCATCCAACGGTAAATATCGCAAACGAACCGCCATCGAGTGGCGGAACAAGGGGTTACTTGATGCGCGCGTCCTATCTCTTCACCAGCGAGTCCGTGTCCGAGGGCCATCCCGACAAGGTCTGCGACCGGATCTCCGATGAAATCGTCGACCTGTTCTACCGCGAGGGGCCGAAAGCCGGCATCGACCCGTGGCAGATCCGCGCCGCCTGCGAGACGCTCGCGACCACCAACAAGGTCGTGATCGCGGGTGAGACCCGCGGTCCGAAGTCGGTGACCAACGAGCAGATCGAAGCCGTCGTGCGCGGCGCCATCAAGGACATCGGCTACGAGCAGGAAGGCTTCCACTGGAAGACCGCCGACATCGAGATCCTGCTGCACCCGCAGTCGGCCGACATCGCCCAGGGCGTCGATGCGCTGCAGCCGGGCGAGGTCAAGGAAGAGGGCGCCGGCGACCAGGGCATCATGTTCGGTTACGCCACCAACGAGACGCCGGATCTGATGCCGGCCCCGATCTTCTACGCCCACAAGATCCTGCGCCTGATCTCCGAAGCCCGCCACTCCGGCAAGGAGAAGGTGCTCGGACCGGACTCCAAGAGCCAGGTCACCGTGCAGTACGAGAACGGCAAGCCGGTCGGCGTGCGCGAGATCGTGGTGTCGCACCAGCATCTGGTCGAGGACATCTCGTCCAAGCAGATCCGCGACATCGTCGAGCCCTATGTGCGCGAGGCGCTGCCGAAGGACTGGATCACGCCGAAGACCATCTGGCACATCAACCCGACCGGCAAGTTCTACATCGGCGGTCCCGACGGCGATTCCGGCCTGACCGGCCGCAAGATCATCGTCGACACCTACGGCGGCGCGGCCCCGCACGGCGGCGGCGCGTTCTCCGGCAAGGATCCGACCAAGGTCGACCGTTCGGCGGCTTACGCGGCGCGCTATGTCGCCAAGAACATCGTCGCGGCCGGTCTTGCCGATCGCTGCACCCTGCAGCTTGCTTACGCCATTGGCGTGGCGCGTCCGCTGTCGATCTACATCGACACGCACGGCACCGGTAAGGTGTCGGAGGACCAGCTCGAGAAGGCTGCCGCCAAGGCGATGGACCTGACCCCGCGCGGCATCCGCACCCATCTCGACCTCAACCGCCCGATCTATGCGCGCACCTCGGCCTACGGCCATTTCGGCCGCACGCCCGACAACGAGGGCGGCTTCTCCTGGGAGAAGACCGACCTCGTCGAGCAGCTCAAGCGCGCGCTCTAGTTCTCTTGCGTCATTCCGGGGCGCCGCAACAGCGGCTCCCCGGAATCTCGAACCTTTCGAACTCCGGGTTCGCTCGCCTCGCGAGCGCCCCGGAATGACGAGCCAAACAAACAGGAACCCCCTATGAACGCGAAGCCCGGCTTCACCGATTACATCGTCAAGGACATTTCGCTCGCCGATTTCGGCCGCAAGGAACTCTCGCTGGCCGAAACCGAGATGCCCGGCCTGATGGCCACCCGCGAGGAGTACGGCCCGAAGCAGCCGCTGAAGGGCGCGCGCATCGCGGGCTCCCTGCACATGACGATTCAGACCGGCGTGCTGATCGAGACGCTGGCCGCCCTCGGCGCCGACATCCGCTGGGTCTCGTGCAACATCTATTCGACCCAGGACCACGCAGCCGCCGCGATCGCAGCCGCCGGCATTCCGGTGTTCGCGGTCAAGGGCGAGAGCCTCACTGAGTATTGGGACTACACCGCCAAGCTGTTCGACTGGCACGGCGGCGGTCACCCGAACATGATCCTCGACGACGGCGGCGACGCCACCATGTACGTCCATCTCGGTCTGCGCGCCGAGAACGGCGACACCAAGTTCCTGGACAATCCCGGTTCGGAAGAAGAGGAAGTCTTCTTCGCGCTGTTGAAGAAGCAGCTCAA
>Ga0310811_10012518_pt1 | contig 11006 bp, 13 predicted proteins | sample YCmetagenome_FD_207642 | JGI IMG/M metagenome (GOLD analysis project Ga0310811, IMG submission 207642) | Soil microbial communities from experimental microcosm in Duke University, North Carolina, United States - YC | ecosystem: Engineered > Artificial ecosystem > Soil microcosm > Unclassified ...
TGACGGGGGACGCATCGTCCTTCATCTCGACATCGAAGCGCGCGCGGAAATGCGGACGGATCGCGGCGCCGGCGGCGTCGGCCAGGGCATTGGCGAGGGCGATGTCGGTATCGGTGATGCGCATGGGGTGGCACTAAGGGGTGTGTCGACGAGCGGCAATGGCGGAAGCGGGTGCCAAAAGCCCTCTCCCGCTTGCGGGAGAGGGGGTTTAAGCTAGGCGGCGTTGTCGATGCCGAGCTCGCCCAGCTTGCGGTAGAGCGTCGAGCGCCCAATCCCCAATCGCCGCGCGACTTCGGTCATGCGGCCGCGATAATGGCCGATGGCGAGGCGGATGACATCGGCTTCGATCTCTTCCAGCGGGCGCATATTGCCGTCGGCGCGGAACAGGGTGACGCCGCCCGATGTCGCCATCTGGCCGCCCGGTGTTGGAATGCGCGCGGTGCCGAGCGCGGCGATCTGCGGGAAGTCGGCGCGCGTCAGCGCGTCGCCCTCGCACAGCACGGCAGCGCGAAAGAGCGCGTTCTGCAGCTGGCGGACATTGCCCGGCCAGTCGTAGCGGCCGAGCAGCGCCAGCGCGTCGTCGGTGATGCCGAGCGGGCGCAGGCCCGGCTGGTCGGCGATTCGCGCGAGCAGATGGCGGGCAAGCGCCGGGATATCGCCGGTACGTTCGCGTAAAGGCGGGATCGTCACCTGGACGACGTTGAGGCGGTAATAGAGATCCTCGCGGAACCGGCCGGCCTCGACTTCCTCGATCAGCCGCTTGTTGGTCGCGGCGATGACGCGGACGTCGACTTCGCGGACATGCCGCGCGCCGATCGGCTGGACCTCGCCCGATTGCAGCACGCGGAGCAATTTGACCTGGGCATCGAGCGGCATCTCGCCGATCTCGTCCAGAAAGAGCGTGCCGCCATCGGCGTCCGCGAACTTGCCGATCTTGCGCTCGAATGCGCCGGTGAACGCGCCCTTTTCGTGCCCGAACAGCTCGCTTTCGACCAGGTTGGCGGGGATCGCGCCGCAATTGATCGCGATCATCGGCTTCTTGCCGCGCGGCGAGGCGGCATGGATCGCCTCGGCGACGACTTCCTTGCCGACGCCGCTTTCGCCCTCGATCAGCACGGGGACCCGGGCCCGCGCGGCCTTGGCGGCGATCGCCAATGCCGCGCGGAAATCGGGTGACGCGCCGACGATTTCGTCGAAACCCAACAGCGCCGGAATCTTCTCGGTCAACGGGCGAAGCTCCCCCGCTTCGGTGCCGGCGACCGCCGCTTCGAGCGCCGACAGCAGGCGTTCGGAAGCGAACGGCTTGACCAGATAATCGGTGGCGCCCGCGCGCATCGCGCCGACCGCTTGCGCGACCGAGCCGTTGGCGGTGAGCATCAGGATAGGAAGCTGCGGGCGGCGGGCGCGCAATTCGGTGATCAGCGCCTCGGCCTCGCATCCGGGGCCGAAACTGTCGAGGAGGATGGCGTCGAGCTGCATCCCGTCCTGGGTGCCGAGCATCGCGATCGCGGTTTCGCCGTCGGCGGCGAAGACCGAACGCCAGTCGCGCCGCGCGGCAATGGCCGAAACCAACCGGCGCTGCGCGGGTTCGTCGTCGATCAACATCAGGAGGCGCTGTCCGTTGCGCGTCATCCCGCCCTCTTCTGCTCCCTGTTCATCAGGTCACCCTAAGCCGGGAGGGTAAAGGTCAGCTTAAGCGCGTGCGGTAACGATGTTGGCGCTTGCGGGCTTGAGGCAAAGGGCCGTGCTGGCTAAGACCGCGACACTATCAGGGTGGAGAGAGTAGCGGCATGGCCGATCAGACCGACATGAAGGCACACGAATCGACGTATCACTCGGTGCTCGGGATGCTCAAATATGGTGCGGTGGGGTGCTTCCTGATCGCGGCGATCGTGATCTGGCTCATCTCCTCCGGTCACAAGTAAGCCGCGGGTGAAGATCGCCGTCCTGCGGGAAACCGCTTCGGGCGAGCGCCGCGTCGCGGCGACTCCGGAAACGGTCAAGAAGTTCGTCGCGCTTGGAGCCCAGGTCGCGATCGAGCAGGGCGCAGGCGCTGCCGCCAGCTATGATGACGCCGGTTATGAAGGGGCGGGCGCGACGATCGGAACGCGGGCAGCGGTGCTCAAGGGCGCCGATATCGTGCTCGGCATCCAGGGCCCCGATCCGGCCGAGTTGAAGGACGCGGTCAAGGGCGCCTGGATCGTCGCCGGCCTCAATCCGTTCGGCGAGCGGGCGCGCGTGGATGCCTACGCCGCGGCCGGCGTCGAAGCGCTGGCAATGGAATTCATGCCGCGCATCACGCGCGCGCAGTCGATGGATATCTTGTCGAGCCAGGCGAACCTCGCCGGCTACAAGGCAGTGCTCGACGCGGCAGCCGAATATGGCCGCGCTTTCCCGATGATGATGACCGCGGCGGGTACCGTGTCGGCGGCCAAGTGCTTCGTGATGGGCGTGGGTGTTGCCGGTCTCCAGGCGATCGCCACCGCGCGGCGTCTGGGTGCGCAGGTCTCGGCAACCGACGTGCGTTCGGCGACCAAGGAACAGATCCAGTCGCTCGGCGCCAAGCCGATCTTTGTCGAGAATGTCGCCGGGATCGAGGGCGAAGGCTCGGGCGGCTATGCCACCGAGATGAGCGAGGAATATCAGAAGGCGCAGGCCGAACTGGTCTCCGGGCACATCGCCAAGCAGGACATCGTCATCACCACCGCGCTGATCCCGGGCCGTCCCGCGCCGCGGCTCATCAGCGATGCGCAGATCGCGACGATGCGTCCGGGCAGCGTGATCGTCGATCTCGCCGTCGAAAGCGGGGGCAATGTCGAGGGCTCGGTCGCGGGCGAAGTCGTCGAGAAGCATGGCGTCCGCATCGTCGGACACAAGAACGTCGCTTCGCGACTCGCCACTGACAGCTCGGCATTGTTCGCGCGCAATCTCTATAACTTCCTCTCGACCTTTTGGGATAAGGAAGCCGGCAGGCCCGTGCTCGACGAGGAAATCGGGGATGCGGTGCGGCTGACGAAGGACGGCAAGGTCGTGAACGCGAGATTGGCGTCGTGAGAATTGGGGCATCGGCGTTCGCGGTAGTGCTAACGCTCATGCCCGGGGCTGCCCTATCGCAGAAGGCGGGGGAGGATAGCGGGTCCATTCGTTACATCTTCCCGACGCTTCTCGTGCCGGATCAACCGTTGGACCGATCGCGCATCGTCTCCAAAAAAGACGCGTGGTTCGTCGGTACGGCAGTGCCGGCGCGCGCCATGGCTCTAGATGCTGATGTTCTTATAACCGAAACCCAACTCGCCTTACCGAAGGGGAGCGTGTTGTCGATCGCCACCAGCGATCACCTCATTGGTTGCCAGAATGCTACGTTTATTACGGCCGGTCTCGGCGGAATGGGTCGCTCGCCAGTCTGTTTAGTCGATCTCGATCGCGACGGTAGGTTCGACGGGTGGTTCAAGAGCAGCATCAACGTGATCTGGAGTTGCTGTAGCGGCCATCTTCAGCGGAGCAACGTTCGACCGATTGCACCGGTCGGCGCCACCGAGCTTTCGCCTGAAAAGGTTCGCGCGCTCAAATCATGGGGCTCTTTTTCGATCCGTTATGCGCAGGGAATGCTGACCTACTGTCAAGGGAGTTCGGACGTCTGCCTTCAAAAGCAATCGAAGATAAAGCCCTCTAACAGAGAGCAAGAGGCAGAGTTAATGGGTGGGTTGTTCGGTTATCGAAAGCTGGAGGACGGAAAACTGGCCGTTCGCATGATCCGCGATCCGAAGGAGGCGACGTACTAGCAATGGACTTCATCTCGATCCTCTCGATCTTCGTAATGGCCGTGTTCGTCGGTTATTACGTCGTCTGGTCGGTGACCCCGGCGCTGCACACGCCGTTGATGGCGGTGACCAACGCGATTTCGTCGGTGATCATCGTCGGCGCGCTGATCGCCAGCGCGGCGATCGGGATCGGCGGGACCGGCGCGACATCGAAATGGCTGGGCCTGCTCGCGGTGGTGCTAGCCAGCGTTAACATCTTCGGCGGCTTCGCGGTCACCGCGCGGATGCTGGCGATGTACAAGAAGAAGGATCGGCCGGCGGCCGGTCACAAATAATATGTCACCCCAGCGAACGCTGGGGTCTTGTGCGGCTCTGCGCCGGGCGAGAAACAGGGAGATGCCAGCTTTCGCTGGCATGACGGGGTAAGACTGAATGGAACATACGATCGCGGTGAATCCCTGGGCGTCGCTAGCCTATCTTGTCGCCGGCGTGTGCTTCATCCTCGCGCTGCGCGGGCTGTCGAGTCCGACCTCAAGCCAGCGCGGCAACCGCTTCGGCATGATCGGTATGACGATCGCCGTCGTGACGACGCTGATTGTGCATTTTCCAGGAACTTTGGTCGGTTCTCAGGGCGAGTTATGTAATCATCTTGTCGGCGGTGAGACCTCGTGTCGGTCGCTAACTTATGCTCCGTCGTTTCTTCCGGACTGGAGCACTGCGGCCGAAATCCTTATCGCGATTTTGATCGGCGCCGCGATCGGTATCGTTATCGCTCGCCGTATCGCAATGACCGCGATGCCGCAGCTCGTTGCCGCCTTCCACTCGCTAGTCGGTCTGGCGGCTGTGCTGGTCGCGGGTGCCGCCTTCCTCAATCCCGAAGCCTTCGGCATAGCCACGGCTGGTCAGATCTTGACCCAAAGCCGCATCGAAATGGGCCTGGGCGTCGCGATCGGCGCGATCACCTTCTCGGGATCGGTGATCGCGTTCCTCAAGCTCAACGGCAATATGGGCGGCAAGCCGATCATGCTGCCGGGCCGCCATGTCATCAACCTGGCGGTGCTCGCGAGCATTCTCGGACTGGTCGGCTACTTCACGCAAGACCAGTCACCCTGGGTGTTCTGGACGATCACCGGCCTGTCGTTCGCGATCGGTTTCCTGCTCATTATCCCGATCGGCGGCGCCGACATGCCGGTCGTTGTCTCGATGCTCAATTCCTATTCGGGCTGGGCGGCGGCGGCGATGGGATTCACGCTGCACAACACCGCTATGATCATCACTGGAGCCTTGGTGGGCTCGTCGGGCGCGATCCTCAGCTACATCATGTGCCGCGCGATGAACCGCAGCTTCATCAGCGTGATCGCCGGCGGCTTTGGCGGCGACAGCGGTGGCGGTGCGGCAGCCGCCGCGAGCGACCGGCCGTGGAAGCGCGGATCGGCCGAGGATGCGGCCTTCCTGATGAGCCAAGCCGAACAGGTCATCATCGTGCCGGGCTACGGCATGGCGGTGGCGCAGGCGCAGCACGTGCTGCGCGAAATGGCCGACAAGCTCAAGGAAGAGGGCGTCCGGGTGAAGTACGCGATCCACCCGGTCGCCGGGCGCATGCCGGGCCATATGAACGTGCTGCTGGCCGAGGCCAACGTGCCTTATGACGAGGTGTTCGAGCTAGAGGACATCAATAGCGAGTTCGCCCAGACCGACGTGGCGTTCATCATCGGCGCCAATGACGTGGTCAATCCGGCCGCCAAGACCGACAAGTCCTCGCCGATCTACGGCATGCCGGTATTCGACGTGAACAGGGCCAAGACCGTATTGTTCATCAAGCGATCGATGGGTGGCGTCGGTTATGCCGGCGTCGACAACGATGTCTTCTATCAGGACAATACGATGATGCTCCTCGCCGACGCCAAGAAGATGGTCGAGGAGATCGTGAAGGCGCTGGGCTGAGCATGGTAGACGGCGCGAGCCCGATGGTCCGGCCAGGAGCGCTCGTACTCGGCCAAACCAGCGCGCGCGTTCATCTTGTGGCGGCGGCGGTCCGAGCCGGCGCCGAGGTCGTTGCCGAGGCCGATTGGCCGGATGCCGCATCGCCCGGTGCGACGGGTGCGCAGATCGTCATCGCCGCGCTCGAATATCTCTCGGGCGACTCGCTGAACGACGCGGTCGACCGGCTCGGCCATATGCCGGAAACCGCATTCGGCCTGATCATCACGCTGACCGAAAGCCAGATCGACGCGGTCGCGGCGCCATTGCTCGCACGGCGCATTACTTTGCTGTGCGATCCGCGGCCGGCCGACCTCGCAGCGGCGATCGCGCAGACCCTGGTCGCACCGGCTGATCCCGTGGCGCGCGTGCTTCCAGCCGCGGTCGCCGATCAACGCAGCGAATACGGCCTGCCCGCGGAGCCGGTGCAAGTCGCGGCGGCTGATGTCCGCAAGGCGATTCGTGCCCGACGGCTGCGCAGCCGTCCGTTTCCCGACGTGCTGTTCGAGGACCCGGCCTGGGACATGTTGCTCGATCTGTACGCGGCGCATCTCGAGCGTGCCCAGGTCTCGGTATCGAGCCTGTGCATCGCCGCCGCCGTGCCGCCGAGCACCGCGCTGCGCTGGATTTCGAAGATGACCGAGGACGGCCTTTTCGTGCGTGAGCCCGACCCGTTCGACCGCCGCCGTGCCTTCATGGCGCTGAGCGCAGCGTCGCTCGATCGCATGAACCGCTATTTCGCGACATTGGCGCAGAACGGCCTGGCGATCGCCTGACCCCCTTGCGCTGGCGGCCAAGCCGCGCCAGAGGACTGGCGTACGGGCGGTTAGCTCAGTTGGTAGAGCATCTCGTTTACACCGAGAGGGTCGGCGGTTCGAGACCGTCACCGCCCACCATTCCCCAGCGCAGCGCAGAGGAAGCCGGCATGCATTGCCGGGCGGAGCATTCGACGTCGAGCCGAGCGCCCTGACGCCGATGCGGTCGTTTGCGGCGAAAACTGCCGCTCGCCCAAAGTTCAATCGCGAGGGTCTGGATTCTCAATCGTGCATATGTAATCGTCATTTTCATAGGCGAGAAGCGTCGCGAGATGTTTCCGGGCCCGTGGAGAGCGACCAATGCTGACGAGACGTGACGCCTTGCTGAGCGGGGTAGCGGCCGCCTTGGCCGGCAAGGTTGGTGTCGCCCAGGCGGCCGCAAGCGCGCCCTTCGCTGCCGACTGGCAATCGCTCGCGACCGGATACCGACACCCCGAATGGTTCCGCGATGCCAAGCTGGGGATCTGGGCGCATTGGGGGCCGCAATGCCAACCCGAATTCGGCGACTGGTATGCGCGGCTGCTCTACATGCAGGGGCGCCAGCGCTGGGAACATGGCGAGACGGCCTATGAAAACCATGTCCGGCGCTACGGGCATCCGAGCCGGAACGGCTTCATCGACATCATCGGCGACTGGAAGGCCGAGAACTGGCAGCCGGATTACCTCGTCAGGAAATATGCCGCGGCGGGCGCGCGCTACTTCGTCGGCATGGGGTGCCATCACGACAATCTCGACCTTTACGCGAGCAGGCATCACGAGTGGAACAGCGTGCGCGTCGGGCCGAAACGGGACATCCTGGCGGCCTGGGAAAAGGCCGCGCGCGATGCCGGCTTGCGGTTCGGGGTGTCCAACCATTCGGGCCATGCGTGGCATTGGTATCAGCCGGCTTATGGCTATGATGCGGAAGGGCCGATGCGCGGCCGGCGCTACGATGCCTATTGGCTCCGCAAGCAGCACGGCGCGGGCAAATATTGGGAAGGCCTCGACCCGCAGGACCTCTATACCGGGCCGTATTACGTGGCGCCGGACGGCATCCAATCCGCCAAGGCAATGTCAGACTGGCACGACAAGCGCGACGGCCAGTGGCTCGAGGGAGTGCCTTCGGGCAATCTCCGCTTTGTCGAGACATGGCTGAAGCGACAGAAGCAGATCGTCGAGGATTACAAGCCCGACCTCATGTTCATGGACCATGCCGGCGTGCCGTTCGGCAAATATGGGCTGGAAGCGGTCGCCCATTATTACAACCAGGCGGTCGAATGGCACGGATCGCCCGACGTGATCATGACCGGCGGCGTGCTCGACGCGTTCGCGCAGCGGGCGATTACCTGGAATGTCGAGCGCGGCGTGCTCGACGATATCCACGAAACGCCGTGGCAGACCTGCACCTGTATCGGCGCGTGGCATTATTCGCGGCCGCTCTATGAGAATAACGGCTATAAGAGCGCTAAGCAGGTCGTGCAGATCCTGGCCGATGTCGTGTCGAAGAACGGCACCCTGCTGTTCAACGTGCCGGTGCGCGGCGACGGTACGATCGACGAGAAGGAAGAGGCGATCGTCGACCAGTTCACCGCCTGGACACAGCGTAATGGCGAAGCGATCTTCGCCACGCGCCCTTGGCGCAAATATGGCGAAGGCCCGACCAAGGCGCCCCCCGCCGGTGCGTTCGGCGAGGACAAGCAGAAGCCCTTCACCGGCGAGGACATCCGCTTCACCAAGAAGGGCGAGACGCTCTACGCCATCTTCCTAGACTGGCCGACGAGCGAAAGCGCGATCGCCTCGCTGGGCAAGGCCGCGCTTCGCGATGCCGTAATCGAGCGCGTCGATCTTATCGGCGGACCTGAATTGCGGTTTCGCCGCGATGCCGATGCGCTGCGGCTGACATTGCCGGCGCCGCAGGACGGCGCGTTCGCGCCGGCGCTGCGGATCAGGGGGAGGGGGCTGGTCTAGCGCGTCACGTGTTCACAAGGCGCGGACCAGCGTCCGCGCTTCCGCGATCCAGGCAGGATCGCTGATCACTTGCTGACGTTGGCCGGAGCCGAGTGGGAGAAGTTGCAACCGGTCACCCTCGCGCCCGACCAGCCGGCCGAACAGGAATCGCCCGCCGGGGCGTGGTACCAGCACGTCGCGGTTGAGCGCGCGTCCGAACGCTTCGGGCGCCAGCCGCGCGCACCAGATCGTGTCGCCCGCACGATAATCGCCGATCCCCGCGCTGACCGATATCGCCATCGCGCCGGCTTCGGGACGCGGCGGCGGGATCAGGCCTTCCCGAACGGGCGCGAATACGCCCTCTGCGCTCAGCACGGCGGCCACCGGCAACTCCGCCTGGTCGGGCAAGCGCACCAAGTCCGCCGCTTCGACGCCGAGCGCAGCGGCGATGCGATTGAGCCATTTGACCGAAACGGTGCGCATCCCCGTCTCCAGCCGGCCGATCGTCTGCGCGGTGGTCGGCGGTACGCAGCGCTGCGCGACATCGTCGAGCGTCAGTCCCTTGGCGCGGCGTACTTCGCGGATCGCAGTAATCATAACGCCCTCAGGAAAACCAAATCGGTTCATCATCGTGCTGTAATTTAGTCGATCCGGCAACACAGAATGTAGACGATGCTTGTCCGCTCTTCGCGAACTGCATCGGCAATCATTAAACCACTCGGTTGACAATACCCATCGTCCGCCAATATAAAACCATATGGTTGAACGACTCGATCTCACCTTCGCGGCTTTGGCCGATCCCACGCGTCGCGCGATGCTCGCCAGTCTCGCGCTGGGCGAGCAATCGGTCGGCGAACTTGCCGCTCCGCATGCGATGAGCTTTGCCGGGGCCGCCAAGCATGTCGGCGTGCTCGAACGCGCCGGGCTGGTCGAACGCCGCAAGGCCGGCCGCCAGCAGCTCTGCCGGTTGAAGGCGGAGCGGCTGCGCGAAGCCGATCAATGGCTGCGGCAATGGGAGCGTTTCTGGACGTCCACGCTCGATCGGCTGGAGGCGATCATCGTCGAGGATCAGGAGAAACTGACATGACCGACGCCACCCCGTTCCTGATGTTCGAGGGACGCGCCGAGGAAGCGCTCGACTTCTACGTCGCGACGATTCCGGAAAGCCGGATCGAGCATATCGACCGCTATGGCGCCGGCGAGCCTGGTCCGGAAGGATCGGTGCGGCTGGCGCGGGCGGTGGTCGCCGGGCTCCCGGTCCTGGCCAGCGACAGCTTCGTCCACCATGGCTTCACCTTCACGCCGTCGATATCGTTCATGCTCGGCTGCAAGGACGAGGACGAGCTCGACCGTCTGGCCGCTGCATTGGCCGAGGGCGGCGGCGTGTTGATGGCGCCGGGCAATTACGGGTTCAGCCGGAAATTCGCCTGGGTGAACGACCGGTTCGGCGTCTCCTGGCAGGTGAATCTGCCATGACCGACCCCATTGTCCTAACGGTCAGCCGCGATATCGCCGCGCCGCCCGAGCGGGTGTTCGACGCCTGGCTCGATCCCGCGATCGCGCGGCGCTTCCTGTTCGCGACTCCCGATGGCGAGATGCTGACTTGCGAGATCGACGCGCGGGTCGGCGGGCGCGGGCTGATCGTCGAGCGGCGGCCGTCGGGCGATGCGCGTCACTGTCTGCTGTTCGAGGAAATCGACCGTCCGCGCCGCCTGGTGTTCCTGTTTGCCGCCGACCCGGCCGAGGAAGGGCAATGGACGCGCGTGACGATCGAGATCGCGGCGACCGCGGCGGGCGCGCGACTGACGCTTACCCACGCAATGGACCCGGCCTGGGCGGCGTACGAGGAGCAGACGCGCCACGGCTGGACGATGATCCTCGACACGCTTTCCGACACGATTGGAGAAGAACGATGACCGATAGCATCACCGCAACCGAGCTCCGCTTCGAGCGCCTCTTGCCCGCCCCGGTCGAGACCGTCTGGAAATACCTGACCGAGTCCGAGCTTCGCCAGCGCTGGTTCATGGGCGGGTCGATCGACGCCCGCGTCGGCGGCGATATCGAATTCGTGTTCGATCACGACCGATTGTCGGACGACGACGTGCCGATGCCCGAGCGCTTCGCCGGCAATGTCGGCCGCCGCTGGAGCGAGAAGGTGGTGCGCTATGAGCCACCTCGCGTCCTAGCTTATACGTTCGGCAGCGACGCCGACAGCATCGCGACGTTCGAGCTGAAGGACGCCGGCGACGGCAAGACGTTGCTCACCCTGGTGCATAGCGGGATCAAGAATCGCGACCAGGCGGCCAATTTCGGCGGCGGCTGGGCATCGCATCTGGCGGTGCTGGAGGCGCGGCTCGAAGGACGCCGCGTCGCCGATTTCTGGGCGCTGCACAGGGAAGCCGAAGATCATGCCAAGGCGGTGCTGGCCGGGGCTGCGGTCTGAACTATCCGTCGTCATGCCGGGCTCGTCCCGGCACCCACCGGGCGGCGGGCGAGCCGCAACTATCCTGGAGCGGCCGTGGGC
>Ga0310811_10012519_pt1 | contig 11005 bp, 15 predicted proteins | sample YCmetagenome_FD_207642 | JGI IMG/M metagenome (GOLD analysis project Ga0310811, IMG submission 207642) | Soil microbial communities from experimental microcosm in Duke University, North Carolina, United States - YC | ecosystem: Engineered > Artificial ecosystem > Soil microcosm > Unclassified ...
GCGCTATGCGGCATTCCGCCTACTCCCATATCTCCCGCGCAACGAAGCCAAGATCTCAGTTACCAGTATCACGGGTCTAGACGAAGAAGCGCTCAATTCCCTAGCTAGCGAAAACATAGAAGAGCCCAACGACGAAGCGCTCAATTTCGACTTGATTGTATAACCCATCCGCCAATCCGCAATACCGCAACTATACCCATTCATAGTATGATAGTACCAGTTTTATCCCGGTTTTCGTCCGGTGTTCAGTTCCACCCTCTCATTATGTTACGCGCTAATCGCGCACAGACTTTATACCGCAACAACAAAGACTAGATTATACCACGCACGATTATTACTATACTCCTTTATTCGAACGCGTAGGCAGCGCACCACGCACCTTGTTTATAGCAACCCAGCGCACCATAGCGACAAGAAGGGAGAGGCGCGACAATGAAGACGATCGGTAACCCGCAAAACAGACAACCGTATCATTTCACCTCCTATCGTATCGCGCGCGCACACTCATGTTACGCTAATTATCCCTTAGGCACCCAGTGGAGTTAAGGCTAGCGCATATGGCACGGACATGGGACTTAAGACGCGTGCTCAAATGGATTCCTAACAGTCAAGCAGACCCTGCTATTGGCGCTATCCAAATTGCTATCCTAAATTGTACAGTGCTCTATGCCAAGTTCATCAAGAAAAAAGGAAAAAGATTAATGAGACGCTATCTAATGGGACCTCCTCTTCTTGAGCTCCAAGTTGATAAGCTCAACTTCACTCATCAACTCAAGAACCATGCTATGCATGGTGGACATGCGCGCCCACAGCGTCTGCAACCGACCCTCCAGAATCAAGTCCTCCGCGTTCGCATTGGCCTCCATGAGCGGGTCGATTATCCCGACATCGACGCTTTCCTCTTGCTCGCGCCTACCGCCCTCAGACTCCCGACCAGCGGGGGACTCATGCTCTTCCCCAGAATCGCTGGATAGCTCTGAGGAGGAGGACGGCGAATCAGAACTTGCGCACCTGTTGGTGCTTCAGCGACAGCCGCGGACTCAGACGTCGACGCGACCCGCGCAATAGCGACAGCAGCCACACGGGCTTGGACAACTAGGAAAGCATTAGCAACGGTTATACTAAGAGAAAGGAAACTTACCTCCGCGTCTGTGAGTCGCGTACTCGCAACCCTTGCGGTGATCCCGGCAAGGCGTACACACGACGCCCTCCTTCCCAGTGCAGACGGTGCCGGATTTAGCGCAACGCACGCACTTGACCGCGTGGACCCTTTCTACAGGGACCTTTCTAGCCACACTCATGTGACCAGTCTTCTGCAAATAACGGAATTAGTAATGATAAAAGAAGAGAGAAAAGCGGAAACTTACTAGCTTGCGGCCCCTGGCTATGGTGCGCTTTCCCTTAGCGTGCTGGACAGATTCCTCCTCCACTTCTCCATCGGCGTCTTCGTCATCTTCATGCGCGCTCACTTGAGCATCAGCCTCCGCGGATCGTGAAACTTCTAGCGCTTTGGTTTTGGCACGCTCGTCAGCCTGACGCTGGGCCTCCAATTTGAAGGCGTGGATTTGCGTGGCAAAACGCTTGTACGCGCTTTCGGCCTTACACCCGAGCTCGTTCTCCTCTGACGAAAGAGAAAGCGTCAGATTGTAGGTGTTACAATCTGCCGCGTTTTGAGTCAAATCCTGCTAGGAGGGAGTCAGCAAGAAAGATCTAGAGAAGTCAGAAAAAGATGCGACTTACGACGATTTTGACCCAGTCGCGCGACCATGCCTCCTTCTACAGTATTAAGTTGGGGCGGTCCTCAGGGATAGTGTTTGCGAGGGCCGCCAGACGAGCTCGCAGAGTTTCGAAAGCGCGTTGAAGGCGCGCGATGTTGGGGTTAACGACAGTAGTGAAACTGAAGGTAGACATGTTGAAAGGATGATAGTTGGAGGAAAGAGATAGTGAGGGACCTGATAGGGTTTTTATAAGGAAGCGCAATCCCGTCCACAACGTGGCCACTCTTCCATTGTCCCACACCGTGTCTAATTCCCCTGCGCTTCCACACTTCCATCTATTGTCCTAATCGCGACCACTGCAGCGCTTCCACAATTCTCACCCTTGACCCAGCGCTTCTCTGATTCCTCATGTCCACAACCTTATCGCTATCCACAATCCAACCATCACTTCCATATCGGGTAGCAATCAGTCACGTGTCCCCTGGACAGAAAAATTCTGCTAAGTCCATTCTCGATGATGGGACCAACTGGGGACAGTCGGTATTCAAGTCTCCCGCAGATGTGACAAACACATTAGCGCTGGGCGGATATTGAATAAATCCCCATAACTGGCCTCGCTTGTCGCACACCTACGTAGAATCCGGTCCGATGTCGGTATCGCGCTCCCCCATGTCCTGTCTATGCCCACTTACCTCCACTGGTGCATCAATTCCCATTGATTATCATCGCTAAAGCTACTGGCGCAGGCCTTATTACATGTATCCCCATGTCGCGCAATGCCAATCCTCCGTTTTACCTACAGATACGACGCGCCGTGCTTACATCGCTACAGGTTTTGCCTACGCCTTCTGTATATTCACGCACTACAATATAAGGACCAGCAGTAGATAGTTCTTACTTACTTCCCTTTCCCGCGGGCAACTGTCGTATAGCGGAGTCACCTAGTAGTTTCCATAGTCGTGCAATCTTCAAATTCTATTGTTCTTCTGTGTCCGCGCACGCTATTAAGTTCCTGCAGTCGCGCGCTACTACTCAGGCCCTCACTCTCGCAAGGTCGCGCTTATAACCCGTTGCGTCCAGCGCCAGCACATTGCTTGCCAATACCCGCTCCTCCCTGTATTGCGTCCAGCGCCAGCTCATTGCTTGCCAATACCCGCTCCTCCCTGAAGTGGTATCTAGTGCCAGCTCATTGCTTGCCAATACCCGCTCCTCCCTGAAGTGGTATCTAGTGCCAGCTCATTGCTTGCCAATATCCGCTCCTCTCTGTAGTTGCGTTTAGCACCAGCTCATTGCTTGCCAATACCCGCTCCTCCCGGAAGTTGTGCCTAGCACCAGCTCATTGCTTGCCAATATCCGCTCCTCCCTGTAGTTGCGTTTAGCGCCAGCTCGTTGCCTGCCAATACTCACTCCACTCATATCGCCGCGCCTTATACCAGCAGGTTATCTACCATATCCTTGCCCGCTGCAGTTCTCAAAATCGCCCACCAACGCGCTACTTAGTTACAGACTTACTCAGTGCGCTATCGCTGTCGGGTTGCCATAAGGTCGTTATAGGTCACTAAGTCCTTAAGTTTCAGCTTCCCTTGCAATTCAGGATAAGTGGAACTAGTCTATTCAGTCTAGCTAAATTTTTTCTTGCACACCGGGAATAGTATAAGGTAGAGGACCATCCTCCCGTGACTTAGTTGGGATGTCAATAGTGATGCTGGTCTGTATCCAATCATCTGAAAAAGAAACTTGTTTCCCATTCTCCTCTTTGTCTAATTCCCGTAAGCTTCACCTCACAGAAAAGTCCTCGAGGTGCTTGCAGTCAAAGTCCTCTGCCAGAATAACATCTTTGACTAACTGGGAGACTTTAGTTTCGGATACTCGACTGCTACCTGAGTTCATCCATGTCATGAGCCGATAGATGGTCATATTGGCAAAAGGGAAAGGTGGCGCTAAGACATTTGACAAGGAGTCGGAGTCTGTTGTTCCGGTAGCTATGGGAGAAGTTCTTGCAAGTAGTGTGGATGGAAGAAATTTATCTGGCTCAAAGGAAGGGTGTTGAGGGTACAGTCTGCAGAGTCCAAACGCGTTGAAGGTGGTCTGTAGTGTATCCCTCAGCGTTAAAAGAACACGTTGAATTCTGTATTGGGCTGGTTGGGAGGGAGATTTTAGGGCTGTCAAGCTGTCAGCCGCATTGTCGGAAGGATTAAGGTCGTCATCTAAATGCTCAATATCAGCAAAAGTTCTCGGAATTCATCTCATCGAAGGTGCGTTTTCCTCTGGAATGGTTTAAGCTACATCTGAGCCCAGAGACGGATGCTAGTCAAAGAGACACAAACCTGAGCTGTAGTCCAACTTGTGTCTAGAACCATTGCTCATCTCAACATCAGTATAATCTTTCTCTGACTCATGGGGGCGCTGAGAGCCTGCGGGAAAGTTGGAGGCACAGTATGACCCATGTACCATGGACATCAGCCTGAGGAGCTTGCAGGGGGTAATAGGTTTCAGACTCGGACGGTCTCTCACATGCCGGACTGCCGATATTTTCTGACAATGATAATACTAGATTAGCAGAAGTTTGAAGCGACCTTTGAGTGAAAGGCCACCCACCAGTGACACGCTCGCTGCAGGGTTTGGGAGTACATTTGAAAGAACCGCCTCTTTCGCGTGATCTTGTCTCTTCTGACTTGCAAGGGAGCTGGATCTCTTATAGAAATGACAAGCTGCACAATGCCTATCAAGTCCTCGATTGTCCATCTTCCTTTCCCAAGAGCAACCTGGAGCCTCACAAGACACCATTATTATAAAAAAACAAGAAAAAGACAGTCCAGACAGTTTTAGAAAGCCACATAGTGGCACTCTAGCCTGAGTAACATATTCTGAACACAAGTTATTAGTTAGCGCAAGTACTACCGTGACTCGGAGTAGTGAAGTGATATAAAGTTGGACTCCTACATGACTCTAAATCAGGCGAGTGGCCGTGGCTTGCATGGCAAATTCGAAATTGACTCTTACTACTAGTACTAGTACTATGTTGGTAGTATTGATTATATATGAAAGTAGGCTGGTAGAATGATGACAAAGGGTTGGACAGGCTTACTACCACCAGGTACTAGCATCTACTAGGTCACTTATTCAAAAGATGAATAGGAGAACTTTGACAACTGCTAAAACACGCACCTCCTTCAAGTTTCCGCGCACGAGAACCTCACCCACCGAGCATCCGTGTTTTGGAATGTCATGGAGTTCTTCGCCGTCTTCATCTTTAGGAGGATGTACTGCGCATGCATCTTGTACAGCGGCGAGGCTTTGCCCTAGTTGAGCTATCAGCTTCGTGTGTTGTTCCAAAGTAAGCATCTTTCAGTGAGGTTAGTCATAGCAGCGCACGAAGGGTTCAAGGAGCATGTTCAGACTTGCCACATCCCTAAATAATGCCAAAGCATGTACCCTATTGCTGCCAAGTAAGGGCTCAGTTGGACAACAGTGGAGTAAGTTGTCAAAGCATACTGCACAGCGTGGTAGGGATGCCCTTTGGTTATGCAAAATGAGCAATTGCTTATACCTGCAGCCACAGACAAATATTATGCGACCTGTAGTTGCCTACCTTCTAAAAATGTGTTCACATCTTGGTCAAACTGCATAACAGAATTGTGACTCACATGTAGCATCACGCAAAAACGTCACAAAATGACGGAGGGACCAAGGCCCTCTGGTGAGCAGTCATAACCACGACCAAAGAGCGCCTTGGAGCCTAGTTCAATTGCTGCACACTCGAACATTTCTTGAGGACCAGAATGAAGGTGAGGTACGAAGAGCACAATGCAACAACTTTGATGGAATGAGATAAAGCTTTCAAAGTCACATAAGAGCTTACCTGGCACATCTCCAACAACTCAAGTCAGGGACATCTGCACTACAGAAGCATCGCACATTTCAAAGTCTGCCATGTGTGATACTAGCTTGTTTGTGAGCTTCGTCTTTGGCTCATTTGAAGGATGAGTTATTTCTGGGGCCACGCTGAACTCCAGTCTGTGAAGACATTCTTTCAATTGTGCTGGGTTGGCTGGTACACATGTTGGATAAGATGGATGGGAGTGCACCAGAGCCCAAACACTCTCTCATACGAATGGTTAATATGCCAGGAACATCTTCAGCACCCAAATTGTCAGGTTGAAGGAGTTGTAGAAGCAGGAGATGTCCATAGGAATGGTGGTGGACCAATGTTGGGCCGCTCAGCAGGATGGTTTGAGGAGGGAGGAGAGGGCTCTGGATGTGAGAGTCAAGTTAGGGGGGAATACAATGCAGTTGAAGGAGTTGTAGAAGTAGGGGACATCCATAGGGTTTCTGGTAGACCAGTGTTGGGACGCTCAGCAGGATGATTTGAGGAGAGAGGGGAGGGATGTGGATGTGATAGCCGAGTGAGGGAGGAATACAATGAAGTTGGAGTTGCATAAGTGGTGGATGTCCGTTGGGATGGTGGGGGACTAACATTGGGCCGTTCAGCAGGATAGTTTGAGGAGAGAGGGAAGGGTTCTAGATGTGAGAGCCGAGTGACGGGAATACAATGCAGTTGAAGGAGTTGTAGAAGCGGGGGACGTCCATAGGGATGGTGGTAGACAAGTGTTGGGATGCTCGGCAGGATGGTTTGAGGACAGAGGGGAGGCTTTGCAAACTATACACTGGTTTCGTGTCGTGCTTGATGAAGCTCAGTATGTTCTTGTATAATTTCCCCATGTAAACAATTAACACCATTATATCCAGTTCGATCAAGGAAACTCAGACTGTTGGCAGTCGTGCCTCTTGCAATTTAATGGCAGACTGCCGATTATGCCTCACAGGCACTCCTGTTCAGAACAAGCTTGATGATGTGTATGCCCTCATCAAGTTCTTGCGCTTGGAGCCTTTTGACGACAAGAACATCTGGACGGAGTTCATTGGCACTCCAGTCAAGTATGGGCAGTCATTGGGTGTTGCACGTCTTCAGATGATCATGAAGTGCATTACCTTGAGGCGAACAAAGGAGTCGAAGGCTTCTGATGGCTGTCGAATACTCCATCTCCATCCATGTCGCGATGAACTCCAGTATCTGAAATTTGATCCACATGAACAGACCATGTATGACCAGTTCTTCTTGGAGTCTAAAGCTGAGTTCAACGAACTTTCCAACAAAAATGAAGTCATGGAGAACTACGTTGGCATACTCCAGAAAATCTTGCATCTCTGACGGATTTGCGACCACTTCGAACTCGTGGAGGGTAAAGGACCACTGGGAGATATGCAGAACATGGACCTCACCAGTTACGAAGACATTGCCAATGCTATTGGGAAGGAAAGTCTCAATCCTACTCATGCAGCTGCGATCGTTGCCTTGCTATGAGAAGCAGCTACAACTCAATGTGTTGAATGTGGAGAAGAGTTGTGTATGTCTTCTGATCAGCAGGGGCAGATGGACGTTGGTGGTAGTACCATGGATATGGATAGTCCATCAGCACCCAAGCAAGGAAGGAAGACTAAAGGTTCCGGTTCCCGTGCCCCTATGCGAGCTAGTAGTCCATCAGCACTGTCACTCGTCCTCACCCGCTGTCAGCATCTGTTTTGCCTGGGATGCTACCGTCAGTGTGTATGCCCAGGTTGGCCAGATGTTCCTCCTGATGTCCGCCGTTCCTGCTTGGCTTGCCAGACTGGTCTTTTACCCCAGGATGCAGTTCGAGTTCGACCTGGCTCTGGATGTCAGAGCTGAGTTAGGGGGGATGGAGTTGAAGGAGTTGTATAAGTGGTGGGCGTCGATAGGGATGGAGGGGGACCAATGTTGGGCCGCTCAGCAGGATGGTTTGAGAAGAGAGGGGAGGGCTCTGCATGTGTGAGCCGAGTTGAGGGGGAATACAATGGAGTTGAAGGAGTTGTAGAAGCGTGGAACGTCCATAGGGATGGTGGTAGACCAGTGTTGGGACGCTAAGCAGGATGGTTTGAGGAGGGAGGGGAGGGCTCTGGATGTGCGAGCCTCAGGAATGCGTCCCTACATCATTCTCCAGGTGAGATCTTCCATTCTCTGAGCGTCAGGTAAAATCGCCATTTGCCAGGCGTACATCTTCCAGACTCGAGTCGCAAGAGGATCTTGTTTTGCAAGTTTTTCTGGATCACAAATAGGCAGATGATGAAGACAAGTCAGTATCGCAGACCAAGCGAAAACGAAAGACACATACATCAGGGCCAAGACATGTCTTGGAAGAAAGTATAGATATGGGAGAAGGAAGAATGTCGCCAACAACTTGAATATCACGGTTGTGCCGGCAGCAACAGGGGAGGCCCATCACGATCATCTTGCGTGCGCGCACCAACATCGCTGTTAATCCTCGACCTCACAATTAAACCAAATGCTAGCGACGTTCCCAAAATGAGAGATCCGAAAAAGATGGCAGCCACATTGAACGAGCTCACGGTTTTAGACTGACGGCCCGCCGGGAGTAACCAAAGCTATCTGAATCGGTGTTCTGTCTCGCTGCCGCAACAGTATATCCAAGAAACCCATGATGGTCATCAAGCTAATCAAAGTGTCAATGTGTTCATTAACAAGAGAAAATGCGCATACACTGCGGTCGACTTCGTACCTTTCAAGTTGGTGTGACTCCTTATTGATTGCTTGAGTAGAAGCCGCGGCTAAATACATGACTGAGGTACTAGTATCACGCCGACAGAGACTACAATATTGATGGGGATCTTCCGCGGACCAGTATGGTGATCCCCAAGACTCGGATGATGATCAGAAACTGGTTGTCTGGCTGCAGCTTCAACAGAATTGAAAGCGCATCTTCTGAACCTGAAATTATGTAAGCTGCCTTGTTCCCAGAAGACTTACGGAACTAGTACATGATTGCCCGCAGTGGTATGGCAGCAGCGAAATAAAGAGACATGTGTCATAGCAAAGAAAAGTCATGAAAAAACTATCTCCAGTACATCAATTTACTCAGAGCTCTCATAAACAAATTTGGTGCATGGGATTAGCTGGTAGTGGTAGGAGAAGCGGTATTGAACGTCCGAAAAGTGAACTGACTTGAACCTCATTTGTTGCCAAATTTGGACATCACTGGTGCACCTCCAGCACTATTTGCGAATATGCATCCTCTAAAATGTGACTGTGACTGTGACTGACAGTTTGCGTGTTAACCTGCAGCTAGCAAGCTGGTAGAATGATGATCAAGGCGGCTTAGACATGCTTACTATGTGGCCTGGTACTAATAGTAAGGTCACTTATTCAAATTTGACTTGGTGGATGCCTCAATCAAGTTGTCACAGCTCCACTGCGGTTGCAGCTACTAGGCCGTTTCGCAGCATATTATGATATTCTTGAGTTGAATCATAGTGTGCATGGTGCCATAGCCTGAGGCACCAAGCACTGCATGAAAAAATCAGAGGTCGAGATTCTCAAGGAAGATGAAACAGATGTACTACCATGACTACCGTAGGTAATATGTCTTCAGTACTTTTTCAACATTTAAAATAATTCACACACCATGACGGTTCATCACATTGGTTCAAAATTGTCCCAGGGGCGCAGTCATACTTTTCACACAGACTACGAGAAAAGAAGTGAATCATCATGACTAGTACTATGTGACGCGCTATTTATGACTCAAAGATCTCGAGATTACTACTACTCATACCTGTTCATCATGATCATACTAGGCTACTAGTGGACTGATATACCAAGCATACAGGAACCATAGAAATAGCTGCATCAAAATTAGTGTATGGTGGCTACCATCTCCCCTCATATGTATCTTAAATAACCGACCGTCTGTAGCAAGCTATCTTCAACTTTAAAGGAGTTATTCACTAGCTATACCGATCTCATTGTTATCTGATGCACGATTTTTGAAAATTTCAAGGATCTAGTGACTATGATAATTTGACACGACCCTCAGTGCACTGCTCCGACTGCATGCTTTAGATGGTGACCAAAGATGGTGACCAAAGACCAAGTCAAAAATCCCCCAATGACAACAATGGCAATCGTGCATGGTATGGTTATCAACAAGGACCAATCTGGAATCATGAAAATTCCAGCTAAAAAGCCTAGAATAGATAAGGCTATGCTATTGATAACACATTCATTAGTACTGTACTAGTAGTAGGTTCAAATTATAGTGGGGAAAATACCTTGTCATTCGCAACAAACTAGGAGCGCTATAGATGATAGCAACCTTCTTGAAATGGTCGTGCAAGTAGTATGACTGTTAGCATGTTCAAATGAGAAATGAGTGGTAAGAATTGTGTATTAAACTTGAACACACGGCAAAATCAAGGGACTTCATCTTTTGCCCAAAGTGTTGGGCTACAACACCCATGAAGATACAGTGGACGCTAAGGATAAGTGAGAGAGAGCATAGAGCTCTTGTTATAATTTGAGAACCAACGTCCGGAATAGCGAGTATGCTAGCATCTACTGCCATGATAATGCCTGCCTGAGGAAGAACAAGTGCACAGAGATTAAAAAAGTATATGTTAATAGTTGGTTACATACCAGAGTACTGTGCTTGATGTTATCGTCATTGAAATGATCGAGAAATTTCCTGATATCAAGTAGATTGACAATACCATCAACATGAAGTTTTTTGATGTGCTCTAATACCAGTGCTGGAATGCCAAACATAGCAGCTGTCGCTAGCAAAGATAGAAACCGGACATCTTGTTTTCATTCGCTTCCTTCAATCAAGTGGGTCCGCATCAGATGGGCTTTGGGCAAACCATAGTAGTTGAGAAATTGGTGATGGCCTTCCCTGCAAATTGAATGTAAATTTTTGGAGCGTTGATCCTGCAACTCATGTAGAATATTCCATATCCTTCCTGTTCAAGTTAGTTTATGAGAGTTGTGGTTGATCTGCAATTAATGTGAATGCACTGCAAAATGTGACACCTTGTTCCTTTAAGGATAGATTGGAGTTAAGAAGGTTCTCTATGAAGTTCTGTCAAAGGAGAAGGTCATACAATGTTGTATGATGTACCAAAGCTAATGAGGCGAGCGATCACTTTCTCTGTTTGGTCAGTGCTCCAAAACAATGAAGCCGCAGTTGATTGTTCCAGAATTAACCCCTCTATTATTCGTGCTCTTTGTCAGCCATCAGTTGATATCAAACGTGCGTCTTACCTGCTAAGAACCACTCTAGGTGAGCTCGTAGCTCAGTGGCATCAGAGGGTTGCATACTGTAATGTCTAGGGAAGAAGTCAATGTGCTTCCTGACAAAAAGTGGCATCAGTATTCAGTCCCTTTTCTACCTCATCAAGTCACCGGTTCTCACCAA
>Ga0310811_10012520_pt1 | contig 11005 bp, 13 predicted proteins | sample YCmetagenome_FD_207642 | JGI IMG/M metagenome (GOLD analysis project Ga0310811, IMG submission 207642) | Soil microbial communities from experimental microcosm in Duke University, North Carolina, United States - YC | ecosystem: Engineered > Artificial ecosystem > Soil microcosm > Unclassified ...
TCGGCCATCTCCCGGAGCAGCGCCAGAATCGCGGGCGCATCTTTGGGCTCGGCGGCACGCAGCATCAAATCATGCATGCACCGACCATAGGGGAGCCAAAGGGAACCCGAAACGGTATAAACCGGTTATCAACCTTGCCGTATTTTCACGGAGAATAAGATGCGCCGTCTGCTGATATCCGTTGCCGTTCTGGCCTTGGCCACCGCACCCGCTTTCGCCCAGCCGGGGCAGGAGCATGGCCACGGTCATCGCGATAGCAACCCCGGCCAGGGTGGTGGCGAGCAGGGTGGTGGCGAGCATGGCGGCGGCCATGGCGGCCCCGATACGGGAAGACCCAGCGGGCCACCGCAGGCGCAACCCCAGGCGCAAATGCGGGAGCAAGGCCCGCCGCCGCGTGGCGGTCCCACCAGCTTCACCAATCAGGTTCAAGGCCATCAGCCCGACCAGGGCCAGCGGCCGGAACGTGGCTTTGAGGAAGGCCGTGGCCACCGCGGTCCGGAAGCCGCGCCACAAATGCAGGCCGCGCCGCAGCAGGTACAGCGCGGTCCGAATCGTCCCGAAGGCAGGCCCGATTTCGGGTATCGCGGCGACAATGGCCGGGACTATCGCGCCGGCGACCGCAATTTCAATCGGCCCGGCAACCCGGACAACGGGCCCAGCTTTGCCAGCCGGCCTGGCAATCCCACCTTCGGCGGTCCGCGCCGAGACTTTTCCGGCTTCCGCGATTTTCACCGCGACTTCCGCAGCGGCCGCCGCTTCCGTATCGGCCCTTATCGCCCGCCGGCGGGCTTTTATGGCCATCACTGGACCTTCGGCGAGTTTCTGCCCCGGCCCTACTGGGTGCGCGATTACTGGCTGCTGGATTTTGACGCCTATGGCCTGCCGCCGCCGCCTTATGGCGCGGTCTGGGTGCGGGTGGGCAGCGATGCGCTGCTGATCGATGAATATAGCGGCGAAATCATCACGGTCGCCTACGACGTGTTCTATTGAACCCCCATCCGTCACAACTCGGGGTGAGGAGCGGTCCGCCGCGCGACAGCGCGGAGGATGAGCAGGTCCAGTGGACCTGCGAGAGCGACGAACGCCGCAGCGGCGCGCATCCAGGCGCGTCGCGAGGCCGGGCCGGCGTTCCGCAAACACCTTGCTGTGACACCTTCCCCCTTCCCGGCGCTTCGCGCCGAAGGGGGAAGGAAGCTGGTGTTTGTTGAGGGTCGCGCCGCGATATGCGGCGCTCGAGCCTCGTAAATCTGGGTGCGGCGGATAGCCCCTTACACAGCAGTCAACACCTGCTATACACGGCCACCGTGCCCGTGGCTCCCCGCGGGTTGAGAAACCATCAGGGTACGGAATAATTCATGTCGAACGTGACGGTGATCGGCGCCCAATGGGGCGACGAAGGCAAAGGCAAGATCATCGATTGGCTGTCGAACCGCGCCGACATGGTGGTCCGGTTCCAGGGCGGCAACAATGCCGGCCACACCATCGTGGTGGGCGATAAGACCTATAAGCTGTCGCTGCTTCCTTCCGGCGTGGTGCAGGGCAAGCGCTCCATCATCGGCAATGGCGTGGTGGTGGATCCCTGGTCGCTGCTGGAGGAAATCGCCCGCGTCGGCGCCGCCGGCCTGACCGTGACGCCGGACATTCTGGTCCTGGCCGAGAATGCGGTGCTGGTGCTGCCGCTGCACCGCGAACTGGACGCGCTACGCGAGGAAGCCGCTTCCCAGAAGCTGGGCACCACCAAGCGCGGCATCGGGCCGGCCTATGAAGACAAGGTGGGCCGCCGCGCCATCCGCGCCATTGACCTGAAAGACACTGCCGCCCTGCCCGGCAAGATCGAGCGGCTCTTGGCGCATCACAATGTGCTGCGCCGCGGCTTTGGCGCCGCTGAGGTGGATGCCGGCGCGCTGCTGAAATCTCTGACCGAGGTCGCGCCCAGGATCGCGCCCTTCCTGGGTTCTTCCTGGCGCGAGCTGGACAGTGCGCGCAAGGCCGGCAAGCGCGTGCTGTTCGAGGGCGCGCAGGCCGTGCTGCTGGACATCGATCATGGCACCTATCCCTTCGTCACTTCCTCCAACACAGTGGCGGGCCAGGCGGCGGCCGGCGCGGGCGTGTCGCCCCGCGCCATCGGCACGGTGCTGGGTATCGTCAAGAGCTACACCACACGCGTGGGCGAAGGCCCCTTCCCCACCGAGTTGAAAGACGCCGTCGGCGAGAAGCTGGGCGAACGCGGCCATGAATTCGGCACCGTGACAGGGCGCAAGCGCCGCTGCGGCTGGTTCGACGCCGTGCTGGTGCGCCAGACCTGCGTCACCGGCGGCGTGGACGGCATCTGCCTGACCAAGCTGGATGTGCTGGACGGGTTCGAAGAGATCAAGGTCTGCACCGGCTATCGGCTGGGCGATCAGGTGCTGGATTATCTGCCGGCCGATGCCACGATGCAGGCCAGACTGGTGCCGGTCTACGAGACCTTGGAGGGCTGGAAGGAAACTACCCATGGCGCGCGCAGCTGGGCCGATCTTCCCGCCAACGCCATCAAATATGTGCGGCGGGTGGAGGAGCTGATCGGCGTGGGCGTCGCGCTGCTGTCCACCAGCCCCGATCGCGACGACACCATTATGGTACAGGATCCGTTCGTCGATCGTTGAAAACCGTCCGGCGTATAGGCCAAAGGATCAGGCGGCCTGATCGCCGCCCTTGCCCCACAACTCACGCGTCAACCGCGCGCTGGATGCGGGTCTGAATATCCTGGCCTCGTTCCGTGCGCCCAGAAAATACCGCGCCGCCGATGCGATCGGCACGCCGACAAAAAATCCGTGCCCCATTGCCGCACTGAGATTGGACCAGAAGCCCTTGGGCGTCTTCCATTGCGGCGCCAGGGAATGCGGCACGATAAAATAGAACATGCAGACATAAAGCAGCGCGCCATAGCACAGGCCGGCCAACCAGGGGCTTTCCAGCAGGACGGGCCTGCGCAGGGCGGCCAGCACGAACAGCGCCGCCATGATGATGGTCAGGCCGAAATGTACCGCCAGCCCGGCGGCGACCGTCAGCCCGCCGCCCTGGAAGGCCATCTGACCCAGGAGGCCGCTGGCGATATATTGCAGAATGCCAGCGGCAACACCGTCACCCCCTTTGCCTGCCCGCCCGCCAATGGCGGAAATAATGTCCGCCGCCCCCGCCGCCGCCCCGCCGACAAGCACAGCCAGGCCCAACTTCCGCAAATCCTGTTTCATTCCCGATCTCCGATTCAAATGCGGCGTCATCTGTGCCCAAAGACCGGCGGCGGTCCCGATCCGGCGACGCGGAAATTCTGATTTTTTTCCGATGTCGCCAACTCTCGAAGAAAAACAGCGGCTTGATACTTGCCGTATCGCTCCGCTTGGGCGAGAAATTTTCCAAACAAGATCGGCTGGCAGGAATTCATGATCGAAATCCCGGTTCCGTTCCGGCTGCGCGACAGGCTCGTCACACCGGAACGCAACATGATTGCCGGGCCCGATGGCGAGGTAAGCATCGAGCCCAAGATCATGCAGGTTCTGTGCGTGCTGGCCGGCGAGCCGGGCCGCGTTTTCACCCGCGCCGAACTGATCGACCGCGTATGGGGAACGGAATTCGGCGCCGATGAAAGCCTGACCCGCGCCATCTCTCATCTGCGCAAGGCACTCGGCGATACCCGCAGCGAGCCCATAGTGATCGAGACCATTTCCAAGCGCGGCTACCGGCTGTTGCCATCGGCGATTGCCAGTCAGGCGCCACAGGCTGCCTCGCCGGTTTCCACTGCTCCCAGCCGCCGCCTCTGGATGGCAGGCGCCGGCGCAGCAATTGCCACGGCGGCGCTGGCCTGGTGGCTGAAGCCTATCTTCCATAAGCCGGGAAGCATTCCTGTCATCGTCCTGCCGGTGAACCCCATCCGCCGCGAGCCGCCGCAGCTGAGCCTGGCGGCGGCCCTGACCGTGGATCTGGTGGGCCTGCTGGCGCGCGAAAAACGCTTTCATGTAACCGTGCGGAAGCCCGATCCTGCCATGGCGGGAAGCCGGAGCTATGCCATCTATGCCGACCTACAGATCGCTGACGGTCAGCTGCGTACCCATGTCGAGATTATGAGTGTCGACACCGAACAGGCTCTGTGGTCACGTATTTACGAGCAACCCTATGACGGCAAACTCCCGTCACAAGACAAGCTGTCATCGGCTATCGCGAAAGACCTGACCGCTGCGCTACTGCCCCTGGCGGAGGCAAAGAAATGAACCGGCCCCTTGTCATTCTGGGCAGTGCGCGGCCGGACGGCGAAACCCGCAGGGCTGTTGATCTGGCGTTCCCGCCGGGCACAGCGGAGTTGGTGGTGCTGCCCAACTTTGCCATCGGCGGGTACGACTATCAGCATTTCAACGCGAACGACGCGTTTGGCGGCATCGCGCCGAAAATGGCGGAGGCGGACAAAATCGTCTTCGCCACACCGGTCTATTGGTACGCCATGAGCGCACCGCTGAAAATCTTCTTCGACCGCCTCGACGACATGACACAGAACCTGAAAGCCTTGGGTAAGAGTCTCAAAGGCAAGTCCGTCTGGGTGATCGCCACCGGCACGGAGAACGTGCTGCCGGAAGGCTTCGAAGTGCCCTTCGCCCGCACCGCCGGCTATTTCGGCATGCGTTATCGCGGCTGTGCCTATCTCTATACCGGCACCGATCGCGCGCGGCGCGCGGACACGGAAGTCACGCTGATCCGGTCCGGTGAAAAGATAATCAGCTAGTCAAAAAAGACTGCCCAGAACGTCATCATGTTGTTATGTTGCAGTGCAATAAAAATGTTTGACGGATGGATTTTTCCGTCTCATTATCAGCGTGCACTGCAATAAGTTGCTGAAATGAACAGGGAGATGCGCCTTAAACCTTGCTGTTAAGGAGCCCCTATGCTGCGCACCCTCACCCTCACCGCCCTTCTGACCCTCTCTATCACGGCTGCTCACGCCGAAGATGCTTCCACCCTGGTCACCTATGCAGACCTGGACCTTTCCAAGCCAACCGATGCCAGAACCCTGGCCGCACGCCTGCAAGACGCGGCCACCGCAGTCTGCCTGAAGGCCAATCCCGAAAATCTCGCCGCCGTGGCGCTGGAGAATTGCGTGGACATGTCGGTTCATCTGGCAATGGCGCGGATCGAAAGCGACATGGATCAAGTTGTTCGATACAAGCTTTCCAACGTCCGTACCGCGATGAAGGATTGATTCCTCTCCAGTATGGCCGGCTCTAAAGCCGGCCATGCTGGGAGAGACTCACTGTCTCGTGTTGAACACCACGTAGTGGAATTTGCCGCCGGCGGCGATGTTGAACAGGTGCGGCATGCCGGCCGGAATCTGCAGGAAGTCGCCGGTGTGCACCGCGATGCTGGTGCCGCCCTGGATCGCTTCGCCGCGTATCTGTCCGGGCCCGGTTTCCCTGGCGCCCGCGACCGTGCCGCCATAAACCAAGGTCGCCTCACCCGACAGAACCTGGATGTAATGCGTCCAGTGGGTGTGGACTTCCGGCTCATTGCCCTTGTCGCTGCGCTGGGCGTATTCGACATAGTAATTCTCATGGTCCACGGGGAATGCCGTCTTGGCGCCGGGACCCGGCTTGTCGGTCAGGGCATCGACGTCTTTGGCCGAGAGATGTTTGAATCCTTCCGCCGGCAAGGATCGCAAGGACGTTTGCGCCAGTGCGGATGACGTCAGCAAAGCGGTAGCAAAAAGCGAAGCAGCTATCCTGTGAAACATGGTCCGTCCCTTCTCTGTTGTTTTTGAAATTTTGAAATCAAAGATCGGCCAGCCGGGTCCAGATGCCCGCGGCGGCGGAAACGGCCGCGCCGGCACCCAAACTCAACGTTCCCTGAAAGCCAAGCTCGCGCGTCACCGCCACCCATAGCACCATGACGGCGATACCCACCACGATGCCGCCGATCAGGCTCGCGTTACCGGTCGTCACATGCGCGCGCGTACTCATGGCGTCCGCCTGACAAGATCGTCCCGAACCCTGCTGGTGTCATAGCCATTGAAGACATGCTTGAGCAGGCCGCAGTGAAGGTCGGAGGTCCCGAAAAACCAGTCCGCCACCGGATAGGTCAGGTTGAAGTTGCGCTCCATCATGACCCTCGGATTGTGATGGGCGATGTGGTGGCGGCGAATGGAGTTCACCAGCGGGATATGCCGCACCAGACGATCGTCCTTCACATGGCAGCAATAGTGAAACAGCTCGTAATTCAGATAAAGCGCGGTATTGGTCATCAAGAGCAGCCAGCCCGCATTGGCCAGTCCCAGCCGGTTCAGGATGAAAGCGGGGACCAGCGAGAGCGTCATGAACGCCACCAGCGCGTAAGGCGGAAAGAACACGATGCGGAAGTCACGTGTGTTGTCGAAAGCGGGCGCGACGTCGGTGAAAAATTCGTGATGCGCCAGGGTATGGCGCCGGTAGATGCCCATCAGGCCCTTCACCGGACGGTGCATCACATATTTGTGGATCCACCATTCAAAGACATTGGACAGGCAGAAGGCCGCCGGGATCACCAGCCATTCATACCAGGCCGGGGCCGTGACCTGACGCGAAGAGACCCAGATCGCGGCCGCGCCCAGCGCAAAGATCAGCGCCACATGCATCCAGCCTACATAAGCGGGCGCAATGCGCTGGCGGTAATCAACGCGGAAGGCGGCTTGACGGGGCGGCATCTGGGGCATTGGCGAGGCCCTTTTTGCCGACGATATGGCCGCGCTCGACACCCCGCAAGGCCGGTTCAGAAGGTCGCAATCGGATTGAGCACCGATCCCGTCGCGCCGGGCACCGCCGCCGGCGAAGCCGTTACCAGGAAGTCCCAGCGCTTGCGCTTTTCCGCCTCGCGCCCGACCAGTTCCAGGTCCAGATTGTCGAAGATCGGCATGCCCATCGCCACGATGCACAGCGCATGGATGGGCTGAGACACGCCCTCGACTTGGCTCGGCAGCACATCCTGGGCATCGTCGCCGCCCAGGATCGCCACATCACGCGCATGCATCCACGGCGCGCAGCTCATATGCAACCCGGCCAATTGCTGTACCGCCCACGGTCCCTTGGCGTCGCGCCGCGCCCAGCGGCCGGTGCGCACGATCATCACGTCGCCGGAACGTACTTTCACGCCCGCCTTCTTCTCCCAGCCTTCCAGGTCTTCGGGATAAATGGCGGTGCCCGGCTCCAGCCAGTCCACGCCCTTGTAGCGCGCCATGTCCATCAGCACGCCGCGGGTGATGATGCCGTTCTTGAAATTGAGGATGCTGTTTTTGGCGGCGCCATCCTCGCCCACCACGTCGGCGGAATAGCCGTTATAGATCTTGCCGTCATAGACGAAGTGGCACAGCGAATCCATGTGGGTGTGCGCCATGCCGTGATAGGAGATGAAGAACGTGTCGCTGGTGCTGGCGATGCCGGTCTTGGCGACGCTGGCGCCGGTGCGCGTGGTCTTGCGCACGATGGGCGTGGGATTGTCCACCGCCTCCTTGATCTCGGCATTGCGCGCCATGGAAAAGGAAACGCCTTCCTTCACCGTTCCGATCGCGGCCTTGCGTTTTGCCGGCGTGATCAGATTCACCGCGCCCATCTGGTCGTCGGCGCCCCAGCGGCCCCAGTTGGAAAGCTGCTTCTGCAGGCGGACAAAATCGGCGGGCGTGGAGTCCGGCCGCGCCCCTTGCGCCTCTGCCGGCATCGCCATGCCGGCCATGGCCGCGCCTGCCGCAAGCTGACCAATCGCCTGCCGGCGTGATGTGCAGGATTCTGTATCGGACATGCCACCCTCCCCTTGTGCCCTCTCGATCAGGGCTTTGGGGAAGGCTAGCCGGAAAGCGGCCCCCTTCCTAGCATCAGTGGCCTAGCGGGCCGGCACCGGTGCCGAGACCAGGTGCACCACGGATCGCGGCCTGTATATAGGCTTCGGCCTGGGTCACAGCCTCCCGCAGCGGCAGCTTTTGCGCCAGACCGCAGGCGATTGCGGTGGCGAGCGTACAGCCGGTGCCATGGGTATGGCGCGTATCCTGACGCGGCGCCTCGAAGGGGATGAACTCGCCCTCGGTCCACAACACATCGCGGACGATGTCGCCTTCGCCATGTCCGCCCTTGAACAACACGCCGTCACTGCCCAGCATCTTGAACACCATGGCGGCGTTGCGCAGCCGGTGCTCGCTTCTGGGATAGATGCCGATGAGGGCTTCCGTCTCCGGCAGATTGGGCGTCACCAGGGTGGCGCGGCGGAACAGGCGTTTCTTCAGGACCGTCACGCCGGCTTCATCCAGCAGCGGCGTGCCGCTGGAAGACAGCAGCACCGTGTCCAGCACCAGCGGAATGCTGCTGGTTTCCAGCACATCCGCCACCGCGGCGGCGATCTCCGCCGTCGCCAGCATGCCGATCTTGACAGCATCGGCGCCGATATCGTTCAGCGCCGCCTCGATCTGGCCGCGCACGATCTCGGGCGCCACGGGATTGACGGAAATGACCTTGGTCGTGTCTTGCACGGTGACGGCCGTGATCGCCGTCTGGGCATAAACCCCGAAAGCCTGGGCGGTCTTGAGATCGGCCTGAATTCCGGCGCCGCCGGACGGGTCGGAGCCGGCGATGATCAGAATGCGTGGGACCACGCCGCGGTCGCTGCCTTCGGTCAGGCAGCGACCTCTTCAATTGCCGAAGCGATCTGGCGCACCACGGCGCGCACGACTTTCTCGTCCTCGCCTTCCGCCATCACCCGGATCAACGGCTCGGTGCCGGACTTGCGCACCAGAATGCGCCCCGAGGCCCCGAGCTTGGCATTGGCGGCTTCGATACTGGACTTGACCTTTGCGTCGTCCAGGGGCGAACCCTTCTTGAAGCGCACATTCTCCAAAACCTGGGGCAAGGGTTCAAACAGATGCGCCGCTTCCGAAGCCGGCTTTCCTTCCCGCGCCAGCACCGCCAGCACCTGCAGGGCGGCGATCAGGCCGTCGCCGGTGGTGGAGAAATCCGACAGGATGATATGGCCGGACTGTTCACCACCGACATTGAAGCCGCCCTTGGCCATCTCTTCCAGCACATAGCGGTCGCCCACCGCGGAGCGGGCCAGCGAGAGGTTCAAGGTCTTGAGGAAACGATCCAGCCCGGCATTGGACATCACCGTGCCCACCACGCCGCCGCCCTTGAGCCTGCCGATTTTCGACCAGCTGCTGGCGATCAGCGCAAGAATCTGGTCGCCGTCAATGATGCGGCCATGCTCATCGGCCATCACCACCCGGTCGGCGTCGCCATCCAGCGCAATGCCGAAATCAGCCCGCACTTCCCGCACCTTGTTGCACATGGCGGCGGGGGCGGTCGAGCCGCAATCCTGGTTGATGTTCATGCCATCCGGCGTCACGCCGATGGAAACGATGTCGGCGCCCAGTTCCCACAAGACTTCCGGCGCCACCTTGTAGGCGGCGCCATTGGCACAATCGATCACGATGCGCAGGCCATCCAGCCGGGCATCGCGCGGGAAGGTGCGCTTGGCGAACTCGATGTAGCGTGCCTGGCTGTCGTCAATACGCTTGGCGCGGCCGATCTTGGCCGAAGGCGCCAGGCCCTGCTCCAGGCCGGCGGCCATCAGGGCCTCGATCTCGTTTTCCACCTCGTCGGACAGCTTCTGGCCGTCGGGTCCGAAGAATTTGATGCCGTTGTCCTCGAAGGGATTGTGCGAGGCGGTGATCATCACCCCCAGGTCGGCGCGCAAGGAGCGCGTCAGCATGGCGACGGCGGGCGTGGGCAGCGGGCCGAACTGGAAGACATCCATGCCCACGGCGGTGAAGCCGGAGACCAGGGCGCTTTCGATCATGTAGCCGGAAAGCCGCGTGTCCTTGCCGATCACCACCCGATGGCGATGCTCGCCGCGGGTGAAGATGCGGCCCGCCGCCATGCCGGCCTTGAGCGCCACTTCCGGGGTGAGCTTGGCGGTGTTGGTGCGGCCGCGAATGCCGTCAGTGCCGAAATATTTGCGGGTCATGAGGCGAAAATCCTGGAAGCGGGCGGTTTTACCATAATCTTTGCCCAAGGACGTTAACGCGCCACTTTCCCTATGGTTTTCAAGATCTTGAGGCCATCCTTAAGCGCCCCCGGGGCATGGGTGCGGATAAAGTCGGCGCCACTGGCTTGCGCGAAAAGCTCGGCGGCCAGGCTGACCGCCCCGGCTTCCTGGGCCGGCCGGTTCACCAGCTTGCGCAGGAAGCCCTTGCGCGACACCGAAACCAGAACCGGAAGCCCGTAGCGCGCCTTCAGTTCCGGCAGGCGGCGCAGCAGGATCAGCGAGTTCTCGGGATCGGTGCCGACAAACTGGCCCATCCCAGGATCGAGGATCAGCCGCTCGTGCGCGATGCCGGCATCGGTCAATGCCTTCAGGCGCGCATCGAAGAAGGCGGTGACGCGGTCGAAGATTTCCGCCGACGGCACGTCGGTGCGTACCGCCACGCCTTTTTCCTGCACCATATGCATCACGATCAGCCTGGCTTTCGCCTGCGCCAGTTCGGGATAGAGCGCGGTATCCGGAAAGCCATGGATGTCGTTGAGATAGTCCACCTCCTGCGCAAGCGCCCAGCGCTGCACCTCGGTGGAGAAACTGTCGATGGAAAGCGACAGGCCTTTCGCTTTCAGCTCCGGCAGTACGGCGGCGAGCCGTGCGATCTCCACCTCCGGCGCCACGGGCACGGCGTCCGGGTTGGAAGACGCCGCGCCGATGTCGATGATGTCGGCGCCGGATTGCGCCAGCGCCTGGGCATGAAACAGCGCCGCGCCGGGCTCCAGATAGCGGCCGCCATCCGAAAAACTGTCAGTGGTGATGTTGAGGATGCCGAGAATCTTCACGCGGCCTCAAGTAGCGAAGCGGTGAGCCAAAAGAAAGACGGCGCGCACAGGGCCATAGCGCGGCATAAAAGAAAAGGGCGGCCGCGCGCTAGCGACAGCGTAGCGCGCGCCCTTTTGTGACGATCTCTTTTGTTATTACCGGGGCTGAGGCT
>Ga0310811_10012524_pt1 | contig 11003 bp, 9 predicted proteins | sample YCmetagenome_FD_207642 | JGI IMG/M metagenome (GOLD analysis project Ga0310811, IMG submission 207642) | Soil microbial communities from experimental microcosm in Duke University, North Carolina, United States - YC | ecosystem: Engineered > Artificial ecosystem > Soil microcosm > Unclassified ...
ATATCGTGATCGAGTGGACCGACGTAAAGAATATCGATATGCAATTGGGCCGCAATTTTTCCAAGATGATTATCGACCTTAAACAGGAAACAGATTATGGCAAGCAAATCGCCATCTCCTTACGATGGGTAGCCGGAAGGGACATTGAGATATGTAATACTACACAAGCTTATTTTGAGGAGATGACGAAGTTGGATTGAGAGCAGCGGCAGTAGTAATTCGATATTTTTGAAAGCCTCTAATTTTTATTTAAATTTGAATAATGAGTACTCAGTTCATTACAAACGAAAAGGGCAAAAAAACGGCTGTAATCATTCCCATAAATGAATACGAGGACCTTTTACATCAACATCATCTTGAGTTGGAGTTAACCGATGAATATAAAGCGATGATTGACTTGATGATTAAGGATGAAGAAAACGGCCAGGCCAACTACACTTCGTTTCAAAATATCAAAAAACGTTTTTCTGGCAAATGAGCTATAATCTGCGTTTTAGAGTTGAAGCCGAACGCGACCTCGAAGACATTCAGGATTATTATAACAAAATCAACCCTATAATCATCGACAATTTCTTTGTTGAATTCTTCGAAACAATGGACTTCATAGAAGATGAACCCAAATTATATCAGGTAAGGTACAGAGGTATCAGGATTGCTCCGCTTCATCGTTTTCCTTTCGGAATTCATTACAGGGAAACCGAAAATGATATCACGATTTATAGAGTACTGCACACTAAGCGCTATTTTAAATAATAATTTTCCCGTTTTATTTAACAGCAAACTGCCAACTTAAGCCTGCAAACTACTTGTCCTCCTCCAGCATCTTTATCGCGTCATCATATTTGGCTATCAGTGATGGGGCACGATCAAAGGCCCAGCCCTTGTAATTATCCCGTAAGAGTATTAGTGTCTCGCGCATATTTTCAGGTTTTCTTGACTCCCAGCTTAAAAGCACATTGGCTACTTTTTCTTCAACTTTATCGATACGGGCTTGGTTGGCATAAATATCCGTTAGTTTAGCAATCTGCTTAAAACTTACTTTTGTTGTGATATTATGAGCCTTGGCGATTTCCCAGGCTACCGAGCTTAAATCTCCATTGACAACACCATCAGGGGCAATATATTCCAAATGAAAAACTCCATTTGATAATATCTTCTGTTGGAAAGCCGGACTATTTAATGCCGAATCAATTGCTTTTAAAACATTCTTCTGATAAGCATACTGTTCCTGCTCTGCCTGTTTATTGTGTACCAGTTCTGTCTTGATATTTTCGAGAAGCTCTTTAGTATCCTTTTTCTCATGCAGGTTATTGAAATATTCCGTCAACCCTAACGCCAAAATAACGCTGAACATGATCAGGAACGATTCGCCCAGGTATTCTTTCCAATCACGCAGAATGTAAACTTCAGGATTATCTTTTCGATGCGATTTTTTATGTGGAGTTTCAGGAACAGGCTGTACTTCGTCTTGCATAAGGCATTGATTTTCACCTTAAAAATAGCAAAGTCCTGTTATCCCAAACTATTTTTCTCAAAATATTTCTTTACCAACAGATTGACAAATCGTTTTAAATAAGTCTCATTAAGGAAGGTATTCGACCAATTATCAAACCGCTGGCATTGGATACCAAGATAGAAAAAATATAAGCTCACGCCTAATGCAGGAAGCAATCGTCTTTCTTCATCGCTTATTTTAGTGATTGATTCATAGCCATCAAGAAAAGCTTCAGTTTTTAACCGGCATTCATTCTCATCTTTTTCGGTGCTGTTTATTTGCAAAATGTAATAAGCGATGTCGTAACAAAGCCAGCCATTGCCGCAGAAATCAAAATCGAACAGCGTTACTTCACCATTTTTATCAATGCTCAGGTTATCAAACCAGATATCCATATGCACTGCGCCCTTCCTTATATTGTCTGCATCTGCATTTGCGAACTCATTCAGCAAGTATTGCTGCACCGATGCCATAAAGTTTATTTCTTCTGTATCAGCAGAAATAAACTTTTTAAGCTGATCAAATGAGTCAATCAGAATTACTTTGGGTGAATAATCCACTCTTTCCAATTTCAAATTGGTTGTAAGGCGATGCATTTTAGCCATGATCTCCCCTATCTTAAAATGTACATCTGCCGGGATATTGAGCAGCTTCTCTCCTCTGGCGAATGAAAACATGATTCCATAGCGTTTACCTTCCGGTGCAGCAAGTTCATGGATATAATTTCCAGTAGTATCGGTTATGGGATATGATACCGGGATATCATTTTCTTTAAGCAGGTTCAGCAGCCTGATCTCCTCTTCAATTTCCTTTTCAGAGCGCCAGTTGAGGCTATATATCCTGAAAACATATTTATCATCGCCGCTGGCAACCAGATAAGAATCGTTGATGCCGGCTTTTAGCAAACGGCATGACGCATTACTATCCAAACCATACTTGCTCTGCAAAAACGCCCCAAGATGTGTTGCCGAAAGCGTTGAATTTGTAACCGGGAAAGTTTCCAATGGATGAGGATTTAGACCACAATAATAAAAAAAGACTTACGAAGTTTTGAAAACTTTAGATCCTAAAGATTTCGTACATTCACCAGATTACAAAACCTATTATATGAGTCATTCGCTAACATTTATAGCGTTTATTTGCTTCACACTCTTCACCTCAACCGTTTATTCGCAAACCAAATCTAACGACGTTAAGTTAAAGACTAATGCTAACGATACACTTACAATTAGTGAAATGTTTACGACCGGAGACGGTGTTGGCGAAGGAATTCGAACATATAAAATATTAGGTAAAAAGTACGCATATCAAATGTATGCAGTGGATTCAATGCCGCAATTTCCCGGCGGCAAACGTAAGTTTAAGGATACGATTTATAACAGGGCTCAAACTTTATACCCTGAAACACAGAAAACATTCAAAATAGAATTTATAATAAATTACGATGGTGAACTAACTAATTTTAGATTTATCTGGTCGCAATATCCGCTCATCGATAAGAAGTTAACTAAATTTATAAAGTCCCTACCTAAATGGACTCCTGCCATAAAGGATAATAAATACGTCAAAGTTAAATCTGATTTTCAGTTCCGGTAAACTTAACCTTCATCGTAGCTGTTTCTGTACGATTATAAAAACCATTAAGGTTTGAAAGTTGAAAGCTAAAAACTTCCAACTTTCAAACCTTTCAATAAAAATCAAACCGCGTCTGATAATGAAGTAAACGTAAACTCCTTGATCTTCATCGGCGGGATCAGGTAGCTGCGGTAGCTTTCCACGCTGATGCTTCTTTCGGGCTTACCCAATGCTTCCACATTGTTCAGCATAATCACCGGGCTTTCATTAAACCTGAAGTTCTTGATCGGGAATTTGATCCTACCGTTTTCGATATAAAACAGGCCATCGCGGGTTAAACCGGTCAGCAATAGCGACTGCGGGTCAACCATACGAATATACCAAAGGCGCGATACCAGGATGCCTTTTTCAGTACTTTTGATCATATCCTCGATAGTGGCATCACCGCCTTCCATAATGATATTAGCCGGCCCGGGCAATGGCTTAACGCCTTTTTTGTCGGCCCAATAACGTGAATAGGAAAGATTTTTTAGAACGCCCTTGTCTATCCACATAGTTTTTTCACGCGGCAAGCCGTCTCCACCCCAGGTAGCTGAGGGTAATTCAGCATTGAACGGATCAGAATAAATAGTCACTTTTTCATCCACCAATTGCTCACCCAAACGGGTACCTCCGCCTTTTTTGCTCAAAAAGCTACGGCCTTCCTCTGCACTGCGCGCATCGAACCGGAACATATTTTCAAGCATGTAAGTAGCTGCTACCGGCTCCAGGATAACGGTATACTTTCCCGGTTCAATAGCCTTTGCTCCTACTGAGCCTGTCGCTTTGCCAGCAGCAACTTTGGTAGCGGAAAATGTATCCAATTTGCTCACATCGGTAAATCCGCGTGCAGCATATCCCGAGGCTGTACCTTCCTCGTTACGGGTAGTAACGGAGAAAGTAACATCGCTGCCTTTGTTATAGGCAAACAACCCTTTCGAGTTCATGATCGCATAAAATCCAGTCGAGTTTTCAAGGAAACCTGCTGCCGTCAGCTTTGCTTCCTTGGTCACTGATAAACTTTTGGCTACCATTTCGGCGCGGCTTTCAGGCGTTATAGCTGCGGTATTGGTGTTATAAGTGATCGACTCCGCAAATGTTTGCGGACCGAGCAGCGGCATATATTCCGGATTGGGCGGCGCCAGTTGCGCCAATTCTTCCGAACGGCGAACCACGCGCTCAAAAGCGGCATCATCAAATTCGTCTATGGTTGCCGTTCCCGCCTTTTTGCCATAAACCGAGGTTACCGCCAGGCCCATTGTGCTGATATCGCCTGCTGTTGAAACCGCATTTAAAGCATAACGGATGTTGCCACCTTCGCTGCCGTTAAGGCTCACCTCGCACTCGTCGGCTTTTGAATAACTGAGCACCTTCTTCAGTATCGCCTGTGCTTCTTCTTTACTTAATATAGGCATGACTATCCGATCTTTCTTTTTGTGTTGATTACATTAACTCCTTTAAATAATGCGGTGGATGAACCATGAGACACCGCGCTCGATTGGCTTGGCTGACCCTTCCCGTCATTAAAAGCACCACCTAACCGATAATCTTTTTCATCGCAAACCTGCGCACATGAGTTCCAGAATTCGCGGGTATTCGCCTGGTAAGCCACGTCATTCAGCATCCCTACGATCTTACCGTCTTTTATCTCATAAAACAGCTGCCCGCCGAACTGGAAGTTGTAGCGCTGCTGATCGATGGAGAATGAACCATCGCCTATGATGTAAATTCCTTTTTCCACATTTTTGATCATATCGTCCACGCTAAGGGGCGTTTTGCCCGGCTGAAGCGATACGTTTGGCATACGTTGGAATTGGACGTCCTGCCAGCTTTGTGAGTAGCAGCATCCCTGTGATTCTTTTAGCCCGATGATATGCGCCTGGTCGCGGATGGCCTGGTAGTTTACCAGGATGCCGTCTTTTATCAGGTCCCACTTTTTGCATTTAACGCCTTCATCATCATAACCAACAGCACCTAATGAGCCGACCTGTGTCTTATCAGCCATAATATTTACCTGCTTGCTGCCGAAGTTGAAGTTACCTGATTTCCATTTATCCAAAGTCAGGAAGCTGGTTCCGGCAAAGTTGGCTTCATAACCCAGTACACGATCCAGTTCAGTTGGGTGTCCTACAGATTCGTGTATCGTCAGCCACAAATGACTTGGATCGAGCACCATATCGTATTTTCCCGGATCGACTGATTTAGCTTTGATCTTATCTCCAGCCTGCTGAGCAGCGGCCTTCATATCTTCTATCATGTCATAGCGATGCTTGTAACGGGTAGTAACACCTGTTACTTTTTCGCTATCCAGCGGCGTCAGATACTCATAACCCATACCCACTGGCGAGCTTAATGAACGGCGCGTTTCAAAACTACCCTGAGCTGAATCGATCTTGGTGACATTGAATGCGGGATAGATACGATGAACATCCTGATCGATGTAAGAACCGTCAGTCGAAGCAAAATACTTCTGCTCGTTTACAGCGAACAGGTTGGAGTTTACAAAATTGGCACCGCCCTGCATGGCTATGGCATTAGCATTCAGCAGTAAGTCGACTTTCTCCTTAATAGGCACCTCGAAAGCATTTTTTTCGATCGGCGTTTTCCAGCTTACTTCGCCGTAGCCCTTTTGAGGAGCTAATTGTACAGGTGCGCCGCCTACTTTGGCATTGGCTTTGGCAACTGCTACTGCCCTTTCGGCAGTTTTGGCAACACCATCTTTAGTCACAACATTACCTGCCGCAAAGCCCCAGCAACCGTTTACAATAACACGGATACCCACACCAAACGACTCGGTGTTAGCTACATTCAGCACCTTATTTTCGCGGGTGATGACGAACTGGTTCAGGTAGCGACCGATGCGGATATCAGCATAGCTGGCTCCCTTTGATTTAGCCGTGTTCAAGGCCACGTCGGCCAGTTCTTTTTTAGCTTTTACGTCGATACCGCCGTCCAGTAACTGCTGCACATCGACCGTCTTGCCGAAAGCCTTCAGATCGGGTAGCAGCATAGCGCCCGCTCCCAAGCCCGACAGATAGATAAAATCTCGTCTTCTCAAGTTATTTCTCCTTTATGATTTGTTCAGTTAATTATTTTCGCTTCAGCCCACAAGTATGCACACGTGACCAATAGCAACAGATAAAAATAAATTTTCGGCACCTCAATCCGCACCTTTTCTTGTATCTGTTTTGTTACAATACCATTCACAGGGTTTGCACCCTCATAATGGCTAGTTGCAGCCAGCTTTTCAGTGATTTTCGCATATTTCCAATCATCGTTCCCATACACATACCACCATTGTTCCTTACCATTATTTTGTTTAATGCTATGCCAGCCAGTTGTTGCCGGCCAATAGTGATTTGTCCATTCAAAAGGTATATCCGGATTTTGAACCGGAGCGATTGCCGAACTATCTGCAACAATTTTTTCCGGAGTTTGCGCCGATTGCAATCGCAGATCAACGGGTTCATTTACCGTTGGAAATTTTGAAGTATTCCAACTTTCTGAAACAAGCGTTTTGCGCGTTGCATTTTTAATCAACAACGACCAAAACGCAGCGTAATCATCTTTATCTCCTGCAAGCATCCAGTTGTAAGAATTAGTAATTGCTGTAAAAACCAAACGACCAGATCCCGAAAGAGACGAGCTCACTAAACCGTGATTTTGTGCATCAGTCACCAATGTTTGGGTTGATGGCATCTCACGGATAAAAGTCTGATCTGTTTTTAGCAGAGCCGACTTATTCTTTTGTCCTCTGATATTTAAGGTAACCGGCGATGGATTCTTAACCGCTAACTTTTCTAAAGGGAAACCCGATTGCAGCCATGACGAGCCTTTCGATAAACTATCGGCACGAATAATAATGCCCAAGCCTTTTTGGGTTACTTCGGGTTTTAAAGCCGCTTCAGCTTTTAATACAGACAGATCGCCAATCACCACATCAAATTGCTCCAAAATATTAGCATTCAAATGCTCTAACTTAACAGGCTGCATATTCGCATACTCACTGCTGAATTTATCCTTGCTTATAGTCGACTGGACAGCCACTTCATAACCATTTTCAGAAAGCCAGTTTTTCAGAAACCTGGTTTCAAAATCCGGTGAGGTAGACAGGATCAAAACTTTTAAAGGCTGAACAGGATTGATCTCAACCGGGAGGCTTTCATTTTCAAGAGTATCTTTCCCGTTTATCGTCAAAATATGATAAACTGCTCTGCCCTCGCTTTTGGGTACTGTCGTCAATTCAAACTCTTTATTGTTTTTTGCCGGGATAATAGCCGTGTCTAATTGTGTACTTAGTCCTTTTAAAATTACCCTGATTGCTTTTGAACTGATGTTTTTATATCTGCCTTGCACGGTCAGGCTTTCCCCTGCTTTTAACTTTTGATTCCAATTGATATTAACGATACCGCCAGGTAATGATGCGGGATGAAATACTATTGGCAATTGCTTCAATTTTTTTAATTCGTTGGAATTTAATCCGTAACCAAATAAATCAACCTTGCTAAATGCCGGACTGTCGGTTTTGAGCTCGTCTAAACGGATCAGTTTTGCGCGCGGATATAATTTTTGAATTGATCTGTCTGTAGTAAATATTTGATCGGTTTTGTAATTGGTCAAGCTATCAGCATCAAACCCTGCCGTAAGCAAAACCGCCGCATGATCGTCGGCAACAGAAATATCCCTGTTATAGCTTATCGGCAATATGATGCAGGCCAATGCAACAATTGCCAAAATAGCAGCGATGATTCGCAAAGCCAGGTTCGCCTTTTTGGGTCGACTGACCTCCTTCCAAACTGCAAAAACAGCAAGCAAACAACAAATGATTAAAACGATAACTGTCCAGCTCATTTGTTACCCAGGTTTTTATAATATCCGGAAGAAAGTCCCATGTCTGCAGCATTTTGTGGCGCTGAAGGAAGCATTTTACCCGAAGGTAATAGATGTTGTATAGCTTTTTCGACAGCGCTTATCTCATTACTACTTGCCTTCCCTGAAGAAATAATTTTACGTAAAGCACTTACCGCGGGCAGGTAAAGTTCAGGTTGAGCCGAAGCTTTTTCACTTAGTTGCTGGTTAGCCAGTTGTAACGTATGTATATCAGCGTTGCTGCTGATCTTATCATGTTTCAACGATTCCAAAACACCGACCGCATTCTTTAGAGCGACATATTCATCGCTGCCCGGTTTTATATCCTGATGATCAACAGGCTGAATGATCTTGCTCAAATCCCCGGTTAATCGTTTTTCCATTTTCAACGGCGCAGGGTTATATGCCGTTTTTGCAACATATACGCGCGATTTTTGCTGCAAGTCTTTCAGCAATCGCAAAGCTTTATATTCAAATGGCAAAGCAGCTTCGGGTTTATACAAACGCAATTGCAATTCGGCTTTCCACATCTCGGTCAATGTGGCTTTCAGTTGTGCTTTTATAGCCGGATCAAAAAACTGGGCATCTTCGGCGTTGTCGTGCTTGTCGGAATATTTGTCCAGTACTACAGCCGCATTCCCAAAATTCTTTGGATCCGATACAGCATCTTCCTGTTCCTCTTTCGGGTTGATATCCGATTCAGCCTCTTCGCCTAAAAATTTGCCGTAACGCAGACGTAACAGCTTCTGATCATTACCCAGTTCATTGCTACGCGTATTAAAAGCTTCTTTGCTGATGCTGTCCCTATCCTTCAGTAATTTTTCCGAATCGAGGATGATCTGCCGCTCGCTCCTGAAAAACTCAGGTTTTACATTTACGCCGCTGATCAGTCCGTCCATACTTAACAGCTGGGCTGTATCCTGTAGCGAAACGATATAAACATCACTGCGGCTTTGCTGATTATGGTTATCCTGCGCCTGAACGTAAAAGTAAAGCTCATCGCCCGGCTCCATGCCAAGCGAAGGAAGATTAACTGTTCTTTGCAGATCATAGTGTGGATTTTGGGCACTAAAGGAAGTCCCGAAATCGATCTTTTGTTCCTTAAACTTAACCGCTTCCCCGCTTCCTTTAGCCACCGTGGTATAAATAAAGGCGTTACTGATGCCATAATCATCATCCAAAGCGACATTGAGGGTTACGCGCGGTGCTTCGCCGGCATCTATGTAAGTATATTGCTGCGGCGTTTTGATATGAATTACCGGCGGATTATCCTTGATGGCTAGCAACTGGTATAGGTCAGACAACTTACCGTCAATACTTACCTGGTAAAATCCGGATTTAGTGATCGACCTTTGTCCTTCATAATCATTCCTGCTTGTATTTCTTAATGCTAGTTTCTCACCATTATTAAAGATCAGTTCAACCCGTTTAGCCTGCACATTCAAGGTCAATTTCCAGACAACTTTGCTGCCTTCTTCGGCTTCAATGGTGAACTTGCCCTGTTCACGGGTTGACTTGCGCGTATAGGCGGGCGGTGAAATTTTTATAACGACAGCACTCACTTGAGGCAATATCTTTTCGACGATATTATTTTTTGATGAGCCTGTTATTGAAGTGTTTTGCTTAAGCCGTTCTATCCGCCAATCATTATGCAGCCAGGTGATCTCCCAACAAAAAAGCGGCATTGCCAGGAAAAACAAAATGCTTAACCGAAGCCGGTAGGCAAATTGTTTCTGATCCAATGGGACAGCCTCTAAAATATCCTCGACATGCGTCAGCTGCATTTTTTCGAGCAGGTTTAAGTCTGATGGCTGTTTTAATACCAGTTCGCTGCTTTCTTCCAGGTCGGGGTATTTCAGGTTCAGAAAAGTGGTGATCGGTTTTACATCCATCTTCCACCATCTGCTCAGCAAGAGGCTGAAACCATAGATCGCCAGAAAAATCAACACGCCCCAAATACACGACAGGCTATAAAGTGTATAGGCAAAACTCCAGATCAAAGCAGCAAGCGCAGCTGCAAAAAAAGCGTCAGCCAGCAACTGGTAGGTGATATACCGTTGCCTCAACTGGTCTACTTTATTTCTCCCCTGCTCAGCCATTCGTCAATATGGGTTTAGAGGTTTTGTGATGCGAAAGCCATCGTTCTGCAAAAAATGTCAGCACCAGTAACAACCAGATATATCGCGACAAATCGATACGATCCGATATTTTTCCGACTGTAACTGTACGTTCATTGCTTATAACAGGCATTATTTGTTGATAGCTCAAAATGCGCTTATCGTATTTGGAATCAGGCTCCGTTGCCGGACTAATAATCAATTTCAACAGCATTTTTGGAAACTCATCGCTCCAAACCAAATCGCTCCACGATGGATCAAAGCGGCTATAAAAATGATATGAGTTTTTGTCTGACCTGTTTTCCAAACTGAGAATGGGACTGCCAAAGCCGTCTTTCCATAATGCGAAACCTTTGTCTTTCCCACTAATCGATTTATATAGTTCAATCTTCTTATCCGATGCTCCCGTTTCTATCCATGAATCCCTGCGATTGATTTTCCCGTTTTCGTAAACAAATAGATTATCTGCTTGCAATTGTTTGCTAATAGATCGGGTTGATAACCAGAACAGCCAGCTTTGTTTCGATGGTATCTGACTTGCATCCACATACTGTTTAACAATTGCCTTATGATTAGTAAACTGAACTATCGATTGCAAAGCTGCCTTTAAATATCCTGCATCAGGACTGTTTTTATCAGCATAAATTGCAAATCGCCACGTTGATGTGTAAACCGGAATTTGTTCAATTGAATTTTTTAGTCCGACTAACAACTTCCCATTATCAGAGTGAACCACATAGCTGGTTGATTGATCACCGGAACGGATTGAATAGTTCTTATAGGATATGCTGGTTAAATTACTGTTGCCTTCTACGATCTCAATATCACCATTATTCGTCAACCATGCTTTTTGAACCCATCTGCTTACAGAGTCTTGCGATGCATAAGTTTGCCAGTGAAGGTTTAAA
>Ga0310811_10012525_pt1 | contig 11003 bp, 14 predicted proteins | sample YCmetagenome_FD_207642 | JGI IMG/M metagenome (GOLD analysis project Ga0310811, IMG submission 207642) | Soil microbial communities from experimental microcosm in Duke University, North Carolina, United States - YC | ecosystem: Engineered > Artificial ecosystem > Soil microcosm > Unclassified ...
AAGGTAGGTCATTAAAAGTGAATGATGCAAGATTTAATTTGTGCGCTCCAATAGATTCACAGTAACTATATCGCCTGCTTCCTTATTTATCAGGTCCCGAAGTTCCGTCTTGATAGGTAATTTATGAATTCCATTGCCCAACGCCATAAATGAGCTGTTGAACGGATGCCCATCTACCGTGGCCTTTACCTTCACCAGTCCTCTTGTATTAAAATATCTAACCGATTCCGGCCAGATCACATAGGTCCATCCACCCTTATTTGGGCTTTTTAACAATGTTGCAGTGAATTGCTTATCTAAAGTTTTCATGTCATTTAGCATTTATATACAAAAGTAAGGTAGCGGCAAAACAAGAGTGAGTGTCGTAAACGACATTTATGAAGGTGAAAAACGACAGGGCGGTTAATCGGTGATCAGTTAACCAGTTACCAGGTAGTTCCTAATCTCTAATCACTATTTAACTAATCACTAAATAGCGTGTATCTCAGTCAAATTGCGTAGCACATAAATATAGCCCACAGGTACACGGGCTATGTTTACCTCGTCCGGCCTAATGATAGCGATATTCGGGATGTAAAGTTTCACATTCTCTAATTGGAAGACAGATTCCTTTCCGTCGAGCTTAATTTTCAGTGAGCTCAGATCGTCCTCCGTGTCTAATATGGTTTGAAAAAGCTTATTGTTCGCTGCAAATTGTTTTGCAGGTTTGCCGATCATCCGGTGTTCATGCAGGTCAAGCAGGTTTTGTGCTTCGGTATTGATATGCAGTATTTCGTGTTTCTCATTAAGAATAATCACCGCGTCATGCATCTGCTCAATGATCGCTTCCACGCGTTGTTTTTGAGCCAGCACTTCGCGAACTGAATCATTGTCGTGCTTTCTGAGATTCACTGCCATCTCGTTAAAGGCATCCGATACTGCAGTGAACTCATTGCTTTTGGTAAACCGCAAACGATAATCATAGTTTTTACGCCCAACTTCATCCAAACCATCCGAAAGGGCAATTAACGGATCGGATATAAAGCTGCTGATATTCACACTAAAGCTGAACAACGCCAGGAAGGTTAAACAGCCGATCAAGCCTAAAATAATAGTTGCCTTATTTACAGAACCTTCTGCAGCAGCGTGTTTTTGAGTGATAGCCTGCATATTTAAATGCTCGATGTTGCGCAGGTCGACACGGATGGCATGTAATGAACTTTGCTGTTGCTGCGGATTAGCGTTAGTGCTTTCTAACTGATTAAAATCTTTCCTTAACGATGCCGTTGCCACGTCTTCACCCTTTTCAGTCACGTTATGCTCCTGTTTCACCAGCGATTGGTCAAAAATTGCTTTTGCGGTACCACTAAGCGGAATGGTATTATCGTCAAGAGTGGCCCGCATATCGCGTGCAAAGGTGAGCGATTCATAGTTGTTCTTAAGCACAACTTTTGCACCTTCGGATAGCCTTTCGATATAATAAATAGATAACGACCCTGCTAAAAGGTTCGTGATGAAAATCAAGCCAAAGCCAACGCGTATCTTATGTTTTAGTTTCATAACCGTTTGTTTAAATGGTTAATACTAAGTGGTTGCCGGAAAGAAAATCAGTTAGGGGAAGATAGCAATAACAGGTATTCAGATATATAAAGCTAAGGTCGTATATATCTTGCTGTTATAAAGATAGGGATTATTTTTCTGAGAATCCAAGTTTGTTCTGCCACAGGAAGGTCTAATTTACTTTTTTACTTCGCGATGCATCTGGCAAGTGATTAGTATTGAAGCGGGTTAACTTATTCCTTCGTGAGAGATGTGCCGTTAGAGTCGTTAGTTACCGGCATATGCTTGTCAAGTAATGTGTTCATATCGGGCCAATCACTACCAGCATCAGTATCCAACCGAAGTTCGTCCCGCTTTTTCTGCCAGATTTTAAGATATTGGATTACGTTCTCCATATTTCTTTTACCTCAATCGTCAGGATTTTTGATGATTGAAATTATTTAACAAAACCAGTATTGAGGGGTACGCTGGTTAATTACGTGTTTTTCATGTAGTTATAAACGCTAAGGGACTCTACGCAATAGTTTTATCTAATGGTATTTAGGAAGCCCTGTTCATCACAATCAAAACAAATTTAGAAGGTAGCTGACCAACATACAGCTGTGGTCAAAGTAGCCATTTTTCATACAGATAGAGATTAAATGTTAAAACATAGGAAGCCTGATTCAAAGTTATTTACCAGTAAATTTGTTTTGTGGTAAATAATATGAATAGTTAACTGAATACCACCCAGAGCTGCGTTTAAGCTCCGGGTGGCCAGTTTTTTTGGTGCCCAAGCAGGTTATGACTTTGGCGCCCGGTCTGATAAGGTTTAGGGCGAGTAAGCCATAGATAGATTTTTCAATAGTTTAAATAAGGTTTAGGTACAAATTTTCTCAATAGCTTAAATAAGGTTTAGGTTAATGTTTATATTTTTAAATAAGGTTTAGGTTCGTTTTTATATCTCTAAATCATCATGTGATTTTCTTTGTTGCTTTTTATTGTATCATCGTAAACCAATGGCGAAACGTTGGGTAAAAAAGAAAATAAATTTTAAATACTCTTTTTATCCTTTTATTGCATCATCGTAAGCAATCGTGAAAACGTTGGGTGAAAAGAAAATAAATTTTCAATTTTGTATTTTACATAAGAAACGGCGGGATGAGTAAGTTCAAAGTGCCTGATAAAGTGCTATATATATGCACGGGCAGCAAATGCGGAAAAAAAGGCGGCAAAGAAATGTATAAGCTGGTATCATCAATTACCAAGCACTTACCGCACGGGAAAAATATAGAGGTGATTCGTACTGAATGTACTGACCGATGCGATTATGCACCGGTATGTGCAATTCAGCCAGGCAATACCTGGCTGAAAGAATATCATAAAAAGGAAGTTCTAAGATTATTAGAGCTGATAGATTAAGCCTCCGGGTTGTATTTGATATCACCCACATGCTTGTCAATCTGCCAGCGACCGGTGCCTTCTTCGCCAATTACTTCGAATAACTCCAACGCGCGACGAGCTTTGTATTCTTCTTCGCGCTGCTCTTTCAGGAACCAGTTCAGGAATTCCATGGTTACAAAGTCCTGCGATTTCATGCAACGGGCGTAAATATTATTGATGGATTGCGTTACACTGATCTCCTGGTCCAAAGCATCCTCAAAAACTTCACGGAATGAATTAAACTCCAGTTTAATGCCGGTTATCTCCGGCGATACGGCGTTGCCGCCCATATCCAGTACATACTTATAAAACTTAAGCTGATGTTCTCTTTCTTCTGCTGATTGCTTGAAAAAATAATCGGATGAATAGTCATATCCATTGCGGTTACACCAGGAAGCCATAGATAAATAGGCGGCTGATGAATAGGCTTCTTTTTTGATCTGCTGATTGAGGAGCGCTTCTATTTCCTGGGAAATGAGAGCTTTTACGCGCATGAGGTCTTTCATATAGCTAAATTGAGTACGTAACAATAAATATACACAATATTAACGCTATGGTTTGATATTCAAACAAAATAGCTGTAATATGAAATCAGTCTAAATCAGGCGTATACGCGGTGCAGTCTGTCGTGGATGATGTGGTTAAGCTCCAGCATCACAAAGGTGCCTTCCAGGATCTCTTTCAGGGCAATGATCTGCGAAATGGTGAGTACGTAGCAGTGATCGCAGGCACAAATAAAAATAATCTCCACATCGGCAGATTTGCTGCTATCGAGCAAAACGGCTTCGATATCGATATTGTAAACTGCTTTGCGAAGTTTGAGGAGATTACGGTAATCGAAGCGGGCTAATTTTCCGGCAAAATCAACATACCAGCACCTTTCTGTATCACTCTGAAAAATTGCACCCTTGTCGGTACCAAAAACTTCTGTCATTCTTTATCCCGCTGCCCTGATTAGTAAGGCGATACAAATATGAAGCTTATTTATAATTAATCCAAATAAGAATGGTGGTTTTTTTATTTTATTACCTTTGCCGGCTAATAGCAGTATTGACATACCGATTACTAAAAATACCAATCGGTATCATACATTTGCGCGAAATATTAAAACTATGTTGAATAGGGTAGTAGTAACGGGGCTAGGGGCATTAACGCCGCTTGGCCATAATGTAAAAACGTTCTGGCAGAATATTGTTGATGGGAAAAGCGGGGCCGCCAGGATCACCAAATTTGATCCGACATTGTTCAGGACACAATTTGCTTGTGAACTGAAAGATTTTAATGTTACCGATCACTTGGATCGTGCTGAAATAAAGAGAACTGATCCATTTACCCAATATGCTTTGATCGCTACGGATGAAGCCATAAAAGATTCAGGTTTTGATCTGAGTACTATGGATCCATTTGATGTGGGTGTGATTTGGGGGACAGGTCAGGGTGGTATGGAGACTTTTGAGCAACAGGTTACTGAATATGCTGTGGGTGATGGTCATCCAAGGTTCAGTCCATTTTTTGTACCTAAATTCCTAACCAATATGGCATCGGGGATGATCTCGATCCGTAATGGTTTTATGGGAGTTAACTATACGCCGATATCAGCTTGCGCCACATCCAACACTGCTATTATGGAGGCCTTTAATCACATCAGGTTAGGACATGCTAAAATTATTGTGAGTGGTGGTTCTGAAGCGCCAATTACACCAGCTTCTTTTGGCGGTTTTAGCTCAATGAAAGCCATGTCATCCAGGAACGATGATCCGCAGGGAGCTTCACGCCCGTTTGATGTGAACCGTGATGGATTTGTGATGGCTGAGGGCGCTGGGGCATTGATACTGGAAGAATACGAGCACGCCGTAAAACGCGGCGCAAAAATATATGCTGAGATAACAGGCGCAGCCATGACAGCGGATGCTTACCACATGACCGCTACTCACCCCGAAGGTATCGGCGCAACAAAAGCCATGCAAAAAGCACTGAAAGAATCAGGTATAAACGTGGCTGATGTAGATTATATGAACATGCACGCTACTTCAACTCATGTTGGCGATCTGTCAGAAACTAAAGCACTCTCCGCATTGGGCAGCAGTGTAGATCTGAATATGAAGATCAGCGCAACCAAATCTATGACCGGTCACTTACTTGGAGCTGCCGGTGCAGTTGAAGCTATCATCTCGATATTGGCTATTCAGAACAGCATCGTTCCGCCAACTATCAATACTGAAACGCTTGATCCCGAAATTCCTTCAGATCTGAAGATCGTATTAAAGGAATCTATCAACCATAAAGTAAAAGTAGCCATGAGCAATACATTTGGCTTTGGTGGGCATAATGCTACGGTCGTGTTTAGAGGAGTTTAAGCAGACTGCCGATTTTACTGCTTAATAGTGCCCAACCGCAGTTTGATCGTAAACTGGAAAGTATTATTGGTAGCTCTATGGATCATTGAGTCCGACATTATACTATGACTGGTTAAACCCTTTAGGTAGGTTGTTTCAAAGGTTATCCATTTGTATCTGAGGTTTATTCCTCCCATAAAGCTATAATCAGTTTTTTGGTCGTAACGCGAATGTGTTATGATTGAACCTGAAAGAGAATCGGTTGCCGCATAGGCACTAAATTCTTTTACCGGGAAACTGATCACCGGTCCTGCTTTTAAGCCAATGGTTTTTGTTAATTGATAGGTAGTGTATATCGGGAATTGTACAGAGTAGATCTTTTTGGAATCGGATATACTGTTGTTCGGAGCAAGCGGATCGGTATAAGTGCTACCTTTTACTACCATCGGACTTAATATGTTTGCCTGTGTACCAATGCCCCATTTCTGGTTAAGATAATAAGTGCCATAGGCCCCTGTAAAAAAGTCGACCGGGAAACTACCATAAAAATTATGATTCTGGTTTTTAGCAGTAAAGCTGCGGTTGGAGTTAGTGCCCAGCAAAACACCCCATTCAAATGATCTGTTCAAAGATTTCGCTTTATCTTTCTGAGTCTTAGCTGAAGTGGAAGCCCGTGGTTGTGCGGCTATCCTATAGGTTTCAACAGGATAGTTTTCAATCTGGTTTGAACTTATAACAGGACTTTGAAGTGGCTGAGGCAGCAAGACCAGTTTGTTACTTTGAGAATAATATTGGCCGTTAGTCAAATTCGCGCCATTGCTTCCTGGCTCGGAAAGGTTATCATTATTGGCACTATTCTGAGATGAGCCTGGTGTCCCTGCAGTTGTATTTCCTTTTTTGCTGTCGCGACTGACAAATCCTGATCTTGCCATTTTGTTGGTCGCAGATGAGCCGTTTACAGTCAGATCTTTATCAGCAGCATTATTATGTTTTTTAATATCTGCTGCTTTGTTTTCGGCCAATGCCTCAACAGACGAAATTTTCCCAGCATTGGAATTTAGTGTAGCCGATCGCTTTTTATTTGCTGCAGATAATTTTGACCCCGTTTTATTCTCTGCATCTGAATACTCCTTTATATTGCCGGCAGAGTCCGATCCTGTTTTCGGTTTATCGTACTTAGTTGAAGAAAGGTTTTTATCTGTTTTAGCCTGAGCATCTGAAGGCTGCTTTACATTACCGGCGGAATCTTGCCCCGATGACGCGTCGCTTGATTTAGCAGAGGCATCGTTCCTGCCTGTTTTAGTCTCAGCCTTAGAGTCTTGATTTACACCGCCTGCGGAATCCGTTGCTGGTTTCTGATTTTCAAACTGAGTTGAAGAGTCCTTTCCACTATTGAAACCACGATTTTTATCAGGTTTCTCATTTTTTGTATAATCCGGTTTTTCCTTTGTTTGAACCACTTTTGCAGCAAAGTAAATCAGGATAGCTACTGAAACAATAAGCAGAATTGTTGACAATAAGCTCATACCTCCTGGTTTGGATCCGCCCTTGCCGCCGGCATTACGAGGCATATGTTGGTCAAGCAACGCGCTCATTTCCATCCAATCGGCATTTACATCTGCATCAATTTGCAGTTCGCCTCTCTTCTTTTGCCAGAGCTTAAGATATTGGATCAAATTCATCATATTGCCTTTTCCCTCCTTCCTTCAGATGGGTCTTCAAGCAATGCTTTTAACCTTTTTTTGGCTTCGGACAGATGCCATCTCGATGTCGCCTCATTGATGTCAAGTTGTTCGCTGATCTCTTTATGCGTGAAACCGTCCAGTACATATAAGCTAAAAACTGTTTGCATAGAATAAGGCAAAGTCCGGATGTTAGCCAGAATGTCTTCAAAATGCAAACGCTCTATAACGTTTGGCGCTATAAATATGTCTTCAGCTTCATTTTCCAAAGGCACTGTATGTTTAAAGGTCAGTTCTTTTCGGCATAGGTCAATTGACGTATGGATCATGATCTTCCTGATCCAGCCTCCCAGTTCCCCCTTAGTATCATCGAAATTTTTGATTGACTGAAACACCTTCAAAAATCCGGTGTTAAAAGCTTCGCGCGCTAACTCCTTATCATTCAGATAGGTATAGCAAACTCGCAGCATATCAGCGTGAAATAATTTGTACAAAGCCTCCTGTGATGCCCTGTCGTTGTTAAGGCAACCCTTGATAAGTTTTTGTTCTTGTGTTTTAGAAAGCCCCATTCAATACAATCAAAACACTATTAGCTGATAGAGTACAGGCATATAACGCGGTCAAATTAATTATTTTTTCATGCAAATAAAGATTAATGTTAATACTAACCCTAAGCGGGCAACGCTGATATTTTTTAGGGGTGAAACAACATTCATAATTAAAGCATTGAGCATTAATAATACCGAGTGTTCTGACCTGTGCATCCAAAACTCCCAGTTAGTTTAATAAGGCTGCCGCCAGTTGATTTTCATCCGGCGGCGGCCATTTTGTTTTGGGTGCAAACGCGAGTTTTGATTTTGCACCCGTTAATAACCATTGTGATAAGGTATAGGTAGAGTAGGGTTTAGGCATTTTTATTTTATAAGGTTTAGGTATTAATATCCATTTTATAGCATCATCGTACAGAAATGTGAAAACGTTGGGTAATAAATAAAATATTTTTTTTGAATGCGTTTTAAGTTCAGATCTGAATGTGAAGATTGGTACTTCAAAATCTATTAAAGAGGTATTTAACTGACGCAGCCGGTGTGGTTGAAGCAATTATTTAAATTTTGGCTATTCAGAATGGCATCTTCCAATTAAAGCCAAAATGCTTATCAGAAAAATTCTTTCGGGTTACAATCGTTTTAAATGATTCAGTCGATCATAAAGAAAACGTGGCTATGAACAATACATTGGATTTTGGTCGAAATAACGTAACGCTGTGGAATTGTTTCAAGACAGTGCAGGTGTACAGAACTATTTTGTTCTCCACTTATCAATCCTGGCCCTGTTTTTTGCAAAAGACCGATATTGAATATCATTCATTACAGGACCAGTTAGTAAAAACTTTTGAAAGTCTGTTAGATGTGGCGGTTTTATGGCTAATTTATTTGACACAGTATTCAATTCTTGATTCAAATTTAATAAGAATTAATAATTAGTTATCAAATCATGCATTTGTATCTTTAGCCTTTCAATCAACCGCAATGGATACATCTGTTTTCAAACACTTTTCCGATATCTCAACCAAGGAAGTGGCACCCGGGTTTTTCTCTAAACTGATCCACACCGATACCAACACCATCAATTTTATCGATGTAAAAGCCGGTAGCTCAATACCACTGCATAAACATGTACATCAGCAATGCTCATTTGCAATAGAGGGCAAGTTCGAACTCACGGTAAATGGCGATGCCCAGGTATTGGAACCCGGATTTTTTGCCATTATTCCTTCCAATGTGGAGCATGGTGGCAGGGCGATTACCGATTGCAAATTGATCGATATTTTCAGTCCGATACGGGAAGATTACAGGGCATTATAACGAATGGCTGTCCGCAAAAAGAACAGGGTATGGCTGGATTGCGTCATGATCGCATTTGCGATGCTCTTCCCGCATTATGGCCATTTACCTATGTACGCCTATCCGTTTGTGGTGCTTGGAGTGATATGGGTTTACCTGAACTTTAATGGTGAAAGCTTTAATTCGATCGGCTTCCGCTTCTCCGACCTGAAGTTTAAGGCATTTTATACCGGGGGCGCTATCGGGTTGTTGTATGCTGCTTTTGCTTTCTGGATATTAGGGCCATTTATTACACATCTTGGTTTTAAGAGTGCTAACCTATCTGACTTTAATTTTATCCGGCATCATTTCCTGAACTACTTGTTCCTGATCTTGCTTGCTGCAGTTTTGGTGATTCCCTATGAAGAAATTGTTTTCCGCGGATTTATCTTTAACAGAGTAAAAGCGATGCTTGGAAAATCATTCCTCATCAGCGGAATAATTACCAGTATCCTGTTCGCATTATATCATTGGCAAGAGGGCGTAGGGGCGATGATCGGGATATTTATTTTCGCGCTGGTCATTACCTGGATGTATAAAATATTCAAAGGCAATTTGTGGTACCTGATCTTTTTTCATTTAGCATACGATGTTTTTATGCTTGGAATGATTTGGAAGGGCAAAATGTGACCCTTTAATGTTTTAAGTTAAAAACCCTCTTTTTTGCTTGCAAAAGAGAGGGTGGTCGAGCGAAGCAATGACCGGGTGAGTAGACTATACGAGCTGTATTGTCGCAAATGCACAGCAGCAGATTTACTCACCCCGACGACGCTACGCTGGTCGCCCCTCTCTTCCGTAAACGGAAAAGAGGGGAGGAAATCCATTTTTCCGTGAGGGTAGCAGCACAATAAGGGAAGAAATTAATTTTGATAAAACTTGGTCAACTTTATACTCATAGGCGTTTGTATGATAGCCGGGATGCTGTTCCGGATGTCTACACTATTGCCTGCTGATGCGCATAAAGGCATCAACGCATGGATCATCTACCTCGCTTTACCGGCAGTATCATTCAAATATTTGCCGCATATACATTGGAGCAGTCAGCTATTATTTCCCGTACTGATGCCGGTTATTGTTTGGCTTGGGGGATGGTTATTTGTAAAAATATACGCGTCTGCAAATAAAATCAACAAGTCGACAGAAGGTTGCCTTAAGCTATCGTCAGGCTTATCCAATACCTCGTTTGTCGGTTTTCCTTTGATCATGGCGTACTTCAGCGATAAACAATTGGGTATCGCCGTTATCTGCGACCAGGTAACTTTTATGGTGCTTTCAACAGCGGGAGTATTAGTGGCTATCAATGCATCACAAAAGCAGGAACTATCTGCAATCGCTATTATCAAAAAAGTGTTGCGCTTTCCGCCGTTCCTCGGATGTGTCGGTGCACTTACTATCCCGCACTTTATTGATATTTCTTCACTTGATCCTTTTTTCGATAAGCTGGCATTGACAGTTGCTCCTTTGGCATTATTTTCTATCGGCCTGCAATTGAAATTTGATGGCTGGAAGAATGAACTGAAACATATCGGTGCGTCAATTACCTACAAACTGCTGATAGCACCAGCTTTGGTATTGGGAGTTGCGTTGTTGATGGGATTGAAAGGTGTAATACCTCAAGTTGCGATTTTCGAAGCGGCTATGCCGACCTTGCTTACTTCGGGAGTAGTAGCGGAGGAGTATAATGTCAATCCAAAATTATCCAGTTTGATTATTGGCATCAGTATCCTGGCGGCATTTGCTACCACTGCATTGTGGTATCATATCTTACAGATATTGCAATAATGCTCAAGCCGATTGAAGGAAATGCTTGTAGCTGCGGCCGATAGGAATGCACTCGTTGTTAAGCAACACCAGTTTATTCCCCTGTAAGTGTTTGATCTTACTTTCAGCTACAAGATATGATTTGTGCACCCGCAGGAATGCTTTCGTCGGAAATAACTCTTCCGCTATTTTAAGTGAACCTTTTACAATGATCTTTTCTTCGTCGGTATAAATAATGGAATAATCCTTTAACCCCTGGATATAGTTGATTGAACTGAGACTTGTCTTCATTTTTCGCGTGCCTGATTTCAGAAAGATATATTCATTATTACTGCCCCCGTTTTGTAATACTGCTGCATCGCGCTCCAATTCCTCCTGCA
>Ga0310811_10012526_pt1 | contig 11003 bp, 10 predicted proteins | sample YCmetagenome_FD_207642 | JGI IMG/M metagenome (GOLD analysis project Ga0310811, IMG submission 207642) | Soil microbial communities from experimental microcosm in Duke University, North Carolina, United States - YC | ecosystem: Engineered > Artificial ecosystem > Soil microcosm > Unclassified ...
AACAGGGAGATTTCCGCGATGAGGTCCTCGAAGGTCTCCGGCTGCAGCCGTCCGAGAAGATCTCGCTGTCCCGGTGACTCCAGTTGGAAGACGCCGATGCTCTCGCCTTCGCGCAGCAGCTCGAAGGCCTTGGGGTCATTGAAGGGGACCTGGGCGCGGTCGTCCAGATCGATGCGATGGCCGGTGGTCCGCTCGACTTCGGCCACCGCGTGGGCCATTGAGGACTGCATCCGCACCCCGAGGACGTCCAGCTTCAGCAGACCCATGTCTTCGACGTCATCCTTGTCGAAGACGCTCATGGGGAAGCCTTCGCCGGCGGTGGGAATGACCGGGGTGCGCTCCAGTAACGTGGTGTCGGAGAGTAGCACCCCGCAGGGGTGCATGGCGATGCCGCGCGGCAGTGCGTCCAGGCCTTCGACAAGGTCCCACAGCCGTCCGTAGCGGCCGGCATGCCGGGCAACGGAAGCCAGTTCGGGCAGTTCGGCCATCGCGGCCCTGGCGTCGCGGGCGCGGATGTGCGGAAAAGCCTTGGCCAGGCGCCCGGCCTCCCCCGCCTCGATCCCCAGCGCCGCTCCCGCATCGCGGATCGCGGAGCGCACGCGGTAGGTCTCGGGCATGGACACGGTGGCGACCCGCTCGCAGCCGAACCGGTCGAAGATGCTCCGGTACACCTCCAGCCTCCGGGCGGACTCCACGTCGATGTCGATGTCCGGGAGGCTCTTGCGGTGCAGGTTCAGGAACCGCTCCATGATCAGCTCGTGGTCGAGCGGGTTCGCGGCCGCGATACCGAGCAGGTGATTGACCAGGCTGCCCGCGCCGGAGCCGCGCGCGGCGACCCGGATCCCCAGATCCCGGGTGTCCTCGACCACCCGCGCCACGGTGAGGAAGTAGGTCGGCCAGCCGAGGGCCTGGATCACCTGCAGCTCCTCCTCCAGACGCTTGGCCATCGCTCGGCTACGGTCGTAGCCGAGCGCCACCATCGCCGCCTGGCAGCGCTCGCGCAGCACCCGCCCCGCCGTACCCGGCGCGCAACCCACCAGGTGCTCCTCAGGAAAATGCACCCGCCCAAGGCCCAGATCGGCGAAGGGATCGACCCGGCACTCCGCAGCGGTGCGGGCGGTTGCCGCGAGCAGGTGCGCGGCCGCGCCGCGCTGCCCAGCCGCGCGCGCGACCTCCTGCGCGACCCCGTGCATGCTCGCCGCGTCCTTCAGCCACCGCTGCCCGTTGTCGGCACGCCCCGCCTCGATCGGCACCAGCAACCGGGCCGAGTCCAGCACATCCGCGATCGGCGCCTGCGAGGGGTCGGCGTAGCGGACGGCATTGGTCAGCACACAGGGCACGTCCTGCTCAGCGGCGAAACCAACCGTGCGGGCCGCCAGGTCCAGCGAACCCGGACCGGTACCCGGGCGGCCCAGGTGGACGACCTCCAGCCGCAGCTGGGCCCCGAAGATCTCACGCCACGGGCCCAGCAGCACAGCCGCCCGGTCCGGCCGCCCATCGGCCAGTGCCCGCATCGGCTCCGAGGCGGGGCCCAGCAACGCCGCCAGCCCCACGGCATGGGCCCACAGCTGCTCAAAGGGGACGAGGATCTGCCCGCCGGTGGCTGACTGGTGGGTATGGGCAGCGCTGATCAGGCGGCACAGGCTCGACCAGCCGGTGCGGTCACGGGCCAGCAGCACGATCCGCGGAGCGTCCTCGTCGATGAACGCGCCGCCGCGCACGGGGCGGTGGCGATTGGCCGGCCGGGCGGGTGCCTGGACGGGCGGCACCGCGAGATCGGCGCCGAAGACCGGGCGGATGCCGGCCCTGGCGCAGGCCTTGGCGAACCGGATCGAGCCGGAGAGCGTGTCGCGGTCGGTGAGCGCCAGGGCGTCCAGGCCGCGCTCGGCGGCCCGCTCCACCAGGAGATGGGGCAAGCAGGCGCCGTAGCGCAGGGAGTACCCGGACGTGACGTGCAGATGGGTGAACACCATGCCCACCTCCGTGCGCGGTTCCCCCCCGTATGCCCCATACTCGCACTAATCGCAACATAAGCCGTATTCCGAGGCACACGCCGAGTGCCGGCGGGCCAGCCAGTCCGTCGCGGTAAATGCCGCACGCGAGGCTGGTGACCTTCCCCAACGCCATCGATCTGACGTGTGGTCGATGGCGAGCTCGCTGTGAGCTGCGGGAGGGCGGCCGCTGCGGCCGACCCGGGGCTGGATCGCATGACGGCCTTTCTGGAGACGAAGCGCAGCGTCTGCCGCGGTTGATGCAATCGACGGCCTGCTTCATCAGGGCGTCGGACATCACGTTGATGAAGTCGCCGTGGTCGGTGGCCGGCTTGTGAAGCTGGTCGGGGAAGCTGTCCACGGCGATCCGGTCAACGCCCGCGCATCGGCCGCTCCACCCTCCCGGTTGGTGGCGGCCGGGCTAGCCGGCGGGGGTGACGGGTGAGGCGTGACCGGCGAGCGCCTGGGCGACGGCGAGGTCGTGTGCCGATTCGTTGTCAGTAGGGACGCCAGACCTCTGATCCGGCGCTGAACAACGGCGCCGGCATGGCGGGCCAGGTGGATCTTCACCCACCGTCCAGGTCGAGTCCAGACGGGACATCCGCCGGGGTCAGATCGGTTCGGGGACGTCGGTACCGGACCGCGTGGCGCCATCGGCCGTGTTCCGTGGCGACGTCCCACCTCGACCTCCACGACCAGTTCGGGACGGACCCGGACGTAGGCCACCGGCTCGCGCCGGCCGTACAGGCTGCCCGCCCATCCGGGCGGCAACGCCGGCGGCCAGGGATGGTCGTCTGTGGCCGGTGCCAGCAGCGAGGCGAGTTGCTCGGCGTCGGCGGGCCGCAGCGGAGTGGTCCGGCCAACCACCCGCAGCCGCCCGTCCTCAGGGCTGCGGCGGGCAGGATCAGCTCGCCCGGCCGGGCCAGGATGCCGGTGATACCGCCGAGGATGGCCTCGGTGGTGCTGTGGTGTTTGAGCTTGGCCCAGCCCCGGTGCCCAGGCAGGTACGGCTGCCCCGCCGGTTTGATCAGACGCCCTAAACTCCGGCCGCGGGCAAGGTGGCCAGCCAGGTGCGGGCCTGTTCCACCTGGTCGGTCGCCATGGACAGGGCGAGCGTGGCGGCGGCCGGCACGCCGGCGAACATCTGCTCCAGCATCTGGCGGCGCCGGGTCAGCGGCTCGTGGCGCAGGTCCTCGCCTTCCGCCTCCAGCAGGTCGAAGACGATGTAGTGGAAGGGCTCGGCGCGGGCGAGGTCGGCGGCCCGCCGCCCAGCGGTGTTGCGGCGCTGTAGCGCGGCGAAGTCCCGCCTGCCGAGCGGTGACCACCGCACGATCTCCCCGTCCACCACGGTGGCCGCCGGCAGGTGCTCATACAGCGCCCACATCACCTCGGGGAAGACATCGTTGAACCGCGTCCCGCGCCGTGACCGCAGATGCACGCCGCGGTTGTCGTCGACCACGCCGATCGCCCGGAATCCGTCCCACTTGGGCTCGAACAGAAATCGTCCTTCACCCGGCCGGAGCAGGTGATCGACTACCCGGGCGAGCAGCGGCTCCACCACACCCCGAACCCGCATCCCGCCCCCGTAACGCCGCCGGGGAACGACGCAAGCCGTGACTGTGGTCACTGTGACCTGCAGGTTTACTACCCTGCCCCGGTCAGGCGGGCACACTCCGGCGGGCTCCGGCTCTGCGTGTCCCTGTCGCACACAGACCGCACCAGGGCCGCGGCGATCGCAGTCTGACGACGATCCCCGAGGGTTGCGTCCACGGCGACCGGATGGGCATGTGCGACGGGGAGTCGGTCGGCATCCCGACACGCGGGTGTCGCCGTCGTTGGGGCGGGTCGACGTGCAGGTGTGCGAGCCGTGCCGGGAGGCGCACCTTGCGCAGGCGCGCCGCTGATGGCCGGCAGCAGACTGGTGTTCGCCGGCCAAGTGGGTACAGGTTTCACCGAGGCGGCATGTGAGACCTGGCCGAGGTGGTCGGGCGGCTGCGGCGGAACAGCTCCCCATTCAACGGGCTCGATCAGACATGGCAGTCACGCGGAGCGCGTGAAGTGCATTGGCCCCAGCTGTTACTCACAGAGCTCCAGTCGCTGATGAAGCAGGCCACTTAACCGCTACAACCCTGACCGCTTAATAGCAGGTCAAGGCTCAAACGATCTGTTATGAGTACAGGCGGTCGGGTATGGCGGGGCCGACGAAGCGACGAGCACAAAGGAGGGCAAAGTGATCCGCACACTGCAAAAGATCGGAGTCCGGCCCAACATGATGTACGCCGCCGGAGTCGCGTCCATTGGCTTGACCCTCGCATCATGGCTGGCGTCCTACTTCGGCGAGCGGGCGGGCACGGATCGGGCTGACCGGTGGGCCTTGTTCATCGGTGAGTGGGCGCCGACGTTCTTCGCGGTAGGTGTCGCGCTCCGTATCGAGGAAGCTCAGCCAAGCCCGCAAGGTCTGGAAGAGAGCACGCTCGAGGAGCGGTCAGTGGAGTACCAGGTCGAGGAAGAAGTGCCTCACCCGGTCCCGTGAGTCTGACCGCTTGCGGAGCGCTCATCGCTCAATCCGGCTCCTTGCGCCTGCGAGAGCGAGGGAGACAAACATCATGCATGAGCCCACACCAAGCCAGCCAACCGGTCGTTCGTCGATCGGGCCCCAATCCAGGGACACGACGGAGACGAGACCGGCGTTCAAGACGACCGAGTTCATGTTTTACATCGCGGCGGTTGTCGCGGTTGTGATCACAGCTCTGATGGTCGATGACAACGGTCGCGGTGGCGGCGATCCTTTCGGGGCTAATCACGCCATCGGGTACATCACGGTGCTCACCATCGGCTACATGCTGGCCCGCGGCCTGGCGAAGGCCGGGGCGCGGCGTGACCGTTAGCCAAAGGAAGGGAACCGCACGCAGCAGGCCGGCGACGACAGTTGCTGGTGTCCCGGCCCAGGCCCTCCAGGGCGTCGGTCCCGGGCCGCGACACGTGCGCCCTGTTCAGCTGTCTTGCCGGCGTGGCGGCACCTCGCGGACGATGTCGGCCGGGTCCTTGTCCGATCGCAGCCCACGCCAGGACGGGTGCCGCAAGACGCCGTCCCCGGTCCAGTTGGCGTACGCCGTTATCGACCTCAACCAGGGGTACATGCCGGACACGCTGCTGCTGTCGGGACGATCATGAGTCAGCCAGGAGACCCAGGCCCGGACCCGGCCACCCGAAAGTCGCTGGCGGAGATGCCGCGCGATGCGGTCCACATCCGGGTGGCGGCCGTCGTGTTCGTCGTCGCTCTGATCGTGGCGGCCGTCGCGACGGCGGGAAAGGTCCTGGCGGTGGCGATCGTCGCCGGCGTGGTGGCACTGGCGGCGGTCATCCACATGACGGTGTGGATCAGGCGCAGGGGCGCGGAGGCCGAAGACAGGACGCCGGAAGATCGACCAAACCGCTAGGAGCGCCGCCCCCTTGCGGGGTGCACGTCACACGCAGGTCGACCCGCCTCTGTGTCACTCCGCTGGCACTAAGCATCGTGCCTCGCCCTCCTCGCGTCACCTGCCGATTCTGGGCACCCTGATCGTGCCTCCACCGCAGACGCTTGCCTTCTACACGGTGCTCGGCGTACTAGGCGTTCTCGAGGTCATCGGGGCCAGTACTCGTCATTGTCGGTGTCCGACACATGCTCGCAGAGCGGCAACGCTCGCCGGCACTCCAGGAAGCGGGAAGGCGGCTGAGGCGGCGTAACACCAGATGTGTCGCTTGGCGTCACTCCGTCGACTCCGCTCTCAGCGCGTCGTCCATGGTGGGGTAGATCGGGATACGGCTTGCGAGGCCGAGCATGATGAAGAGCTTTTGCTACGCGGGGTACCGACTATCACCATCCGATCATTCGCTTGTTTGCTGTGGTAGTCCTCGAACAGGACTGCAATGCCGCGGCTGTCGATGAAGGTGAGGTCACTGAGGTCGAACATTAGGCTCCGCGGTGTTACACCGAGCGCAGACTCGACGACCTTGCGGAAAGCATCTTCGGTGGCCAAGTCCAGCTCGCCACACACCTTGATCACGGTCCACGGCGGCCGGGCATAGTGGACACGGAGAAAGGCTGCATGTTTGCCATCAGGTGGCGCTGCCCACGAGCGCTGTTGTCCCGGGTCGGCGCACACATGAGGGGCGACCCCGGCGTGATGCGCCAACACCCTGCCGCCGAGGTCCGCGCGCCGAGACGTCTTGCTGTCAACAAGATGCGAGAAAGGCCATTCCATCCCGGCGTGTGGGGTGGTGACACCAACACCGAAAGGTCATACCGGAGCTTCACCCTCAGCCCCGGGCTGAGCCGGTCAAACTTGCGCCTTCCTCCGCAAACGTTGGATGCGAAGCGGTGCGCCCCCGTAGGCCGTCGGGTAATGACATGGCCGGACTGGCACGCCTAGGGGAGCAGCTGATGACGTTCAATCCTCTGCAGGAACGTGGGATTCCCCTCGACAGGCAGCTTCGCAACTGGCGGGAGCTCGACATGGCGCCGATCGATCCGGACCGCGCCGACTCGTACACCCGATGCCGGATCATCACGATGAACGGCATCGAGGTCGAAGCCGTCCTGTTCAGCCACCACTTCTCCCGACACTGCACGGACCCGGAGGTCAGGCAGCAACTGGCGGAGACCCGCTACATCGAGGCCCAGCAGCAGAAAGTGGTCAACTGGCTGCTTCCCGGCTTGGCCTCGGTACTGGAGACGACGATCGCCTACGAGCAGGTCGCCGTCGATCTCACGGCCTGGGTCGCTCGGATGGAGCCCGACCCGTATCTGAAGCAGGCGTACCAGTTCGGCGTGCTGGAGGACTTCGATCACCTGTACCGGTACGCCAATCTCTACGAGATGATCGAGCATCGCAAGGCGGAGAAGATCGTCGACCAACTCGCCGAGGTCATGCCCGGCCGGCCGACGAAGTTCCACCATCGGCACCCGATCGACAACCTGCGGGAGCCGTACGACAAGGACTCGACCGACCCGCTATCCAAGCTGCACGCTCTGACGATCATGGCTGCCGAGCAGCAGACCATGAACTTCTACATGAACGTGGGACCGGGGTACATGGAGCCGATCGCCCGCCAGCTATACCAGGAGATCGGTCTGATCGAGGAGGAGCACGTCACCCACTACGAGTCGCTCGTGGATCCCGGCGAGACGTGGTGGGAGCAGTTGGTCAACCATGAGTACAACGAGTGCTACATGTACTACTCGTTCATGGAGACCGAGTCGGACCCGCGGATCAAGTCCATCTGGGAGCTCCACCTCAACATGGAGCTGGAGCATCTGCGGATCGCCGCCGATCTGATGCGCCGCCACGGCGGCCGTGACCCGCAGGAGGTGGTCGCTCCGCGTCTGCCCGCGCCTGTGACGTTCGAGCCGAACAAGGCATACCTGAGGGAACTGATAGCCACGCAGGTGGACTATACGACGTTCGGCACCGGCTACGTCCAGGAGGCGCACGAGCGGTTCCAGCGCTGGCAGGAAGCTATCCACGGCGGCGAGGAGCCGCCGAGCGAGCGGGTCATTGATGACGAGCGGGCGATATCGGGGGAGGAGTACCGCCTCCAGACCGACGGGCCGCACCCCGTGCCCAGCCTGAGGCGGCACTGATCTTGGGCGGCTCACGCGTCCTCGTTTCACAGTGCGCGAGCCGCCCAGACGCGACACGGCCTGCTGGTCAGCCGTCCTTTGACATCGGAGACCAGCAGGTCGTTGGTCCCGTCGTCGCCCTTCTCGTCGGCGGTGGCGGCGGCGTCGTGCGCGGCGACGAGGATCATCTCGTGCGCCTCCAGCGTTCATAGAGGGGGTCCGATTGGGTGCGTTCGACGATCTACCCGAACCCGCTGGGAGTTGCGCTGGCCTCCGTCCTGATCCGTCTCCCGATGATTGGCAAGGCCGAGACCTCATCATCGACCCGTGCGCCTGACCTAGGGCGGTTTACCAGCTCTGACCTGCCGTAATGGTAGCGTCGAGATCGCGCCGCCCACCAAAGGCCGTGCGCTGGCGGGAACTCTCGCCATGGGCTTGGCGCCGGGTTTCCGTGTTCACATCGCCAAGTTGTCCGACAGTCCTAGACAAGCGGACACAAGGGACGCCCGTCCTCGGGGGGAGACGGGCGTCCCTTGCCAGTGCCAGGCGCCCGGCGGCAACCGTCTTAAGCCTCCTTCCGAGGCCGGCCACCACCGACGCCTCGGCTCGGGTGCGCTTCGATCGGCGTGTACGAGGGGCGATCTTCACCAAGCTGCGTAGTCGGTACGGATCAGGAAGCCACGCTGAGGGAATTCCGGCACACGCGATCTCGGTAAGCGGCCAACAGGCCGATAGTGATCAGCCTAGATAGCAGCGCGACAAGCAGGGCTCCAATCATGACGACTCCATTACTCTAAGTAGCTATGTAACGACTATGTGTTCTAGTCGTGTATCCCCGCACTACCCGCCGACTCATCCAAAGAGATCGCCAAGGAGCCGAAATGCCGGCACAGCACTTCGCCGCGCCGGACCCAGCCGGACTGGAAGCGTGGATCCGGCAACTCCTCCGCCTCACTGGAGCTGGTGCCAGCACGCCGACGACCGTGCCTCCAATCGAACCCCTGAATCCGTTTCCCCCGGCTGAGCCTGATTCGCACGGCCGTCGGCGCGCGTAGTGACAACGACAGAATTGGTCGCCCCTGCGATTCGCGGCCGTCCTCAAGCCTTCGCGGCCGGCCGCCGCCGACGCCGCGCCTCGACCGCGCGATGTGCGCCACACCGCACACCTCGACCCAGCCCGGCAGCCGCCCGGCCGACCGGTCCTTCCGCACCGTTGAGTACTCGACGCCGAGGACCTCGGCGGCGTCCTGCTCGTCCAACAGATCCGCCGGATCCTCCGCGGTGCCGACCCGCCACACCGGTAGCTCCCGTTCGTCCGCACGGCCTCGACCTGGCCGAGGTCGAACAGCAGCTTGCGCCGTGGCGCAGAGGTTGAGGCTAACCGGAGGCTGGTCGAGCTGTGCGGAGGGGCGGCGTCTGTCGGGACGGGAAGGGGGAGGGGGAGGGCCAGGGCGAGTACGTGGCGCGCCATAGTGTGGGTGGCAGTACCGGGACCTGGATCTTTACCGATCCGGCGTGTTGGAAGACCAACTCCACCGCGACGAAGCTACCGCCGTGCAGTGGCCGGGTCAGCTCTGTCAGCAGCACCTGAGGGACCGGGCCTTCGCCGACGATCTGCCGTGGTGGTATCGAAAGGCCGCCTGCAGGGATGATCGCGCTCTGGAATGTGGGCCGGCCGTTCACGGCGACAAGTCGATCGGGTGCGGCACTCTGGCTCATCAGGACCAGATACATGGGCGTGTGCGCGCCAGGTTGGAGCGGGGCTCCGGCGGCACCGCCGATGATGAAGGCATTTCTCAGCAGGATGCCGCTCGCGGACGCACTGGCCCCCGCGTTGGGGCTGGACTCCCGGAGATCGAAGCCTTCGGCGCTCTGACGGACGCAGGAAGAGAGGGTTAGTGTCAGGGCCGCTGCTGCGGCTGATGCCAGAACCTTCGGCCTGCCGTTTCTGCAATGGCTCATGTTTCACCGGCTTCCGCTCACGCTCGTTGGGTCCTCAACTTCGCGTTCCGGAGGTTCCTTCGGCGCCGATCGTCTTAGCGTTATGGGGCTCTCGAGGTGCCTTCCAGTGACATACCCACTGTGTCGTGATCGGCAATGGTGAAAGCGGCACGCTAAGGGCGTGGGCCGTTCAGACCAGCTCAGCGGAAGGTGTCGGTCGCGGGCAGCTGGCGCCGCCTCGGCTGAAGAAGGAGATCCGCCACCGCACCAACGCGGTCGCGGCCTGACCAGCCCGGAGACTTGGAGGCGGCCGCTCAACTGGGGAAGACGATGGCCGAGTCCAAGTACGTGTTTCCAGAAGACCTGCTCCAGGCGCTGCGTGACTTTCTCGCCGCCGAAGTCCAGATCAAACAGATCGTCGACAAGATGCCCTCCTCCGTGGACGTCATCAACCTGGAGGCGGAGGTCGGCGAGGAGCAGCAACAGGAGCTCGACGCCGCCCGAGAGGCCCAGATGGACGCCGTCATGAGAATGCACCGACACGAGTGGTGGGGGTCGGTGGAGAACCGGTACGACGCCGGGCTCGAACTCCGGAAGGCCGCGCAAGCCTGACACGACTATTCCTCCGGAGACCTTGTGCGGGGAGTCTCCTGGCCCAGAGCTTGATGGGGACATGAAGGCGCCCGTCTTTCGGCGTCGGGCCGCTCTTCGACGGTGAGCCCCAGCCCTTACCTAACCCGGTCTGTCCCCGACCACAGGTCGGCGATCGATGAGTCGCCGGAACTGGTGGCGGACCTTGATCGGATTAAGGGAAGGATCGAGATGAAGGATCGACAGCAGGCGAATGACCTGGGGCGTCCTATTGATCAGGGTGAGTGTGCCGCCCCGTTTGTCGAGCCGCCGCTTGGCATTGAGTAGGACACGGATTCCAGAGCAATCCATAAAAGGTACTCCGCTCATGTCGAGCTCGAGTCGTGACACCTCAGCTGGTTGAAGTGCGGCGTCGAGGGTGCGTTCGAGGTCGCCGGCAGTGGCTATGTCGATCTCGCCGTGTACGCGGACGATGAGCTGTGCGGGGGCGGGTTCCACCGTGACGTTCAGCAATTCCATGATCCACCTCCCCGGTCAGCTGAACGCGACTTCCGGGAATGGTTCCTTGTTAGCAGGCAGGGGTTTGATCTTGGTTAATGACGAGGCCAAATAAGCGTAATCTTCCCGTCCATGATGCTCGAGGCGAGCTACGCGAACGGTTGGCTGGCTGGCGGGCGAGGGGAGTTCCACGACCTCGACGAGGTCGGCCAGTCGGCCACCTGCTTGACGGCCCGATGTGCTCGATGTCCTAGCCATGGCGCCCCCCGACTGCCCGTGGATGCTCCTATGGATGTCAAGCAGCGCGTTCGTGATCGTCCGTTGTGAGGATCCGGTAGAGCTCGCGGGCGATGTAGCGTTTCAGGCAGCGGATGATC
>Ga0310811_10012527_pt1 | contig 11002 bp, 8 predicted proteins | sample YCmetagenome_FD_207642 | JGI IMG/M metagenome (GOLD analysis project Ga0310811, IMG submission 207642) | Soil microbial communities from experimental microcosm in Duke University, North Carolina, United States - YC | ecosystem: Engineered > Artificial ecosystem > Soil microcosm > Unclassified ...
TGAATATTGCGTTTGTGGGGGCTGCGTTGTGGTTCCTGCCATTTGCGTCGCTGCGGGGGCGGGAACCAGTATTTACGGGCAGCTTCCGGCTGGCATCCGCTTTTCTGCTGGCGAATGCGTTTTTTAGCATTTTTGCTGCGCCGAGTGTGTTACGCTACCAGGTCTTGCCGATGATCGTGCTTTTTATCTTTATGGTTTGCGCCATTTCGAAATCCAGGGAAAAATTCGTAAATTGATGCTAAAATTTGCTAACGATGGAGCCAGTTAATTCAGCCGAAAAGAATCCTTTGTCTTCTCTCGATGTTTGGGAAGACGATTTGCTCGAACGCTATCCCGATCCGGAGTCGATAGCGAAAGGCAAGACGACGGAGGAGTACCGCAATTACGAAACACCGGGCCGCGATACCGTGCGGGAATTCTACCGGTTGAACCATACTTATCAGACCTACGATTTCGTTCAGCAGAAGAGGGCCGAGTTCCTGGGTTTCGACAAGAAAGAAATGTCGGTGTGGGACGCCTTCGACTTTTTGAATCAGCTGGTGGACGACAGCGACCCTGATACCGATCTGGACCAGTTTCAGCATCTGTTGCAAACGTCCGAGGCGATCCGCCGCGATGGCCATCCTGACTGGATGGTGCTGGCGGGGCTTTTCCATGATATGGGTAAGGTGCTTTGCCTTTTCGGCGAGGCGCAATGGGCCGTGGTGGGAGATACCTTCCCGGTAGGCTGCGCCTGGTCCGACAAAATCGTCTATCCGGAGTACTTCCAGCTGAATCCCGACAAGGATAACGAGCAATATCAAACGAAATACGGGGTCTATAGCCCCAACTGCGGCTTGCGGAATGTCCATCTTTCCTGGGGGCATGACGAATATGTCTATCAGATGCTGAAGGATTATCTTCCCGAGCCTGCGTTATACATGCTGCGCTATCACTCCTTCTATTCGCAGCATCGCGAGCATGCCTACGATCACCTGATGGACGATCATGATCATGAGATGTTCAAGTGGGTGAACCTCTTCAATCCCTACGATCTTTATTCCAAGAACCCGACGCCCCCCAACTGGACGGAACTGCGGCCTTATTATGAAGAGCTTGTGGCGAAGTATCTGCCGGCGAAGATCAGGTTCTAGGAGGGGCCGGAGAAGGACGAGATAAAAGCTTACTACACCCTTTCCACCAATTCCATCGAAAGAAAGCTGTTGCCCCAGTCCATCGTCAAAAAACTACCGCCTTCTAATATCGATCTGTCTGCGACCTTGTTGGGCCGGCTGGCTGTCGATAAAAATTACCAGGGCCAGGGATTGGGAGAAGCGATCCTGGTGGATGCTTTGAAGCGGGCTTATTTTGCGTCGATGCTGGTCGGTTCCATGGCGGTCATCGTGGATCCGCTGGATGAAGCCGCTGTAAAGTTTTACGCGAAATATGAATTTATTCTGCTTCCGGACGGTGGCAAGATGTTGCTTCCCATGCAGACGATGTCGGAATTGTTCCCTGTTTAAGGATTTCCTTTTGCTAATGACGCCCGCAGTTTTTTCACCTCTTCCGACAGGATCGGGGTGGTATCTTTGTTAAAGCTTCTTTTTACGTAGGTGAGGATCGAGGCGATGGCGTGGTCGTCGAGGAAGGCGCCGTGTGCGGGCATCACACCGTTGAAGGTTTTTCCACTCACTTTGATCTCGCCTTGCAGGCCGTTGAGCAGCACCTTGATGAGGCGGTCATGCGGGCCTGCGACCCAGTCGGAGCCGACGAGGGGGGGATAGCGGTTGTTATCTCCGCGGCCGTTGCGCTGGTGGCAGCTGACGCAATAGGAGCCGTAGAGGATATGACCGGCCATCTCGCCGCCTTTGCCTGAATTATCTTTTACCGAATCGGGGGTCTTTACGTAGGTGAGGGTGGCGGCCAGCGTATCCATGCGGGCGAGATCGGCATCGCGGAACTTGCCGGGATCGCCTTTGTACATCACGCGCCAGAGCTTCCCTTTATTCGACTCGATAATATAGAGCGAGCCATCGGGTCCTTCCGCCAACCCCATGGGGCGATAGACGGCATCACTTGTGTTGTAGACCGTGTCAACGACGGCGAAGCCGTCAGCGAAGAGCTCCCATTTGCCGGTGAATTTTCCATTTTCGAAGGGAACGAAGCAGACGACATAGCCGGCCTGGGGATAGGGCGAGCGATCAGTGGAACCATGGAAGGCGACGAAGGCGCCTTTTTTATACCGGGCCGGGAATTGGTTGCCCTGGTAGAAGAGCAGGTCCATGGGGGCCCAGTGACCGGGGAAGGCCATGATCGGTTTATCGAATTTTTCGGCGCGACCGGTGATCTTGCCATCTCCGCCATAGGCCGGCGCCAGGATATTCTTGTCCTGCATCTGGTCGTAATATGCGTAGGGCCAGCCGTAATCGGATCCTTTTGTCACCTTTACGAAGGCCTCGCCGGGGAGCACGGCGGCCTGCCAATCCGAGAAGATGTTGGGATAACGGGTATGGAAGTTATCCATACCATTCACGACGGAATAGAGGGTGTTGTCATCGGAATTCCAGCTGAGGCCGAGGACGCTGCGCAGACCGGTGGCATATTTGACGCCATCCTTTTGGGTTTGGCCGGGTTTGGCCGCGTCGAACTGCCAGATGCCGGCATGCCATTCGAGATCCGGGGAGGGGTCGAGGCCTTTTCCGCCGGGCATCCCCGCGGGGCCGACCGTCTTTATATCCTGGCCGCCGTCATCAGGTGCGCCAAAGGGGATATACATGTGACCCGCGTTGTCGAAGGCGAGGGGCTTCTGACTATGCCAGTGGTGCATCAGCGCGCTGTCCTCGTCGATAAATATTGTGTCGGTTTTTGAATCGGGCAGAAGCTGGCCGGCGACCAGTTTGTTGCGGATGACATATTTTACGGTAGATGTGTATAGGTAGCCGTCGTAGATGGACATCCCGGCCGGGAGACCGCCTTCGTCCTTGTTGGCGCCGAAGTAGGCGATGATATCCGCCTTGCCGTCGCCATTTTCGTCGCGGAGGGCGACGGTGCCGCCTTTGCCGTGCATCGCCTCATTATAGATGAGCTTCACATAAATGTCGCCGTTGCTGTTCACGGCCAGGTGACGGGCTCTGCCCAGACTATCCGCGACGGACACGGCTTCGAAGCCGCCGGGCAGGATAAGGCCGGCATTGTTCTTGTCCCCATCGGGCAGGGGCCCAGGCTGACCGGACTCTTTTGCCGGGGTATTACATTGAACGAGGGCGACTGCGAGGACGAGAGGAAGGAAACGGGAGGAGACAATCAGGCTTTTCAAGCAGAACAGTTTGGTGTGTTGCAAATAATTTGCAAATGAAGATAGGAAAATTTCCCTTTTCCCGAGCCGACTGGTGGGGTAATCCCGCTTTTGTAGTGGTGTTGTAGGGGTAATATTTAAATATACCTTAAATTTCGGCATAAACAATTGCGTTCATGAGACGAATTTTCCTTCTTGCCCTCACCCTGCTGTTCGCCGCAGGGAGTTTTGCCCAGTATACCCCCGACTGGGAATCTTTGGACAAGCGGCCGGTGCCCCAATGGTACCGGGACGCCAAATTCGGCATCTTTATTCACTGGGGTGTCTATTCCGTGCCGGGCTTTACCCGGAAGGGCCAATATGCGGAATGGTATCAGAATCAACTGAACAGCGGGGACACCGCGGTGATCCGGTACCAGCACGCGAAATTCGGGGACCGTACTTATTATCAACTGGCCGATGACTTCAAGGCCGAACTCTACGATCCCACGGAATGGGCGAAGCTGATCGAGCAGTCGGGGGCGAAATATGTCGTGCTCACTTCCAAACATCATGACGGGTTTGCCAACTGGCCCAGCGCCGCGACGGCAGCGGCCTGGACGATGCCCTGGAATGCTATGCAGACCGGTCCACACCGGGACTTGTTGGGCGATCTCTTCGCCGCGCTGAGGAAGACTTCGGTGCATCCGGGGATGTATTACTCGCTGTATGAATGGTATAACCCGATCTGGCTGAAAGACAGGAAGCAGTATGTCGCTCAATATATGCTGCCGCAGATGCACGACCTGGTGAATACCTACCGGCCGGACGTCTTCTGGACCGACGGAGATTGGGAAGATAGCGATACCACGTTCCAGTCGCGGGAGTTTTTGGCCTGGTTGTATAATTCGAGCCCGGTGAAGGATGGAGTAGTGACCTTCGACCGGTGGGGGAAGGGAGTCCGGTTCCATCACGGGCAGGTATATACGCCTGAGTATCAACCGGACATGGACTTCAAGGATCATTATTTCGAGGAGAATCGCGGGATGGGTTTCTCCTACGGCTATAACCGGGCGGAGGATGCCTGGGATTATAACTCGACGAGGTCGCTGGTCCTGCAATTGATAGACAAGGTCAGCCGGGGCGGGAATTTTTTGCTGGATATCGGGCCGGACGAGCATGGGAAGATCCCGCCGATAATGGAAGAACGGCTGGTTCAGATCGGGCATTGGATGACCATCAATGGCGAAGCCATCTACGGCTCCGCCCGGTGGAGGCAGCCTGCCCAATGGGGTCCGGGGCGGACGGACTACAAACCGACCAACGGCAGCGGCGACCTGCTGCTGAAGCTCACTGTCGATGCAGATCCGGGGTATGCCGTGAAGGAATGTTTCTTTACTTATAACCCGGAGCGGAAGGATTTGTATGTGCTGTTGCCGAGGTGGCCATCGGGTGGAAGTTTTACGGTGAGAGGGCTGACGCTGGCGGCGGGAACGGCCGTGCAGCTACTGGAAACAAAGCAAACGCTGGCGTGGAAGGTCGTTGGGAAAGATGTGACGATCACGCTACCGGCTTTCGATCCGAATAAAATGACGAGTGAATATGCGTTCGTACTTAAAATCCATTCGATAAATGAAAAATAAGTCCTTGCTTTTCGTTGCCCTGGTGTTGCTGGGCGGCGGAGTTTTTGCCCAGCGGGAGAATTTTGACCGGGGATGGAAATTCCATTTAGGGAATGCCGCCGATCCGCACCGGGATTTCAATTATGGCATCGGGAATATCCTGGCCAAGACGGGTGATGCCGCCAACACCTGCATCAAGATGGACTTTGATGACAGGGACTGGGCGGATGTGAACCTGCCGCATGATTGGGCGGTGGGACTGCCGTTTCAGCATGTGCATAACGGCGACGTGGATGCGCATGGGTATCGTTCGGTGGGGGCGTTGTTCCCCGAGAACAGCATTGGGTGGTACCGGAAGAGCTTCGAAGTGGATCGCAAGGATTCGGGGAAGCGATTCGTATTGCAGTTCGACGGCATCTTCCGGGACAGCAAGGTCTGGGTGAACAACTGTTATATGGGCGGTCACTTCAGTGGATATAGCGGGGCTTCGTACGATATTTCCGACTTCCTGCATTATGGGAAGAAGAATGTGGTCGTCGTGCGGGTTGATGCGAGCCAATATGAGGGATGGTTTTATGAGGGTGCGGGGATCTACCGGCATGCGTGGATGGAGAGGGTAGAGAATACGCATTTGGCGTTGAATGGGGGAGTGTTTGTGCATACGGAAGCTAAGGGAGAGGATGCGGCGGTGAGTATTGAGACGACGGTCGAGGGCCAGGATGCTGCAACGGTATCTGCCACTATCATCGATCGGAAGGGGGAAACGGTGGCCAGGGCCGAGGGCGGGAAGGGAATGGTAATGACAGTGAAGAAGCCGGTGTTATGGTCGCTGGAGAATCCCTATTTATACAGGGCGATAGTAGAGGTGCATCGGGGAGAACAGGTAGTCGACCGGCGTATCGTACGCTTTGGAATAAGGACGGTGACGATCGACAAGGACAAGGGGCTTTTTCTGAATGGGGTACCCGTGAAGATCCACGGCGTGTGTTGCCACCAGGACCATGCGGGAGTCGGAAGCGCATTGCCGGATTATTTACAGTACTACCGGATCGGGTTGTTGAAGGAAATGGGTGTGAATGCCTATCGCAGCAGTCATAATGCGCCGACGCCGGAGTTGCTGGATGCCTGTGACAGCCTGGGGATGCTGGTGCTGGATGAGACGCGGTTGTTGAACAGCGGCGAGGAGTACGGGGCGGATTTCGAGCGGCAGTTGCTGCGGGACCGGAACCATCCTTCGGTGTTTATGTGGAGCATCGGCAATGAAGAATGGATGATCCAGACCTCGACGACGGGGAAGCTGGTCGCGCAGCACCAGATCGAACGGCAGAAGCTGCTCGATCCGACGCGGACCTGCACCTATGCCGCCAATGTCGGTAATGTATGGCATGGGGTGAACGAGGTGATCCCGGTGCGGGGGTTCAACTATAATCTCGGCGGCCTGGACGGTTATCGGCGCGATCATCCCGATCAGCCGGTGATGGGAACGGAGGTAGCCAGCACGGTATCGACACGCGGGATCTATATAAAAGATACCGTCAACGCCTACGTGCCGGATTATGACAGCGTGGCGCCGCCATGGGCAAGCACAGCCGAGTACTGGTGGACAATTGCGGCTGACCGGGAGTGGTTCATGGGCGGGTTTGCCTGGACCGGGTTCGATTATCGCGGCGAGCCTACGCCCTTCCAATGGCCGGATATCAATTCGCATTTCGGCATCATGGATATGTGTGGGTTTCCCAAGACGGTTTACTACTATTACCAGAGCTGGTGGACCGATAAGGATGTCTTGCATATCGCGCCCAACTGGAATCCGGGCGGTGGGAAGGAGCCTGGAAAGCCGGTGGCGGTATGGGTGAACAGCAATGCGGATAATGTGGAGCTGTTGCTGAACGGCAAGAGTCTTGGGAAGAAAGACATGCCTCGTAACGGGCATTTGGAGTGGATGGTGAATTATGCGCCGGGGAAGCTGGAGGCGGTGGGGTATAAGAAGGGTAGGAGGATCACGGCTTTTGTCGAGACCACGGGAGAGCCGTACCGGATCGTGGTGGCGGCGGCGCCTGGCCGGGATGTTGTTGTGTATAATTGTTCCGTGGTGGACAAGCAGGGACGGGAGGTGCCGGATGCGGCGAACCTGTTGCATTTTTCGGTTAGTGACGGAGCGAAGATCATTGGCGTCGGCAATGGTGATCCCAGAACGACATTTGTTCAATGGCAAGTGCCAGGTGATAGTTCAGTCCACAGGAAATGTCGCGAATGGTGTTTTTATTGCGACCGGTGATGGGGATCTGTTGTCATGCAGGAAAAATTTTTCTTTGGCTGCTCAAGCGCCCGCCAAATAGGATCCTCAAAAGGCTTTGGCGACAGCTCGAGGAAAATGGGAAAATGGCTTTTGTCACTGCATGTTCTCATATGCGCCCTGAAGTTGAGCGTAATGGGCTGCATCTGCATGTAGTCCAGCATATAAACCGTGCCTGTGTATGTTGCGGCGTCATCGGCCTCCGGATCGGCCTTTTGGATATTGACCTTTGTATCCACCATTTTGTCCCGGGGGATATGGTGCGGGACAGGCCCGCCGCCGGTAATAACGAGACCGTCATAGTAGCTCTTTATATTCTCCTTTAGTATTGTTTCGTCCACCTGCTGGCCTTTGTCCAACCAAAACATATAGGCTACGGACCAGTAATCGGGTCTGCCGGCAATGCCCCAGCCCGGCGGGAACCGGATTTCTTCGATGCCCTTAAGCTTTACCTGCGGAGCAAACGGTGGTGGGAAAAGGGAACGTTCTGCGCGCCATCCTTCCGGCAAATCGAAGCTGTAGGCGCCTTTCATCACAATGGGATATGGGCGAAACTCGGCCATATATCCCGCGAGTGCGGGCGCCAGGTCAATGCCAGACGCCCGTAAGATAAGGGAGCGGAGTGGACCCCCGTTGTCGCCATTGGCGAAGATCACGATACCTCGTTTGGATATGGGGAACAACAACGTAAAGGTAGCGATGCCGGGATCTGAGCCGGAATGCGTCAGTGCAAATTCTCCGTTTGGCAAATCTCTTATCACCTGCCAGCCAAGCCCCATGCCATTCGCCTTGTTGGCCTGTGTCGTATCAAAATGGCTTTGAAGCGTGGTCATTTCGTTCCATTGCGACGCGGATAACCCAGCCCCGTTTATCACAAAGGCTCCAAAGCGCGTATAATCGGTGATCGTGGTTGTCAGCCAGTCGGCTGCGTTGACATCATAGCTTTTAGGATTGTGGTATGCCTTGCCTGCCTGGTTATACCCGGTGGCAAAAAGGGTGGAATCCCGATCATCGCTCCAACCGTATCGGGTATGCGTCAGACCCCCAGGTGTAAAGAGCTGCTCGGTTGCAACCTGCTGCAACGATTTACCGAACTTTTCTTCCACCGCCCGGCGCAGGTATTCAAATCCTTCCCCGGAATACCGGAACCGGGTGCCCGGTTCAAAATGGAAGGTCAGTTTTTTGGACGAGTCGAAAAAGCGCCAGTTGGAGAAACCGGATTGGTGGCTGAGCAGGAGGCGGGTGGTGAGCTTGTCCTTCCAGGGATTGTCTTTGATATCCGGGTCCACCCAATATTTGGATACAGGTTCATCCAATGACCACAGTCCTTTGTTCACCAGCGACATTACGGTGACTGCCGTGACCGGCTTGGTAAGCGATGCTACGTTCCAGTAGCTATTCAGCGATACATCCCCATAAACATCGACCGATATGGCCTTGCCATTTTCAATAATGCCAATGGCCAGCCCGGGTACATCAAGGCCTTTCATCCATTTGAGAAGGCTGTCTTTCGGGCACAGACTGATCGTGCGACTGTTTTGCGCGCCGGCATATTCCGCGGTTATAGACAGGCCAACACAGATCAGGCATTGGAATATTCTTTTCATATGAGGCATTTGTACTCCCCCTTGTCGCAAAATAATGCCAGCCTCGTAACCCATTGAGAGTCAATACGGACGTTTTTTTGTTCCGATAGAAACCGTTCATATGTGGACAGTCGGCGTCCGCTCTTGTATAAAAACCTTTATTTTAGGTACTATGGCGATATCCCCCGAAATAAAAAAGCAGATTGCCGTGGCGGTGTATTCGTCCCTGGCCGTCAGTGTGCTGACGACGACGCCGGTGTTTATGCTGACGGGGGCATCGTTTGCCTTTTATCCCTGGGCGTTGTTGTTTACGGTCCTGATGGCGATGGGGATGTGGGGGATCAATATTGGGTTGTTCGCCATTTCCGGGCATCGGTGGGGGTTGCGGTACGTGTTGAGCTATGCGGTGTGTATGGTCTTCCTGGTGGGGATGATGCATGGGATGGCATTTCCCAGAATGAGTGGGTTTGGGTCGTTTCGAACGGGTTTTTATTTTCATATCATCCTGTTTATTTCCGTAGATACTGTCTTGCTGATCGTACAGGACCTGGTGGTGATCCGGGAACGGAAGGCGGTGGTGGAGCTGGAGAATGTGGAACTAAGGATGCGGAATGTGGAGGCGGCGAACCTGCTGCTCAAGCAACAAGTGCAACCCCATTTCCTGTTCAACTCGCTGAGCACGCTGAAGTCGCTGATCCGGTTCTCGCCGGCGGATGCGGAGGAATATGTGGTGAAGCTGTCCAATGTGCTACGAACGACGATGGCAGCGCATGCGTCGGCGCTGGTGACGGTGGAAGAGGAGCTGGCCTTGTGCAGGGACTATCTCGAGATGCAACGGATAAGATTTGGGGAAGCCTTGCGGTTCACGGTTGCGGTGGAAGAGAAGGGTTTCCTGCCGGTGTTTGCGGTGCAGGGGCTGATCGAAAATGCGATCAAGCATAATGTGCTGACGAAGGACCGGCCGCTGTGGATACGGGTCGAGGGCCGTGGGGGCCGGATCGGGGTGGTGAATAATTTGCAGCCGCGGGACCGGGTGGAGCTAGGTGGGATGGGATTGACGAACCTGCGGGAGCGGTACCGGGCGTTGGGGGGAGGCGAGGTGGTGGTGGAGAAGACGGAGATCGATTTTTCAGTTGAAATACCTGTTCTGCATGATGAACATCGTGATCATCGAGGATGAGCCGCTGACGGCAAGGGACCTTGCGGCCTGTATCCGGACGGCGGAGCCGGGGGCGGAGATAGTGGCCAGCCTGGCTTCGGTGGGGGAGGCGAATGCCTGGTTCCGGCGGAATGAAATGCCGGACCTGATCTTCAGTGACATTCAACTGGGGGATGGGAAGAGTTTTTCCGTGTTCGAAAAGTTGATGAGGACGGTGCCGGTGATCTTTTGTACGGCGTATGATGAGTATGCGCTGGAGGCATTCAAGGCAGCGGGGATCGATTATATTTTAAAACCGTTTACGGAGAAGAGCGTAGGGGCGGCGATGGAGAAGTATCGGGTATTAAAGGGGGCGACGGCGGCGCCGAAGGTAGCTGCGGGGGCTATCCTGGTTTATTATAAAGAAAAGATCCTGCCGGTGAAGTTGGGGGATATCGCGCTGTTCTATCTGGAGAAGGAGGTCGTGCGGCTGGTAGGTTTTGATGGGAAGATGTATGTGGTGAATAAATCGCTGGAGGACTTGGAGGGATTGGCGGGGGCGGGGTTCTACCGGGTGAACCGGCAATATTTGGTCAGCCGGGTGGCGATCAAGGAGGCCTCTCAATATTTTGGCCGGAAGTTGTTGTTGAATCTGACTATTCCTTTTGAAGACAAGATAACCGTGGGCCGGTTGAAAGTTCCGGCCTTTTTAGACTGGCTGGCCGGCAGTTGAGGGCGCTGTCGGGTCATTTCCCCTTCGACTTTGATCCCTTCAGGGAGCTTGTGGTTGTCCGCGGGCATGCGCGCAGCTATTTTCGTGCCGATAGGATCCTCATTTATTCACCTTTAATTGGACAATCATGAGTACCAAGTTTGCGATCATCGGCGTCGTGTCGGTGTTGGGCGCGGGCGCCGTCATGCATCATGCGCGGTTTTGCCCGTTGCAGAAGATGATGGCCGCTCTGCATCATCATTCTGCACAGACGGTGGCCCAGAAGGCGCCGGCTCCGGTCCCCCCTGCGAAGACGGCAGCAACGGTTGCGTTGCGTTAGACATTAGCCCCCCTAACGGGGGGTTAATTTTATCAGTACGACCCCATGACGGCGA
>Ga0310811_10012532_pt1 | contig 11002 bp, 10 predicted proteins | sample YCmetagenome_FD_207642 | JGI IMG/M metagenome (GOLD analysis project Ga0310811, IMG submission 207642) | Soil microbial communities from experimental microcosm in Duke University, North Carolina, United States - YC | ecosystem: Engineered > Artificial ecosystem > Soil microcosm > Unclassified ...
CCGCGGTAGTAAGGAAAGCCGGGATTGGTGACCACCCACGCGCCCAGGGCTTTGAGCCGCTCGAGATGCTCGGGCGTAATCACCCCGCCGTGCTCAATACGAAAGACCGGGCCGCCCTCGAGCGCCGGCGGCATCCCACGCGCGGCGGTCTCGAGCGAGTTGAGCGCGAGTTCCAGGTCTTCGACTTCGGTGCAGTGGAAGGCCGAGTCGAGTCCGATTTCGCGCGCCCGCGCGACCCATCGCGCGATCGGACGATAGTCGGTTTGCGGGCTCTCGACGAACTTGACCGCGACCAGTTTTATCCCGGCCGGCTGTGCCGCCCGCGCCGCTTCGTTGAAGGCGTTCAAGTGGGGCGCGCCGAGCATCATCGCGACCCGTTGCGCCACGGCCCGCCCGTTCACCATGCGCGCCATCAGTGCGACGTCTTCGGGCCCGTTGCGCACGGTCGCGTCAGTGAACGCGGTCACGCCGGCCGCCGCGAGCTCGCGGCTGAACAAACGCGCGCGCGACTCCAGCTCGGCCGGGGTCACGCGCGGGAGCCGACGGGAGATGTAGCTTTCCATGCCGGCCACCAGACCGCTCAACCGGCCGGTCGCGTCGCGCATCAGAACGGCGCCCTCGGGCGGCTTGAAGTCGGGCGCCTCGAGGCCGAGCGCGGCGATCGCGCGCGAATTGAGCCACGACGCGTGGAGCGTCTGATGGCGCAGGCGGAGCGGATTCTTGGGCACCGCGGCGTCGAGTTCCGCGCGCGTCGGTCCGCGGCGTCCGGCCAGCAGCGCCTCATCGCATCCGAATGCGCGGAGCCAGTTGCCCGGTGGCGCCTTGCCCGCGGCGACCCGCAGTTCGGCCATCAGATCCTCGAGCTGGCGGCATCGCCACAAACTCAGGCCGGAGACGGCGGACCCGGCCTCGAGGAAATGTAAATGCGAATCGATTAGCCCGGGCGCGACGATGCGGCCGGCGAGCCGAATCAGGTGAGTGCGCGGGCCGACCAGCGGCTTGAGGCCGCTGTACTGTCCGAGAGCGAGGATGGTGCCGCCGGCGACCGCAATCGAGTCACTGGCGGGATAACCGAGGATCGTTCCCCCATGCAGGACGAGATCAGCCTTGAGGGCCATCAGGGTCTCAAGCGCCAAGGCGTCGCGCGCGGCAGGGCGCCCGATGGCGCATCCTCGCGCGCGGCGCGCACTTCAAAAACCTCAAGCGGACCTTAATCTGAAGACGGAAGCGCTTTGGCTTCCTTGATCTTCATTTCGGCATCACAGCACTCGATCGCACCCGTGCCCGGCTTGTTGCAGAGCACTTCCGTGCCGCACTTGTCGCAGAGATAACGCTTGCCCAGCTGATTAGCCATCGTTTTGATTCTCCCGTTGATTCGCCCGTGATAATCGCGCGATCGCGACCGACCGTCGCGGATCCGGCCGCGCGAATGTTTTGCTCGAGAACGCGAGCGACAAACTCTCGCGCGATCCTTTCGCCCCTTTTTTAGAGCATCGCGCGCATTTCTTCAATGAGTCATTTTATCAATCGCGCCCCGACGCGTCGCCTGCAAAAGGCAACTCGCTCACAACCGCGGCGGCTTCGCCGTCGGGCGTTTCGATTTTCACCGCTGTTCCGGGCGCCCAGGCGCTATGATGCAGCACGGCTAGCGCGATCACGCCGAGCCGCGGCGAGCGCAGCGGACTGGTCAGATGTCCGACCTCCTTACCCGCAAGCACGACCCGGGAGCCCGCGCCCGGAACGCGCGCGCCGTCAATCCGAAGGCCCATCAGCCGCCGCTTCAGTGCGCCGCGCGCGGTTGCCCGCTCAATGGTCTCCTGCCCGATGTAGCACCCCTTGCTGAACGAGATCGCGGGTTCGGTGCGCGCCTCCAGCGCGATGGTTTTTTCATTGGTATCGACGCCGACCCGCGCGTTACCGCTTTCGACCCGCACAATCTCGTCGGCATCCATGCTGACCGCGCGGATTTCGCCGTGCGCGCTCTGGGCCGCGGTCATCCGCGCGACCATTTCCGGCGCGCTCGCCCCGTCGGCGAGGATCGTGAATGCCGGCGCGCCCCATCGCGTCACCTGCGCCACCAGCGCACCGCCGGTGGCCTCGCTGAATCGCCACGCACCGCAATGCGATGCCGGCTCACCGAAGACATCCTGGACCAGCGCCGCCGCGTGCGGCCCGTCGATTTGAATCACGCCGTAGCCTACTGCGTCGGTGCTTTCTTCCAGTTCGACGTCATCGGCGACCAGGAAGCGCTCGAGGTGGGTGCGCACGGCGGGCCAGAGCGCGCGATCCATTTCGAGCAGCAGAGCGTCCGCGGTGGCCCACACGTTCGCTTCGGCAATCAGATGGGCGCGTTCGGTCAGAAACAGCGCTACGATGAGATTGCCGGGTATGAGTCCCTTGATGTCGTTGCTGCACATTCCGTGCAGGAATGACGCGCGGTCATCCCCGCTCATCCGGATGACCAACCGCTCAGCGCACAGCCGCACGCGGTAATCGGCCTCAAGACCGTCCCCGCCGGTGACGGGATGATCTTCTGGCGTTTGGGTAAAACTTACGCGGTTCAATCTCAACTCCTTGCCAATTCGGCCTTAACGGACGCTTATCATTTCAATTCTATCATTGCCGTGGATTTCGTATACTGATTCTGGAGGCGCGGAGATCTCGATGTTTCGGCGCTCAGGAAAACGGGCGGCGGGAACGCCGTCAGAGCCGAGTCGCGGCTGGCGGCTCGGGCGCGAAGCGGTGCTATGCGGCGCCGTTTTGTTCGCGATGCTCTGCACCACCGCTCCTGCGGCGCACGCTGCCGCAGACGCCGGGGCTGCTTCCGCTGAACTGAGCAATCAGGCCTTCGCGCTGCTGAATTCGCTCAACGCCACCGACGCCGATGGCAACGCCAACCCGGAGGCTAAGGAGCTTGTGGGACCGGTCGCGAGCTTTGCCGGCGACGCGCAGACGCTGAGCCAGGCGCTGAAGGCAAAGGACAATGCCGGCGCGCGGCGCGCTGCCGCCTCGCTCGACGCCGACGCGGCGTCGGTCGACGCCGGGCTGAGGGCCCACAAGGCGGTGATCAGTGCCGATCTATGGGCCGCGCTCAAGCATCAGTTAGCCGCGATCGAAAAGAGCGTTCCCCCTGCGCCGGCATCCGCCGCGTCCGCTTCCGGCGCGCCGGCCTCGGTTGCGCCAGTTGCTCCAGGCGAACGTGGAGGCGCCGGCGCGCCCGCTTCAGGAGACGCCGCTTTGCCTGCGGCGGCGCCAGACAGTGCCGCTCCTGCGGGTGCGTCGGCGCCTCCGGATAACGGCGGCCCCACGATCAAGATTGAGTCGCGCAGCGTCGTCGGCAGCGTCACGCATTTGAAGGGATACTTCGAGGGCTCGGCGCTGCGCTCGGCCGGCATCTATGAGGGCGCGCAGAACGTCAAACCGCTCAAAGTGGATCACGTGATCGGCCGTCAGAAAGTCGATTTCCAGCTCTCGATCCGCGACGCCGATATAGCGACCAACCTCCGCGTCATCGACCAGGCCGGACGTTCGGCGACCGCCTCGGTGTTTGGCGAGGATTCGACGGCGCTCGCGAGCACGGGAAGAGAATCGGGAGTCGAAGTGGACCGCGGCGCCGGGTCTACCTCTGGAAACAACACCGCCGAAATTCCAAGCGAAAGCGCGCCGGACGCAGCGGATGCAGGTTCGAGCGGGCTGGACGAATCGGCGCCGAGCGCGGATGAAGGCGGAATCGGCAGCGGATCGATTGGAGGACTCGGACGCGGGCTCGGCGCTCCGATGAACAACACCCAGATCAACATCGAGTCGATTAACCCGGTAAATCCCCTTTCGCATCTCTACCAGGTCGTGGGACAGATAATTGGTAAGGTGCGCCGCGCGGGAATCTATGTCGACGGGCGGCTGGTCAAGCGAATACCGGTCAGCCATGGAAATCTCAGCAACTTCTCGACGACCTTCAGCCTGAATGGCGGCACAGCGACGATTCGCGCCTTCGGCGCCGGCAACCAGTACGTCGAGTCGTCGATCGCGATGCCGCCGGCGGTAGCGTCGGCGCCGCCGATCGTGGTCGCGCCCTATGGGATGAATCCATACAGCCCGTTCGGGATGAATCCGTACCCGATGGACCCGTACGGAAGTCCCTATGGCAGTCCTTTTGGTACGCCGTATGGAACTCCCTACGGCTCGAGCCCCTCCTATGGCATCAACATCAGCCCCTTTGGAATCACGCGCTATCCAGTCAGTCCATACGGCGCGAGTCCCTACGGAGCGAGTCCATACGGCGCGGCTCCGTACGGAGTCAATCCGTATGCCGCGCCGATCAATCCCTATGGCAACGCACGTCCAATGGGCCCCGCCGGCCGCTAAGGCATCGCGCATTACGCGTCGCGCATATAGGACCTGGGTGCCTTACTTGCCGCACCTGCGGTGATTCCGTTAAAGTTCAAGATTCAGCCAATAACCCCAAGCCATTCGATACTTCGCGAGTGCACCGACGATGCTGATTCAGGCGACGCAACTACGGCCCGGGATGATCCTGGAATACAACAACGGGCTCTGGCGGGTGATGGCGATCAGTCACATCACGCCCGGCAACTGGCGCGGGATGGTCCAGACCAAGCTGCGCAACGTCAAGACCGGAACCCAGACTGAAAACCGCTTCCGCTCTGAAGATCGCGTCGAGCGCATCATCCTGAGCCAGATCGAAATGGAATTCCTCTACCAGGAAGGCGACGATTTCCATTTCATGAACACCGAGACCTATGACCAGATCACGATTCCCAAGGAACTGATCGAAGATGTGGTCGGCTTCCTTACACCTAATCTAAAGGTTGAAGTTGAATTTCATGAGACCACGCCGCTCAACGTCTCGCTGCCCAAGACGGTCAATCTCAAGGTCGTGCAAACGGATCCCGGAATGAGATCTGCGGCGGTGACCAACACCCTTAAGCCGGCCACGATGGATACCGGGCTGGTGGTGCAGGTGCCGCACTTCGTCCAGGAGGGCGAGACTATCACGATCAACACCGAGACGCGCGAGTATATGGCTCGCGCCAAGTAGATGCGTCGCACGCCCGGTTCCGGCCGGGGCCGCAATTCTCCGCCGCCAAACGGTTCAAAGCCGCCGGCCCAGGGCCGAGTTCGGCGCCAGTGGACCAAAGGTCCGGCGCGCGAAACCAATCCTGCGGCCGCCGAGCCTTCCAAGTCGATTAGGCCTTTCCCGTCGGCGCAGTCCGGCAGATCTGGCAAATCGGCCAAGGCCGCCAAGGCTATGGGATTCGACCGGCGCGACAAGCCGGTCGGACGCGACAGGCCGGTTCGGCGCGACAGGCCGGTTCGGTTCGATCGCCGCGAGAAGCCCGCTCAACCCGACGACCCTGGCAAGTCTGGCAAGTCTGCCAAGTCCGTCAAATTAAACAAATCGTTCAGATTTGGAAAACCGAAGAAATTCGCCGAGCGCGCCGCCGTTGCGCCAATCGGCCCCGCGCTGCGCCTTACTTCGAACATCTATATCGCCCACACGCAGCCGGGATTCGAGGGTATCGCGGCGGAAGAGATCGCTGCACGCTACGCGGCGGCCGCGAGCGGGCGTGGAAGCGGTCGCCCCGCGATACGCGAACTGGGGCGCCGGACGGTGCCCGAGCGCGCCGGAATGACGATCTTCAGCGCGCCACGCCCCGATCTGCTGAGCGCCGCGCGTACCATCGAGGATTTGTTCACTCTCGTCGGTTATCGCGACGGACTCGGCACTACGCCCGCGACGCTTGAGAAAGTTCGCACGATCGCTCACGAAGCGCCCTACGTCGAAGAGGCGCTGGAGTCGCGGGTGCGAATGACTCCCGGCAGCCGTGCCGGGCGCAAGCTGGGCTTCCGCGTGATCGCGCGTATCGCGGGCGAGCACGAATTTCGCCGGCTCGATTTTCAGCGTGCGGTCGAGCGCGGCATCGCCGATCGCGGCGACCGTTCGTGGCGGGGGGCGGGCGATGACGCCGACGTCGAGTTCTGGGCCACGCTGCTCGGCGGTGAGATGTTCCTTGCGGTGCGGCTGGTCGACGAGCGGATGCGCCATCGCGAGTACAAGGTCGCACATCGGCCAGGCTCGTTGCGCGCCTCGGTCGCCGCCGCTCTGGGATGGCTGAGCCAGCCGGGCGCGGATGACCGCGTAGTCGATCCGATGTGCGGCGCGGGGACGATCCTGATTGAACGCGCGCACCTGGGACGCTACGCGATGCTCGCTGGATTCGACCGCGACCCCGATGCGATAGCGGCCGCGCGCGAAAATATCGGTCCTCGCTACCGGCCGATCGGTGTCGCCCAGGGCGACGCGTTGCGCCTGCCGCTCGACAGCGCCGCCGCGACCCATCTAGTCACCAATCTGCCCTGGGGCACGAAATACGGCTCGCACGGTGAGAACCGCCGTCTATATCCGCGCCTGGTCGAGGAGTTCGCGCGCGTGGTGCGGCCAGGCGGACGGTTGGTGATGCTGACGGCGGAACGGATGCTGATGCGCGAGGTTGCCAATCGCGGGTTCGTGCGGGTCGAGTCAGTCAGGCGGGTGATGATTCTCGGGGCCCCGGCCGTGATTTATCTCTGCCGGGCGTAACGCGCGCCCGCGCGCCGTTTCTCTGCTAACGCATCGGCTTGGTCAGCGCATAAGTCACGCCCATGTGGCTGAACCAGATTTGGCCATCCTGGCGGCGCACCTTGAGTCCCGAGCGGTCCGACACAAGTGACGCTTCCATCATCTCGATAATCCGCGCGCGGCGCTCGGGCGGCGGCCCGCCATGCGCCATCCACGATTCCAGGTCGTAGCTGGTCTCGCGCCCGCCGCGATAGGCAACCTCCAAATCCGCCTCGGCGATCATCCGCTCCCACTCGGAGACTGGAATCGCGCGCGCGTGCGAGGGATCGCACAGCCGCTCGACGCGATTGTGATAGTCCGACTTGGCCGAGTCCTCGGCGGTCGTCATATCGACGATCACCATCCGCGCGCCCGGTTTCAACACGCGCGCCATCTCGGCCAGGACCTCGCGCGGACGGGCGAAATGATGAAACGCGAAACGGCAGGTAGCGAGATCGAACTGGCCAGGACCAAACGGCATTCGCTCGACGTTGCAGAGCGCGAAGGCGACGTTGGAGATTGCGCGGCGCTCGGTCTCCGCGCGGGCGCGGGCGACAAGCGTGTCGGTCGCGTCGATTCCGACGACGCTCCGGCACCTGGGCGCAAACGCCATCGCGACGAATCCCGGCCCGCACGCGACGTCGAGCACGCGTGAGTCCACCCGCACCGCGGAAACCTCGACCATGTTGTCGAGGATGCGCGGATCAGTGACCACCTTCATGGTCGAGTAGGCCTCGGCCTGGCGACGGAATTGCCGCTGCACCAAGGTCAGATTGTCAGGCTGATCGTGCTTGGGCTGGTGGTCCATTGTTCGCGTCCTCGTCTGGGGCCAAGTTCATTCCAGGTTCATTCCGCGCGCTCAAGAACAAAGCTAACGCTGGTATGCATCAGGCGAATAGTGCCGGCGTCGCGCTGGAGCGCAAGCCCCGGCCGGTCCTCATCTACCGCGTCTTCCAGTAGCGCGCGGATGATCGGGATATTCTCCGGCGGCGGATCGCCGAAGGCCGTCCATTCCTCGACCGTACTGAGCGACTGGCGCGCGATTTTCATCGCGACGGTAAAACCCTCGGCGGCGAAAATCCGCTCGAAATCCGAAGCCGCGAGCATCCGCACGTGCGTCGGATCGCATAGCCGCTCCAGTTCATTGTGTAGCGCGGCCTCCGCCGGATCCTCCGAGGTCGTTACGTCCACCACCACCATCCATCCCCGCGGTCCGACCACCCGCGCCATTTCCGCGAACACGCGCGCGGGATTGGTAAAGTGATGGAACGCGAAGCGGCACACGGCGGCGTCGAACGCGGCGTCGCGAAATGCCATCCGTTCGATTTCGCCTGCCATGAAGACGACGTTGCCGGCGCCGTGGCGCGCCGCCGCGGCCCGCGCCTGCGCGACCAGGTCGGCCGACGGATCAAGGCCGATCGCGAGGCCGCATCGCTCGGCGAATGCGAGCGCGCACGCGCCCGAGCCGCAGGCGACCTCAAGCACGCGTTCGTCCCGCGCGGCGCCGGAGATCGACACCATGTACTGGAGAAATTTCGCGTCGGCGCTCGAGGACATCAGCGCGGTCATCCGCGCGAACGTCGCCGGGTTGCGCCGAAACTGATCGGCGGCCGACCGGGACGTTACTGGCAGGTCCATGATGCGGATGGTAGCGCCGACGGTGCTTTGATGACAGTCGCGTGCGACCCTTGCAGGAGCGGCGCGGACGCCGCACAATCACCGAATATTGGTCGCGCCGGACATCCTGGTCGAAGCCCGCCCCGTATGCAAAAGGAGCTGCCACAAATGGCCCAGTGGAAAACTGAACTGGTACCGCCCGCGCCCAGGATTGCGGTCGATCACACGGGCGAGGGCAAGCTGGTCGTCTGCATGCATGGAATCGGCGGCAACCGCACCAATTGGCACGACCAGCTTCCCGACTTCGGGCGCCATTTCCACGCTGCCTCGTGGGACGCGCGCGGCTATGGGATGAGCGACGATTACGAGGGGCCGCTCGACTTCCATGACTTCGCCCGCGACCTGGTGCGCGTGCTCGATCATTTCGGCGCACGCAAGGCGCATCTGGTTGGACTCTCGATGGGCGGGCTTATTGCGATGGACTTCAACGCGCGCTTTCCCGAGCGCGTGGCGACGCTGACCATTTGCGACTCTCTGCCCGGCTTTAGCCATATCAGTCCGGAGCAGAGCCGCGAGTTCATCCGGCTGCGCCTGGAACCCTTGCGCGCGGGTAAGGAGCTGAAAGACATCGCCGAGGGCGTCGCGAAATCGCTAATCAGCAAATCTTCTCCCCCCGCGGTATTCAAGCGCATGGTCGAGAGCATGTGCACGCTGCACAAAAACTCCTACATGAAGACAATTGAGGGCAGCGCCAGGCCGGACCTGCAGATCGAGCTCGAAAAGATTCGGGTGCCGGCGCATGTGGTAGTGGGCGAGGACGACCTGCTCACGCCGCCGTCGTTGGCGCGCTCGATGGCCGAGCGGATCGCGGATGCGCAGCTGACGATTATCAAGAACGCGGGCCATCTGCCGAATATCGAGCGGCCCGATGAATTCAACGCCGCGGTGCTGCCGTTTTTACTGAAGCATCGCGATGCCGCCGCGTAAGCGGCACGTCGATAATCCGATCCAGGGCGGCTTGCGGGAAACAGAGGAGCGGGTCGTTTAACCCATCGCACGCAGGCGGAGATCGCGCGCCTGACTGCGGTAGGGTTCGGGCAGCGGAACCTCAGTCGCGTCGAGCCAGTTCCGCTCGAGCCGGTAGAACTCGCGCGTCTCTTCGAAGAATATGTGCACCACCACGTCGTTGAAGTCGAGCACGGCCCAGTGGCCATGGCTGGTGCCCTCGATCGACAGCGCGCGCTCGCCCTCGAGGTCCATTCGCTCCTCGATACCGCGGGCGATGGCGCGCACCTGCACGTCGGAGCGGCCAGTGGCGATCAGAAAGTAGTCTGCAATCGAGCTCAGATGCTCGACCCGGAGCACGACCAGGTCGTACGCCTTCTTCTCGAGTGCCGCCTGTGCGGCGGCTATTGCCTTCTCCTGAGAATTCACGCGGAACAGGGTGGCACGGCGAGCCGCCGGGCGGCGGCAGACAGGGAGCAAATGGTTTGGTTGAAGCTCTTTTGCGAAAACACTGGCGCCGTCAGTACAGCCCGTGCCGCTGAATATAATCGACCACGTCGCCCGGCATCAGGTACCGGACGGAATGGTGGCGGTGAAGCTTTTCACGAATGAGCGTGGCGGAAACCGGGAAGTTCGTGGTGGCTACGAATGAAAGTGTCTGGCCGCTGGGATGCACGTAGTGATCGTCTTCTCTAATGTAGCCAAAGCGTTTGAGCGCGGCAAGTGAGATTCGCGGCGGTTCGCCATCGCCGTCCGACGCGCGCGTATGCACCACGATTGAGCTCAGGCGCACCAGTTCTTCGCAATCTTTCCAGGTGTCCAGTTCGGCAAAAGCGTCGGAGCCCATCATCAGGAACAGGGTCGAGGGTCCGCGCAGGGTGTTCAGAAAATGACGCACCGTGTCGATCGTATAGGAGCGCCCGGCGCGCCGAATCTCGACCTCGGAAACCATGAAGTGGCGATTACCCTTGGTCGCCAGCCGCACCATCGCGAGCCGATGCTCCGGGGGCGCGAGCCCGTCGGCGGGTTTGTGCGGCGGCACCGCCGCGGGCACGAAATAGACCAGGTCCAGCCTGAGCGCTTCGCGCACCTCCTCGGCCGAGCGCAGATGGCCGAAGTGGATCGGATTGAAACTGCCGCCAAGAAGTCCTACTCGCATAGGGTGGGGCCGCCCAAGTTCATTTGCGCACCTGGCCGTTGCCCGCGATGAGGTACTTGTAGATCGTCAGTTCGCGCAGGCCCATCGGGCCGCGCGCGTGCAGGCGATTGGTCGAGATTCCGGTCTCGGCGCCGAAGCCGAACTCGAAGCCGTCGGTGAAGCGGGTGGACGCGTTGACGTACACGGTCGCCGAGTCGATTTCGTGTTGAAAGCGCGCGGCGGCGTCGCGGTCGCTCGTCACAATGGCGTCGGCGAGGCCCGAACCGTGGCGCGCGATATGCTGCAGCGCCTGGTCGAGCGAGTCGACTACTTTCACGGCCAGGATCAGGTCGAGGAACTCGGTGTCCCAGTCGGAGTCGACGGCCGGTTTGATGCTGGCTACGATCGCGCGAGCTCGCTCGCAGCCGCGCAACTCGACGCCTGCGTCCCGCATTCGCGCGGCAAGCGGTGGCAGAAAACGCGGCGCGGCCTCGCGATGCACCAGCAGGGTTTCCATCGCGTTGCACACCGACGGGCGGCTGCACTTGGCGTTGAAGCAGATTTCCTCGGCCATCTTAAGATCCGCCGTGCGATCGACGTAGGTGTTGCAGAGCCCGTCGAAA
>Ga0310811_10012533_pt1 | contig 11001 bp, 7 predicted proteins | sample YCmetagenome_FD_207642 | JGI IMG/M metagenome (GOLD analysis project Ga0310811, IMG submission 207642) | Soil microbial communities from experimental microcosm in Duke University, North Carolina, United States - YC | ecosystem: Engineered > Artificial ecosystem > Soil microcosm > Unclassified ...
TGTGGTGGGGAGTAGTGGGGTGGTGGGTTGAGGCGGCGTTGCGGTGGGACCTGCTGGGCCGGTGGGCTGGAGCGGTGTTGCGGTGGGGGATGAGGCTGCGATGCGCTGGACCGGTGCTGTGCCGAGCGAGGGCGGGGTGACGGACGGCGGGGTGGTGGCTGGGGCGGTGGGCCGGCTGGTTTCGATGGATCGGGCGATGCGCTTGGGGGAGAACAACCTCGCCAGTCGTCGCGCCAACGGCAGCCGGGAACCCGGCTTACCGGACGTTGCCATCCGCGACCCCGGCCCAGCGGCGACGGCCGTTGCCGGACCTGGCTCAGTGGCAAGCGGCATCGTGGAACCCGGGCTGCCGGGGAGCGGCTGCTCCGGACCTGGCCCGGTCGCCGACCGGGTAGCAGGTGCGGTGATGAGCGGCAGGTCCGAACTCGGCTCACCGATGGTAGCCCGCTCCGGAGCCGGTTCAGCCGCAACCGGCATCGTGGAACCTGGCTCGCCGGTGATCGTCCGTTGCGCAGCCGACTCACCGGCCAGCGGCATCTCGGAAATTGGCTCGCCGCTGGTTGTTCGTTGCGCGGCTGGCTTGCTGGTGAGTGGCTGGTCGGGACCTGGCTTGCTGGGAGTCGCCCGCTGCACAGTCGACTTGCCGGTGAGTGGCTGGTCGGAACTTGGCCTGCCGGTCGTTGTCCGTTGCGCAGTCGATTTGCCGGTGAGTGGCATGTCGGAAACTGGGCCACCGGCAGTCTCCAGCTGTGGAGGCGGGCTGCTGGTGGTGAGGGGCATGTCCGGACCTGGGCCGGCGATGACCTGCGTTGCCGGTGCCGGCCGGTCCGCGGACTGGGCCACTGGCCGACCGGCATCGGGCGTTACCGCGACCGGTTCATGCGTGCCCGAGGCCGAGTCGCCGACGGGCAGAGCCGGCGAAGGCGGCTGACCGGCCAGCCGCTGCACGGACGGTGTGCCGGCGGTCGGCGGCACCGGAGCACCGGCACTCGTTCGCGAAATCGGTGTGGCGGTGGGGTGTGTGCTGGCAACGCGGGGTGCCGGCGGCTCCGAACCAAGGCTGCCGGCGAGGGACGGCTGCTCACCGGCGAGCACCAGTTCCGGTCGGGTGACCGAGCCAGGCACAGGGCGCACCACGCCGTCGACGCGGCCACCGGGGGCTTCGGGGGTGAGGCGGTGGCCTAGAGTGCCGGTGAGGGAAGGGTTCTGCCACGTGGCCAGACCGGCGCGGAAGTCGTCGGCCAGGGTTTCCGGGGCAGGACCGATGATGCCGGGCAACGGAGCGACGCGGTGCCACTCCCGGGGTTGCGGGGTGGCGGCGGGCGCTACGGCCACGGCCCGCCTGCGGAACAAGCGCCCCCACACGGTGCTCACCTCCCCTCCCGAGCCCTCAGGTTGATGTCGGCGATCTCCCGGACCCAGCGCTGCCGCTCGTGGTGTTCCAGGTCGAGGATCTCGTCGCGCGGCCAGTGAAAGTGGTATGCGACGTACGCGATCTCCTCATGCAGCCGGTCGACCGCGCACGTCACGATTCCCCCAGGCGCCCACCGGCGATGTCCACCTCGAAGCCGGCGCCGCAGGACGGGCAGGCGACGGCGGCCCTGGTGTGGCCCTCGCTGTTGATCCGGCGGTAGAACTCCTGGAGGAAGGCGATGTCGGTGGCGTACATCAGCTCGACCAGGCCGGGATGGATGTCGGTGATGGTGCCCAGCTGGGTGATCACCTGGCTGAGCAGCACCACGCTGAGGTACGCGGGGTTCTCCTTGACCCGGATGTCGATCTGCGGCCGGAGCTCGTCGCGGGCGGTGGCCAGCCGCATCCGGCCGCTGCGGTGCACGGTGCCGTCGGAGTGCCGGTAGCCGCGCGGCAGCTCGAAGTCGAACTCGGTGCGCAGGTCCGAAGTGGACGGATCAGGGGACACCGCTGGCGTGTCCCGGGACAGCTCGTCCAGCTCACGCAGCGAGGTGATCTGCCGCCTCATTCGATCTCGATCCGCTCGAACGTGATGGTGGCCTTCTCCTCGGCCCCGGCGGACTGGGTGGCGCTCAGGTTGGGCCCCTCCCACTTGCTCACCCACGCGTCGTAGAGCTGCATGCGGCGCACGGTGGTGCCGTCCGGGTCCATGATCTCGATGGTCAGGTTCTGCCGCGCGGAGTCGACGTCGCCGTTGAAGGTCTGCTTGATCCACTCGCTGAACGCGGTGCTCGGGTCCATGCCCCGGGTGATGGTCACCTCGCCGCCCTTGTGCGCGCCGGGCTGCTTCTTGTTCATCGGCTGCCCCTGCGCGGACACCTGCATGGTCTCGACCACGTCCTGCTCGACGACCAGCCCGCTGATCTCCTTGACCGACTCCACGGTCACACCGCCCAGCTGCACGCCGAACCGGTGGGTGGCAAGGGTGTCTCCGGTTGCCATCTGGCCCCGTCCTTTCCGTGACTACTCGTTGATCAGGCTGGTGCTGTCGGAGAACTGGGCCAGCCGGAACACCACGAACTCGGCCGGCTTCACCGGCGCGACGCCGATCTCGCACACGACCTGGCCGAGGTCGATCGACTCGCGCGGGTTGTTCTCCCGGTCGCACTTGACGTAGAACGCCTCGTCGGGGGTGCGCCCGAACAGCGCGCCGGCCCGCCACTGCTCGTTGAGGAACGCGCCGATGTTGCGGCGGATGCTGGACCACAGCCGGTCGTCGTTCGGCTCGAACACCACCCACTGGGTGCCGATCAGGATCGACTCCTCCAGGAAGTTGAACAGCCGCCGCACGTTGAGGTAGCGCCAGGCCGGATCGGAGGTCAGCGTGCGGGCGCCCCAGATCCTGATGCCACGGCCGGGAAACGGCCGGATGCAGTTCACGCCGACCGGGTTGAGCAGATCCTGCTCGCCCTTGCTCAGCGCCAGCTCCAGGTTCACCGCGCCGCGCACGACCTCGTTGGCCGGGGCCTTGTGCACGCCGCGTTCGGCGTCGCTGCGCGCCCACACGCCGGCCACGTGGCCGCTGGGCGGCACCAGCTTGTTACGGCCGGACGCGGGGTCGAACACCGAGATCCACGGGTAGTACAGGGCGGCGTACCGGGAGTCGTAGCCGGCCTCGTCCATCCGCCAGTCCCGGACCTGCTGCGCGCCGAGCCCCGGCGGCGTGTCCAGCACGGCGACCCGGTCGCCCATCTGCTCGCAGTGCGAGATCATCGCCAGCTGCACGGTGCGCACGGCCTCACCATCGAGCAGGCCGCGCTGGTGGGCGCTCATCAGGTCGGGCACCGCGACCATGGTGACCTCGTCGATGGTCTCCAGGCCGCCGAAACCGGTCCGGTCGGCCAGGTCCCCGACGTACTCGGCGGCGTCGAGCCGGCCAGCGGCCACCGGCGCCGCCGGCAGCCGGGGCGCGGCCGGCACGGTCACGGTCTGCTTGTCCGGCCGGGCCAGCGGCCCGTCGGGCTGCTCGACGACCTGGATCAGCTTGGACCGCTCGTTGACCTGCGTGACGACGTAGCCGCGGACGTTGCGCCGGGTCGACACGTCGAAGGTCTCCACGACCTGGCCGCCCTGGCTCACCTGGAGCCGGAACCGGTCCTCGGGCGGGTTCTCCCCGTCCACGTCGGCGACCTCGACGGTCACCTCGGAGTCGGCCGACGGCAGCGCCGCGATGCTCAACGCGCCCAACCGCACGGGCGTGGGGGCCGGCGACGCCGCCGGTGCGGCGTCGGCGCGGCGGCCGCCGACCCGCACCACGTAGGCGCTGCCGCCGCCGTTGGCGAAGTAGCCGTAGACGGCGTGCCCCAGGTAGTTGTCGGCGTCGAAGCCGCCGAACGTGCGGACGTACTGGTCCCAGCTGGTGACCAGGGTCGGCTGGTGGAACGGTCCCTGCCCGGCGAAGCCGACGAAGGCGGCCACGGCGGTGCCGACCCCCTCGATCGGCCGGGCGCCGGTCTGGACCTCCTCCACGTAGACGCCTGGCGAGAGATAGGACGGCATGCTGCGCTCCTTCGTCTGCCCGGATGCTCTGGGTCCAGCCTGGTCGGCGCGGGCCCGCCGCGGCAGGACCGCGCGGCTCTGCCCGGGTGCAGCCCGGATGCCTGTCCGGACACCGGGCTGTTGCCCGCGAATCCCTTACTGCGCGCCGGGATCGCCCCGCCGGTGCACGATCCGGTGGCCGCCGGTCATGCTGCTGCGCAGGTTCCGCGGGCGCAGGAAACGCCGCAGCCACCCGGCGGTCTCGTCCAGCAGGGTGTCGAAGTCCGCCGGGAGTTGGCCCGCGCCCATGGCCAGCAGCTCCTGGGCGAGTCCGGTGCCCAACACGTGCTGGATGACGGCGATCTGGTTGCGGATGTCGCCGTAGGTGCTGGAGGTCTCGTCCGCACCGGTCACCGGGATGTCCACGTCGGTCGAGTCGATGATCGACTGGAGGTACGTGCGGGCATCGGTCGGCGACACGTCCGTGAGCATGTCGCGCACCTCCGTCCACACCGCCCGGTCCTGGTTGGCCCGGCCGGCGCCGTCCGCGGCGCGGGTGCGGACGTTCTCGATCAGGTCGGCGTCGCTGCCACCGGCGTTGAGCAACCTCGTCAGCTGGGTGCCGACGCTGTTGATCGACTCGTTGGGCACGCCCTCGCCGGCCCACAGGTTGAACGGATTGCTGTTCAGCAGCCCCATGACCTGGGTGATCCGTTCGGTCAGCCGCGCGCGCAGCTCGTCCGACGTGGTGGCGGTGCTGGCCGGGGACGCCGGCCTGGACGCCGTGTCGACGTCCATGGCACTGCCCTGGCTGCCGCCGGCCGACGCCACATCGGCCATCTGCTGGTCGCCGGACGTCTCGCTGGACGTGTCACTGGCGTCCGCGGCCTTGAGTTCGGCCCACGTGGTCGCCTGGTCCAGCACCGCGATGAGCCGGCGCATCCGGTCCTCGATCTGCTCCCCGTCGGCCAGCGCCGTGTTGAACACCCGGCGGAACGCCCCGCGCATCGCGTGCCAGGCGATGATGTGCCGGCGTTCCTCGCCGTGGCCGGTGACGATCTCGTTGGCCCGGGGGTTCCAGCCGGGCCGCCCCTCGATGGCGACCTGCATGCCCTCGCCCTCATCGGACGAGGTCGGCGTGACGGAGACCTCCGCGTCCCGGGTGGACTGGCTGCGCTGCCGCATCAACCACGTCATCAGCGAGGTGGTGAAGCCGTCCAGCAGCGGGTCCCGGGTGATGCCTGGGTCGGCGCGCAGCCCGAGCAGGTCCGTGATCGCGGCGGCGACGGACGGGCCGCTGTGCGGCACGACCCACACGCCCTGGTTGCTGTACGCCATCTGGATGTTGTCGCCGGCGATCACCTGCCGCCAGGTGATCGCCGCGTGGGCGATGGTGTGGTCGTTGGGGTCGACGAACAGCCGCTGGTCGTCCTGCTGGCCCTGGTTGCTGTTGTTGGTCTGCAGCCGGCTGCCCATGCGGCCGGCCGACGGCAGCGTCACCGGCACGATCAGCTCCAGGTCGAGCAGTTCCGACCCGAGCCTGGTCATGTCGGCGGCGGTGAGACCGCCCTGGATATCGGCGACTCTGGCCCGCTGCAACGCGACCCCGTGCTGGCCGGACGCGTGCGCCGGATGCGCCGTGGGTGCGGCCCCGCTGAGCGCCCGGGTGGCCGACGCCTCAGCGGCGCGTTCGAAAGCGTCGGAAGGGTCGCTGACGGCGAGGCCGCCGCCGTTGTCGGCGCCGGCCACCGGGCCGGACCGCTGTTGGATCACGTGCGACAGCTCGTGCGCGAGGGTGTGCGGGTCGCCGGCGCCCGCGCCGAGCACGATGTGCTCGCCGGAGGTGTAGGCCCGCGCCCCCAGTTCGGTGGCGGACTGTTCGGCGGCGGCGCCGGTGTGCACCCGTACCGTGGAGAAGTCGGCCCCCAGCCGGGATTCCATGTCACCGCGCACCGCGTCCGGCAGCGGCGATCCGGAGCGTCGCAGCACGTCGTGCGCGGTGAAACGCTGGATCTCGGGCTGTTCGGCCATGATCTCCGCCACCGCCTCGTTGCCGACAATCCGTTGCAGGGCCAGCACTTCGGCGGCGACGCCGGTCTCACGCCGTGGAGCCGGCGGGGCGTGGTGGGAGGCCGTCCGGTCCTGGTCGCGACGCTCGGTGTGTCGCATGGGTGTCTCCGTTCCCGTGGTCAGACGCCGGCGAGATCGCCGAACTCCTCGGCCCGGACCAACCGGCCGAGCTTGCGGTACTCCTGGTGCACGGCGTTGACCAGATCGGCCATGGCGACCGGGCGGTCGGCCGCGGCGGCAAGGTAGGCAGCGGTGACGGCACAGGACCGGATCGACCCGCCGGCCAGCTCGAAGCGCTCGGCGCAGCGGTCCAGGTCGACGTCGGCGGCCCGGGGCAGGGCGTCGCCGAGGCAGCGGTCCCAGAGGGCGAGCCGCTGGACCCGGTCGGGCACCGGGAAGTCGGCGATCACGTCCAGTCGGCGGGTGAAGGCGTCGTCGAGGTTGGCCCGCAGGTTGGTGGTGAGCACGGCGATCCCGTCGAAGGACTCCATGCGCTGCAACAGGTATGCCGACTCGATGTTGGCGTAGCGGTCCTGGGCGTCCTGCACCGCGGAGCGCTTGCCGAAGATCGCGTCGGCCTCGTCGAACAGCAGCACGCCGTTGACCCCGGCCGCCTCGGTGAAGATGCGGTCCAGGTTCTTCTCGGTCTCGCCGACGTACTTGTCGACCACGCTGGACAGGTCGACGACGTACAGCTCCATGCCGAGCTCGGCCGCGACGACCTCGGCGGCCAGTGTCTTGCCGGTGCCGGACTCGCCGGCGAACAGCGCGGTGATGCCCCGCCCGCGGCCGCCGCCGGGCCGCATCCGCCACTGCCCGAGCACGACGTCCCGGTGCCGGGCCCGGGCGATCACGTCGGCCAGGCTGCGCCGGGTCGGCTCCGGCACCACGAGATCGGCCCAGCCGACGGCCGGCGTGATCCTTCTGGCCAGTCGTTCGAGGCCGGTTCCGTTGTGGCTCAACGCCCCGGCTCGCAGGTCGGCCAACTCCACCGGCCGACCGGCGGCGCGGGCCCGCCGACCGGCCAGCCGCACGGCGGCGGCGATCTGGTCGGGTCCGAGCCGATACCCGGACAGGGTGTCGGCGAACTCGTCGCCGACGGCCTGCCGCCACCGCTTTGCCCGGGCCGCGGCATCGTCGGCCACGACGGTCACGGTCAACGGTGATTCGTTCGCCCACAACGGATCCCACGCGCCGCGGCCGTGCCCGACCAACGGCACGTGCCGGGCCAGGTCGGCGATGGCCCGCAGCAGCGGCCCGGCCGATTCCAGCGCCTCGACGGGACCGAACGCGATCCCGGCCCCACGCAGCCGCGCCTCCCGCAGCAGCACCGAAATCCGGCGCTCCGGCTCCGGGACGACGGCCAGCGCGCGGGCGTCCACCACGACCACGGGCCGGCCGGCCAGTGCCGATGCCGCCGCGCCGGACCACCCGCCGCGCAGATACACGAACGGAACCCCGGCGGCGATCGCCCGTGCACCGGAAGCGGCTTCGGGCAACGGATCCGGCCGGGCGATCGCGGCGACGCCGGCCAGCAGCACGTCCGGCTCGTCGTGTCCGAGCAGGTGCCCGACCACCCGGTCCGGCACCCGCAGCACCCGCGACAGCGCCGGTCGGTCGCGGTCGTGGATCTCCACCAGACCACCGTCGACCAGCGGCGATCCCGGCGCGAGCCGGAACCGCCACGGCCCGGTGGCCGGCAGGCCGTGCAGGTCGAGGGCGAGCCGAACGGTGGGCCGCCGCTGTGTCACGTCGTCGTTGAGGTATCCGTACAGGCGCTCGAACCGGACGTCCAGGTCCGGAGCCATGGCCAGCACGAGGAACGCCACGTCGAGCGGGTCCAGCCGGAACGCGCCGGCCAGTTCGCCGAGCCGGGATTCGAGGTCGGGGACCTCGGCCGTGGCGTCGAGCACCCGCGCGGCCTCCTCGTGGCCGATGTAGAGGCCCCGGTACGGGTCGTCGGGGTTGGGGTCGCCGGCCCGCCGGTCCGCGACCGCCCGGCGCACCAGCTGTTCCACAGTGGACAGTTCGGCGCGGAGGTCGCCGCTCACAGCCGGCCGCCGGACCGTCGGCGGGCACCCGGTCGCGGCTTGGCCCGGACCGCCGCGAACCCGTCGCCGGTGGCGGTGGTGGGTCCCTCGTAGCGCAGCCGTCGGCCCGTTCCGTCGGTCGGATCCGTGTGCACGACAATGCCTTCGGACACCGGTGGCGCGGCGGCCTCGCGGTCGCCGATCAGCGGCGCGATCACCTGTAGCCCGATGGACGGCTTGAGCTCGCCGCCCAGCGACTGCCAGATTTCCGTCGCGGCGGTGCCGTCGGTGACCGGCGCGGCCACGTCGACCAGCACGGTGAGGCCGAGCTCGGCCAGCGAGCCGGTCAGCCACTGTCGTTGCAGCGCCTCGTGCCGTGACAGCCCCCGCAGCACCTCGGCCAGCAGCCGATGCTCGTCGATCGGCCGCGTCGTCCAGGCCGTCAGCAGGTACGACAGGTGGAACCAGCGTGGTGGCTCCCGCCGGCCGACGACGACGCCGTCGTCGTCGTGTTCCTCCAACGTGCCGGAGCGTCGCCGCGTCAGGTCCTCCCGCAGGTCGTAGAGGAACACGTTGACGGTCGGCACGGTGCGCTTGGCCGCCCACTCCTTGGTCGGCGCGTCGAACACCAGCTCGGTGTCGCCGCCGGGCAGCCCCTCCGCGGCCAGCAGCTGCCGCAGTCCCTCGTCCACCTCGTGGATCACGGACGACTCCTTCTAGTGGCGGGTGACCATGGACGGCGGGTCGATCGTGCCGGCCACCACCAGGAACGGCGTGGTCGCCGGGGCGAAGCCGGGTCCGGCGGCGGTGATGACGCGCGGCCCGGTCTCGTCCTTGGCCAGCACCAACAGTTGCGCGATGAACCGGCCGTCCGGCCCGGGACGGGTGGGCACGGCGGCCGCGGTGATGCCCGGTTTCCAGGTGAGCGTCACCGGGACACCCGGCGGGAAGTCGGTGCCGCGCACCGAGGTCACGAAGCCTGGCTTGCCGATCGCCGGCACCGCCACGATTTTCGGCTGCAACACCCGCAAGGTGGTGTCGCCGGTGACCGGGGAGCCGTTCGCGGCGGTCAGCGTGGCCGTGATGGTGAACGTGCCGGGGGCGGTCGGGGCCAACACCACCTGGACGATCACGGTCGCGCCCGGGGCGAGGTCCGGCAGCGCGCAGTCGGTCGGCGTGCATCCCGCCGGCAGCGTGGTAACGGGTACGCCGTTAGGTAGGCCGAGCGACAGGGTCGGGCCGATGACCGTGGCAGTGCCGCTGTTCGTGGCGGTGTAGCGGACCGTGCTGCGACCGCCGACGTAGGCCGGGTCGGGCTGGGCGATCACCGTGACGCCGGGCTGGATGACGGTCGGCGCGGGCGGCGGCGGTGGCGGCGAATCGGGGGCGACCACCGGCACCACGGTCCGCGCCGAGTTCGCACCGGGCGTCGTGTCCATGACGGTGCCGGCGACGACCCAGTCGAGCGGCTGGTTGCCGGTCGTCAGCCCCGTCACCGAGGCGGTGATCGTCGCCGTGCCGCCGGAGCCCAGCACACCGAGGTCGCACACCAGGCCGGCCACGTCGCATTTCCCTTGGGACGGAACCAATTTGGCCAGGTGCAGGCCGGCCGGCACCGCCACCGTGACGGTGGCGCCGCTGGGCGCGGGCCCATGATCGGTGACGGTGGCCGTCACGGTGCCGCTCGACCCCACCGGGACCGGCGGCGTGGTCGGCGGAGCCGTCAACGTCACGTGGGCACTGGACTCCCAGGTCGGCTCCTTCTGCCGGCCCGGCAGCGCCTGCCCCAACGGCGTCAGCACACCGCTGGCCGGGTCGAACAGGGCCAGTCCCTCGGGCGAGTTGAGATCGGCGGACCGGCGCGTGGTCAGCACCATGCTCTTCCCGTCGGGCGACCAGGCGACGTCCCGCGGCTGGAACGGCCCGTTCGGCGCGGCCAGCGGTCCGGCGCAGGAGTTCTCACTGGTCGGCAGCAGCACCCGGCAGGCGTTGTCGGCCAACGTGACCTGCACCAGTCCGTCGGTCTCCCGGTTGAACACCAGGCTCTTCCCGTCCGGCGCGAACACCGGGCTGTCGTCGGTCACCCGGCAGCCCGCCGCGCACACCGCCGCGGTCAGATCCCGCTGCTGGCCCAAGGCATCCACGCTGGTCAGCCAGATGTGCTGGTCACGCGGCTGCCCGTCGGGACCGCCGGCCACGGTGCCACGGCTGAACGCGAGCTGCCGGCCGTCGGGGGAGAAGGCGGGCTGGCCGTCGTCGACGTTCGCCGTGTCGGGCAGCCGGCCGACGACCGCGCCGGTCGCGACCTCGACGATGATGATCCGGCTCGGCCCGCCCCGCCGGTTGACCGCGCCGGGGGAGCGGCGGGCCAGCGCGATCGTGCTGCCGTCCGGGGACCACTCGACGTCGGTCTCCCAGTCGCCGGGCTTGCGGTCGGCGATCGGCAGCAGCCGCGCGTGGGAGCCGTCGGGATCGCTGAGCCAGATCTGCTCGGACGTGACGGCGCCGTCGTGCACGAAGCGGCTCGTGGCCAGCCGGCGGCCGTCGGGGGAGTAGCTCTGCCTGATCGTCCACGGGTCGAAACCGGGGTCGGGGTTGAACAGCACGCTGTTGTCGGTGGCGGCCCGGGGGTCCTCGGTCAGCACGACCGTGCCGAGATCGCGCGGGTCGGCGCCGTCGGGACGAATGTCCTGCAACGACGCCACATTGGGGCTGGCCTGGGTGGTCCTGGCCACCACCAGGTGCGAGCCGGCCTTGTCCACCAGCCAGGTCGGCGAGTCCACGGCGCGGTTCTCGGCCAGCAGCAGGGTCGCCTGCTCGCCGGCGCAGCGGCACGGAATCGTGTAGACCGCCGGGAACTTCTGCGCCGTGTCGCTGACGAAGAGCAGGCCGTTGCCGTCCGGCTGCCAGGCCGGCGACCGGCCCTGCCAAGCCGCCTGCGCCCCGCTGA
>Ga0310811_10012536_pt1 | contig 11000 bp, 10 predicted proteins | sample YCmetagenome_FD_207642 | JGI IMG/M metagenome (GOLD analysis project Ga0310811, IMG submission 207642) | Soil microbial communities from experimental microcosm in Duke University, North Carolina, United States - YC | ecosystem: Engineered > Artificial ecosystem > Soil microcosm > Unclassified ...
GCCGACGACTCCTACCCCGGCCCCGAGGAGGTCGCAGTCCTGGCCGCGGAGCTCGAGAAGCTGGGCAAGGAACACGAGTTCCACACCTACCCCGACGCCGGGCACGCGTTCTTCGCCGTCGACAGGCCCTCCTACCGTCCCGCCGCCGCCGTGGACGGCTGGAAGAAGATCTTCGACTTCTACGGCCGCCACCTCAGCGCCTGACAGGAGCCACGATGTGCACCTATCTCACCCAGAAGATCGAGCTTGACGGCGCCGCCAAGGGGGCGGCCGGCTGGTTCACGCTCAGCGACGGCGCCGTCTACGTCGACCACCCGTACCACGCGACGCACGAACACACGCTGAACATCGACTTCACCAACCCGGGCGAGGGCCCGTCGGCGCGGGTCGCGGTCGAGCTCACGGAGGAGGCCGCGCTGGCGCTGGTCGAGGCCATCCAGAAGGCGCTGGCCGCGGCACCGCCCGGGCTCGCGTCGGGCGCGCACGCACGCGCCGCCTCCTGAGCCCTTCCCCCTTCCCCGTGGCGGCCGGAGGCCCGCGCCCGTCTCAGCGGCGCTGAGCGGCGCGGGTCATCCGGCCCGGCCGGACAGCTGGTCGAACAGAGCCAGAGCGGCCAGACGCACCTCGTCGGGGGCGATGCCGTCCAGGGTGCTGCGGGCGTGGTCGTTGTCACGCGTGGTGGCGCACGTGATGGCGACCGAGGCGGCGGCCGCGTGACGAAGCGACCCGGCGGGCGCGTTGTCCGCCATTTCCTGGGCGCTCGTGGCGAGATCGAGGTTGTCCCTGCTGAGTGGGCTGGTCACCGAGGTCTCCTGGAGTGTTCGTGATTGCAGCCATTATTAGTCATCCCTGCCCGCGTGCGACCATCGCCCACCCGTATCGCCACCTGTATCGCCCGACTGGTCGCGGCATGGAACCGGCCCCGGATCCTCCATACGGGATCCGGGGCCGGCGGTCATGCGGGGCGGGGGCGCCGTCGAACCAGGTCAGACATGATCAAACGTGGTCAGGCCGAGGTTCGGGCCTGGGTCGGACCTGGTTCGGGCCCGGTCAGCCGAGCCAGGTGGCGACCTGGCTCATGGAGCTGGAGGCCCAGCCGAGCTTGAGGTGGTTCAGGCCGAGGACGGCGGTGGCCGCCCGGTTGGCGATCCCGTCGGGCGCGGAGCAACTGGCGACGAAGACCGCCCCGTCGGACGGGCCCGTGTGCTCGTTGTGCAGGAGCGCCATGTCCGGGGTGTTGCCGCAGAGTTGGTAGACCGGCACGCTCGCCGGGGTGCCCGCGTTGATCAGGGGCACGACCAGCGAGCCCCGGTCGATGGCGTACTGGATGCCGCGGCCCGCGGTGTAGAAGCCCGTGCCGCCGTAGTACGTGGTGTACCAGTCCTGCTCGGTGGCGGGCAGGGGGTAGACGTCGTCCCAGCGGTAGAGCATGTCGTCGGAGCCCGGGTAGGCGTCGCCCTCGTAGCTCAGGTCGGTGTGGGTGCGCCAGAGGCCGTAGCAGACCATCTTCGTGTGCGGTGCGGGCGCGTTGAGCGTGCCCCCACATTCCGGAAATATCGCGAAATCGTGGGTCCAGCCGTGCCGGTAGCCCCAGTCGAAGCCCTTGTTGGGACCGCCGAGCAGGATCAGTTTCCTGACGTCGCCCCTGTACGCGGTGCCCCACGACTTGCGCAGCGACGAGACGTACATGCGGGCGTTGAACGCGCCCTTGGACCAGCCGACCACGTCGACCTGGGACGCGCCCGTCTTGGCCCTGATCAGGGAGACGGCGTCGGCGATCTGCTCCGACCAGTAGTACCCGTCGCCGGTGGTGTGCGGGAACCCGATCGCGAAGACCTTGTAGCCCTTGCCGCTCAGGCTCTGCATGAGACCGGTCGTGGGGCAGCTCGCCTGGCCGCAGCCGTACGCGCCGGCGGCGTTGGGGTTCGCCCAGGCCTGGTCGGCCGTCTGGTTGGCGCCGTGGACGAGCAGCACGGGGACGGGCTTGGCCCCGGTCTGCCATCCCGGCGCCGAGTAGAGCAGGAAGCGCGAGGAGTGCGGGCGGGCCACGTCACCGAACAGGTGCTTCGTCTGGCCCGTCTGGTCGCCCCGCCCGTCCGACGGGTACGTCTCGGCCACGAAGGCGGTGGAGTTGTCCTTGTACCGCTCGACCTGCGCCCAGCCGTTCTGCAGCCCGGACGTGTACGTGGCCTCCAGTGTCACGGAACCGGTGGCAGAGGCGGGCGCGGCCGGGGCCGCGAGCACGATGGCGGCCACCAGCCCCAGGGCGGCCGGCAACCGGCCCCAAGGACGTCGTCTCATCACATCTCCCTTGACGCTCCACCCCCGTGACAGACACCAGTTCGCCCGATGGAGGCGGCCGGATCAATGTGGGCGGCCCACATGCCCCGGGCCTCGGCGGTGGGGGAACCGCTCAGAGCGCGGCGCGCACGGCCTCGGCGAGCTCAAGGAGGTGGTGGTCGTCGCGGGCGGTGAGCTGGAGATCCACGAAGATCTCGTGTGCGCCCGCGTCCGCGGCGGCGGACAGGTAGCCGGCGATCTGCGCCACCGTGCCGGCTCTCGGGACACGCGCTTGCGGGACGGGCTCGTCGGTGATGATCGGGTTGCTGCGCAGTGCCATGCGCAGCGCGTCGGGGTCCCGGCCCGCCTCCTCCGCGCTCCTGCGGATGGCCTTCCACATGGAGGTGAGAGCGGGGATCGGGAGCGCGGCGGGCAGCCAGCCGTCCGCCCTGCGCCCGACGCGCTCCAGGGCCGCCGGGGCGAACCCGGACAGGTAGAGCGGCGGCCTGGCGACCGGCTTTGGGAAGATGCGGCTGGCGGCTACCGCCCAGCGCTCGTCCTCGTAGGAGACCGGATCGGTGGTCCAGACGGCGTCCAGCAGGTCGAGGACGGCGTCGAACCGCGACCCGCGGGACTTCCAGGGCACGCCCACCGCGGCGTACTCGTCGGAGGACCAGCCCAGCCCCAGGCCCACGAGGAGGCGCCCGCCGCTCAACTGGTCGACGGTGGCGAGCGAACGGGCCAGCAGCACGGGCGGGTACCAGCAGGCGTTGAGCACGCTGGTGCCGAGCCGTACCCGCGTGGTGCTCGCCGCGGCGACCGACAACACCGCGACGGGGTCGAGGAAGACCCGGTGGGCCTCCGGGATGGTCCCGTCCCCGCCGGGATAGGGGTCCCTGGGCTTGAGCGGAGTCATCAGCCGGTCACCGGCCCACAGGCTCGAGAAGCCGAGAGACTCGGCCTCCCGCGCCACCAGGCGGACGCTCTCCAGCGACGCGAACCGCCCGTACTGGGCGAGCGCTAGACCGATCTCCACGCTGGGACCTCGCTGTCAGATCTTGCGGCCCACACCGCAGAGGATGAGTGACGTCTCCGGCGGGTCGAACTGGACGGAGATGTCCGGCCGCCATTCCGGCAACCAGACCAGGCCCGGCTCCACCAGGTCGAATCCGTCGAACAGGGTCCCGATCTCGTCGCGGGTACGCAGCACCAGCGGCGAGGTGGCGCCCTGGTAGACCTGGGTGCCGGCCGTCACGGCCGCGGGGCGGGCGTCGCGCGTGCCGTGCGACAGGACGAGGAAGCTGCCCGGCGGCAGCGCGTCCCGCAGAGTGGTGAGGATGCGCGCGGGATCGTCGCCGTCCGGGATGAAGTGCATGATCGCGACGAGCAGCAGGCCGACGGGCTTGCCGAAGTCGATGGCCTTGACCACGTCTTCGTGGTTGAGGATCTCCTCGGGGCGCCGCAGGTCGCCCTCGACGACGGTGGTCGTCCCGCCCGCACCCGCCAGCAGGGCCCGCGCGTGACCGAGCACGACGGGGTCCTTGTCCACGTAGACGACCCGGGCGTCATCGATGACCTCGGCGGCCACCTCGTGGACGTTGCCCTGGGTGGGCAGACCGGTACCGATATCCAGGAACTGGGTGATACCGGATTCGGCCAGGAACCGTACGGCCCGGCCGAGGAACGCCCTGTTCTCACGGGCGGCGAGCCGCAACTCCGGCGCGACGGCGAGGATCCGCTCGGCGGCCTCACGGTCGGCGGCGAAGTTGTCCTTGCCACCCAGGTAGTAGTCGTACAACCGCGCGATGTTGGGCGTGGTCGGATCGAAGCCCCAGGATCGGCGATCTTGCCCCAAGGAGCACTCCCCCGTGCGTGTTCATGATCTCGGCGTGTTCATGATCTCGACGGTGATCAGCATATCCAGCTTGTCGGGAATGTCGGCATCGGGGGCGGACAATCCGGGGCACGTTCTCAGAGAGACGACCGCCGCACGGCGACCACGAACTCCTCGACCACCTCACGGTCCGGCCGCTCGGGAAGCGCCGTCCCCGCCGCCGTCCGCGCGGCGATCTCGGTCACCAGTTCGTCGCGCCAGCGTCGCACCTCCGACCAGTCCGCCCGGCCGTGCCGTACGGCCAGGAGCCGGTCTCGATGGGCGTCCACGCGGACGAGGGGCTCACCGTCGACCGCGAGATTGAGGGCGCCCAGCAGCAGCCGGATCACGTGCATGGCCATCTTCGCCCGCCTGGCCTCGTCCATCGGAGAACCCGGCCTTCTCGACCCGTCCGGATCGAGGCGGCGGAACTGGTCGTCCGCGGCGGAGGCGAACGTCTCCACGGCCCGGCGGGACAGGAAGGCCCTCCTGATCGCCAGCAGGTCGTCGCCGATCCGGGTCGAGTGCTCGACGATCGGGGACCACAGGCATTCGAGGACGGTCGGGTTGGCGCCCAGCGCGAGCACGCAGAAGCGCTCGACCTCCCAGGAGAACTGCTCGGGCATCGGGCCCTCGACGTGGGTCGGCGGCTTGTCCAGGCGCCAGAACAGCGGGGTCGGGGTCACGAAGACGCCCCGCCTGTCGGTGTCCGACCCTTCCGTCTCCAGCCCGTACGCGCGTGAGCCGGTCACCACCGACAACACGGTCTGCCCGGGGAGTTGGAGCACCATGTGGGGATCATGCCATGGCCATCCGACTTCCTTTGTGGAAGCTCCTTCTCAAAAGTAAGCTAATCTGCCGGCAGGTGATTTGACTTATGACGACAAAAGATGATTTCGAGGCTCGGTGTCCGTCGTTCCAGGCCGCGATCGAGCTGGTCGGACGGCGCTGGAACGGCGCGATCCTCATGGCCGCCCAGGACGGGGCCCGGCGCTACAGCGAGTACCTCGCCGCGGTGCCCGGCATCTCCGACCGGGTGCTCGCCCAGCGGCTCAGGGAGCTGGACGCCGCCCAGGTGCTGGTCCGGGAGGTCCAGCCGACGACACCCGTCCAGATCACCTACTCACTCACTGATAGAGGCAAGGAGCTGGCCCTCGCCGTGCAGCCGCTGGTCGCGTGGGGGGAACGCTGGCTCGGGAGAGGTACGGAAGACGATGGCTGATTTCGGGCACGAGCTGTGGTTCGGCGCGTTCCTCACGCCGGACGCGGCCGGACGCCACCGGCTGGAACGGCAGGCCGTGCTGGCCGAGGATCTCGGGCTGGACATCCTCGGCATACAAGACCACCCCTACCAGCCGTCGTTCCTCGACACCTGGACACTGCTGTCCGTGCTCGCCGCGCGCACGTCACGGATCCGGCTGTTCCCCGATGTGATCAACCTGCCCCTGCGCCCGCCCGCCGTGCTCGCGCGCAGCGCCGCCTCACTCGACCTGCTGAGCGGCGGCCGGATCGAGCTGGGCCTCGGCTCAGGAGCCTTCCCCGCCGGCGTGACGGCCATGGGCGGGCCGCGCCGCACCCCGGCAGAGTCGGTCGAGGCGCTGGAGGAGGCCATCGAGGTCATGCGGGCGTTGTGGACCCCCGGTGACGGCGTGCGCCTGGACGGCCGGCACTACCGGCTCGACGGCGCCCAGCCCGGGCCGTTCCCCGCGCACCCCATCGGCCTGTGGATCGGCTCCTACAAGCGGAGGATGCTGGAGCTGACCGGGCGGCTCGGCGACGGATGGGTCCCGTCGTCCGCCTACGCGGCGCCGTCCGAGCTGGCGGGCATGTCGGCGATCATCGACGCCGCCACCGAGCAGGCCGGGCGCGAACCCGCCGACGTGCGGCGCGTCTACAACATCTCCGGGCGGTTCTCCGGCCTCTCAGGCGGCGGCTTCCTCGACGGCCCGCCTCCGCTCTGGGCCGAGCAGCTCACCGAGCTCACGCTCCTCTACGGCATGAGCGTGTTCGTGCTCGCCTCCAACGACGAGCGGAGCCTCAGGACGTTCGCCGAAGAGGTCGTCCCCACGGTCCGCGACGCGGTGACGCGCGAGCGCCCCTCCCCCAGCGGAGAGCCGACCCCGGCCGCTCCCCCCGCCGTCATGGCGACAGCGGGGCGCGGGTCGGCGAGCGTCCTCGACGAGGCGACCCGGCCGCGGTCCGTCAAGCGCGACATCAACGCCCTTCCCCCCGCGAAGCGGGCGAACGGGCAGCGCCTGGTGCTCATCCACGACCACCTCCGGCAGGAGCTCACGCAGATCAGGGACGCCCTGGAGCAGGTCGCGGACGGGCAGGGCGACGCCGCCTCCCTCCGGTCGATGATCAACCAGCTGACCATGCGGCAGAACTACTGGACGCTCGGGACGTTCTGCGCGTCCTACTGCCGCCTGCTCACCACCCACCACACCATCGAGGACGAGCACATGTTCCCGATGCTGACCGGGGCGGAGCCGTCCCTCGCTCCGGTGGTCGAGCGGCTCGAGCAGGAGCACGAGGTCATCGCCGCCGTGCTGACCGGCCTCGACGTGGCCCTCGTGGCGATGATCGAGGACCCGGAGAAGCTCGACGGCGTGCGCCTGCAGGTCGACCTGCTCGCCGACGCCCTGCTGTCGCACCTCGGTTACGAGGAGGAGGAACTGGTGGAGCCACTCGCACGGCTCGACCTCGACATCTGAGGTCGCGGCCACGAAATTCGGATGCGGCGGAGGACCCCGGCTTCCTATCCTCCGGACCATGCGGGACATCAGGCTGCTGCCGAAGGCTCATCTGCACGTTCACCTGGAGAGCACGATCCGATGGGCGACGCTCCGGGAGATCGGCGCGGCGAACGGGGTGGACGTCCCCTCGCACGGCGGCGACGACGGGGCGCCGCTCGCCTTCGACGGCTTCCGGCAGTTCGCCGACCACAACTCTCTCGTGCGGAGTTGCCTGCGCAGGCCGGAGGACTTCCACCGGATCGCGGTGGAGTTCTGCGAGGACGAGGCGGCCCAGGGCACCGGCTACGCGGAGGTGACGTTCACCGCGGCCTCCCACGGCGAACGGCTGGACGACCTGGAGATGCCACTGGAGGCCGTGCTGCACGGGCTCGCGGAGGGCCAAGCGGCGTACGGCGTGGAGTGCCGGGTGGTGCTCGACCATTCGCGGCGCCGGTCGACGGACCGGGCCTGGCGCACGGTGAAACTGGCCGCCCGTCACGCGGCCGTCGTCGGCGTGGGCGTGGCCGGGGAGGAGTCCTATCCGCTGGCCCCGTTCTCCGAGGTCTTCGCGGCCGCCAGAGACGCGGGCCTCCACGTGGTCCACCACGCGGGGGAGACCTGTGGCGCGGCGAGCATCCGCGAGGCGATCGGCCCCGGCGGCACCGAGCGGCTGGGGCACGGGATCCGGGTGCTGGACGACCCGGAACTCGTGGCCGAGGTGCGGGACCGGGCGATCCCGCTCGAGGTGTGCCCCTCGTCGAACGTCACCCTGGGGATCGCGGGCTCCCTCGCCGCCCATCCCCTGCCCCGGCTGCGCGACGCCGGTCTCGTCGTCACGTTGAACACCGACATCCCGTCGATCGCCGGAACGACGTTGTCGCAGGAGTACGCCCGCGTCCGGGACGCCTTCGGGTACGGCGACGAGGTCATGGCCGAGTTCGCGCGGGCCTCGATCGAGGCCTCGTTCGCGCCCGCCGGGACGAAGGAGCGGCTGATCGCTCAGGCGGACGCCTGGCTGGCCGCCCCGGACGCCTGAGTGCCGCGGCGGCTCGTGTGGCGTATCGGTCCTCCGTAATCACTTCGTTCCCGACCGTGAGCAATGGTTTACTCACGCGACATGGCCACATTCTGGAATGATCTCCTGGATATCGTGTCGGAGATCGAAAGACAGTGACCGATGCCACCTATAGATGAAATAACCGCCTTCACATCGGCCCATCCGGTCGGCACCGTCGTGATCTGTGTGTTATCCCTTGCCGTGCTGGCCCTGGTCTTCTTCGTCCTGCGCGCCGCCTTCCGCGCCGTGACGAGGCTCCTGCGCCGCCACGCCGCCGGCCGCCCGGCGGAGGACATCCTCACCATCGTCGCCGCCAGCATCGCCACCGGCGTCTCCGCTCAGGGCATGTGGCGCTTCTCCGGCGACGTCCTCGGGTTCGACGGGCCGCTGCGACTGCTGCTGTTCGCGTTCATCGAAGTCGCCGTGATCACCAGCGCCGTCCGGGCCCGCCGCAACATGCGGGAGAACTACTCCGCGGGCATCGACGGAATCGCCGTGTGGGCCCTCACCGGCCTGTCCGCGGTGTTGTCCAGCCTGGACGCCAGGAGCCTCGCCGAGGCGCTGTTCCGGCTCGCCGCGCCGCTGGTCGCCGCGTGGTTGTGGGAGCGCGGCATGGCGATCGAACGGCACCGCATCACGGGCCGCGCCCGCATCAACTGGCGGCTCACCCCCGAGCGCGTTCTGGTCAGGATCGGGCTGGCCGAGGCGAGCGACAGGACCGCGAGCGAGGTGGACGCCCACCGCAGGCTCACCCGCGTCGCCCTGGCCGCCAAGCGCGCCCGTGCCCTGCGCGAGGCGGGCGCCTCCGACCGCAGGATGCGCGCCGCCCTCACCCGGCTCGACAGGGAGATGGACCGGGCCGTGGAGTACACAGGCCTGGCGATCGACGCGGAGCGCCAGGAGGCGCTGTTGTCCCAGATTGGAGCGCTCTACAACACGGCCGCCCTCATCGACCTGAACCCGCCCGTCCCGTGGGCGCCCGAGCCGGAGGAGCCTCCCGCCCTCCCGGCCCTGGTCGCCGGGACCACCGGGGTCGACGACGAGGACGAGATCCGCCGGGCCGAGGGCGGCCCCCCGATCATCGACACCGCGCAGCGCGCCGCCGGGATCCGGGCCGCCAGGGAGTACTGGGACCATCAGATCGAGCGCAAGTTCGTGCCCCGGGCGGCCGACATCGCGCTGGAGATCGGCATCCCGCTCGACACCGCCCGCGAGTACCGCTCGTTGTGGAAGCTCGAGGCGAAGGCGCACGCCCTGATCGAGGCCGCCTACAACGAGCACGGCATCCTCGACACCGGGACGTTCCCCGCCATCGAGGTCGACGAGCCGGTCCTGTCGGCCACCTCGGCCGGCGGATCGCCGTCCAACGGTTCACCGGTGAACGGCTCATCGGCCAACGGGGCCTCGCCCGGCCGGTGACGAGTCACCCGGGCCCGCCGGAGCCCGGCGCCTACGACCTCAGAGCCTCGCGCACCCGCGCGGCCTTGACGGCGGCGGAGAGAGTCGCGATGTCGTAGGCGCCGTGGTGGCGCCGCCCGTTGATGAAGAACGTGGGAGTGCCGGACACCCCGCTCAGGTCGGCGGAGTCCATGTCCTCCTCGATCCTTTCGGCCCCGGCACGGTTGTCGAGGTCGTCCCTGAACCGCTCGGTGTCGAGACCGATCTGCTCGGCGTAGGTGACGAGGTCGGGCAGCAGCAGGTCGCCCTGGTGGACGAGCAGCAGGTCGTGCATCTCCCAGAAGGACCCCTGCTCGGCCGCCGCCTCGGCCGCCTCCGCGGCGAGCTGGGCGGACGGGTGGACGTCGCGCAGCGGGAGGTGCCGCCAGACGTACCGGACGTCCCCGAAGTCGGCGAGGATCTCGCGAACCACCGGCTCGGCCAGGCCGCAGTAGGGGCACTCGAAGTCGCCGTATTCCACCAGGGTCACCTGCGCGTCCTCCGGGCCACGCAGATGGTCGCGGTCCGGGTCGACCGGGTCGACGAGGTCGACGATGCTCTCGGCGGTGCCGAGCAGCGCCCTGGCCCGGGCCTTCTTCGGCAACATGGCGGTCGCACGCGACACGATCCACGTGATGACCGAGGCGCACAGTGCGGCGGCGAGGATGCCGAACTTGGCCTCTTCCAGCTCCGTGCCGCTGAAGGCGAGTGTGGCGATCAGCAGCGAGACGGTGAACCCGATCCCCGCGATGGTGCCGACGCCGGCGACCGCCGCCCACCCCACCGGGGGACGCACCCGCCCGCCGCTGAGCCGGCTGACCAGCCAGGTCGAGCCGATGATGCCGACGGGCTTGCCCACCACGTAGGCGATCAGGATGCCCAGTGTGATCGGCGAGGTGACCGCGCGCACCAGGAACTCCCCGCTGAGCGGGATGCCCGCGTTCGACAGCGCGAACAGCGGGACGATCACATAGCTCGTCCACGGGTGATAGAGCTGCTGAAGCCGGTGGTTCCGCGAGACGGCGTTCACCACACCCGCGCTCGCCGACCGGGCGAGTTCGGCCGTCGGCTGCTCACGGAACAGCCGGAACAGGTCGCTTGCCCGCTCCAGGTCGGTGCGGGCCGCGGGCGACGCGTTCGTCAGCAGCCCCATCGCCAGGCCGACGACGACGGGTTCGACGCCCGACTCGAACAGCGCGACCCAGGTCGCGATCCCGAGTGCCGCGTAGAGGAATCCCCCCCGCACCGAGCGGGACTTGAGCACCACGGTGACCGCGAAGATCGCGACCGCGATCAGGAGCGGGAACGCCGACACGTGCTCGCTGTAGAAGATCGCGATGACGCAGAGGGCGATCAGGTCGTCGACGACGGTGACGGTCAGCATGTAGGTGTGCGCGCGGGAGGGGAAGCGGGAGGCGACCAGGGCCAGCATCCCCAGGGCGAAGGCCGTGTCCGTCGACATCGCGGCGCCCCAGCCGTTCGCGGACGGCAGGCCGCGGTTGAACAGCAGGTAGATCACGATGGGCACGACCATCCCGCCGATGCCGGCGATGACCGGCAGTGCGAGCCTGCGCCGGTCGCGCAGCTCTCCCATGTCGAACTCGCGGCGCGCCTCCAG